>Ga0315287_10007876_pt1 | contig 10717 bp, 12 predicted proteins | sample YL17G11_0_MG_FD_205037 | JGI IMG/M metagenome (GOLD analysis project Ga0315287, IMG submission 205037) | Sediment microbial communities from Yellowstone Lake, YNP, Wyoming, USA - YL17G11_0 | ecosystem: Environmental > Aquatic > Freshwater > Lake > Sediment | place: USA: Wyoming | collected...
CGCGCAACGTCGTCAGCGAGGCTGCCGAGGGCAGGCTCGTTTTCGAATCACGGGTACTCGAGGCGGTCGCATCGGACGCGCAGTTCGTGCTGCACGAGCAGATCCGCAACTCCATCCTGCAGGTCGTGCATCGCTGAGCCGGAGTAGCCGGCGCCGGACCATGCGAATAGTCATGCGCGTTCGGGGCAAGCAGGCGGATACTCGATCTGATGGCCGATTCGCTGACACCACCACCCGTCATGCCGCCGTACCTCGAACCTGGGCCGCGACGCGCCAGGGTGCGGTGGACATGGACGCAGTATTCACTGTGGCTGATCGCCGTGGTGGTGCTCGTGTGTGCGCTGAAGCTCGCCCAGCAGGCGGTCGTGCCCGTGCTGTTTGCCGTCTTCGTCACGTTGCTGCTGTCGCCCGCCGTCGAAGTGCTTGCACGCATGCACGTGCCGCGGATCGTAGCGGCCACGCTGCTGGTCGTCGCGCTCATGTCCCTCGTCGCCGCGGGTCTCAGCGTCACCTGGCGCCCGGCGCGGGACTGGCTCGAAACGGCGCCTGCCACGATGCACAAGCTGGAGAGCAAGATCCGGCCCATGACACGGTTCATCGCCAAGGTCGAATCGGTATCGACGCAGGCCGGGCGCATGGCCGAGCCTGCCTCGCAGCCGAGCAGCGATCCGACCCCGGTCTCGTTCGAGCCGAAGGGATTCGTCGAGAGCACTCAGGACTGGATCATCACCATCGTCAGCATGCTGTTCCTCGCGCTGTTCCTGCTCGCCACCGACCTGGCCAACGTTGGTCGCAATGGGAGCCCCAACGCACCCTGGGGGCGGTTCGGCCAGGTGTTCGAGCGCGTCCGCAGCGAACTCGGCCGCTATTTCGCGGCCGTCACTTTCAGCAACGCGGCCCTTGGCGTGGGGACTGCACTCACGATGACGTGGCTCGACATGCCGAATCCGATGCTGTGGGGCGTGATCGCGTTCCTGTTCAACTTCGTCCCGTATGCAGGCTCGGCGACGACGCTGCTGCTGCTGATCGTCGTCGCGCTCGTTTCGTTCGACGGCATCGGCAAGGCGGTGAGCGTCGCAGGCACGTACCTGATCCTGACCACGCTCGAAGGGCAGGTGCTGCAGCCGGTGCTGGTCGGGAGGCGGGTCGACATCAGCCCACCGCTCGTCCTGCTGGGACTCTGGTTCGGCGGCTGGCTGTGGGGAGTGGCGGGCGTTGCGCTCGCGACGCCGATTCTCGTGTCGGTGAAGGTCGCCGTGCAGGAATTCTCGCGCGTGGAGAGTGATGCACAAGCGGGGGAGCGCGTGGAGACTGTGCGGACGCGCGCCTCGGAATGGCTGCAGAAGAACGCCCGGCGGCATCGTCGCGGTGGCTCGACGACCTCCTGATCATGCCGGGCCCGCTTCAGCGAATCAGTTCGTTGCGGATCGCGTAGCTCGTGATCTCGGCGTTGCTCTTCATCGACATCTTGTCGAGGATGCGCCGCCGGTATGTGCTGACGGTCTTGACGCTGAGAAAGAGTTTCGCCGCGATCTGCGAGACCGACTCGCCCTGCGCGAGCTTGCAGAAGATCTGGAACTCGCGCTCCGAGAGCCTGCCGTGGAGCGGGGCGTTCGAGTCGCCGCACACGCCGGCGACGAGCTGCTCGGCCAGTTCAGGACCGACATAGCGTCCCCCCCGTGCGACGGTTCGCAGGGCCCGCATCAGCTCGGGCACCTCGGTGCCCTTGCCGATGAAGCCGCTCGCTCCGCCACGCAGCACGTTCAGGCCGAACTGGGCCTCGGGGTAGCTGCTGAGCACCAGGACCTTGGTGTGGGGGTAATGGGAGCGGGCGTAGCGCAGTACGTCGAGGCCGGACATGTCCGGCAGGTAAAGATCGAGCAATAAGACGTCCGCGGACGTCTCCTTGAGTCGTTCGAGCGCTTCCTTGCCCGAGGTCGCCTCCGCCACCACGCCAAGGTCCGGCTGGGCGTTGATCATCGACCGCAATCCGGCGCAGACGACCTGATGGTCGTCAACCACCACGACTGACGTTTTCCTCATGACTGTGCCTCCTGCCGCCGCGCCGCGCGGTGTTCACGGTCAGTGTACGCTCGCGCCGGATACGCTCGGCGCCGCTGTCGGACGAATCCTACACCCCGGAAACCCTGCTGCCAGAGGCAGGCATACTGGCGAAGGCGGGGAAGCGGGCTCAGGGGAGTTCCAGGAATTGACTCGTTCCAGAAGAATCACGCCACGAGCGCTACCCGATGATGCTGCGACGCTGGTGGCACATCTGCAGCGCAGGCTCGAGGACGATCGCGCCCGCGTCGCGCGACGCCTGCACAACGATGTCGCAGGAATGCTTGCCGCCGCCCGCATGGATCTGTCGCGTATCGCCGGTCGCGTCGCGGACGACCCCGAGCTTCATGACCAGGCAGCCAGGGTCGATCAGATCCTGGAGCAGGTGATCCAGAACGCGCGTTCGGAGATGCAGCGCCTGCATCCGGCACTGCTCGACCATTTCGGGTTGTCCGTGGCGTTGCGACACGCAGTCGAAGAACGATGCCGCGCCCTTGGGGCGGAATACACGCTCGAACTGCCGGAATTCGCCGGCGGTGTTGCCGCCCCTGCGGCCCTGGCGGCGTTTCGCGTCGTCGAGCTGATGCTGGAAGGAAAGACGATACGCCGCGTCGCCTTGCGCCTGCGCGAAAGCGCAACGAGTTTGCAGTTGCTTGCCGAAGTCGCGGGTGACGACGTTCGCGACGTTGCGTCCAGTGAGGATCTGCGGGCGCTGCGTCTCTGGCTCGAGTCCATGGGAGCGACGTGGAGCGCAGGGCTGCGCGGCGATGTCGCATCCGTCGAGCTGACGGTGCCGCGCGCAAAGCCGGCGGGGGTTGCGACACTGGCCGACTGAGTTGCTCCGGCCGCAGCGTGTCTCGCTGCGCCGCGCTCCGCAACCCCAGGCACTGAAGTCAGCGCCCGGCGTCCGCCGCATTTTTTGCCGCGCGACGAATTGCCGCGAGCAGTTCATCGGGGTTGCCGGTCTTCGCGACGTATTCGCAGCGGTCCGTTTGTGCAAGCACGGCACCGAGGTCGCATTGGTCGTAGCCGCTGTAGACCACGATGGCCATGCCCGGGTCCGACCTGAGCAACTGCATCAGGGCGGGCACGCTCGATTCGCCACCCAGATCGAGGTCGAGCACCAGCACGTGCGCTGCTCGCTTTGCGGCCGCGTCGAGCAGGTGAGCCGCACGATCCACGGTGCCGTCCACCTGCATGTCGGGTTCGGCCGTGATCAGCGCGCAGATGGCTGTCGCCAGGTCGCGGTTGTCTTCGGCCACGAGCACGCGAATGCAGTGATTGCCGAATTCCATATGGCCATTCTAGTGCTGCGACCCGAGTGTCGGGGGTGTCCTGCGGCCGCATGGGCACAGCGCCGGATTCGCGCCCGGTTTGCGGCGCCTATAGTGATTTCGGAGGGTCAGGGACGAAGCGCAGGGCCAGGGAGGACCCGGTCACCGTCTCCGGTCGTTGCCAGGGATGACGGCGACCGGTGCGGGCGACTCCGTCAATCTTCAAACTTCTTCTGACGCAGCACCTTGACCTTGCCGCGCTGCGTCTTGCCCTCGAGGCGCTTCACCTTCGATGCCCGGGTCGGCCTCGTCTTGCGACGAGGCTTGGGCTCGACCAGCGCAGCCACGATCATCGTCCGCAGTCGATCGAGCGCATCGGCGCGATTCTGTTCCTGCGAGCGCAGGCGCTGCGCGTCGATGACGATCATGCCCGCCTCGGTCATGCGGCGACCCGCGAGACGCTGCAGTCGCGCACGCGCATTCGGCCACAGGCCGTCCCATGCGGCTGAGTCGAAGCGCAGTTCGACGGCGTTCGAGACCTTGTTGACGTTCTGGCCGCCCGGGCCCGACGCGCGCACGGCACGGAATTCGATCAGGTCGTCAGGAATCGCCAGCGATTCGTTGATCTCGAAGGGCACGGCCGGGCCTCTCAGTCGCGGGTGGCGACAGGCGAGGAGGGCGCCATCTCGACGCGAATCTCGCGCTGCGTCACCGGGATCGTCACGCCGCCTGCCTTGAAAAGCTTCCAGATCCGGCGGTTCACGTCGGAGCGCACGTTGTTCACGCCTTCCTGCGGATCGGGAATCCAGAAGCGCAGTTCGAGTTCGATGCCGCTGTCGCCGAACCCCATCAGGCGCGCGACGGGAGCGGGCTCGTGCAGGATTCGTGGGTGCCCGTCGGTGGCCTGCAGCAGCAGCTTCATCGCCACCTCGGGATCGTCGCGGTAGCTGACGCGGACCGGCAGCTTCAGGCGCACGCGCGGATCCGTGTAGCTCCAGTTGATCACCGGGTTGGTGATCAGGTGCTGGTTCGGCACCAGCGTCTCGACGCCGTCGCGGTCGCGCACGACGACGTAGCGCCCGCGCAGTTCCTCCACCCAGCCGAAGCCTTCGGTCGTCGTGCCCATCGTGCCCGTGAAGCTGATGACGTCGCCCGGCTTGATCGAGCGGTCCATCAACAGCACGAAGCCACTGACGAAATTCGCCGCGATGCTCTGCAGGCCGAAGCCGAGGCCGATGCCGATGGCGCCCGTGAGCACGTTGAGCGTCGTGAGGTCGAGCCCCGCCGCGTTCAGCCCGACCAGCACGGAGATGCCGACCAGGAACGCCTGCATGAACTTCGCGATACCGATGCGCATCGTCGGGGCGAGCGCGTCGAGCTTCAGCACGCGCCGCTCGAGCCAGCGCGAGACCCAGAGCGCGAGCAGCACGAAGACGCTGACGGTGACCAGCAGCTTCATCACCGACCACACCGAGATGCGCGTCTTGCCCGCCTGCATGCCGATGCCGTCGAGGACGCGGATGACCTCGTCGCCCCAGCCCAGCAGGTGCAGCGAAAGGAAGATCCAGATCACGCCGGTGATCGCAGCGCCCCAGCCCTTGAGCCGGGCACGCGTGCCGAGCGACACGCGCAGCACGTAGATGGCCACCCGGATCAGCAGCAGCAGCCCGGCCAGCTGCACGGCGGCATCGACCATGCCGGCCTGTTGTCCCATCGCGTGCATCAGCCCATCGGCCGCGGCCAGGATCACGAGCGTCAGCGTCGGCGGCGCGCCGATGAAGAGCAGCTCGCGCAGACGGTCGGACAGGTTTTCGGGGTCGGGCGAGACGGTGATGCGCGAGCGGGCATGGATCGCAGCCCACCACCCGAGCAGGACGGCGCCGGCGATCACGACCAGCTGCAGGAGGTTCTCGGGCTGTTGCAGGGTCGCCAGGGCGTCGCCGATCGCCTGCAGCTCGGTCCTCATCCCGTCACGCGTTGAGGTCCGGGATCAGCTGGCTCTCGAGGCGAGCGATCTGGTCCTTGAGCAGGAGCTTGCGTTTCTTCAGCCGGCGCAGCTGGACCTGGTCCACGTAGAGGTCCAGTTGCAGGCGATGAATCACGTCGTCGAGGTCGCGATGCTCGATGCGCAGGCCCCGCAAACGGTGCAGGTTCTGGAACGTCTCGGTGTCGACGTTGTCCGTCTGTTCAGACATCGCAGGCGCTGTTCGTGGTCCGGTACGGGGCAGCTACTTTAGCCCCCGGCCGTGCAAAAAAGCGAGCTACTCCAGCCCGATGGTCTCCACGCGCTGGCCGAACGTCACCACGAAGCCCTGCCGCCGGGTATTGCCGTCGAGCGTGTAGTCGAAAAGGTAGGTGCGCTCGAAAGCCAGCCGCCCGCCGGCGGCCCGCACCACCTTGAGGGACCGGAACGCGACCGTACCGTCGAGCAGGATGCCGCCGGTCGCGACGCACGTTTCGCGGGCCGCGTCGTTGGCCCGTTCACGTGCCCCGAGCGCGTCGTGCCAGAACAGCACGAAGCCGCTGAAGGCGATGCACAGGAGCAGCAGGCTCCATGAGAGTTCCACCGGCGCGGCTCAGAACAGCTCGTGCCAGTGGCGGGAGGTGTCGCCCAGCGCCAGAAAATGCGGGTTCAACAGGGTGTCGCGCTCGTTGTAGCGCAGGGGCAGGCCGTCGAGCGTCGTGACCGCCCCGCCCGCAGCCTCGACCACGGCCTGGGCTGCGGCGGTGTCCCATTCGCAGGTCGGTCCCAGACGCGGATAGAAGTCGGCCGCTCCCTCTGCGACCAGGCAGAACTTGAGCGAACTGCCCATCGGCCGCATCTCGTGCGGTCCGATCCGTTCGAGCACGCTGTCGAGTGAATCGCCGCGGTGCGAGCGGCTGCCGACGATCACCAGCGGGTCGCCGGCGGGCAGGCGCACCTGGATGGGCTGCGCGGCGCCACCTTCATGCACGACGAACGCGCCCACGCCTGCGACACCGTAATAAACCAGGTTGAGCACGGGCGCCGAGACGACGCCGAGCACGGGCTTGTGGTCGCGGATCAGCGCGACGTTGACCGTGAACTCGCCGTTGCGGTTGATGAATTCCCTGGTGCCATCGAGCGGATCGATCAGCCAGAAGTCGTGCCACTGGTGCCTGACGGACGGCGCGTGCTCATCCGCCGATTCTTCCGAAAGCACCGGGATTTCCGGGGTGAGCAGCCGCAGCCCGGCGTTCAGGATATCGTGCGCTGCGCGGTCTGCGCGCGTGATCGGCGAATCGTCGGCCTTGTATTCGACGTCGTGGCCGGACGCGTACACCTCGAGGATCGCGGTGCCGGCGGCGTCGACGAGCCGCAGGACTGCGGGCAGCAGCGACGCGGGGTCGCGGGTCACGGCAACGTTCAAGCTCATCTCCCGGTAATGGACGGCCGTATCATACCGGCCCCGTCCACCCGCCTGCGTGACCCGAACGCCCAGCGCCGATGTCCGACTTTCCGCTTCCCGACTGGTCCCGCATCGAAGTCGTGTGCCTCGACATGGACGGCACCGTGCTCGACCTGCATTTCGACAACCTGTTCTGGCTCGAGGTGCTGCCGCGACGCTGGGGCGCAGCGCGTGGCCTCGATTACGACGCGGCCATGACGCAGCTCAAGCCGCGGTTCGAAGCGAAGCGCGGCACCCTCGACTGGTACTGCGTCGATCACTGGAGCGAAGAACTCGGGCTCGACATTCCCGCACTCAAGCACGAATTACGCGAGGAAATCCGCTACCTCGACGGCGCCGCCGAATTCCTCGACCTGCTGCGCGGCCTCGGTAAGCGCGTGCTGCTCACGACCAACGCCCATCCGCTCAGCCTGCGGGTGAAGGACTCGCAGACGCAGCTGTCACGGCATTTCGACGAACTGGTTTCGTCGCATGAATTCGGCGTGCCCAAGGAACATCCCGGGTTCTGGGTGGAACTTGCGCGCAGGCACGACGTGCCGCTCGCCCGGACGCTCTTCGTGGACGACAGTGCGGCGGTGCTGCAGGCGGCACACCGGGCGCAGGTGCGCTGGATCTACCAGGTGCTGCAACCGGACTCGACGCGTCCCCCGCATCCCCCGGTCGATGGTATCGCCGGGGTGCGCAGGCTGGCAGACCTGCGCGATTCGGTCGTGGCTCAGCTCGCCGAAGGCGCGGGGCCGGAGTCGCCGCCGCCCTGAGGTGCGCCAGGGCCTTCGCCCTGCGGTGCGCCAGAGCGTCCGCGTCCGCCGCGACGGCGTCGCTTCTTCGGCCCGCCTTCTGCCCCTTCGCCAGTGCCCGCTCCCGCGTTCGCGGGTCGGGGTGAGGGCTCTGTCCTGGCTCCGTCGCCCGCACCAGCCGCAGGGGGCCGGGGCGAGGTGCTCTGCACGGGACGCGACTGTGACGGCCCGTCGCGCCGCGGACCACCGCTGCTGCTGCGACCGCGACCACCGCCGCCGCCGCTGCGTGGAGGGCCACTGCGTCCGCCGCGTCCACCACCGCCACCGCTGCCGCCACGTGAACCGCCGCCCGGGCCGCTGAAGCGGCGGCGCTCGTAGCGCGGCACGGTGATCTCAGCGAGCAGTTCCTGCGCCACCGCGGCGACCGCAATCTTGCGGCCGATGTAGTCCTCGATGTCCGGCAGCGACTGCACGTAGTCTTCGCAGCCGAGGCTGATCGCGTCGCCTTCGGCGCCCGCACGCGCGGTGCGGCCGATGCGGTGCACGTAGTCTTCCGGGTCCTGCGGCAGGTCGTAATTGAAGACGTGACTGACGTCGGGGATGTGCAGGCCACGCGAAGCGACGTCGGTGCCGATCAGGATCGCGAGCTCGCCGCTGTGGAAGTCGCGGATCATGCGCAGGCGCTTGTTCTGCGGCACGTCGCCGGAGATCGCTTCGGCATTGAAGCCGTTGGCCTTGAGCATGGACTCGAGCTCTTCCGCGCCGCGCCGCGTGTTGACGAAGATCATCGTGCGGTGCGGGTCCATCTGTTTCAGCAGGCCGACCAGCAGGCGCGGCTTCTCGTCCATCGACGGGTAGTAGACGACCTGGCGCACCTGATCGACCGTCATCTTGTCGGGCTCGATGCGGACGAGTTCCGGATCGTTCATGTGCTCGAACGCGAGTTCGAGCACGCGCTGCGCGAGCGTCGCGGAAAACAGCAGGTTCAGCCGCTGATCGGGCGCCGGCAGGCGCCGCAGGATGTAGCGGATGTCGGTGATGAAGCCGAGGTCGAACATGCGGTCGGCTTCGTCGAGGATCACGACCTGCACGGCGCGCAGGTCGAACACGCGCTGCTTGTAGAAGTCGATCAGGCGGCCGGGCGTGCCGATCAGCACGTCGACGCCGTCCTCGAGGATGCGGCGCTGCTTTTCGTAGTCGACGCCGCCAAAGGCCAGGCCGAGCGTCAGCCCTGTGTACTGGCCGAGGATCTCTGCGTCGTGGTGGATCTGCACCGCGAGTTCGCGCGTCGGCGCGATGATCAGGGCGCGCGGCGCGTTGACCGGGCGATCGGCCGGGGCCTCTTTCCGCAGCAGGTTCGAATACATGGCCACCAGGAACGCGGCGGTCTTGCCGGTGCCCGTCTGCGCCTGTCCCGCGATGTCGAAGCCAGCGAGCGCGCGTGGCAGCGTCTGGGCCTGGATCGGCGTGCAGCGCTCGAAGCCGGCGTCGGCGATGCCGCGGGCGAGCGACTCAGGCAGGTGGAGGTGAGAAAACGAAATGTCGCTGAGGTGAGTGTCTGACATCGGTCCCGGATCGGCGCATGTGGCCTTGCAAATTACGGAAAAGCGGGTTCAAATAACCGGCAACGCGGATTCATCCGCTCCCGCCTGAGCATGTCGCCGGCCGATCGGGCCTGAGTCCCGGTCCCACCTTACCGGTGAACCCGACCGGCGGACCCAGCGCAACGGAATCCCCTTAGAACTCCAGTCAACGGCCAGCAATCTCGATAGTTTGCCCTACGCGGACCCCTGCCGTCACCCGATTCCGGGGACGCACATAAACACCTCAAGAAAGTACCAAGTGCCCAAATACCCTTTTCAGCCAGCGGAGGTAATCTCTGGTGAGCCAGCAGATCGTTCACGTCTCGGACTCGAGCTTCGAGCAGGACGTGTTGAAGTCGAATATTCCCGTCCTTCTGGACTTCTGGGCTGAGTGGTGCGGACCATGCAAGATGATCGCACCGATGCTGGATCAGATAGCGGCGGAGTACGCGGGGAAGGTCCTCGTCGCGAAGATGAACGTGGACGAGAACCCCAAAACCCCAATGAAGTTCAGCGTCAGAGGCATCCCAACTCTGATCCTGTTCAAGAACGGTCAGCTGCAAGGCCAGAAGATCGGCGCGGTCCGCAAGGGCGACGTCGTGGCTTTTCTGGACAGCAACCTGTGAGAGGTTACCTGGGCAACCAGAACCGCAACCGGCAGCAAGGCAACAAGCGCGGTCGTGGGGGCGGTGGCCCGGACGGTAATCGTGGCCCGCGGCAGGACGAACTGCCGCCGGACGATTACCTGATGGAAGGCGACGACCTCGACATCATCAGCCCGGCCGAGCTCGAAGCCAGCCGCAAGTCGATGAACCTGAGCGAGCTCAAGCACAAGCCGATCCCGAAGCTGCTCGAACTCGCCCAGACGATGGGCCTCGAGAACCTGGCCCGCTCGCGCAAGCAGGACATCATCTTCTCGATCCTGAAGGCGCATTCGCGCAACGGCGAAAGCATCTACGGCGACGGCGTGCTCGAGATCCTGCAGGACGGCTTCGGCTTCCTGCGCTCGCCCGAGCAGTCGTACCTGGCGGGCCCCGACGACATCTACATCAGCCCGTCGCAGATCCGTCGCTTCAACCTGCGCACCGGCGACACGCTTTCCGGCCTGATCCGCCCGCCGAAGGATGGCGAGCGCTACTTCGCGCTGCTGAAGGTCGGCGAGATCAACTTCGATTCGCCGGACAACGCGCGCAGCAAGGTCCTGTTCGAGAACCTCACGCCGCTGCATCCCACGCGTCGCTTCAAGCTGGAGCGCGGCACGGGCAGCACCGAAGACCTCACCGCGCGCATGATCGACCTGATCGCGCCGCTCGGTAAGGGCCAGCGCGGCCTCATCGTTTCGCCACCGAAAGCCGGCAAGACGATGCTGCTGCAGAACATCGCCAATTCGATCACCGGCAACCACCCCGAGGTGTACCTGATCGTGCTGCTCATCGACGAGCGGCCCGAGGAAGTCACCGAGATGACGCGCACCGTGCGCGGCGAAGTGGTGTCGTCGACGTTCGACGAACCGGCCAGCCGTCACGTGCAGGTCGCCGAGATGGTGATCGAGAAGGCCAAGCGCCTGGTCGAGCACAAGAAGGACGTCGTGATCCTGCTCGACTCGATCACGCGCCTCGCGCGCGCCTACAACA
>Ga0315287_10007877_pt1 | contig 10717 bp, 10 predicted proteins | sample YL17G11_0_MG_FD_205037 | JGI IMG/M metagenome (GOLD analysis project Ga0315287, IMG submission 205037) | Sediment microbial communities from Yellowstone Lake, YNP, Wyoming, USA - YL17G11_0 | ecosystem: Environmental > Aquatic > Freshwater > Lake > Sediment | place: USA: Wyoming | collected...
GATGATTGCACTTATGCTTCGTCGTATTGCTTAGCAACCTTTATATGGCATTTTTAAACACGCTCTTAGCGGACCCGTGGAGGCCTTGGCGAAGAACGACATTCGCGTGACCTGGCAGTTGATCAACCAAGGAGACGCGGCCTTCTCCGGCAGTCTGGAGGATCGACTGTTCCTCACGCTCAAGCCCGACGGCCATCCGACCGATGCCACCAAGCAAGTCTTCGAGCACGTCCTCGATGAAAACAACGTGGGTTACGATGCCACCCCGGTCGCGGTCCACCTGACGCCGCCGCCGGACCTGGAAGTCGTGTCCGTCATGGCGCCAACCACCGCTTTAGCCGGACATCTGCTGGAGATCACTTACCGCGTGACCAATGCCGGGGCGCAAGCCACCTCGGCGCGCGTTTCGAGCCGAACACACGCTTCAGTATCGCTTCGCCGGATGGCACGATCTTCGACTCGGTGGCCGTTCAATGGGTTGGCCCGACGCAGGTCTTCGCGACGTTCGATCTGAACCATGCGCCAACAGGCCAGTATGACGTCGTGGCCCGCCAGGCCGACGGACGGCGGGCGGAGCTGCCGGACGGGCTCGTCGTGCAGGAGAGCCAGGGAGCGGACCTGGTTTACGAAAGCCGGGTCGCCGAACACCTGGGACTCTATCGTTTCTATCCGTACACGATCGAGTATGCGAACCTCGGCAATCAGGACGCGATGCCCCCGTTGTTCGTGATCACGTCCAACGGCGTTTTCATGGGCTTGGATGCCGAGTACGTCGTCAATGACCGGCCCATCCAGGTCCTCGGCGCCAGCGTGGATGGCCCGATCGACACGCTGCGCCCCGGAGAAAAGCAGGACGCCAACCTGGCGTTCTTCACGCGGGGCGCGCCTCCTAGTTATAAAGAGTCCATGACTCTGAGTTTCGATGTGCGTCAGATCAAAGCCTACGATGCGACTCCGATCACCGCCAGCGAGTGGACCGAGATCGAGCGTTTCCTGCGCGCGGATGGCGTGGGCTGGATTCCCGCCAAGATCACTTCGATCGGGGAGGTCATGACGGCCATCATCTCGGATGAAAGCCTGGAAGGCAAAATGGCGCCTGGCCGCTTTCCGGGTGCGCTGACGGACTTGGAGTGGCAGACTTTCTGGGACCAGATTCGACCGCGGATTGGCAACACCTGGGGGCAATATGTGCGCTTCCTTAACGATCTGTCCCGGCACCTGGCGGCAGTGCCCTCACCCAGGCCGATGGCTCTTTTGTGATCCCGATGCAGTTGCCGGGAACCTACCGTCTGGCGATGGACAACGAGTCATTCGACATGAACCGGGATGGCTCGACCGATCCCGAGCTTCCCACCCTCGAACTTAAGGAAGGTCAGGACGCGAGCGGCTTGATCCTATACGCCCGGGTGGGCACCGCCCCGGAGGTTGTCATCCCCACGGAGGAGACGGACCCGGCTGTGGCCGTCGATCAGGCGGGGGTGACGCACCTGTTGTTCGTTCGTGAGGCCGCCATCTGGCACGCCTTCTACCAGAACGGACATTGGAGTTCAGCCCAGTTGGTCTCCTCGACGGCCGGTTCAAGCCTGTCTCTGGAGGCATCCCCCAGTTTGTTCGGGCCCGGAGAGCCGGGGTTGATCGCGGTTTGGACCCAAGGCGGAAACAACGAGAGCGACGCCTACTATGCCGCCGCGCGGTCCGACAGCAACGGCGGCTATGACTGGTCCGCGCCCCAGGCGCTCCAGCGCGACGCACTCGAGGATAGCCTGCCGGCCTTGGTGCTGACCGCGACCGGCGATCCGTTGATCGTGTTCCGTAAGCAGGACGCGGCCGCTCAAGACGACACCGACCTTTACTATGAGCGGCTGGACCTCAAGTCGGGGAATCTCACCTGGCCGGCGGGAACCCAGGAAACCCCGACCCTCAGCCTCATGCCCTCCTCGGACGCGGAATGGGGATCGGCGGACTGTAAGAAAATCGTCGCGAAGTTCGACGCTTCAGATAGTGATATTCTGGATGGTAAACTAAAAGTTGGAATTTCGGCCGAGCAGGAACATTGCGTCTCCGACTGCAAGTTCACGACGAAGAGCCAAATAGCAGCCACCTTGGACCTCAGCGAGATTAGCGCCTGGCTTCCTTCCTTCGAAGGATCAGGCAGCTACAAGGCGCTATGGAAGCCCCTCCCCGAGGACTGCTGCAAGCCGGACGATCCCCCATGCAAGAACGACTCGCAAATTGATAAGCCGCACGATCCTAATGACCTGTTGGGACCACCTGGATTCGGCGAGGAGCGGTGGGTGTCCGCCCAATCGACCCTGCCCTATACGATCCGTTTCGAGAACATGCCCGGCGCCACCGCTGCCGCCCATCAGGTCGTGATCTACCAGCAGCTCGATCCGGACCTCGACCCACGCACGTTCCGCTTGGGTGACCTCGGCTGGGGCAACCTCCGCTTCGACATGCCGGAAAACCTGGCCTTCATCAACCGGCGCTTCGATTTCACCGCCACCAAGGGCTATTACGTAGATGTCACCGCGGGCGTGGATGTGCTGGCCGGCGAGGTTTTCTGGACCTTGTCGTCGGCGAGAGCACCGGCAACCTCGGCAAGATCCGTGTCTATCTCGACACAGGCACAGTCACCGCACCGGTCTTTGGCAGCTATAGCTACACCCAGTCGAACAACGCGGACCTGAGCGTGACGGCTGAAGGCTGCCTCGGCGCCTTCCCCCGCCTGACCGACTGGAACCAGGACGGCAAGAAAGACCTGGTCGTCGGGTTGGCCAACGGCACACTGCAAGTCTTCCTCAATGCGAACACGAATACGGAGCCCAAGTTCGGTGGTGGTAGCACAGTCCAATACGGCCCGCCCGACGCCAAGACGAACATCACCGTGGGCGCCCGCACTACCGTGGACGTCGTGGATTGGAACAACGATGGGCGCAAGGACCTCGTCGCCGGCAACACCAACGGGCAACTCCTGCTCTACCGCAACGTCGGAACCGACGCCGAACCGCGATTCGACGGCTGCCAGGAAGTCCAGGCCGACGGTGTCCCAATCAACCTTGGCACCCAACGGTCGCGACCGTTCGCGGTCGATTTCAACGGCGATGGGCGCACCGACCTGCTGGTCGGCGGGACCGACGGGCTCATTCGTCTTTACGTGCGAAAAGGGATGGCTCCCGCAGGTTGGACGGGTGCGTCGGCCTTCGCCACTTCGGGCTCGCAGGCGCCCATCTTCACGCCGGGCCTGGCGGTAGATCAACCCGGCGATTCCGCGGCGACTGACCTGGTCAACCTCGACGCATTGCAGGCCGATGCCCGCTTCGCCGACGCGGACGGCCACGGCTGGTCCGTGGTGGTCATCGACACGGGCATCGACTTGGATCATCCGTTCTTCGGGACAGACGCGAACAATGACGGTGTGGCCGACAATCGACGACGGCAACGCCCCGACCCAAGCCCACACGCAACCGTTTGCCCATAGCGTTACCCTCGTATCCGGCCAAATACGCCAAGGCGTCAACTTCGGAAACCAGGGTGGCCAATTGCCTCTCCCGCCGGTGGCGGCTGGCCTTGAAAAACCCGTCAACGACCACTACGCCGCGCCGCCCACGCCGAAGGGCGTGGGGTTTGAAATGGCCGTTGTCAGCAGTCCAACAAGCCAGAATCCCAATGGGCGGGGCGCGGCCCAGGCCGAACAAGGGAGTTCTCCGGTTTTGCCGGATCCCGACGCGGTCGTCAAGCGGCAGCGATTCGAAAGCGTGTCTCGAGCGCTGGCGGCCGCCTATCGTCTCGACCTGACTGACGAAGGCTTCCCCTTCGCTCCGCTCATTTGGCTTGGGCCGCGGTCGCCGGCGGCAACTTCGGTCTTGTCCCGGTAATCTCCGCCCAATGGCTGAGCGGCCAGGGCTATGCCGTGGACGATGCCGGCTTGGCACCGAACCAAACCGGCTCCATCCGTATCCACCGAACGGGTTACGATCAGACTTTCCTCGCCCAGAAGACCCTGTTGGCGAGCAGCGTGAATGCGCAGTATTCGGTTTATCTGGTGAATTGCCTGTGGGGCAAAGAACTCGCGGCCACTTATGACCGGACCAACAAGCTATGCGTGGTCACCTTTGATCCGGCGAACCTGTTCGCCGACACCAATGCGCCGGCATGGGACGGGCCGGGGATGAAGGAAGGCGTTCCCTACTTTGCGACTCTGCAGGCGCAAGCCTGGTTGTGGCACGACGCCGGGGCGAACCAGGGATTGGCAATCGATTGGGGGGCCGGCGTGGTTCCGAGCGTCTTCCATCCGATCCAACTGTCGAGTCCGGCGTTCCGACTGGAACCGGTGGAGAAGAACGGAGCAAAATTCACCTTCCGCGCTTTCGGCAGCATCGGTGTGTCCTGCACCTTGGAGTTCCGCCGGGACCTCGGCCCCGGCGGTTCGTGGGTGACGGTCACCAGCCTCACTCCGACCGCTTCACCTTTTCTGCTGACCGACAGCAACGCGGTGGCCCCGGCGTGCCTCTATCGCGCGCGACAGCCCTGAGCGCCGGTCCCTGGTAAAACTGGCAAGAAGGATAACAACGAGTTGTTGGGTATGGTGCATTCATGACGCCGCAGATGGCACCAGAATACTCCAGTTTGATCTTGCGCAGTATGAGAGTGCAATCAGGGATCCTTCATCGTAAAGGACCAGAACTGACGGAGGATTGACTGAGTGTTATTCTAATTTCCAGGGTTGACCCTGTCAGGTGAGTGAGGTTAAGCATTGCGCGGAGCCTGCATTCAGTTTATGAATTCCGCAATGGAATGGCGAGAACTTACGACCGATGGGGTGCTGATTCTGGAACTGAGCGGGGAAATTGACCTTCAGCATTCGCCCGAGATGCGCCGGGTTCTGCAGGCGAGAGTTGCGCAGCAAACCCCGGCTTTGCTCTTGGATTTTTCCAATGTGAAGTACATCGACTCATCCGGTCTGGCCACCCTCATTGAATATTATCAGAACTCCCGGGCGTACCTGGGAAGAATCGCGATAGCCGGTTTGAACCATCGTGTCCGCAGCATCTTCGATCTCGTCCGCCTCAGCGAGGTCCTTCCGATCTACCCCACAGTGTCCGAGGCCAGAAAGGCCCTGCAATAGAAAACAAACCATCGTTTTTTCCTTGAAACGGTACTTCCAGTTGAATGGCCAGATACTGTACTGGCTGTGGCTTGGCCCCTGGAAAAAGCAGCCGCCGAAGGTAAGCCACATCTTCCACCAGCTAATCCGGATTGGGGTGGAGGCGTTGCCGATGGCTGCCCTGACGGCGTTCAGCATTGGATTAACCCTCGCCATGCAAGGAGCGCATGAACTGCAGCGAATGGGCGCGGGCTTGTATGTGCCCAATCTGGTCGCGGTCAGCCTGCTACGGGAACTGGGTCCCTTGCTGGTGGCGATCATTGTCATCGGCCGCAGCGGATCGGCCATCACCGCCGAGTTGGGGACCATGAAGGTTTCCGAGGAGATCGAGGCCTTGGGCGTGATGGCGGTGAATCCCATTCGGTTTCTGATTGTTCCGCGGTTCGTGGCCATGTTGGTGATGCTCCCGGTTCTGACCGTGTTCGGCAATTGTGTCGGCATGGTCGGGGGGTGGACGATTTGCCACTTCGCTTTGGACATGAACACCGCCGCTTTCGTCTTGCGCGCCATCGAGGCGGCCCAGGTCGGCGACCTGTATTCCGGATTGGCCAAGAGCGTGGTTTTTGCCTGGCTGATTGTGACGATTGCCTGCGACGCCGGATTGAAGGTGGAAGGCGGCGCCGAGGGAGTGGGATTGGCCACCACCCATTCCGTGGTTTACTCATTGCTGGCCATCTTGGTGGCGAATGCCATTCTGACCGCACTTTTCTTCTTTATCTGATGACGCCCTCGCCACCATCCACCCATCTACCCACCGTGAACACGGAGGCCGATCCGATCATCGAGGTGCGGGGCGTCGTGAAGAAATTCGGCCAGCGCACGGTGCTGAACGGCGTCAGTTTCCGGGTCTTCCGGGGCGAGACCCTGGTCATCATGGGCGGCAGCGGCTGCGGCAAGAGCACCTTGTTGCGGCATCTCATTGGCTCCCTCAAACCGGATGCGGGCTCAATCCGGATTTTTGGCGAGGAAATCACCGACCTGTCCGAATCGGAGATGGATCGCATTCGCCGCCGCTTCGGCATGCTTTTCCAATCGGGCGCCTTGCTGCAATCCCTCACCGTCGGAGAAAACGTGGCCTTGCCCATCCAAGAACACAGCCGGGTGGACGACGCCATCGTGGAGCTGATGATAAAAATGAAGCTGGAGCTGGTGGGCTTGACGGGTTTCGAAGATTTAAAGCCGGCGGAAATCAGTGGCGGCATGAAAAAGCGTGTGGCCCTGGCCCGCGCCCTGGCGCTGGATCCCGAATTGCTCTTCAGCGACGAACCCACTTCCGGCCTCGATCCGGTCATGACCGCCGTGGTGGACAAGCTGACGCAGGATTTAACCCGCAAATTGGGGATGACGGCCGTCGTGGTCACCCATGACATGACCAGCGCGTTTCGTATCGGCACGCGATTGATTATGCTGGGAACCGGTCCGCACCAGGGAAAGATCATCGCCGAAGGTGCGCCGGAAGAAATTAAGAATCATCCCGATCCGATGCTGCAGCAGTTTATCAAGGGAGAGGCCGACGGTCCTATTCCGTTACGGCTTTCCAAAGGCGATTATCTTAAACGCTTGCTAGGAGAAACCACCGGATGAAATCCAAAAACTGGTCACCGTACCTTATCGCCCTTTCGGTCATTGGGTGCAGCCTGGTCTTGTTGGCGGTGCTCACCTTTGCCCTTACCGGCTACCATTGGGGGAAACACCGGCGATCCCTCGAGGTCGAGTTTGCCGATGCCACCGGCATCAAACTGCATTCATCCGTGCGCTATGCCGGGGCGGTGGCCGGCACGGTGGTGGGCATCCGCTATTTGCAGCCCGCGGAACGGACCCAAACGGGCAAGAGCGACGTTGCGGTCCGCGTTGCCGTTCGCCTCAATGACGATTTGCCGCCGTTGCCTTCGGATACCAAGGCCAGCGTGAGTTCGGAAACCATCCTGGGAGAGAAATTCGTGGCGTTGTCGGCGGGCAGCCCCGAGGCCAAGCCCCTGGCTGCCGGGGCGGTGATTCAAGGCCAAAGCCTGTCCGGCATTGAAACCCTTACCTTGTCTCTGGAAAAAACCGCGAACGCCGCGACCGAGCTTCTGCAAAAGGTCAATGTCGATTACCCGGCCTTGCGAACGAATCTGACGCGGTTGTTGACCAATGGAAACGCGCTCCTTTCGGCCGGAAACCAGCTGGTAAGCGAAGCCCAGGGGGCCGTGGCCGATGTCCGCGGCACGTTGAAACGTTTGGATACGACCGTGGCGGATGTTGGGCCGGAGGCGAGCAATTTATTGATCGAAGCCACGGCGGCGGCCACGAACCTAAACCGGACTATCGAAAACACCCGGATGATCACCATCCATGTTCAGCAGTTCCTGACGAACCAGTTCCTCGCCAACCTGGACCAGAACATGAAGAATCTGACCAACGTTTTGGCTCGTATCGAAATTGCCTCGGAATATGCGAAGATCCTGGCCGGCAGGTTGGCGGAAAAACCTTCGCGATTGATCTGGCAAAGGCGCACCAACAAGCTTCCTTCCGAGGAGGAGATTCGCCAATCCCGATCCGCGACAACTCCCCCCAAGAATCCCAAATGAGCCGGTCTTGGCTCTCCCCAGTTATGCCATGGAAAAGTCCAGTCGAGCGTTATCAGGCGTTGTTGGCTGCCGCCCGCTGCTTTGGCCGGTCCATGGACTTACGGTCATTGATTGATGAGATCCTGCGTCGGGCCCAGGAAGTGATGCAGGCAGAGGCGTGCTCCGTGTTGTTGCCCGATCCCCCCACCGGCGAATTAATCCTGTATAGCACGGATCCGCAAATTGCGAACCTCCCCGAACCGTTGCGAGTTCCTCCCGGAGCCGGGATTGCCGGCGCCGCTTTTCAATCGAAAAAAATCGTCAATGTCTCAAACGCCGCGGATGATCCGCGCCATTATTCCGCGGTCGCTCGCCAGTTGGGCATGAGGACTCGAGCCATCCTCACCGTTCCGTTGTTGGACGGAGACTCGTGTTTGGGAGTCATGCAGGCCTTGAATCCCCGCGAGCGGGATTGCTTTGATGCCCAGGACGAAGAGATTTTCGAGGGATTCGGCGGCTTGATTGTGAACGCCCTGGTACGCCTGGAGGCCCAGCGGAGCGAGATCAAACAAGCGCAAGCCCGGCAACAATTGCTTCTGGCCCAGGAAATTCAGGAGAGCTTTCTGCCCCGGACCGTGGCCCAGTATCCGTTCTGCCAAGTTCACCATCATCACCTGCCGGCCCAAATGGTGAGTGGCGATTTCGGGTTCGTCCATCCGATCCCAGACCGCCGATTGCTCCTCGGACTGGGGGACGTTTGCGGCAAAGGCATTCCCGCGGCCTTAACCATGGCCCGCGCCACCGCCATCATCGAAGTCATGACCGATCACCTTCAAGCTGACTTGGGAGATTGGGTCACGAACTTGAATCGTCTCTTGGCCCGGGAACTCAAGGCGGGACGGTTCATCAGCCTGACCCTGCTACTCGCCGATGCCGATCGGCGGTCCCTGCAAATTTGCACCGCCGGACAATACCCTCCCCTTCGCTTCCACGGACAGCAGTGGAAGCCGGGCGCCTTCACGAACCACCTGCCCCTGGGAATTTCTCCGGCGATCACCTACGTTGCCGAAAAGGCCGACCTGCTCCCGGGCGACTTTTGGCTTCTCCTCACCGATGGCTTTCCGGAGGCGCGTAACCGCGGAGGCGAGGATTATACCATCGAACGTTTCCTATCTAGCCTGCCCGCGGGACAGACCGCGGCCCAATCCCTGAATGCCGCGCTCCAATCGTGGAATAGCTACCGCGATTTGTCGGTGCAACATGACGATGCCTCGCTGCTGCTTTTGGACTGGCGCGGCGAGACGCCGGCGTCGGACCTGAGCACGGCCTGCTGCCCGGAGAACCTGGCCGCCATCCGCCAATTTGTGGAACAGTGGGCCATCTATGCGGGATTCGGCGACACCGAAGTCGGCCAAATCGTCCTGGCCTGTGATGAGGCCTGCGCCAACGTTTTCTGTCATGGATACCAACGACGTTCCGGCCCGATTCGGCTCTTTGTCGAAATAGCCCGCCAAGCCCTGGTCATCCAAATAACCGATGAGGCTCCCCCGGTGGATGTCAACGGCATTCAGGGCCGCCGGCTCGCGGACCTCCGACCGGGCGGGCTGGGAACATTTGTCATTTCCCGGGTGTTTGACGAAGTCAACTACGCGCCCCTCAAGACCGGCAACTCCTTGGCACTGCGCAAATCACTGCCGCCAGCCTCCCTTGCATGAAAAAACCGGGCCGTGGAATTCATCCGTCTGAAGGGTCATCTAAAGGGTCAGATCACTGCCACCCTTGATGCAGCCGGCTACGGCCATGATGTTGCTCGTTACCGGTTGGTTGGCGCTATGCTTTCCTTTTCCGATGCAAGGCGCCGGTTCATTTCTGCATTACGCGCATTAATCAACCGGTTGCGCCGGGAACGAGGCGTTGAGAGACTGCGTCCACATCCGGGCGAAGTCTTCGGCGGAGCGGAACAACACGCTCAGGTCGGGCGATTCAAGACCGACGTTGCTCAGGTCCTGCAAGAAATCGGGAAGCAGACCGTAATGGGCCACGCCTTCAAAGTTGATATCCCATTGTTTGAAGCCGCTCCGGCAGCGTTTCATGGGCGCGTTCGCACCGAAGATTTTTTGATAATCGACCCAGACCTTTGATTGGTGGAGGTAGCGATCCAGGTACCCTGGATTATCTCTGATCTCAAGAGGCACCTGGTAGTTAGGAACATTATTGGTAAGATAGACCGCTTTCCCGATTCTTGTCGTGGCGGTTTTGTCTGGTATAAGAATATCCACACCGATGTTCCAGTCATGAATTCCAGCCAGCAGTCCGAGAGCGTAATTGGCAATGTGCGCTCGCGAGCCGCCGGAGGCGTCCAAGATAGAGTACTCGCCGGCGTAGTTAGGGCTGAATGAATTCGCGATGGCGTCGATGTTCGTCATCACCGTCTGCTCGGTTATCACGCGAGCCTCGACTTGCGCCTTAAGCGAGTAGAAGATGTTCATGGCAGCGAAGAAATCCGCTTGATCCACGTTGTACGCGCAACCTTTGTTCGTGTCAGCGTCACCGCTCAGCTTTTTCGGCTCCATGGCCCGGCCCCGAAAGGCGGTGGTGGTGAGCGCGGGACCGTAGCGCGGTTCGTAAAGGACGCCATTGTGCTGGGCTTCAATTTGCTCCTTGCGGTGGGCGGCTTCCTCAGGGCCCAGACCAAAGGCCGCTTGGGGACCGAACCGCGGGCCGGGGCTGACGACAAACCCATCGATGTCGGTTCCGATCGCGACATTGGCGCCCCCGAGCCGTTCGAGCGCGAGCAGATAGGTCTGGGCGAATGTTTTGGAGGTGCCGGCGCAATCGTTCGCAACTTCTGAATTGGTGAACTGCCGATTAGGTACTACCTCCGTAAACGCTTTGGTGAGGCTGCCATCCTTGGAGTTCTCCCAGCCCACCCCCATCATGCCGCCCAGCGCGCGCATCCGTTGGACCTGCGTGAGCGACCGGAAGTTTTCATTACGTTGAT
>Ga0315287_10007878_pt1 | contig 10717 bp, 9 predicted proteins | sample YL17G11_0_MG_FD_205037 | JGI IMG/M metagenome (GOLD analysis project Ga0315287, IMG submission 205037) | Sediment microbial communities from Yellowstone Lake, YNP, Wyoming, USA - YL17G11_0 | ecosystem: Environmental > Aquatic > Freshwater > Lake > Sediment | place: USA: Wyoming | collected...
TCCAGAACCGGACGGTCTCATAACTGACATCGATGCCTCGCTCGGCCATCAAGTCTTCGACATCACGAAAGCTCAACGTGAACCGGAAGTACAGCCACACTGCCCGGCGGATAACATCTACTGGGAATCGATGGCGGGAATAGGAAACTGCCTTCATCATTTGAGATCTCCGACCACCGTCACCGGCTCAAAGCCCCACCGGTTGGCTCAGTCTATCACAGATAAGATCGCATGGCGTTTACCTGACAGGCCCGAGCCATGAGGCCATGACGATCAAGGAACTGCTCGCTGCAATTCATCGCCAGAACCGGACACTGACACTTGCCATCTCAAAGTAGTAATATTGACTTCCTACCGGCTTCATGGACGTTGAGTTAAGGTTTTTTGATGGAACGAAAAGCTGCAGATGCGAGGACGTATATTCAGCTGCGTTGCTCAACACGTACGACAGGGTCATTGTTGGGCGCGTATTTACAGCTAGGGTGACAACAGACGTGTTAGACCCTAACATGATCATGGATTAGCTAGAGGGCTAAGTGTCATGAGTTTTGATCTTCTCATTAAGGGTGGTACCGTCGCTACGGCCTCCGAAACATTTCGGGGTGATATCGGAGTTGTTGACGGAAAGATTGCAGCGCTTGGATTGAATTTGGGTGAAGCAAGTCGTGAGCTGAATGCAACTGGCCTGCTTGTATTGCCAGGAGGTATCGATAGCCATGTTCATATTTCGCAACCATTTGGACCCGAAGTGGAAATTGCCGATGATTTTCGTTCCGCTACACGTGCCGCTGCCGCCGGGGGAAATACTTGTGTGTTATCTTTCGCGCTTCAGCAGCGCGGCTCGTCTCTCCGGCAAGCTGTAATTGACTACCACGCAGAAGCTGATGGACGCTCCTACATCGACTACGGCTTTCACCTGATAATAAGTGATCCTTCGCCACATGTCTTGGGACAGGAACTGCCAGCTCTTGTGAAGGATGGATATACATCTTTCAAAGTCTTCATGACATATGATGATTTAGTGCTTTCGGATCGCCAACTTCTGGAAGTTTTTGATGCCGCAAGACGTGAGCAAGCGCTGGTTATGGTTCATGCAGAAGGATACGATTCCATAAAGTTCATGACAGACCGCTTGGAACGGAATGGCAGCACTGCACCTTATTACCATGCGGTTTCCCGTCCAGAATCTGTTGAACGGGAGGCCGCTCACCGCGCTATTTCTCATTCTGAGCTGGTCGGTGTGCCAATAATGATTGTGCATGTGTCAGGTCGTGAGGCCATGGAACAGATAAAGTGGGCCCAGAATAGGGGGCTAAATGTGTATGGTGAGACCTGTCCTCAGTACATCACCCTTACCGCGGACGATCTCAAGGGCCTGAACATGGATCACGCAGGCAGCAAATACGTTTGCTCGCCACCGCCACGAGATGCTGAAAGTCAAAAGGCGATTTGGGAGGGAATCAAAGGTGGCGTTTTTTCTACATTTTCTTCGGACCATTGTCCGTTTCGATATGCAGACAAGAGGGGAAAGCAGACGCCAAAGGCACTAACTTCCTTCAAGTGGGTACCGAACGGCATTCCCGGTGTTGAAACGCGTCTACCCATCCTTTTTTCTGAAGGCGTATCTAAAGGTCGTATCACGTTGCAGCAGTTTGTTGCACTTTCATCTTCCAATCATGCCAAGATGTATGGCCTCGGCGCCTCAAAGGGATCAATTGCCATCGGCTTTGATGCCGATCTTGCACTTTGGGACCCCACACTGAAGCGCACAATCCGTCAAGAAATTTTACATCACGGTTCAGACTACACTCCATGGGAGGGCTTTGATGTTGTTGGATGGCCCGTCATGACGCTGGTCCGCGGAGAAGTGGTCTCGAAGAATGGTGAAATATGCGGCTCACAAGAACATGGGAAGTTCTTGAGGCGAGACATATCACCATATGCGACCTCGACGTTTGTCAGCTAATCTATTGTAGCGCCTGTTTCAAAGCAGACTTCAATCGATCAACTTCATCAAGGGTGTTGTAGTGCACCATAGAGACCCGAATAACGCCGCCTGGTGATAGTCCAACAGCCTCTATGAGTCGACGTGAATGGAAATCACCATGGCGGATGCCGATCTTGGATTTGTCTATGTTCTTTACTACGTCGCCTGCATTATAGTTGTCGATGGTAAACGATATCGTGGGCACACGAACGCTTTCTTCCGAACTGTCTGACCCCAGTATGCGAACGCCATTGCGCTGCCGAAGCCAGTCAAGAAGGCTCTCACCGATAAGTGATTCATGCTTTGCAATCTTGTCAAAAGCCGCGCAGATTGCCCCACGACCACTGCCACCTCCGAGCTTCTCGAAGTAATCAACTATCCCGGCCGTGCCCCAGGCGAGCTCATAATTTGGATTGCCAGGTTCAAGCTTACCCGGAACTTTGTCCTTGCCATAGAAGTAGTGATAGAGTCCGTCCAGTTCCAATAAATGATCGTGGCGACCATACAACATCGCAAAATGCGGGCCGTAGGTCTTATAGAACGAGAAGAGATAATAATCGGCATCAAGCGCTTTAACATCAATGGCCCGGTGGGGAGCAAGGGCAACCCCGTCAACACAAATTCTCGCTCCACGCTCATGCACGAAATCGGCAATTTGTCGGATAGGATTGATGGTCCCCAAAATATTGGAAGCATGTGTCACGCAGACTAAGCGTGTTTTCTTCGTCATGAGTTGGCCCAGCTTCTCAAGGTTAGGAACTAAGCTATCGGGATCAATTTGCCAGAATTTGAAGACAACTCCCCGATCCTTCAACGTGAGCCACGGTCCAATATTAGACTCATGATCAAAATTGGTGAGGATGATTTCATCACCGACCGATAACTGGCTTGCCATGGCGATCGCCAAGAAGCGCATGAGGATCGTTGTAGATGGTCCAAATACGATCTCTTGAGGCATCGCTGCATTCACCAGCAGTGCAACGCGTGAGCGGGCTTCCGCGAGCCTTTCGCTCGCCTTTTGCGAGATCAAATAGCTTGCGCCTATCTGCACATTGGTTGTCAGCAGATAATCCGAAATTCTGTCCGCAACAGTTTTGAGGACCTGAGATCCGCCCGCATTGTCAAAGAAGGCCCAATCATTCCCCAGAGCCGGAAATTGAGATCGAACAAATTGCAAATCAAGCGGCATACAGAATTCCTCTATTTAAATCACATCTGGACGTGTTAGTTTTTGAGATAATTCCAGCGACTCTCGAAGTACCCGACGATGCGGACCAGAGGCAACAGTATGATGATATAAATGACCGCAGCGACAATGAGGGGTGTAGGATTCGCAGCCAGGGCTTGTGCCTGGTTGGCCTGTTTGAGCAGATCGGGCATCGCCACAACTGAAGCCAATGCTGTATCTTTCATGACGTTAATCGAGTTCGATGTCAGGGGCGGGACAACGATCCTGAGCGCCTGTGGCAGGATGACCTTGGACATGGTCAAGGTGAAATGCAAACCCAACGCCTGCGCGGCCTCAAACTGCCCTTTTGGTATAGCTTCTATGCCGGCACGCACAATCTCAGCGGCGTAGGCTGCCGAAACCATGGATATGGCTGTGGTAGCAGAGGTAAAAGACGAAAGACGTACACCTGCGAACGGCAGGGCATAGTAGACGACAAACAACAGAACGATGACGGGAACCGATCGAAACACGTCGATATAGGCGATTGCAGCCAAACGTAATAGTCGCAATGCATAAAGTCGCATCAGAGCCAGGAATATACCCCCGATGAAACCAAGCATGATGCACGTGACACCGAGTGTCAACGTCGTCATCAACCCGCTGAGAATAAGCGGAAGCGTATCGACAAAGACCTTAAAGTTGAGAAACGTCTGAAAAATTGACATTGGATTCAGCCGACACCTAACATTAGAGGGACTCCGAGGAGTCCCTCCCATTGCGTGGTGTTAAGGTTTAAAGCTTGGGCATTTCCAGAACTGTAGTGGTGGCAAGACCATCGTCAGGCTTTGTTCCAAACCAGGTTTCATGAATCTTGGCCAGGGTGCCGTCTTTCTTCATCTCCGTAATGACGTCATTTACCTTTGTAGCGAGCGGTGCATCCTTAGCAAACATCACGGAGTACTGCTCAGTTGTCTTGATGCGTGCGACGACTGCAAATTGCGGCTTGTCCTTCACATAATACAAGAGTGCCGGAATGTCGGAAATGTATCCGTCAATACGGCCGGCCTCCAGATCAAGCATGGCAGGCTGCAGACCTTCGTAGCGATTGATGGTGGCAATCTTCGTGGAAGCTTGGTTCTTCGTTGTCCACATGTCGCCGGTGGAACCAGTGTCCACACCGACGGTCTTTCCCGCCATACCCTCTACGCCCGTAATGCCGCTATCTTTCTTGACGGTCAGAGATTGGTCGCTATCATAATAGGGCTGCGCAAAAGCTACGGATTCCAAGCGCTTCTTGGTTATCGTGATGGACGATACGGCAGCGTCGATCTGACCCGACTGAACCGCTGCAAAAAGCCCTTGAAACGGAATGTTTGTGAACTTGACGTCCATTCCCAAGCGTTTTCCGACTTCTTTCATTAGATCGACTTCGAAACCGACTGTGTTGCCTTGGGCATCCTGGAATTCCCAAGGCACATTGCCGATATTTGCGCCGACGTTGATTTCGGCTGCTGACGAAGATGAAACAAATGCCGCAAGCGCAATAGCTGCAAAGGTAAATCGTATTCTATTTAACATCTTATAAACTCCCAGGATTGACAGATTTATTGTTAATAATGTTCAGTGTCAGGTAAATGCGCACAATTAGAAACGCGCAGTTTGTTTTATTTGGTTTGTCTCCTACACGAGGACGAACTTCCTGCGTCAACGCCGAAAGGCAATCCACCCATAGTCAATTGCAGCGTCCTTCACATCTCAAGGGTTGTCAACTGGTTTTGCCAGTTAGGCGGACCTGTGGCGGGCAACGTTTTTGGCTCGCCATATCTGTCAACTTCTGGCGCTAGGTATGGATCGGCTGCGTTTCGCAATAGGGAATTGGCATGGTGTCGGAAGTCGCGGATATGTATTCGGCCTGTTTGATCGGCTCGCGGGCCGTGACCTTGATGGGAGTGCGTACGCGCCATTGGTCTCATTAGCGGACAGGTTCACAGGAGCCATTAGGGCCATCAGACTTTGGGTGCATTGTTTGGTCCGTTCCATGCAGTCATCTCAGTCGCGAACAGGTGCAAAGTGATCGGCTGTCAGATTGCCGTCACTCCAATGCGGTGTGTGTCAAAGTCCTTTCCATGCCTCAGATACTCCAGGCAATGCGCGCCAGCTCGTTGGCCAGGCTGAGCGGACATTGCAGTTAAGCACACATCATCAGACTTGCATGTCGAATCACGGGCTACTGTTGCGTGCCATCCTGCAGGTTGGTGATGACACGGCGATTTTGCGCCTTACACTCGATCTCGGCGCAGTCTCCCACGAGCCTCTGGTGGCCATAGCCTTTGGACCTGATACGGCTGGCTGAAACGCCTTGTGCGATCAACTCATTGCGCACAGCGTCGGCTCGCTTCTGCGAAAGCGACATCTGCTGGGCGTCGGAGCCGGGATCGTCGGCAAAGCCCTGCAGCTTGACTTGCCACTGGGAGTTGGCGTTTAGCCAATTTGCCTGCTTGGCGATGGTGACCCGCGCCGTATCGTCGACAGCCGCCGACCCTTGCGCAAAGAAGGTACGGCGACCGACATTCAGCATGAAGTCCTGTTCGGAGCCCGCGACGGCGCCCACGCCGCCTGTCTCGGGAACAGCCTGTGGTGCCGGCACGGTCGGCGTCAAGTCAGGCTTGTTCGAAGTGCTGCAGGCGATGAGCAGCAGGGCCATGCCGAGAAATGCCGCCCGGTTGAAGCGGTTCATTGTCCGTCTACTTCCGCCGGCTCATTCATGACTGGGGCGCCGAGCACCTTCAACACCAAGACACGAGTGCCTATCGGACAGCGCTGGTAGAGGTCTATGGCGTCTTCGTTGAACATGCGGATACAACCGGATGAGGCATTGGTTCCAATCGACCAAGGTTCAACGGTGCCGTGGATGCGATACCCAAGGTCCTTCCCCTGCCGGAACAGGTACATGGCGCGGGGTCCGAGCGGGTTGTTCATGCCACCGTCCATGTATTCGGGAAGGTCCGGATGCCGGGCTCGCATCTCCGGCGGCGGAACCCAGCGCGGCCACAGTTGCTTGCGGTCGATGCGGGCGCGGCCATACCAGCGGAAGCCGTCGCGGCCAACGCCGACGCCGTAGCGTAGCGCTGTCTGGTTCTCGAATATCACATATAGGAAATGATTGGTGGCATCGATCACCACGGTGCCCTGCGGTTCGATGCTGGTATAGGGGACAAACTGCCGGCGCCACTTGGTGTCAATCTTAGCGAACATGGTCGATCGGAATTGGATGCCGTTGTCCTCGACGATTGGCCCGAAAAAGGCCGCTGCCTGTTTAGGCGGCAGGGGGGCCGCGCCGGAAGGTGTTCCGCCAATGGTGGCAAAGCCGGTTGAGCTCGCGCCCAGGAGAAAATCCCTTCGATTTATTGGCATATGTCCCTCCATCTTCCAACCCACGCGCCAGCACCAGACAGGCCGTGGTGGGTGACATTGGTCTCGAATCTAGCGCGAATTCCCAGGTCTGTCATCGGCAGGAAATTTAGGGAGCTTAGCACAAGTACATTCCGCCAGACCTGGCGACCGGTGATTTAGCGTCGATGTAAGCGTCCCAGAATTGTAAAATGTCGGTTTATGCGCCCGTCCCGTCTTCTGGCTCGCTTACAGTCGGATTGTCGTACGTCACCGACCGCATCAGGTCGAGGACAGCGCCAAGACAACGATATGGCTAGCTCGCGTATCTTTGACCGCCATCAAGACACTGCTCAGCGAACAACCTGAGCGGTGGTTCAATAACCGGACGGTCAGAAATAGTCTCAAACGATCTAGCCGGAGAAGCCTGTCAGGAGACGATTGTACTCGGCAGTAAATTTCTCATTTGGTAATCGACCATCAGGATCCCGCGACAACTCAACTTTCAGACGATTCAAGAAAAACATTTTGAGCTGCCGGCCGTGCTTGGTCTCGATGGCACCCCGTGGCTCCAATTCGAAAAGAGCCTTGGCATGCCCGGCCACGACCTCCGAAACATTGATCCGACAGGCAACGCCATTCGTCTCCATGAGCGCTGCTGTATTCACGGCGTCCCCCCAGATGTCGAAAGTAAACTTTCGCCGCCCAACGACACCCGATATGACTGGACCCGTATGAATGCCTATGCGCAGTTCGAGTGCGGGCAATCGCAATTTCTCACGCTGTGTCTTCATGCGCGCCACGGCGGCTTGAATTTCAAGCGCTGCCAGACATGTATCGACGTGGTGCCGCCGATTGGCCGCTGGAACCCCACCAACAGCCATGTAAGCATCGCCGATAGTCTTGAGCTTCTCCAGCCCATGGCGCGCAACAATCTCATCTATGGCAGTGAAATATTGGTCAAGAAGTCCGACGAGCGCGACGGGTTCCATACGTTCCGCCAGGAGGGTGAAGCCCTTGAAATCCGCAAACAGGATCGTGGCCGATGCCACATAATTTGGCTGCACCCTGCCATTTTTCTTGAGCTCGTCGGCAATTGACACGGGCAGGATGTTGATGAGCAGCTCTTCTGTGTGCTTCTTCTCAGCGGCGATATCCAATCGCGCTTGCTCTAGCTCCCGATTGGCTCTGTCAAACTCGATCAGCCTTCTACGCAACTCCAGCTGCGACATTACCTGACGCGCGAGGCGGCGCAGCGATTCAGCTTGTTCGAAAGTCAGCTGGTGCGGCTCGAAATCCATGACACATAGGGTGCCAAGCGCATAGCCCTCACCGGTGATGAGTGGCATGCCACAGTAGAATTTGAAGTATGGTTCACCGGTGACAAAGGGGATCCCGCTGAACCGGGAATCCTGCCCGAGGTCTGGCGCCACAACCAATTCGGTGCCGCAAACAGTCGTCGCGCAAAAGGAGATTTCGCGCGGGCATTGATTGAAATCCGGGGGCAACCCATACTTGGCCTTGAGCCAAAGGCGGTCGTCGTCCATGAAACTAATATAGGCCACTGGGCACTGACAGATCTGCGCGGCCAACTCACCGATATCGTCATAGGCGATGTCCGGCGCTGTATCGAGAATATTGAGTGTGCGAACGGCACTAAGCCGTTCGGTTTCGTTGGTAGGCACGGGAAATGACATTATGGCCCTCAAATGCAACCGGCTGACGCTTAGCCCTAGCATAGCGAGGGCGACCGCAGGTACTGATTTATCGTATGGGTGACCGTCTTGGTGGACCCGGCCGCAGCAACAAGTTCAAGCAGAGTGGATGCAAGAAATTCAACCCCTGGCCCGCGGAGCGAGTCGGCCTTTGATGCTATGGAGGGGTGGGCCGGGAGACCGGCAAAAGGTAGACGGTGGGAGTCCGTCACGGTGAAGGTGTAGCAGACCCTACCGGCCGCGAGTGATGCACGGGTTGTCCGCGAGGGCAGACGTGAAGCGTTCACAGGGGAGGGCGGGCATCAAAGGGTTGGTAGAAGTCGCGGCGTTCAAAGTTCGACTTCTGTTTATGGCCTGCGAAATGTTTGCTTGTGGAAAGCAGACATCAAACCTGCGCTTTCCGCCATCCGTAGTTGTTCGTCCACTATTAAATGCTCAGCGGGCCTGGCGCGAGATCTGCCTGACTTCGGCATATGACGCAAACTGGATTTTCGTCAGGAATTGAGCATCTGTTCTCACGGAAAAAGCGAATTGATTTTTTTCAACATATTCCCAGAGGCGATCGATGCGCGCAGGCGTTAAACCCAAGATTGCTCGAACATCAATCGTCGATCATCGACAGTGCGGCCTTCCTGTCTCCCGGTTTCAACTGAAGAAATAACGCGCGGGCTTTCTTGATGTCTCGCTCTAAGCCACTTTCCGCGGCCACCTTTAGAGCAACAGCGGTAGAGTTATCCGCGCCGCAGATGAAGGCCAACGCCTTAGCCAAGCGTCCCATGGATGATCGGTCGATCATTGTTTCATTCATTCTATTCATCCTCGCAAGTGACGTAGGGTTAATTATTCGTTCTGATCCATAAAGAACGCTGGGCTACAGTACTCCAAGTCATCCCCTTGCAGCGATAGTAGCGCGTGCGGCTGGTTGCTCAAACGAAACCGGGTCGGATGCCGGAATGGTATTGTTGAGGGCTTCATCAAGCGCTTTTTCCTGATGCCAGCGTTCGCGCTCGTCGCAACCGACTTGGGGGTGTCTGCGATTCGGCCTGGTAATAATATGATTTGCCGCACCTCATGTTGGCACTTAGTGGCAGACCGCAATCTTGGATGACTGGTTTGCAATCGACGGGTAAGCCGACGTATGTTGGTCATGGTGAAATCAACACGAAAATACTTGGGAGGCATCAGTGCGTCTTAAAAGGATCCTTAGGTATGTCGCTCGGTTTTGCCAACAAAGAGTATTTGGATCACCGGGTTCATTGGAAGAAGTACGACAATTTGTGTTGCAAGTAAACGGAAGGCTCCCTAAATGCAACCTCTGGTCATTGCAGCCAGCAACATTATCTGAGTAACAGGAAAACATCGCATGACCAAGACCATTCTTATTACTGGCGCCACAGGTAACGTTTCGTCTGGACTCATTGAGAAACTCAAAGGATCGGGCGACAGGTTGCGGGCGCTAGTACGGAACCCCGAAAAAGCAGCGGCATTAAAACAGCAGGGCGTTGAGGTCCATGCCGGTGATCTTGAAAAACCCTGGACACTTGGCCAAGCATTTGCTGGTGCCGATATGGTTTGGATCCTGACTCCCCCCGGACCACGCGCACCAGAACAAAGCTCAAACGCCTTGTGGGCAGCTCGCCAAGGGGGTGCCAAGCATGTGGTACGCATGTCGGCGTTCGGTGCAGCGCATAATGCGCCAACCATCAACAGCCGGCTGCATGCGCTGTCCGACGCTGAGCTTGCTGGATCGGGAATTCCTTTTACCATTCTGAAACCACATTTCTTCGCCCAGAACATGATGATGATGGCAAAGAATGTTTCTGAGCAGGGCAACTTTTACTTCGCGTTGGCGGACGGCAAGATGGGCATCATCGACTCCCGGGATATCAGCGATTTTGCAGCTCAGGTGCTTACCACCGTTGGCCACGAAGGCAAAACCTACACGCTGACGGGCCCAGCTTCTCTATCCATGCATGAAATTGCCGCCATGATTGGAGCCGCAGTGGGCAAGGAAGTGAAATACGTGGCGGTACCTGTCGATTCTGCCAAGCAGTCAATGTCGCAAATGGGCATGGACGACTGGATGGTAAATATGATGGCAGATTACATGGCGGCCTACAGTGCAAACTGGGGTGACACTGTAACCGACGACTTCAAGCGCGTCACCGGTAAGGCGCCACGCAGCTTCAAGCAGTTTGCCACCGATTTCGCAGGTGCATTTGGCAGGGTGTAACATCAGTTCATAGGCATCAACGTCAAGCGCTCACCGTACATACGATTGGTTGCTTTGTCGGTTGTGTCGAGTTAGCGTACCCCGCGTCTCAGCGATTGCCTTGTGGGAGCTTGTGAAACGTGGGAGGTCAGGAACGCGACCTGGTGTCATGACAGCGCCCAAATAGTCATTGGCAAACCTGATGTCACAAGTGTTCCGGGCCCGCTTGTGGCCTTTTTGAG
>Ga0315287_10007880_pt1 | contig 10716 bp, 6 predicted proteins | sample YL17G11_0_MG_FD_205037 | JGI IMG/M metagenome (GOLD analysis project Ga0315287, IMG submission 205037) | Sediment microbial communities from Yellowstone Lake, YNP, Wyoming, USA - YL17G11_0 | ecosystem: Environmental > Aquatic > Freshwater > Lake > Sediment | place: USA: Wyoming | collected...
TATAAGAACAAGATCTCAAATTTTCTTTGCGCCCTTTGCGCTTTTTGCGGTGAAATAAATTTCATGACTTATCTCACGCGAAATGCGCCCAGATGGAGATGACAATCACGACCACCAGGACCGACAGGACCACGTTCACCATATTCCAGGTCTTATCCACGCCCGCGGACATGGTCTTGGTTGAAAAAGTCAGGCCCTCAACCTGTTCCGGCCGCGGCTTTTCCGTTAACAGCGAGACCACAACCATCAGGATCATGCAGAAGAAAAACATGAGCACGCTGTAGTTGAGGAATGCGTACCCGGTCAGGATGTTGAAGGGCCCGAAATCGGTGTAGCCCATCTTGGAAAGGACATCGGTCCCGAACCTTATCAGGCCGATCAGCGAGCCAACGATCAATGTAGTCAGCGCGGCCTTGCCCGTGGCGCGTTTCCAGAAAATGCCGCACAGGAATATGGCCGCGATGGGCGCGCCGATGTAGGCCTGGATGCTCTGCAGGTACTGGTAGATCTGGTTGGACAGGAACCGGATCATGGGAATCCAGAGGATGGAGATGATCACGATCGCGACGGTCACCAGCCGGCCCACGGTCACCAGTCTTTTTTCCGAGGCGGCGGGGTTGATCTTGCGGTACACGTCCATGGTGATCAGGGTGGAGCAGGAGTTGAACACCGAGCTCAGCGAGCTCATGAGCGCGGCCAGGAACACCGCGACCATGATCCCGATCATGCCCGAGGGCAGGAGCCGGGTCACGATCAGCGGGTAGGCCATGTCCGGGTTCTTGCTCAGCTCCACGGGCCAGAGCACGCGCGCGATCAAGCCTGGAAGCACGAAGATGAACATGGGTAGTATTTTCAGCCACGCAGTCAGGATTGCGCCGGCGCGGGACTGCTCCAGGTTTTTTGCGGCCAGCCCCCTCTGCACGATCACCTGGTCCGTGCACCAGTACCACACGCCCAGCATGACAATCCCGAAGGTGGTGCCGGGCCAGGGATATGACATGTCATTGATGGGCTTGATCATGTGGAAAAAATCCGGGGGCAGCGCCGCCCTCATCCCGGAAAACCCGCCCACCTTGTCAAGCCCGATCAAGGTGAGCACGATGGACCCGGCGAGAAAAATAAAGGCCTGGACCATGTCCGTGTAGATGACCGCGGAAAGACCTCCCGCGATTGTGTAAACCCCGGTGGCTATGACCAGGATCAGCGCGGACACCAACGGCGGCCACCCGGTGATGGCCTGGATCAGGATCGCGCCCGCGAACAGTCCCACGGAAATTTTGGTGAAAATGTACGCGAACAGGGAGATCATGGTCAGTCCCCAACGGCAGCCCGGGTTGTAGCGCCGCTCCAGATATTCGGGCATGGTGAAGACCTTGCTGCCCAGGTAGTAGGGCAAAAAGACCCAGGCCAGGATCAGGATGCAGAAAACCGCGCTCAACTCGTAAGCGCCCACGGCCAGGCCGGTGCTGGCCCCGGAACCGGCCAGGCCGATCAGGTGCTCGCTCCCGATGTTGGTCGCGAAGATCGAGGCGCCGATCGCAAGCCAGCCCACATTGCCTCCGGCCAGGAAATAATCGCGCGAGGTCTTTTTGCGCCGGCCGAAATAAAACCCGACCGCAAACACCACCGCGAAATAGAGCGCGATGGTTGCCCAATCAATTGTATTCAGTCCCATCTTTTCCCTCTTAATGTGCGAGCGGCTTTAGCCGCGATTCAAATTAATTGTGCGAGGGACTTTAGTCCCGAATCATCTGTCAATACTCCCTATTGAATTTCAGATTTCAAATTTCATATTTCAGAAATAATAAAAATGTGCGAGCGGCTTCCGCCTTCGCACAAGGCTACGGCGGACAGGTTGCCCGCGACACAAATCAGCTTTCAAAGAAACAAATCAATGAACAATCAATTTTTACAGATTTTCTCCGAAAATGGAACCGGCGCGCAAAGCGCTTTTAAATTTTCTTGAGGCGTGCCCGCGGGAATCTCGCAGCCGGCCGCGACCATGTATGGGTTCCCGACTTGCTCGTAAATCCTTCGCGCGCTCTCGCGGATTGAATCCGGACTGCCCTCGAGTATCGCCCCGACCGGGTCCAGGTTCCCGGCAATCACAACTTTTTCGCCGACCGCCTTTCTCACCGCTGTCATATCCACCATGTGGTCCACATCAAGGATGTCAACCCCGAGCTCTGCGATGCCGGGAAGCAGATGCGTGATGTTCCCGCAAATGTGCAGCCGGACCATTGCGCCCGCCTGATGGATTGCATCCACCATCTTTTTTTCGCGGGGCAGGACCAGGCGGCTATAAATTTTGGGGGATAGCTGGCTCGCAATCGCGTCTCCGATGCCGATGGTGTCTGCCCCGGCTTCTATTTGCGCAACGCCAAAATCAATGCAGACCTTGACGCACAAGTCCATCAACTCGCAGGCATATGCTTCGTCGTCCATCAGGTCCATGAGAAAACTGCCCGCGCCCCTCAAGTCCGCGGCCTCCGCGGCCGGGCCTTCGATCCAGCCCATGATGGAATATTTTTGATCTGCCTGCTGCTTGAACGCACGGATGGCGTTGATCCGGTCGAGCATGCGCTCGTCTTTGAAGGGGTCTGGTTTTTTGAGCGCGGAAAAATCTTTGGTGTTTTCCAGAGGCGGATGCGGGCAACTGGGAGGACCGTCCTTGTGATAAATGACCTTTGCGCCGAACCCGTGAGTCTCCCGAAAGGGATCGGAAATGGCGCTGACCTGGTCCATCCCGAATTCCTTTGCGCATTCCATGTTGGCCTTGACCAAAACTCGAAAGTCAGAGGCGAAGGCTTCATAATTCTCGCCGATGTGTTCAGCCGCAAACTGCATCAGGATCGGTATCCGGGGCAAGAAATCAGCCGGTTTTCGATTCAAAACCGCAAGGTAACGCTCCAGCCCGTTCATATCATTTCACCCGAACTCACCTGAATACAAAGCTATAGGTGCGTTGTACCGGCGCTGCGGAGACCGTGCAGGTTTTGGTTGAGCTCGAGCACTGGAACCGGGTGTTGTCCCAGATGGTGAAGTCGTCATCGCCTTCGCCGAAGAACAAGACCTTGATCGAGCTGTTGGCGTCATCAAAGCCCTTGATTCCGGGCTTATTGATCCTGACCAGGGTGTCGATCTGGGAATCGAAGATTGGGATCATGGTCCCGTTTTTGACAAAGAGCGGTATCTGCTCGAGCGGCGCTGCCACCGTGAATTTTCCCGGGCCTTCGAATTTTTTCCCGGTCCAATAATCCACCCATTTCCCGGGCGGGAAATAGACCTCCCATTCCCGCGCGCCCGGCTTGAGCACCGGCGCGACCAGTATGCGGTCCCCGAGCATGAATTCGTACTCCTCTGCTGCTGACCCTGGGTCATCAGGATATTGCAATAGCAGGTGCCGGATGATCGGCCAGCCGCGGTCTTCAGCCTCATGCGCGAGCGTGTAAATATACGGGAAGAGCGAGGTATGGAGCGCGGCATATTTCTTGAAATGCATGAGCGTCTCTTGGTCCGAGTTGAACAGCCAGTTGGTGGTGCAGCCGGAAGACTCGTGCGTGCGCATCACCGGGTGGAGCGCGCCGAGCTGGGTCCAGCGGAAGAACAGTTCCTTGTCCGTTGGCGAACTGGCAACGCAGTGATAGCCGGCGATGTCGGTGGCCCCGATCGGGAACCCGCTAATGCCCGCGGAATTGAGGGCCGGGAGAACCGAGGGGATGCCGTCAAACTTTTCCCAGTTCATGTTCTGATCCCCGGTCCACATCACGGGCGCGTATTTCCAACTCCCGGTGTACCCGGCGCGGATGAAAAACACGAAGTCGTTGTCCGGCCGGGCCTTGTCCCAGAACTCGCGCGCGGTCATGTCCCAGAGCCGGGGATAGTCGTTGTGCACCGCCCAGCCGTCGCGGCCGTCCGCGAACTTCGCGCTTGCCGGGGTGTACTCGGAAAAGTCGTGCATCCACCCGTCCGCTCCCAAGTCCGCGCTTTTCTGGAAGAAATTTTTTTGCCACCACTCCCGCGCCTGGGGGTTGGTGAGGTCCGGCTCGCCCACCCTGGCGATCAGCCAGTAGAACACAGCGGCCTTGCCTTCATTGTCCTTGGCCAGAAATCCTTTTTCCGCTCCTTCCTTGAAGCCCCGGGTTTTCACGCCCAAGTAAGGCGCGAAGTAGGACAGGAACCTAAACCCCTGCTCATGCAGGTCTTTGGCGAGCTGCTCGTAATCCGGGTAGCGCTGGCGGTTGAGTTTCCACTCGATCTTGTCGGAATAGATCATGGTAATCGGGCTGACCCAGCACCAGTCCTCGCTCCAGATCGCGCCGCAAGGGATCTGGTTCTTGCGGCAGTCATTCATCACCTTGCGCACATGGCTGGGACCGTCCTTGGCGCCCTGAAGTTTTCGCGCGGTTGCCGACACCCAGGGCGCGAACGCCCATTCCGGCGGGATCTTGACGCGGCCGGTGTATGCGGTCATGTTCTCGATCACCTGCAGCGGCTTCGGCCCGTAAAAAACAACAAAATCGAACCGGTTGTTCCAGTTGTTGATCTCGAGGATGTCTGACTTCGCTTTTGCAAAATCAAAAACGCTGTAATGAGTGTCGTCCAGCAAGAACCCGTACCCAACCGGGTCCAGGAAAAACGGGACCGGGAAATAAGTCTTTTCCGTGTTATTGCAACCGACCACGCAGCCTTCCTCGGTCCAGTTGTGAACCCGGTTGCCGCGCTGCTGCGCGCTGTTGAAGCGCTCGCCCATGCCGTAATATTTTTCATCCGGCCCGGACTTGAATTTGATGACGAAGCGGTTGACCTCGGGCCGGTCCAAAATTTCTCCTTCAACCCGCAGCGCGTTTTCATTCATAAAAAATATTTTCAGCCGCGCGACCGGCGCCAGGCTCGAATTTGACGCGAGCTCAACCAAGATTTTCCCGGCTTCATTTTTCAAGCCGGCAACTTTTGAGGCGTCAGTCCAAGGCTCTTCCCGGCCCTTGTCGGACGGGCTTTTCTGGCCGCGCACGGTTGTGAACCGGATGACATCCGCAGTCTCCAGCAGGGTTGCGCCGGAACTGTCATTGATGCGCATGACAAAGGGATGATTCTGCACTTGCGCTGTCAGCTTTGCGCTCCGGATGGAGACCGTCTCCGCAAAAGCGCTTTGCGAAAGGATTCCGCAAAAAATCAGGAACACCGCAATGGCCGTAAAAATTAATTTTCTCATCCGAATTTCTCCTTGGTCAGTTTGAAGCAATGGTCGGTGACATCCAGGGTTTTCTTGATGTCCTTTTCTTCGAGGGCGGCGCTGATGAACCAGTTATGGAGCGGGTGGAAAATGATCCCGCGCTTGGCGGCCTCGCCCCCGAAGAATCTGGCTTTTTCAAAGGCCGGGTCGTTTTCAAAGATCATGAAGGGCATTGCCGGGTGTCCAGTGTAGCGGACGGCGATCGCGTGGTTGCAGGCCTGGTTTTCCATGCCCTGCTTGAGCATGGACCCGAGCTGGTAAATTTTTTCTATGGCGCCGCTCGACTTGACCTCCTTCATGCAGGCCATGGCCGCGGCCAAAGGCATTGCGCTGTAAAAATGGGTGGCGCTGAAAGAGGCCTTCTTCACCGCGTCCAGCAGTTCCATTTTGCCGACCACCGCGGAGAGCGGGTAACCGTTCGCGATCGCCTTTCCGAAGCAGACCATGTCCGGCTCTGCGAAGAAATATTCGTGGCTGCCTTCAAACTTGAACCGGAACCCGCAGCGGATGTCGTCCATAATGAAGACCATGCGTTCCTTGTCGCAGAGCTTGCGCACCGCGTCAAAATATCCGGGCGCGGGGAGCTCCTGGTCTTTCGCGAAGTCGTGCCTGACGGGCGTGATGATGACCGTGGCCAGTTCTCCGGAATGCTTCTTCACCACTGATTGCAGGTCTTCAATGTCATTGTAATTATGGTGGTAGACATGAGACATGTATTCCTCGGGGATGCCCGGGCCCGGCTCCGCGCTCCAGTAATGGAAGCCGTGGTAGGCGTGGCGGGCCATGACCACGCCTTTTTTCCCGGTGGCGATGCGCGCGATCCGGGTTGCGAACTGGGTGACATCCGAGCCGTTCTTTCCGGTCAGCACCCACTGCGCGATCGGGATGTTCGCGTTCAAATATTCCGCGAACTCGACATAGCGCTCGGTCGGGAGGGTGAAACAGTTGCCCAACGCCGACTGCGCGTTTGCGGCTTCCTCAACTTTGGGGTGGTTCACTCCCAAAACCAGAGCGCCGAACGCGCACATGTAATCGATATACTCGTTGCCGTCCACATCCCAGACATACGCGCCCTGGCCGCGGTGGTAGAAAATCGGGTAGGACCCGAACTTGAAAAAGTCCGGGTGGCGCGGGCCTTGTCCCCCGTTCGGGATCACGTCCCTGGCGCGCTCGAAAAGTCTCAGAGACTTTTTGAATTCGTATTCCTTCATGCCTGCCTCCTTTTTCAATGCGCAGATGAAATCAACAGCGATCTTGTTCAAAGATTATATGCCGATAACATGGCAAGGTAAAAATACCGGATCAGGGCGCGGCACTGTGCGCTGCTCCCTTTCTTCACGGAGCGTCGTAAAAATTATTTCGGGATGGGAGGGACCTGGCTTAAAAATCTTACCGGCCGGTACCGGGCCTCCACGGAAAGATAGCTGGTGACCCCGGTCCAGAGGTGGGGTATGGAGGTCCTCTGCTGCGCTACTTTTTCTTTAGAGCCGGGAAGGTCGATCCAGATGGTGACCTCGCCGAAGCAGTCGGTTCCGGGCATGGGCACCTCGCTGGTTAGAATTTTGGTCGCCTGCTCAATGAGCGGCTGGTACTCGGGCATTTGAGAGGTCGCGATAGCCAGGATGAATACCTGCTCTCCGAGATAGGCGAACCCGGCCCTTTTTTTATACGCGCTTTCCTCAACATTCCTGGCCAGTCTCTCGATCAGCTTCCGGGCGCGCGGGTCGTCGTAGCTTTCAAATACAGGCGCCGGGTACAATGTCCATTGGATGCCGCGCCACCCGCTTTGATCCAGGGTCTTTTCATCCTCCACCCGGCGGAGCATCCCTTCTCTGAGCGCGATTGCGGCTTTTCTCCAGCTCTCCACTTTGGCCGGGTCCGCTCCCCATCTTTTTCCCGCGTCAACCGCGGAGGCCAGTCCCGCGAGCACGCTGGCCGCGCCGTGGAGGGTCGCGTTCGGCTTGCTGTTGTCGTCCTCCGCCACTTTTTTGGTCCAGCCTTTCCTGACATCCACGTAGTCGACCAGGCCGTCAGCCGCGAGCGTGAGCATCTCCAGATATTTCTTCTGGTACGCCGGCCGTTCGGGTTCGGGTATGAATTTTTCGTGGCGCCATAGGTCCCAGGCGAGAAGCCCGGTCTCGTCGATTTCAATCGGGATGTCCGTGATCCTGCCCTTGTCGCCGTTGGTGTAGATGTTCGGAGCCCAGTGTCCCTTTGGCGAATAAAAAGGAGATTTCCGGCCCAGCAGCCATGAGAGCTTGAAGTCAAGGTCATCCCTGCGCTGGGTGCGGCGGTAGAAATCAATGTGGCTGTCAACGATTTCCGGGAACCCGGCCATGTCCAGGGAGATGTCGTAAAAGGCGCCGTCGCGCGGCCAGTCAAAATGATAAGCGGGCTGGCGCGAGGGCGAGGCCACGATCGCGCCGGTGTCGCGGTCGCGCCCGACAAAGAGGTTGAGGACCGACCTTCGCGCCACGCGCTTTTCTATGGGACCGGCCGAGGCCGGCAGGTCAATGCGGTCGGCCATGACTTTCCAGTCGGATGTCGCCAGCGCCCGGAGCTGGTCGATTCCTCTGGCGCGCGCCTTTTCGATGATGGCAACAGCCTGGCTTGCGCTTTTCCCCGCAGAGACCAGCACCGCCACCCGTTTCTGTTGGGGGCCGAGTTCCTTCATCAGTCCGGAGTCGGACTTGCCGAGTGTAAAATAGCAGCCGCTCAGTTTCCCTGCCTTGGCTTCCTCGCTGGCGGCAATCGGCGCGTCTTTCGGAAATTTATTGCCTTTGCGGTCAGCTCCGACCTGGAACCCGTCCGGCTCATCCATCAGCGCCATTGCGATGAAATAGCCGCCCTCCGGGTAAAGCTTGTCTATTTTTTGCGCGTTGAGATTGAATTTGTCAGCCGTTTCGATTTTGTTTTTGTCCTTGTTTTTGGGGTTGAAGTAGAGGATGACTTTTTGGCCGCGCAGATATGCGGTCGCAAAGCCGGCGGCTTTGGGGTCGGGCGGCTTCTTGTAGGTGCTGTTGTGGTCAAAGGGTGCAAAGGTCGCGTAATAGAAGAATTTTTGCGCGCTTTGGGAACCGATTGCGAAGTCCTGTACCAGCAGGTCGTCTTTCCAGTCAACCCACTGGCAGATTTTTATTTCGGCATTGCTCCGGGTAAGCGTGGTGCAAAGGACATCACTCCATTCCGGCTCGTAAGCGCGGCTGCTCTTCCAGCTCGCGTCCCCGAACCAGGCAAGAGTGCCGTCATTCAGATAAACTCCTCCGCGGGCGCCCAGTCCCGGATGGACTTCATAGGGCCTTCCGTAGCGCTGCCAGTCAACGCTCGGAGCGTCATCGCTGTACCGGACATCTTTGGTCATCTTCAGGTCTTTCCACCAGTAGTCCATGGTCATGTAGCGGAGCTGTTCATAATAGCCGGGGCTGGGCCAGCGCAGATAAACCAGCTCAGACCAGGGGCTGACCCCCACGGTCATCCTGCCGTTGCCCAGGCCGGTCGCGGCATTGGTCGCGCCGTGGTTGTGCTCCGCGCCGAAGTCGGCCTTTAGCAGCGGGTCGTCCAGCGCGGGCGGCCTGGCAAGGGCTGTTGAGATTGACAGCCAAAGCAAGAGCGTGATCAAAACGGCTTTGATATTATTATTCATGTTTTTTCTCCCCGAATTTGATAATCATTGTATTAGCGGTGATCGCGTCTGACAAGCCGCATCCATGGAGCGAGACGAGCCGCGCCCCGGCAACAGAATATGATTGCGGCAAGAATTGTATTAAAATTTCAAGAATGGAGGAAATGAGAAGCAACCGCCTGAGGCTCTGGAAGGACCCGCTGTTCTGGGTGGCGTTTTCGTGCGCGGGTTTCATCATCGCGCTCACGCTCTGGTTCGGGATCGGGGTTGACAATTCGGTGTTTGGTTATTGCTCTTGGGTCTGGCAGCATTACGGCCTGCCGCCCTATGTGGGCTGCATGGAGTGCGACTATCCGGGGATATTCCTCATCACCCGCTTTGCCATGCTGTTCGGCGAGAACGCGCTCAGCCTGCGCGTCCTGGATGTGTGCGCCCAGCTCTCGGTGCTGGTGATGATCTTTTACCTGGCGAAACGGCTCTCGGGCCTGGGCATGTCCGGCCTGCTCGCCTGCCTGTTCTACGCCACTTACTATTACAGCCTTGACTTCCAGATGACCGCGCAAAGGGAGGCTTTCATCCTCTGGCTTTCCCTGATCGCAACCGTAGTCAGCCTGGTCATGAAGCGCCGGGTGTTCGCGCGCGCAGTCTTGGCCGGGCTGCTCTTGGGATTTATTTTTCTGCTCAAGCCCACCTACGGCCTGTTCTGGCCTTTGTTCGGGCTCTGGTTTTTGCTGGAGGGCTTTGGGAAAGGACTCGGAATTCTGGCCGCGGAGCTTGGCGTTTTTTCGCTGTGCTGCCTGGCGCCTGCCGGGGTGATAATTTTATTGTATTGGCATTGGGGCTATCTCCCTGACTTGTTCGCGCTGACCATCGACTACACTTTCCATGTCTATGTCAAGCTGCCGATCTTCGCGGAAAAATCCGGCGTGCTTTACACCACGGACAATATCAGGGTGATACCTTATCTCTTGAAACAGTTCCTGGGTTTTTATGTCCCGGCCCTGACCGGCGCCGTCATATTTTTCGCGCGGGTCCCGGTCTTTCGGGACCCGAAGCAGAAAAAACTGCTGCGGGTGATCGTCGGCCTGATCGTCCTGAGCCTGGTCTCTGCATATCTCCAGCTCGGCGTGTACCTTTATCACCACATCGTGATCTGGGGATACCTGATGATCCTGTGCGGGTGCGGATGGGCGGGGGCGTTGAAACTGATCAAGGGCGCAAATAGCTCTTTCCCGCGCCAGGCTGTTTGTTGGGCTTTGCTGGCCATGGTTCTGGCGCTCATGTTTCTTCATGTGCCCGGATATTTGCGGAGCTTCGCGGTCAACTACAGCTTCCGGAGCCTGGACCGGGCGTATGAAACTCAATATTCGCTGCCCATGGAAACCGCCCGCTATCTGCAGACCGTGATGCGCCCCTCTGACCAGGTTTATTATTTCGGCAATATCTCCATGATCCCGTTCCTGCTCAAAAAGAAACTGGGGGCGCCGTTCCCGTTCACCATCCAGTTGCACTTGCGGACCGCGGACGGCGACCTGAAGACCGAACAGCTAAATTGGAAAAAGCGCTACATTGACGGGTTCCTGGAACTGAAGCCGAGGTTTTTCATCTTTGACGCCAATTGCCTGTTTTGTCCGGGCGGGGACCTGAGGGGTGTTTTAAAGGGCGATTTCCCGGGGCTCCAGGCCGCGCTTGACAAGAATTATCACCTGGCAAAAAGCTTCGGGGCGGTGGAAATATATGAGATGAACTGAGAATGAAAGATAGATGAATCGCGAGCAAGCTCGCTCGCACAATTTATAAAATGAAAACAGCTGTTCAAAATATATTTAAAGATCATTTGTTCTGGGCAGCGATGATC
>Ga0315287_10007881_pt1 | contig 10715 bp, 10 predicted proteins | sample YL17G11_0_MG_FD_205037 | JGI IMG/M metagenome (GOLD analysis project Ga0315287, IMG submission 205037) | Sediment microbial communities from Yellowstone Lake, YNP, Wyoming, USA - YL17G11_0 | ecosystem: Environmental > Aquatic > Freshwater > Lake > Sediment | place: USA: Wyoming | collected...
GGCCAGACGCCGGCGCAGCGGCCGCACGCCAGACGGCGGTCACCGGAGGGCGTCATGACGGCCAGTTCGGGATCGCCGCCGCAGTACGGGCAATAGGGACGGCTCCACGGGGCCAGGTCGACGCGGCTCTGCAGGGACTCGACGGCGCGGCCGAGGAAGGGCCTGGCGCTGACGGTGAGCACCTGGGTAAAGGCCTCGGGCGTGTCCGGTGTCGCCTCCTGCGGCTGGCGCGGGCGCACCGCCGCGGCGTCGAACCAGGCGGCGGCGTCTGCGGACGCCGGACGGCCGCGCCGGATGATCGCCTGGAGCGACTCGTAGTCCCCCGGTTCCAGCACGTCGTACCGCCGGAGGACCTCGGTCACCTGCCGGAACATCACGCGAAGTTCGCCGAAATCGAAGGGGACCTCCTGGAACCTGAGAATGGGGACGCCTTCTCCCAGCCGCCGGGCCAGCCAGCCGGCGTCGAAGTCGAGCCAGGGCGTGGACACGCGCGACTGCACGCGCTGCTGGAGCACCACCAGTTCGACCTGCATGTCGACGGCCGTTGCCAGCTCCGGCTGAACGACCTTGAGGCGTCGGAAGGCGGCCAGTTGCGGCGTGTCGGCGCGTTCAGGGCGCGGGCGTGAGGGTTCGGTCATCGCGTCCATGGTGACCCGCACCCGGCCGGTCCGTCAACGTCCGACCGGCGGGGGTGCTAGACTAAACGGCCGTGGCGAAACTTGAGACCCTCATGGTCGTGTCCGAAGCGCTCCCGTACTCGAAGACGGGCGGGCTCGGGGATGTGGGCGGGGCGCTGCCATCCGCGCTTGCGCGGCTCGGGCACGCGGTGACCGTGGTGACGCCCCGGTATCGCGGTGTCGACGGGGGCGAGGAGATCGTTGCCTTCGCGGGCGGCGCGTGGCGGGACGCGCCGGTCTGCCGCCTCCTCGAGCGCCGGCACGACGACGGCGTCCGGTTCTGGCTGCTCGACTGTCCCGCGTATTTCGACCGGGACGACATCTACGGCACGTCGGCGGGTGACTACCCGGACAACCACCGGCGCTTTGCGCTGCTGGCGCGCGCCGCGATCGAGGGCGCGCGCGTCCGCGGCCTTGCGCCCGACGTGCTGCACGCGCACGACTGGCAGGCCGGCCTCGCGCCTGCGTACCTGCGCTCGCTGTACGCCGGTGATCCCCGGCTGGGCCGCGCGGGCAGCGTGTTCACCATCCACAATCTGGCCTACCAGGGCGTGTTCGGGCGCGAGGTGCTGCCGTCGCTCGACCTTCCCCGGGACGTCTTCACGGGCGACGGCCTCGAGTTCTGGGACCACGTCAGCTTCCTGAAATCGGGGATCAACTTCTCCGACGTGGTGACCACCGTCAGCCGCCGGTACGTGGAGGAAATTCAGAGGGCGGAGCAGGGCTTCGGCTTCGAAGGGATCCTGCAACGCCGGTCGTCCGCGCTGGTCGGCATTCCGAACGGGATCGACACGACCCTCTGGAATCCCGCATCCGATCCGTTGCTGCCGGCGTCGTACGATGGAGGAGACCTGCGCGGAAAGCTGGCGGTCAAACGCGCGTTGCTCGCGCGCGTCGGGCTGGACGGGGCCGGGGCCGAGGCGAGACCGCTCATCGGGATGGTGTCGCGGATGGTCGACCAGAAGGGGCTCGACCTGATCGCCGACGCCGCCCGGTCCGGACAGCTGCTGGCGCTCGGGGCGTCGTTCGTGATTCTGGGCACCGGGGCCCCGCAGTACCAGCAGATGTGGCGCGACCTGGCGGCGCGCCACCCCGATCAGGTCGCGGTCACCGTCGGGTTCAGCGAGGAACTGGCGCATTGTATCGAGGGCGGTGCGGATATCTTCCTGATGCCGTCCCGCTTCGAGCCGTGCGGGCTGAACCAGATGTACAGCCTGCGCTACGGGACGGTCCCGGTCGTGCGGGCTACCGGTGGACTGGACGACACGGTGGCGCAGGTCGACGAGGCGACGGGACGGGGCACGGGGTTCAAGTTCGGCCCGTACACCGCGGCCGCCATGCTCGACGCGCTCCGGCAGGCGATTGCCTGGTACAGACGCCCGGACGCGTGGAAGGGAATCCAGGCGGCGGGGATGGCGATGGACCATTCGTGGGAGGCGTCTGCCCGCGCCTACGAGACGGTGTACGAACGAGCCCGGCAGGCGGCGTCGTCCCGCTGAGGTCTCGCGCGCGTGAAACCATTGCGGGTAACATGAATCTCTGGACCCAGGGCCGGTGATCGAGCCCGGCCGCAACAGCAGACATTCACACGTGAGGCATTCCATGGCATCTGAAAAAGTTCTGACGCTCACCGAGGCCAACTTCGACTCGACCATGAAGGAGTCGGCCGTTCCGGTTCTCGTAGATTTCTGGGCCGAGTGGTGCGCGCCGTGCAAACGGCTGGCACCGACGATCGACGCGGTGGCGGTGGAACTTGATGGCAAGCTGGCGGTCGGCAAGCTCAATGTCGACGACCACCCCGGCGTGAGCAGCCGTTTCGGCATTCGCGGCATTCCGACGATGATCCTCTTCAAGGGCGGTCAGGCCGTCGAGCAGATCGTCGGGCTCGTGAGCAAGGACGAGCTCAAGAAACTGGTGTCGGCGCATCTCTAGGCTCAGGGGGCCCACGTGGACACGCAGCGGGACGTCATCATCATCGGGTCGGGACCGGCCGGGCTCACGGCAGGCGTGTACACGGCGCGCGCGAACCTCAAGCCGCTCATCATCGAAGGGCTCCTGGCCGGCGGCCAGTTGATGATGACCACGGCCGTGGAGAACTTCCCGGGGTTCCGGGACGGCGTCATGGGCCCGGATCTGATGGCCCAGATGCGCGCGCAGGCCGAGCGGTTCGGGGCCGACATCATCGAAGGTGACGTCACCGAAGTCATGATTGGCGGCGCGCCGTTCAGCGTCGTGGCCGACGGCACCACCTACACGGCGCGTGCGCTGATCATCGCCACCGGCGCCTCGGCGAAACTGATGGGGCTGCCCGCCGAGCGGTCACTGATGGGCCACGGCGTGTCCACGTGCGCGACCTGCGACGGGTTCTTCTTCCGCGGCCGCCCGATCGCCGTCGTCGGCGGGGGCGACACGGCCCTGGAAGAAGCCCTGTTCCTCACGAAGTTCGCGTCGAAGGTCACGCTCGTGCACCGGCGCGACGCGTTCCGGGCGTCGAAGATCATGCAGGACAAGGCACTGGCCAACCCGAAGATCGAGGTGGCCTGGACGAGCGTCGTCGAGCAGATCAACGACACGGCGAAGGGCGAGGTCACCGGCATCGTGCTGCGTGACGTCAATTCGGGCGCGCTGCGCGAGGTGCCCGTCGACGGCGTGTTCGTGGCGATCGGGCATACGCCAAATACGGGGCTGTTCGCCGGGAAGGTCGGCCTCGATCAGAACGGCTACATCGTCACGAGGGACGGCACGAAGACGAACGTGCCGGGCGTCTTCGCGTGCGGTGACGTGCAGGATCACACGTACCGGCAGGCGATCACCGCCGCCGGATCGGGCTGCATGGCCGCGCTCGACGCGGAACGCTACCTCGAGCGACTTTAGATACGAGAACGCGAGTCTGGGCCGTCGCCCGGAGGCCGCGGGTGGCCGAGGTGCTTTCCATTCCGCGTGGAAGCTGGCTTCAGCCAGCTTCACCAAGGAGCCGGCTGACCAGCCTTCGCCAAGGCTACGGCGGTCCGCCGTAGGTCTTCCGAAGGCGGAAGCCGGCTCCCACGACGGTCACGTCTCGGACCCGTGGCAGAGCAGTCCGCGACCACGAGTCGCGGTCTTCTATTCAGGTGGATGGGAGCGAGTCGATCCAGCCGCCCCCGAGCACCTCATCCCCGCGATAGAACACCACGGCCTGGCCGGGCGTGACGGCCGTCTGCGGCGCGTCGAACGCGATTGTGACGCGGCCATCCGCGATCGGCTCGATGGTCGCGGCCGAGGCGGCGTGCCGGTGACGGATCTGTGCCTCGGCCCGCACGAGGCCGCCGGGGGCCTCTCCCGCGATCCAGTTCACCCCGGACGCGGTGCAGCCGGTGGCGTCGACCGCCGCACGCGGGCCGACCGTCACGAGCTGTCGGCCGGCGTCGAGGCGCACGACGTAGAGCGGCGCCGCGGACGCAAGGCCCAGCCGCTTCCGCTGCCCGATGGTGAAGTGGTGCACGCCGTCGTGGCGGCCGACCACGCGGCCCGCGACATCGACAATCAGGCCCGAGCGATCCGCCGGCAGAAGCCGATCGACGACCGCCGCATAGTCGCCGTCGGGCACGAAGCAGATTTCCTGGCTGTCCGGCTTGTCCGCCACCGCCAGGCCTCGCGCCTGGGCGATCTGCCGCACCGCATCCTTCGTGCGATCGCCGACCGGGAACAGGACGCGGGCGAGCTGGGCCTGCGTCAGGCCGAAGAGGAAGTAGGCCTGGTCCTTGCGAGGGTCGGCGCCGCGCCAGAGCCGGAAGCGTCCGCCCGCCTCGCGCGTCACGCGGGCGTAGTGGCCGGTGGCGACGTGCGTGGCCTCGAATCCAAGGGCCTGCTCGGCCAGCGTCGAGAACTTCAGTTCGCTGTTGCAGTGCGCGCACGGGAGAGGCGTCCGGCCAGCGGCGTACTCCCGCACGAAGTTATCGACCACGACGTCCTCGAACCGTCGTTCCAGGTTGACGATGTAGTGGGGGATCCCGAGGGCGGCGGCCACCCGGCGCGCGTCGTGGAGGTCGTCGATCGTGCAGCACGTGCCGAATCGGGCGTCGCCCCGTTCCTGGTCGTAGAGCTGCATCGAGACGCCGACCACGTCGTAGCCGTCGTCGACCAGGAGCGCAGCCGCGACCGAGGAGTCGACGCCCCCGGACATGGCGACCACCACGCGCCCGCCGGGATCACCCACGACCGCCCCCAACGGCCCGCAGGCGGCCGACCACCCGGGCGACGGCGTCGATCGTCCGATCGATCTCCTCCGTCGTCGTCGACGGGCCAAGGCTGAAGCGGATGGCGCTCTGCACCCGGTGCGGCGCCAGCCCGATCGCGCGCAGGACGTGCGACGGCTCGAGCGTCCCGGAGCTGCAGGCGGACCCGGTCGAGACGGCGATGCCGTCGAGGTCGAGGCCGATCACGAGCGATTCTCCCTCCACGCCCTCGAAGCTGACGTTCGTGGTGTTGGGCACGCGCGGGCCGTCGCCGGCGTTGACGGCGGCGCCCGGGATGCGGGCGAGCAGTTCGGTGTCGATCCGGTCGCGCAGTGTCGCCATCCGGGGCCCCGCGTCGGCCAGTTCCTGGCGCGCGATCCGGGCAGCCACCCCGAGGCCCTCGATGGCGGGCACGTTCTCGGTGCCGGCGCGCCGCCCGCGCTCCTGCCGCCCGCCTGTCGCCCAGGGGTGGATCGCCAGGCCTCGACGCATCCACAGGACGCCGACGCCTTTGGGCCCGCCGAACTTGTGGCCCGACAGCGAGAGCAGGTCGACGCCGAGATCCTTGACGCGGATGGGAATCCTGCCGGCGCCCTGCACGGCGTCGGTGTGCATTACGGCCCCGTGCGCGCGAGCGATCGCGGCGATCGCGGCCACCGGCTGGATCGTGCCGATCTCGTTATTCGCCAGCATCACCGACACCAGCGACGTCTGGTGATCGATCACGCGCTCGACGGCGGCCGGATCCACGACGCCCGACCGCCCCACCGGCACGAGCGTCGTCCGCCAGCCGCGCTGCTCGAGGGCCTGGAGGGTGGCGCGGACCGCCTCGTGCTCGATCGCCGTCGCGATCAGGTGCCGGCGGCCCTTCGCCTCGAGGGCGTGGGCGACGCCGCGAATCGCGGTGTTGTCCGACTCGGTGCCGCCGCTGGTGAAGACGATGTCCGGCGCGTCCCCGCCGATGAGCGCGGCGACAGCGCTCCGGGCCTCGTCGAGGGCCGCCTTGGCCTCCTGGCCGAAGCGGTGCACACTCGAGGCATTGCCGTACCGCGTCCGCATGGCTGCGACGACGGCATCGGCGACCTCGTCGCGGACGGGGGCCGAGGCGTTGAAGTCCAGATAGATCCGCACGTGTTGTCCACGATACCATTCGCTCTAACCGTCGGCAACGAAAGGGCTAGACAACGCTTGGCGCGGTTCTTATACTGACCGGGCAATCACTCTGAGGTTCCCATGTGGCCAGACACTCAGGACGGGCGGTCCGGAACGCCACCGGACCCGGCACGAGGAATTCCAGCAATGGCAGCAGATATCGCGGTGGATCCCAATGCGGCGGTGGAACGCGGCACGGCCTTGATCGGGCGTTCCGTCGTCATCAAGGGTGAGCTCGACGGCAGCGAAGACCTCACGATCGAGGGGCACGTCGAAGGGAAGATCGAACTGCGCGACCACACCCTCACCGTCGGACCCAACGGCCGCATCAAGGCGCAGGTGTTCGCCAAGGCCGTCATCGTGCTCGGCGAGCTGGTCGGCAACATCAACGCGAGCGAGAAGGTCGACATCCGCGACAACGGGTCCGTCGACGGCGACGTCGTGGCCCCGCGCGTCGCGATCGCCGAGGGCGCGCACTTCCGAGGCAGCATCGACATGCAGCGCAAGGGGCAAGCCGCCGGCATGCCGGGGGCGGCGGCCGGGGCCCCGGTCCCGTCCGCGGCTGCGCTCGTTCCCCCACGCATCGGCGCCTAGCCGGAAGAGGAGCCCGCCATGTCGGACGGCGACGACGGCCGCTCGGGCAGTGGCGTGTGGGTTCGCGTCCGGCGGATGATCGACGGGCGTAGAGCGGCGCGTCTGCTCAGGGGCGTCGACTCATCCGAAGATGTGGTCCGCCCGTCCAAGGTGCTTGGGCGAGTGCTCGATCTGATGGCCCAGGTGCCGTCCCCCGTGCTGCTCGATCTGGGGCCCGTCACCGGGTCGAACGTGTCGTTCCTCGGCGAGCGCCTCGGCTGCAAACTCCATCTCGAAGATCTGTTCTCGGACGTGGATCGGCTCGCCCGGTCAGGCACGGCGCAGGACGTGCGTGCGATGCTGGCGAACGGCCTTTCGTACGAGGCCGACAGCGTGGACGCGGTGCTGGCGTGGGATCTGTTCGATTACCTCGCGCCGGAGGAGGCGTCGACGCTGGCCGGCCGAATCGCCCGCGTGCTGCGCCCGGGCGGCCTCGTGATGGCGTTCTTCACGACGGTGGGCTTCGACAGGGCCGTCTACCGCAAGTACATCATCGAGGACGCCGAGCATCTCCGGCACCGGTGGCTGCCGTACGCGCGTCCACCGCAGCGTGTGCTGCTCGGGGGTGAGGTCGAGCGGTTGTTCGCGCCGCTCGAGGTCACCGAGTCGCACCTGTTGACCCATCACCAGCGAGAGACGCTGCTGCGCCGGCCGAGTGGCGCCAGAAAGGCGATGTGACCGCGTGGCCAGACCGATCATCGCGCTGCTCACCGACTTCGGCACGATCGACCACTACGCCGGCACGATGAAGGGGGCCGCCCTGACCGTCTGTCCGGACGCGACGCTGGTCGACATCAGCCACGACGTGCCGCCCCACGATATTCTCGCCGGCGCACTGGAGCTGCAGGCCAGCTTCCGGTACTTTCCGCCAGGCACCGTGTTCCTCGTGGTGGTCGACCCCGGCGTCGGATCGACGCGCCGCGGGATCGCGGCCGAAGCGGGCGACTACCGATTCGTGGCGCCCGACAACGGCGTGCTGTCCGGCGTGTTCGAGGACGTAGCGCCCAAGCGCGTCGTGTCGCTGACCGAGCGTCGATACGCGCGGCCGACGATCAGCCGCACCTTCGAGGGACGGGACCGCTTCGCGCCGGCGGCCGCGTGGCTCGCGAAAGGAGCGGACGTGGCGGCGCTGGGATCGGCGCTGCGCGACTACGTCAGGATCGAGATCCCGCACGCGATCCAGACCGACGATCGGATCGTCGGGCAGGTCCTGCGGGTGGATCGGTTTGGCAATCTGGTCACGAACATCCCGCGCCAGCTGGTGGACCGCCTCGCGTCAGGCGGCGCCATCGACATCCTGGCTGGCGGGCAGCCGATCGGCACGCTGGTGGAGACCTATGCGGGAGCCGAACCGGGGATGCCGTGCGCGCTCTTCGGCAGCTGCGAACGCCTCGAAATCGCCCTCAACGGCGGCGACGCGTCGGCGCGTCTCGGCCTCTCGGCGGGTGCCGTGGTGGAGGTGGTCAGGGCCGCAACGGCTGTGTTACCCTGACCCGGATGAACACCAACGATCTGTCTCTCGAGTTCCTGCGCGTCGTCGAGCAGGCGGCCATCGCCAGCGCGCACACGATGGGCCAGGGCGACCGCCCGAACTCCGACCACGTGGCCGTCGAGTCGATGCGCCGCGAACTGGACGGCGTGCCGATCGACGGCACCATCGTGATCGGCGAGGGAGAACGGGACGAGGCGCCGATGCTCTACATCGGCGAGAAGATCGGCCTCGCCCAGGCGCGGACGCCGGGCGGCCGCCAGATCAACGCCCGGTTCCCGGAGATCGACATCGCGGTCGATCCGCTGGAGGGGACGAACCTCTGCGCCACGGGCGCGCCCAACGCGATCACGGTGCTGGCGGCCGCACCCCGAGGCGGCCTGCTCCACGCCCCCGACCTGTACATGGAGAAGCTGGTGGTCGGGCCGTCGTCGAAGCACGCCGTGAGCCTCGACGCGCCCGTCGCCGAGAACATCGCGGCGATCGCGAAGTGCCTCGACCGACATATCACGGATCTCGTGATTATGGTGCTGGAGCGCGAGCGCCACGCCGACCTGGTCCGCGACATCCGCGCCACGGGCGCGCGCATCCGGCTGATCGGTGACGGCGACGTGACGGCCGGCATCGCCGCGGCCCTGGTCGGCACGGGCGTCCACGCGGTCATGGGAACCGGTGGCGCGCCCGAGGGCGTGCTCACGGCGGCCGCCATGCGCTGCCTGAACGGGGAGATCTTCGCGAGGCTCGTGATCAAGACGACGGAAGACGAGGAGCGCTGCCGCAAGATGGGCATCACGGATCCGAAGCGGGTCTACACGTCGAAGGACCTCGCGCCGGGCGCATCGGTGATCTTCGCCGCCACCGGTGTGACCGACGGCGAGATCCTGAAGGGCGTGCGCTTCTTCGGCGACGGCGTGCGGACCAGTTCGCTCATCATGCAGACGCACCCGTACCAGATCCGGTTCATCGACAGCATCCACGTCAATCCGAGCGAGACGGTCAAGATCCGCTTCTGATCCGCATGGCGTCCGGGTTCTCCTGGCGGCGGAACGTGTTCGCGATGACCGCCGCCAGTTTTGTCGGCTTCACGGGCTTCACGCTCGTGATGCCCTTCCTCCCGTTCTACATTCGCAGCCTCGGCGTCACCGACGTTGCCCAGACCGCGCTCTGGGCCGGACTGAGCCTGGGGGCCACGCCCGCGGTCACCGCCGTCCTGGCGCCCTTCTGGGGCCGGGTCGCCGATCGTTTCGGCCGCAAGCTGATGGTCGAGCGCTCCCTCATCAGCTTTGTGATCATCATGTCGGCCATGGCCTTCGTCACGCAGGCGTGGCAGATTTTCGCGCTGCGCGTCCTGCAGGGGTTCTTCGCGGGCTACGGCGGGCTGACGCTTGCGATGGCGGCCGAGTCGGCTCCCCGCGAGCGCATGGCCACGGCGATCGGGTCCGTGCAAACCGCGCAACGCCTGGGCCCGGCGTTGGGCCCGGTCATCGGCGGCGGCGTCGCCGGGCTGGTCGGCCTGCGACAGGCGTTCTTCGTGACGGCGGCGTTCTACCTCGCGGCGTTCGTGGTGGTGCTCGTCCTGTACCGGGACCCGGACAAGGCGCACGGCGAGATCGGCGTTTCTTCCGCGCAGACGCCTGACGTTCGCGCCGTGCTGCGCGGACCAGGGTTCGTGCTGATGATGGCCGTCATCTTCGCGGTGACGTTCGTGGATCGCAGTTTCGGCCCGATCCTGCCGCTCTACGTGGAGCACCTCGGCGTGCCGCCAGGACGCGTGGCACTGGTCGCCGGCCTCCTGTTCTCGACGACGGCCGCCGGGGCGGTCATCGGTAATCACCTGTGCGAGTACCTGCTCCTCCGGATGCGTCCTGCGGAGGTCGTGGCCGGCGGCGCCCTGACGGCGGCCGCGGCGCTCACCGTGTTCCTGGCGCTGTCGGGCCTGTGGGGGCCCGGGATCAGCCTGGCCGTGTTCGGGGTGGGAGTCGGGACGGCGCTCACCGCGGCCTACACGATCGGCGGCCGGACCGTCCCCGCGGCCATGCACGCCACGGGCTTCGGCTTCCTGACCGCGGCGTCGCTGGCGGGGCTGGCGCTGAGCCCCGTTATCGCCGGACTGCTCAGCCGGGGCAGCTTGCTGGTCGTCTTCGGCGTGGACGTCCTGCTGCTCGTGCTGGTGGGCGTCGCCGTCTATCGCGGCTTGCCGGCGCCCTGAGCCGCGCCGAAGGGCGCAGGCAGTACACCCGAAGTCCAGCCGAGGACGGATGGAAACGCCTCGGACAGGACCCGAGGCCGCGGGCCTCAGAACAGCAGCAGGGTCACGAGCAGGAAGGTCGGAATGAGCACGAGGCCCGACCACGCCATGTACCCGAAGAAGCTCGGCATCTTCACGCCGTGCTCGCGGGCAATCGAGAGGACCATGAAGTTCGGGGCGTTACCGACATACGTGTTGGCGCCCATCATGACGGCCCCGACCGACACCGCTGCGAGCAGGGACGCGAACTGCTGAGCCTGCGGCAGCGCGAGCGTGCCCCGGAGCACGGCGCTAATCTGATC
>Ga0315287_10007882_pt1 | contig 10714 bp, 12 predicted proteins | sample YL17G11_0_MG_FD_205037 | JGI IMG/M metagenome (GOLD analysis project Ga0315287, IMG submission 205037) | Sediment microbial communities from Yellowstone Lake, YNP, Wyoming, USA - YL17G11_0 | ecosystem: Environmental > Aquatic > Freshwater > Lake > Sediment | place: USA: Wyoming | collected...
AGAAGCCTGCTGTCTTTCGGATTTTTCGCATAAAAGAAACCTTTCTAGGGCACAATAAACTGATAGTAAAAATAAATCAAGCGGTTAAACCGCGGATGGCCTGGTCTGGTCTCAGGGGCCCGATTAGGCTAATAAAATAAGCGCAAAGTTCAAAGCTGAAAGATCAAAGAATAAAGACATTTTTTTGTCACAGATGCTTCAGAAATCAAAAGCCGATTTGTGAAGACCCTTGGGTCTCCGGGGAAAGGGGGCGGAAACATCCCCCATTCGGATGATTTTTGCATTTTTTGCATTTTTTAGTTGACATTCAGAGAGATAATAATAGTATTCTTATACTAATATTTGGAGGTATTCTATGGAAAGTAAGAAACAATGGGAAACCCCGCAGTTGATTGTCCTGGGCAAAGGGACCCCGGAGGAAAACGTCCTAAAACACTGCAAGAATGTGGCACAGTATGGTCCCAACATTCAGAATCTTCCCGGGTGTCGGGGGGGTGGGCAGGGACGCGGGGCCTGCTCGGGCCTAGGGCAGTCTTAGAAACAGACGACAGATGACGGAAGACGGATAATAAGACGATTCATACTCCATGCTGGATGAAAAGACAGATGACAGAATGAGGATCAAGGATCGATTAATTAAACAAGGAACGAAGAACAGAACACAAGGAAAATGTGCCGATTAAAAACAAACCCGCCGATACCCTTCCGCCGCTGATTAAACCGAATCCTCCGCTTCAAGATATAACCTTCGAAAAAAATTATCAAATCGCCGATCTGCCCATCCGGGTCCGGGCCGACCTGCCGATAACCGAAGGTACCTTTCACCCCAAATTCAAAAAATTCGAGATCGGAACCCTGACCACACCGCTCATCGACCTGGCCCATCGCTTCCACCATCCGGATTTAAGCCCGGCTATCCTGGGGGACCGGATCTACCAGGCCCCCCCCTGGGCGATCTACCGCCGAAAGGATGGCTGGTTTTACCTGGGCCGGACCCGGGGGGATAAGGGACCCGGTTTTTTCCAGGCCGCCCTTTTTTCGGAAGATCACGCCCGAGGGGAAATCTTCCACCCCGATCCGAAAATATTCCAAATTGGAAACCTGACCTCCCTGAGCCTTTTCCCCACCGACCAGATCTTCCTGGCCCGGGTCCTGACCGAATATCAGGCTTGCTACCTCCATGGCGCCGGAATGATCTTCGGGGACCGGGGCCTCCTCTTTGCCGGCCACTCCGAGGCGGGCAAGTCGACCATCACCCACCTCCTGAGGGAAGAGGGCGAGATTCTCTGCGACGACCGGGTCATCGTCCGCCGACACCCCGAAGGCTTCCGGGTCCACGGCACCTGGAGCCACGGGGACATCCCCGACGTCTCTTCCGCTTCCGCCTTGCTGAAGGCCATCCTCTTCCTGGAACAGGCCCCGGAGAACAAACTGGTCCCCCTCCCCGACCGGAAAGAGGTTTTCCGCCGGTTGGTCTTCCTGGTCATTCGCCCCCTGGTGACGGGGGACTGGTGGGAAAAACAGCTCTCCTTGTTGGAGAGGATCATCCAAGAGGTGCCGGCGTATATTTTAAAATTCAGGAAGGACAAAGGGGTTAGGGAAGTGTTACAGGAGATCCTGGATGCCGGATGAAAAAACGATCCCGGATGCTCAATCCTCGAGGGATATGGAGGAAACCAGTTAATCAAATCCGCAGAAAAAACCCATCTCAGCTCAAAATGACCTTATAATCACGAGAATCGAGGATCTTAATTCCGTGTCAACCGGCTACTCAAAAAAAATAACTATTTCCGAGGCCACCCTATGGCAGGGTAAAGGTCCGTTATTAAGCCATTTAGATATTGAACTGACCGAGCGGTGCAACAACGACTGTATTCACTGCTACATCAACCGGCCCGAAGGGGATGAGGAGGCCCAAGGCCGGGAACTGAAGACGGAGGAATGGGAAAAGCTGCTGCGACAGGCGGCGGAACTGGGGGCCTTGTCGGTCCGGTTCACAGGCGGGGAGCCGCTGTTGCGGGAGGATTTCGAAGCGCTGTATCTTTTTGCCCGGCGGCTGGGCCTGCGGGTCCAGCTTTTTACCAACGGCCGGTTGATTACGCCCCTCCTGGCCGATCTATTCGCCCGAATCCCCCCGCTGGAAAAAATCGAGATCACGGTCTACGGGATGAGGCCGGAATCGTACGAGGAGGTATCCCGGAGGCCCGGCTCCTGGTCTGAATTTCGGCGGGGGCTGGAACTCCTCGTGGAGAGACGGATCCCCCTGGTAGTCAAAGGGGCCTTGCTGCCGCCCAACCGGGAGGAGTGGGCCGAGTTTGAGTCCTGGGCCCGGACCCTGCCGGGGATGGAAGGACCGCCCGGCTGCGGGCTGCTGTTTGACCTCCGGGGCCGAAGGGATTCGGCGGCCCGAAACCGGCGGATCCGGGAGTTGAGGAACCCCTCCGAAACGGTGATCCGGATGTGGAAGCGGCGGGGACCGGAGTACCGGGAAGAGATGGAGGAATTCTGCCGAAAATTCCTCGAGCCGCCCGGCGATCTCCTGTTTCCCTGCGGGGCCGGCCGGGAGGGCTGTCTGGACGCTTACGGAAGCTATCAGCCCTGCATGCTCCTCCGGGACCCGTCCCTGGCCTATGACCTAAAGCGAGGCAGCCTGAAAACGGCCTTGACCGAATTTTTTCCCAGACTCCGGGGGATGCGGGCAAAAAACCCTGATTACCTGCGGCGCTGCGCCCGGTGTTCCCTGAAGGGGCTCTGCGACCAGTGCCCGGCCTGGTCCTGGGCCGAACACGGGACACTGGATACGCCGGTGGAATACCTCTGCGAAGTGGCGCACTTCCAGGCCAGGGATCTGGGGATCCTGCCGGAAGGGAGGATGGGGTGGGAGAAGGACGACGGATGAAAAGACAGATGACGGATGACAGACGACAGAGGACGGATAAGAGAAATCAGAGGTCAGAGCCACAGAGCCTCAGAGATCAAAGGCCAGACGGCGGATACCGGATTCCTGATACCGGATATCGGATAATAAGAAAAACTAATAGAAACATTTAACCTCAAGGTTACGGCCTAATAAGCCGAAACTCCTTTTAAAGAAGGAAAATTAATGGAAACGAAGGTGGAACTGGACAAGGCTTATATCCCGTCGGAGGAGGTGGTGGCCCGGGTGATTGAAGGAGAGCTGATCATTGTGCCCCTGACTTCCGGGATCGGCGATATGGAGGATGAGCTTTTTTCACTGAATGAGACCGGCCGGGCCGTCTGGGATAGGCTGAACGGTCGGGACAGCCTGCAAACGATCATCGCCGACCTGGACCGGGCGTACGAGGCCCGGTCCCATCAAATTGAGCAGGATGTCCTGGGACTGATGGGAGAACTGGTCCGAAGGAAAATGGTGGTGGGCGGGTAGGAGCTGGAGGACGGATGGCGGAGGACAGACGACGGATCGCTGATACCGGATACCTGATTCCAGATTACGGATAAAACTACCGCTGCCAGAAGCCAGAATGAGCCTGCGGTACCCTAATTATTCTCCGGCATCCGGTATCCGGTATCCGCCTTAATAGATATGCAAAAACCAACCCTGTTTGCCATGCGAGGCCGGGACCTTCCCCTCTCCGGTCAGGCGCTGATCGGCTTGATGGAGGAGGTGCTGGGGAAAGGGCGGCCTTTCCGCTTTCGGGCCAGGGGCGGGAGCATGAGCCCTTTTATTGTTGATGGGGATGTGGTCACTATTGCCCCCTTTTCGGGTTCCGAACCGAGTCTCGGTCAAGTGGTGGCCTTTGTCCCCTCGGGGAGCGGAAGCCTGGTGGTTCATCGGATAATCGGGCGGAAAGGCCGGAGTCGGCTGATCCAGGGGGACAACCTGGAGGGGGTCAGGGACGGCTGGATAGAGGCCGGGGACATCCTCGGCCGGTTGACCCGGGTCGAACGGGAGGGGAAAGAGGTCCGGCTGGGCCTGGGTCCGGAACGGATCTTGATCGCCTGGCTTTCCCGAACCGGCCTGCTTTCCTTTTTCCGGCAATGGGCCGGACCTCTGGTCGGGATCTTCAGGAAAAAGACGGCCCCATGACCGGGCATTATGTCTCCAACCAGGCCCTGCCGGATTTTCCCCTCTGGAAAGGGGCCGACCGTAAGCGCCTGCCCCTATTTTTTGAGCTGGAGCTTACCGCCCGCTGCAATAATAACTGCCGCCATTGCTACATCAACCTTCCGGCCCATGATTTCCAGGCCCGGGACCAGGAGCTTTCCCTTCAGGAAATTAACCACCTGGCCGATCAGGCCCTTTCCCTGGGATCCCTGTGGTGCCTGATCACCGGGGGTGAGCCCCTGCTCCGGCCCGACTTTTCCGAAATCTATCTCTCCCTGAAAAAAAAAGGGCTTCTGGTTTCGGTCTTTACCAACGCTTGTCAAATCACCGAGGACCAGGTTCGTTTGTTTCAACGCTATCCCCCCAGGGATCTCGAGGTCACGGTCTACGGGGTCACGCCGGCGGTCTATGAACGGGTAACCCGGGTACCCGGTTCCTTCCAGGCCTTTCAAAGAGGCCTCAACCGGCTTCTTGAGGGGGGAATCAAGGTCCGTCTCAAGGCCATGGCCCTCCGGTCTAATGTGGACGAGTTACCCGCCATGGCCCAATATTGCCGGACCCATACCCGGGATTATTTCCGTTTCGATCCGCTCCTCCATCTCCGCTTTGACCGCGATCCCTCGCGCAACGAGGAGATCCGCCGGGAGCGGCTCTCCCCGGAGGAGATCCGACGACTGGATCAGGAAGACCCGGAACGGTCCCAGGCCGTAAAAAAGGAATGCGCGGGGGAGTTGGGAGAAAGGGCCCCCCTTCCGAACAATCCCACTATTTTTCAATGCGGGGCCGGGGTGGGCAGCTTTACGATCGGCTATGACGGACGTTTCCGGCTCTGCTCCTCCCTCTGGGACCCGGATTGTCTGGTTGATCTGCGCCGGGTCAGCCTTCAGGAGGCCTGGGAGCGCTTAGTCCCCCGGGTCCGCTCCCGAACCTCGTCGGATCCCCAGTTCCAATCCCAATGCGCTTCCTGCCCCCTGATCAACCTCTGTCTCTGGTGCCCGGCCCATGCCCATCTGGAGACGGGAAGGCTAGACGGCTGGGTGGAGTATTTTTGCGAGGTGGCCAAGGCGAGGGTCGCAGAATTAAATCAGATATCGGATGACGGATGACAGATGACGGACGGCGGAGGGCGGAAAACAGATTACGGAGAACGGGTAGAACTTGGGATCGAGCATCCGTCTTTTGTCCGTCATCCGTCGTCTGTCCTCTGTCATCTATCAACATATGTTAACTGACGCTCCCCTCAGACAGACCATTCAGCAGGGTTTACGGCTGGACCGGGCGGTGAAGTTGGTCTGGCGGAGCGCCCCGGGCTGGACCCTGGTCAACCTGGTCCTGGTTCTGGTTCAGGGCCTTTTGCCCATGGCCATTCTGTACCTGACCAAAGAGATCGTGGATGCCGTGGCGGCCGGCCTGTCCGCCCCGGACAAGACCCGGGCCTTCCAGGAGGTCCTGTTCTGGATCCTGCCGGCCCTGGCGGCCGGATTGCTGATGGCCCTCTGCCGGTCCCTGGGGGACTGGGCCGGCCAGGCCCAGTCTCTGGAGGTTACCGATCGGGTATCCGATATCCTCCATGCCCAGTCGGTCTCCATCGACCTGGCCTACTACGAGGACCCCCGATTCCATAATACCCTTCACCGGGCCCAGGAAGAGGCCCCCTTCCGCCCCACCCGAATCGTCAACGGCCTGGTCCAGACCGGTCAGAACGGCCTATCCCTTTTGGGGGTGGTGGGTCTCCTCTTTTCTTTCAACTGGCTGGTGGCCCTGGTCCTCTTCGCGGCGGCCCTTCCGGGAGCGCTGGTCCGCCTGCTGTATGCCCGGAAGGCCTATCGGCTGGAACAGGACCAGACCGAACCCGAACGCCGGGCCTGGTATTTTCACTGGATCCTGGTTAACGCGGCCTATGCCAAGGAAGTCCGGCTCTTTCATTTCGGGCCCTGGTTTCAGGAGCAATACCGGGTCCTCCGGAAGCAACTACGAGGGGAAAAGCTCGCCCTGGCCAGGGGCCGGGCCGTGGCGGATTTCTTCGTTCAGGGCCTGGCGGTAGCGGTTCTTTTCGGGGCCCTGGCCGCCATTGCCTGGAAGGCCCTTCAAGGGGACCTCTCCCTCGGGGCCCTGGTCATGTATTACCAGGGTTTTCAGATGGGACTGGGGTATCTCCAGACCCTTCTCCGGGGTCTGGCCGACCTGTATGAAGACAACCTGTTTCTGAGCCAGTTTTATGACTTCCTGGAGCTGAAGCCCCGGGTACAGACCCCCACCAGCCCCAAGTTCCTGCCCGCCGTCAGAGAGCAAGGGCTAGCCTTTGAAGGGGTTCATTTCACCTACCCGGGGACCCCCCGGGAGGTCTTGACCAATGTCACCTTGACGCTGGGACCGGGGGAGGTCATCGCCCTGGTGGGGGAAAACGGCTCCGGGAAAAGCACCCTGATCAAGCTCCTCGGCCGGCTCTATGACCCCACGGCCGGAAGGATCCTGGCGGAAGGGATTGACCTTCGGGACCTGGATCCGGTTCAATGGCGGCAGGAGATCAGCATCCTTTTTCAGGACTACGGCCATTATTTCCTGAAGGCCCGGGAGAATATCCGGCTGGGTCGGATCGAGCGGGAGCCGGCCCAGGAGGCCATCCGCCAGGCGGCTCTCCAGGCCGGGGCGGACGCCCTGATCCGCCGCCTGCCCCAGGGCTACGAAACCCTGCTGGGAAACTGGTTTGAAGCCGGACAGGAACTGAGCATCGGAGAATGGCAGAAAGTGGCCCTGGCCCGGACTTTCTTCCGAGAAGGGAAGCTGATGGTCCTGGATGAACCCAGCAGTTCTCTCGATGCCCTGGCCGAGGCCGAACTCTTTCGGGGCTTTAAAAAACTCCTTCAGGGGCGGAGCGCCATCCTCATCAGCCACCGCTTCTCGACGGCCCATCTGGCCGACAGGATCTATGTCTTGCAGGAAGGACGGATCGTGGAGCAGGGGGAGCCGGAAGAACTCCTCTCCCGGAAGGGGATTTATGCCCGGTTGTTTGGGGCGCAAAAATTGGGCGGAAGATAATGGCGGCCGCTGAACTGGAATTCCTGGTCCAACTCTTACGGCTCGAGGGGGGTCCGGGGGAAGGCCGGTCGACCTCCGGGGAACAAAAAATAGACTGGCCGGCTTTGAGGGATTTAGCCCTGCGGCAGGGGGTCCTGCCCCTGGCCTTCAGGCGACTGGAACCCCTGGCCCGCGGATTAATCCCGGCCGCGGAATGGGACTCCTGGAAACACCTCAACCGGATCAACAGCCGGCGCAATCTGCGCCTGGCCCAGCGGTTGGTAAAAATTTCAAGTTCCCTGGAGAGTCGGGGGATCAGGGCGCTGCCCTTCAAGGGGCCGGTCCTGGCCGTCCAGGCCTACGGGGACCTGTCCTCCCGCCAGATCACCGACCTGGATTTTCTTATCCGGGGGGAGGGGGTCGAGGGGGTCCTGTCCCTACTGACGGACTCCGGCTATCAAGCTCCCCTGACCTTGACGGCCCGAAAAAAAAAGCTCCTGGCCCGGCAAGGCCTGGACTTCTGGCTGAGCGACGGGGCCGTTCAGGTGGATCTGCATCAGCAAATTCCGGAAGGCCCGCCCTCCTTCCGCCTGAAGGAAACCCTCTGGGAAAACCTGGAGACCGTGGAAATCCTCGACCGCCGGATTTCGGTTCTGTCCCCCGAAAATACGGTCCTGCTCCTGCTGATCCACGGCTGCGAACACGGCTGGGATTGCCTTAAGGTCATCTTCGATCTGGCCTATTTCATCGAGGCCCACCCCCGCATCGAGTGGGAGCAGGTCCGGCGGCAGGCGGAAATTCTGGACGGCCGGCGAATGGTACCTCTCGGGTTGATTCTGGCCCAAAAACTCGCGGGATTGAACCTCCCCCCGGCCCTCCGGAAATTCGCCGTCGAAGAGGGTCAGGGGGTTCATCCGGCCTCAAGATTGGTGGACACTTTTTTTGATGAAACCGTCCAAACCCCGGAGGGGTCCGTCTTCAGCCAGGTGCTGGACTCTCTACCGGGACGTCTCCGGTACCTGGCCTATTATGCCCTGGTCCCCCGCTTTTCCGACTGGATTGCCCGGCCCCTGCCGGATTTCCTCTCCCCCCTCTATTACCTGATTCACCCCTGGCGGATATTCCTAAAATACGGGCCTCACCGGATTCAATCCCTCTTCAAAAAATCCCATATCCTGAGGAATCGGGTGGCCGATTGACGTATAAACCCCATCTGCCGCCGGCAGAACAAACGCCCACAACTATTAAATATTTCGCCACGGAGCCAACCACCCTGCCAAAGAACTCTTTACTCTTACGGCTATGAGCTTTTTGAACCGCAATTCAACTAATTCAAGAACGTCCCCAAAGTCCTATATGGCTTATTCCCCTTTGATTACGGCCGTTACGATAGTGGAGTTTAATTAAAACATCAAGTACAGCCGCTCTCAAGAAATCGAGTACCCGATTTCTTGAGAAATGACAGGCAGTAACCGTGTCCATCCCCGTCATCCGTGCCAAAAAATGATCCTCCCTCCCCTGTCCTTTATTTTTGCCGTCCTCCGTCATCTGTCCTCCGTCATCCTTCATCCGCCCAGGGATCAGGAAAGACTTGTTATTTGTTTATTCTTTGATAAAATATAGTTGGATAAAAACGGTTCGCTGGTCTAAGGGAGAACAAAAATGGAATGGCATAATATTATTAAAAAATATAAAGATGAGTGGGTGTTACTTGATGTTAAAAAGGTGGATAAAAATCTACAGATCAGAGAAGGACTGGTTCTGTGGCACGGGAAAGATAAAAATGAAATTTACAATCAGTTGCTGCAACTCAGGCCCAAAAAGTTTTCCATCGAATATACAGGAAAAATTCCTGATGACCTAGCGGTGGTCTTGTTTTGGATGGAGCATGAAGACTTATAAGCTCCAAAAACATGGTCCCTTATTGGTTGTGAAGACCTGCGTTGTCGGATCCGAAGGAATGGCCTACCCTAATTTGCTTGTGGATACTGGCTCCGCCTATACGATCCTCTCTCAAGAAATATTATATTCTATCGGATTGAGCCCAGCGGACGCGAAAAAAAAATTAAGGCGGATTATTACGGGCAGCGGACATGAAATTGTGCCGGTTATTTCCGTGCATCAGTTCCATTGTCTTGGCCAACGTGTTGATAATTTTGATTTGCTGGCCTATACGTTACCCTCAGGAATTTATGTGGACGGGCTATTGGGGATGGACTTTCTAAACCGATTCGATATTGATTTGTCTATCTCAACGGGAAAAGTTTTTATCAAATAAACATGGTGTCCTCCGAATTCTCGCGCGGAGCCCAAACGCTCCCGGCGGACGCCGGTCTTCAGAAATCGAGTACCCGATTTCTTGAGAGTTGACAGGTAGTAACCGTGCCCATCCGCGTCATCCGTTCGCAGCCCATAAGGCTGTAGGTCCAGCCGGGGAAAGTCCGGTTATAGGAATTGGCTGTTTACCTATATCGCGATATCCGACGGTTATCGGAGGTGACTCCGGCAACTGAAGGCTCGGAAGTAAACGTCCCGGCCGGTGCGGGGCTAACAATCTCAGCCGGCCGTAGCGCAAGCGAACTTAGGGGCCTCGTTACACGACTCACGCGAGAAGCGGAGTGCGTGGGATAGTGGATGCCGAGCCAGTCATCTGGTCTTTCGTCCTCCGTCACCCGGTATCCAGGGAACGCGAAGCCTAAGAGGCTCCGAAAGGATAATGGGCCGATAATTGTGGTAGGGGTCTCCGTAATTTAATCGTACCTGTTACCCCGCTTGACATCTGGTTGCCTAACTGTTATCATATTTTTGTGAAGTGTAATCATTGACTGGAGGTCTTTATGGTCAGAACGCAGATACAGTTACCGGAAGAACAGGTGGCGATGCTGAAAAAAATGGCCTTAGCCCAGCATAAATCAATGGCGGAGATTATCAGGCAGGCGGTTGATTTTTTTGGCCAGGCGCGGCTGGGGGGGGGAGACAGGCAGCATCGGAGAAGGGCCATGGCGGCTGCCGGACGCTTCAGGTCCGGCGTTAAGGACCTGGCCGCTGCTCACGATTCTTATCTGACTGAGGCCTTCGGCAAATGAGTATTTTTATCGATACCTCGGGATTCATTGCGGTCCTGGATAAGGACGACGCGAGTCATGCCGAAGCAGCAAGAACCTGGATGGATATTTTGACGTCCGAGGAGGACCTGCTCACAACCAACTATGTTCTTGTGGAAACCTGCGCCCTGGTTCAGAACCGGTTAGGTTTGGCAGCGATCAAGGTGTTTCAGGGAGATATTGTTCCTGCCCTCCGGATTGAATGGATTGACCAAGCGGTGCATCAGGCGGCCATGGGAATCATGCTTTCAGCCGTGAGGAAAAAGCTGAGTCTGGTCGATTGCGTGAGTTTTGAAACCATGCGGCTTTTGGGGGTACCAACGGCCTTCACCCTTGACAAGCATTTCAAAGAACAAGGATTTCGGTGTCTTCCCGCCTGATTGCCTGCGGCAGAAAAGGTTAGAAATGGTAAGGCGTTTTGCCTATCCAATTCGCCTGCGGCGGAACAAACGACCGGAGCTGCCGTTTTGCCACGGACCCGCACGGAGCCAAAACCCCGCTCCCG
>Ga0315287_10007883_pt1 | contig 10714 bp, 7 predicted proteins | sample YL17G11_0_MG_FD_205037 | JGI IMG/M metagenome (GOLD analysis project Ga0315287, IMG submission 205037) | Sediment microbial communities from Yellowstone Lake, YNP, Wyoming, USA - YL17G11_0 | ecosystem: Environmental > Aquatic > Freshwater > Lake > Sediment | place: USA: Wyoming | collected...
TGGTACGCAGAATGCATGTTGTCGCGTATCCCCAGCGCCGCGAAGCGGGCCCGCACCTCTTCTGGATGTGCGTTCCGCCTCACGGAAGACTCCACACCGCGACCGCGTCGTGGACGCGGGCCTGACCCGGGCGAGGGCACCTCCACCGTGCTCCCGCCCGGGCCTAGGACTGCCCGGCTACACGCCCCCGATGCCGCCGGGTCCGACGGTCCGACGCCCCATCACCGCCCGTCGTCTTCTCGATCCCACGCGGGAATCCGCCCTGTAGCGACTCCTTCGCGGAATACCCTCCGGCGGGGGTGGGTTCTGACTCTAGAATCTTGTTCCCGCCGCAGTCCGCGCGGCCCAATGAATCTATGACCTCAAGGGAGATTGCCTGTGCGTCGATTCACGTCCCAGACCGTCGCCGTGCTGCTCGCAACCGCAGCGGCCCTCGGAACCGCAGCCGGCGCCAGGGCAGCGAGCACAACCGCGCAGTACCGCGTGCGATTTGATGCGACCTGGAGCGCGGCGACGCACCCCTTGAGCTTCCCGGCTTCGGCGCATTTCTCGCCGCTCATCGGCGGGACGCACGACGCCAGCGTGCAGTTTTGGACCGTGGGCGGGTTGGCCTCCGCCGGAATCCGCGACATGGCGGAACTCGGGCGGACCACGCCGCTGGACACCGAGGTGCAAACCGCGATCAACGCCGGGCATGCGGGCGTCATCATCCGGGGCGGCGGCATCGCCCTCTCGCCCGGTACGGTGAGCACCACGTTCAGCGTCACGCAGCAGTTTTCACGCGCCACCGTGGTCTCGATGCTGGCGCCGAGCCCCGATTGGTTCGCCGGTGTCAGCGGGTTCGAACTCCTGGTCGACGGCGAATGGCTGGACCGTGTGGTCGTGCCGCTGTTTGCGTACGACGCCGGCACCGATAGCGGCACCAACTACACCTCGCCCAACCAGGTCACGTCGCCCGCGCAGTTGATCGCCTTGAGCGGTGCGCCGCCGTTTCAAGACGGCGCTCCGGTGGGGCTGTTCACCTTCACGCGCATCGATGCGCCGAACCCGTCCGCGGTCCCGGCCTCCGGACCGTGGGGATTGGCGCTGCTCGGCGTCCTGCTGATGGGCTGTGGAGGCGTCGTGGTGCTGCGGCGGCGAAGGCCTCTGGCCACGTCGTAGGTGTTTCCAGTTAGCAGCCGCCAACCCCGGTTAACGCGGGCTGAACAGCGGCGTGACGCGCTGCCTGCCCGGGCCCGTATCGCACACCTCGACGAATCTCCTTCTTCAACAAAGAGTTATATCATCGGATGAGATTCGTCTGGAAACTGGTGCGGGTCCTGCTCTAGATCCCGACATCGGCCAGGCGTGCGGTTCTCCGGTGCGCACGCCTGGCATTCGGCCCGCCAAAAGCAAACGCCCCGCGGCAGCGCGGGGCGTTTTGCGGTTCGTTGGCCGGCCGGCAGACTCAGGCCGAGAACGACTTGCCGCAGCCGCAATGGCCGCCGCCCGCGCTCGGGTTCTCGATCTTGAACCCGGCGCCCTGCAAGCTCTCCACGTAGTCGATGGTGACGCCCATCAGGTACATCGCGCTGCCCGGATCGATGGCCAGCTCAAAGCCCGGCTGGGTCACCACGGTGTCTTCGGCGGTCTTGTCGTCGAACGTGAATCCGTACTGGAATCCCGCGCAACCGCCGCCTTCGACGAACAGACGCAAGACCTTGCCCTGGGCTTCAGGGGTCTCGCTGATGATGCCGCGGATGCGATCTTGGGCGACGTCGGTCAAGGTGACCATGGAAGTGGTGGCTCCTTTTCGCGGGACCTCGAGACACCGGGACGAGACAACTCATCGGCCCAGTCCCTAGATAATTCGGGATTTCGGCCCGCACCGTCAAGGGGCGGGATCTCCCTCCCGGGCCTCAAGGCACCGGCGCGCCCGTCCGTTCCAGGATCTGGAAGCGCATGGCGTGTTCGTTCTCGGCGTCGGCGGGATGGTCCACGCCGACCACCTCGTGCCACTCGGCCCGATCGATCGGCGGAAACCGCGTCTCCCCGCCGACCCTTGCCTGGACCTCCGTCCAGTACAAACGCCCAGTCCGCGCCAGGAAGAGCCGGTAGACCTCGGCTCCCCCGATCACCATCGCTTCTTCGGCCGGCGCCGCGAGAGCCAGGGCCTCGTCCGGCGTGTGCGCGACTTCGGCGCCCGCCGCCTTGAAGCCGCGCTGGTGGGTGAGGACGATGCTCCGCCGTCCGGGCAACGAGCGTCCGATGGAATCCCACGTCTTGCGCCCCATGATCATCGGTTTGCCCATGGTGACGGCCTTGAAGCGTTTCAAGTCCGCCGGCAAATGCCAGGGCAAGCGGCTGTCGCGGCCGATCACCCCGTCCAAGTCGGTGGCAACGATGATGGAGACCCTCATCCGCCCAGCCCCGTTTCTGCGCTGCGATCAAATTGCAACCGGCGCCTTGATGGCCGGATGACTGTGATAATCGCGGATCTCGATGTCTTCATAGCGGAAAGCGAACAAATCCGTCACCGCGGGATTCAGCCATAGCCTGGGTGTTGCAAGCGGCGTGCGCGCGAGCTGCGTTGCCGTTTGTTCCAGATGATTGACGTAAAGGTGCGCATCGCCCAGCGTGTGCACCAGTTCTCCGGGCTGATAGCCGCCGACTTGCGCCAGCATGCAGGCCAATAGCGCGTACGACGCGATATTGAACGGCACTCCGAGGAAGACGTCGGCACTGCGCTGGTAGACTTGCAGCGATAACCGGTCCCCGAGCACGGCGACTTGGAACAACACATGGCAGGGTTGCAAAGCCATCTTCGGCAGATCGCCGACGTTCCAGGCGCTCACCAGCAGCCGGCGCGAATACGGCGTCGCCTTCAGGTCCGCGAGCAGTTGGCGGATTTGGTCGACGGTGGTGCCGTCCGCCGTACGCCACGAGCGCCATTGGGCGCCGTACACCGGCCCCAGCTCGCCGCGCGCATCGGCCCACTCGTTCCAGATCGTCACCCCGGCGTCCTGCAGCGAGCCGACGTTCGTCTCGCCACGCAGGAACCACAGCAACTCGTGAATGATCGACTTGAAATGCAGTTTCTTGGTGGTGACGGCGGGAAACCCCGCCGCCAGGTCGAACCGCATCTGCCAGCCGAACACGCTGCGCGTTCCGATACCAGTGCGGTCACGCTTTTCCACCCCGTGCTCGTACACGTGGCGCATGAGATCCAGATACGCTTGCATCGCTCTCCTGCCGCAGGATGTGTCCGCCGGCATTCTACGAAGCGCGCGCCGCCGCGCCAAGCGGGCGGGTTTCCGGCCTTCCAAGCTGGTCCCCGGTGCACTAGGCTCCGTGCCCATGAGCCTGCGATTCGAATGGGTATTCTTCGATGCGGTGGACACGTTGTTCCGCGTCCGTGGTTCGGTGGGCGAGGTCTATGCGGACGTCGCCCAGCGCCACGGGGTGGATGCGGATCCTCCCGCAATCGAGGTGGGCTTCCGCCGGGCGATGCGCCAGGCGCCACCGCTGTGTTTCCCCGGCGCTGCGCCCGGTGAACTCGAGCCGCTGGAACGCCAATGGTGGCGCCAGGTGGTGAGCCAGTCGTTCGCCGACTTGGGCTCGTTCGCGGATTTCGATGCGTTCTTCGCGGCCGTCTTCGACCTCTTCGGCACCGCCGCACCTTGGGAACTGTACGAGGGCGCTCGCGACGTGCCGGCTGCCTTGCGTCGGGCGGGTGCGCGGCTGGCCGTGGTTTCGGACATGGACGGCCGCCTGCCGGGCATCCTGGCGGCGTTCGGGTTGCTGGATGAGTTCGAAACGGTGGTGCTGGCCTCGCGCACCGGTACCCGCAAGCGCGACGGCACGTTGTTCGCGCATGCCCTCGCCGTCACCGGCGCGCATCCCGGCATGGTCACGCATGTCGGCGATAATGTAGGAACCGACATCGCGGGCGCGCAGGCCGCGGGAATTACCCCGGTGCATTTCGATCCGCAGGCGCGCGGCGGCGCCCCGCCGGGCGTCGCCGTCGTGCACTCGCTCCTCGACCTCCCACGGATCCTGAGCACACCGGGGCGGCTCTGATCCCAGGTTACTCGACGCCGCGTTTGGCTTCGGCGGCGCTTACGACGTAGGTCATGCCCAAGCGGTCCATGACGAAGCTGTACAGATCGGCGCTCTCCTCGATCTGCTTCGAGGTCGGCTTGCCGGCGCCGTGGCCCGCCTTGGTTTCGACGCGCAGCAGGATCAACTTGTCCCCGGCGGTCGCTGCCTGCAACGCCGCTGCGAGCTTCTTGGCATGCATCGGATGCACTCGCGTGTCGGTGTCGGCCGTAGTGATCAGCATCGCCGGATACTGGACCCCGGGTTTGACGTTGTGCACCGGCGAGTACTCGATGAGCGATTTGAACTGCGCGGGGTTTTCGGGATCGCCGTAGTCCGGCTTCCAGTAGGCCCCGATGGTCTTCAAGTGATAGCGCAACATGTCGGTCACCGGAACTTGACACAGCACGGCGCCGTACAACTCCGGGCGCTGCAGCGCGCACGCCGCGGTCAGGAGGCCGCCGTTGCTGCCGCCCTGGATCGCCAGCTTCCCGGGCCGGGTGTAGTCGTTGTCGATCAGCCATTCGGCGGCGGCGATGAAATCATCGAAGACATTCTGCTTGCGATCGAGAGTGCCCGCCTTGTGCCACTCTTCGCCGAACTCACCGCCGCCGCGCAGGTTGGCGAGCGCGTACACCCCGCCCTGCTCGAGCCACATCAGGCGCGAGGTCGAAAACGACGGCGTCATGCTCTGATTGAAGCCGCCGTACCCGTACAACAAGGTTGGGTTGTTGCCGTCCAGGCGGATCCCCTTCCGGTGCACCAGGAACATCGGCACCTTGGTCCCGTCCTTCGACTCGTAGAACACCTGGCGCGCCACATAGGCCGCGCGGTCGAAGTCGACGGTCGCTTCTTTATACAGATCCAACGTGCGGGTCTTGAAGTTGTACCGGTAGCTCTGCGTCGGGAACAAGAACGACGCGAACGACACGTACAGATCCGGGTCGTCCGGCGCGCCCGACAAACCGCCGACGGTGCCGAGAGTGGGCAGCTTGACCTCGCCCAGCGATTGGCCGTCGAGCGCGCACGCCAACAGCCGGTCGTGGGCGTTGTGCATATACCCCAGCATCAATTGGCCGTTGGTGAGCGTCGCCTTACCGAGAACGTCGGCCGCTTCCGGGACCACCGTCTGCGGCTTGCGGTCGCCTGCCATGTCGATCGCCACGATGCGCTTGCGCGGCGCATCCTTGTCGGTCATGAAGTACAGCTTGCCGCCGGCAGATTCGATGAAATTCCAGCTCGCGTCGAAACCGGTGAACAGCGGTTCGAGTGGCGAACCCGCTTTGGCGAGCCGTTGCACGTAGACATCGTTTTCGGGGGCCGTGCCACGCCAAGACGTCATCACCAGCCAGCGGCCGTCGTCGCTCACGGCCGGAGATGCACCGCATTCCTTGCAATCGGTGCGCTCGAACACCATGCGGTCCTTCTTCTGCGGCTCGCCGAGCTTGTGGAAATACGCCCGCTGCCAGAACTCCTCCTCGCCCTTCGGCACGCTGCCCGCATCCGGATAGCGCGAATAGTAGAATCCGGTGTTGTCCGGCGCCCAGGCGATGGAGGTGAACCGGCAACGCTCGATGACGTCCGGCCGGTCCTTGCCGGTGGCCACATCGCGGACATGCAGCGTTTGCCAATCGCTGCCGCTCTGCGACAATCCGTATCCCATCAACCGGCCGTCGAGCGTGAACGACACGGCGGCGATCGATACCGTGCCGTCGGCGGAGAGCGCATTGGGATCCAGCAGGGTTTCGGCAACGCCGTTGTCGCCCTTTTGCCGGTAATACACCGATTGATTCTGCAAACCGCTGTTCTTCGTATAGACGAGCCACGGCCCACGCTTCTGCGGCAGACCCTCGCGCGGGTAGGCGAGAAGTTCTTTCAGCCGCTTGGCGACTTGCGCCCGGTACGGCACCTTGCCGATTTCACCCTGCGTCAGCCCATTCTCGGCGTCCACCCAAGCTTGCAACTCCGGATCCTCGGTGTTCTCCATCCAGCGGTACGGATCGGCGACTTTGGTGCCGAAGAAGTCGTCGACTTGGGCGACGGTCTTGGCTTGGGGATACTCCGGCCCGGAGCCGGCCGGTGCGGCAGGCGCCGCGATCAGCATCAACACGACGGGTGCGGCAGACCAAATCCGCCACGGGTTTCGGGGGGTCATGCAACCATCCTCGTATTCGTCGGGTGGAGGCCGCAGAAAGCCGGCGAGGCGAGAACCGCTTCCCGGGGATTTCCAATGCGGGCGCATTGTAGCATCACGCACCGTTGCGTACCGCCATGCAGGACATCGAGATCGTTCGTGACATTCTGTCACACGCGATTCAACATGAAGATGAGGCATTGTCGCAGATTTTGCTTGCCGGACACCGCAGCAGTCACGTATTCTGAGTTCGTTCGCCAGAGGAAGCTTCGGCGAATCCCCAGCACCGGTCCGGTCGCGGCCGGCCTAAATTGGCACCTGTTCGCAATCCACGGATCTGGTTCGAGGTTCGATCCAGCGCGCGTCGACACGTCCACGCCGCGATCGAGCTGTGGGTTCCAGAGAACCCTGCGCCATCCGTATGCGTGGTTGCCGGTCCATTTCGAAATAATGCCGTTCGGGGCAAGCAAGGTGTGGAGTCAAAGAGGCTGGGGCGCGTCGATGCTCCCTCTTTGCCCCCCCAACGGCTGTTCTTCGGGTTCGCGTCGAGCGGTACAGGACGTACCGCTCCGCGTTCCCGTCTCGCGGTCCGCGTCTGTTGTCGAACGTTTGCAGTCGGAAGTTTCGGGGGAACGGAGTCCTGTCACGGCTGCCACGCAGATGCCTGCGGGGGCGGCGTTTTAATGGAGTCGAAGACATGCGAAATCTGATTCGAGCCTCTCTCATCGGTCTGGCGTCACTGTCGCTACCGGCGATCGTGGCTGCACAGGCGTTGCCGCACCCGCCCGCGCTTCCACCGCCGTCGCTGAAGACGGTCCCGGTGCCGGAACCGGAAGATCTCGGCCGTTTCGTCAAGGACAAGAGCGCGGCAATCGCGCTGGGCAAAGCGCTGTTTTGGGACATGCAGACCGGCGGCGATGGAATCGTCGCCTGCGCCAGTTGCCACTTTCAGGCCGGTGCGGATAGCCGCTCCCAGAATCAACTGAACCCGGGCCTGATCGCCGGCGATCTGAACTTCGATGCCGGCGGCCCCAACCACGCGCTGCTCGCCGGCGATTACCCATTCCACAAGTTGTCGAATCCTGAAGACCGGGACTCGGATGTCATCCGCAGCCACAACGACGTTACGGGGTCGGCGGGTGTGTTCAACACCAACTTCGTGGATATCCTCCTCGGCAAAGCCGCGGACAAGAACACCGTTTCCCCGGACCCGCTCGGCTTCCAGTTGAGCAGCCTGAACGTTCGCCGCGTGACCGGCCGGAATACTCCGTCGGCCATCAACGCCGTGTTCAACGTCCGCCAGTTCTGGGACGGGCGCGCGAACAACCGTTTCAATGGTGTGAATCCTTTCGGCGACGACGACACGAACGCCCGCGTGATCGAAGTCTTGGCCGGCGACAATCCGATTCCTGTGCACATTTCGCTCCAGGACGCCAGCCTGGCCTCCCAGGCGTGCGGCCCACCGCTCTCCGATTTCGAAATGTCCGGCGCGGGCCGCACCTTCCCGAAGTTGGGCAAGAAGCTGCTCAGCTTGCGGCCGTTGGCGAAACAGGCCGTGCATCCGGACGATAGCATGCTGGGCCCGTATGCCAAGATCGGCGGCAAGGGTCTCACGACCACGTACGCCAATCTCATCCAGGCCGCCTTCCACGACAAGTGGTGGAATTCGGCCAAGAAGCTGGACGGCAATCTCAATCTCGTCACCCCAGCGAACACCACCAACCAGTTCACGGTGATGGAAGCCAACTTCTCGCTGTTCTGGGGCCTGGCGGTTCAGTGCTACGAGGCGACGCTGGTGTCGGACGACGCGCCGTACGACCGTTTCGCCGAAGGCGACGCAACGGCAATGAACGCCCAGCAGCAGTATGGTTTCAAGATGTTCATGGGCGATCCGCTGACCGGCACGGGTGCGAACTGCATCGTCTGCCACGTGGGCGCTGAGTTCACCGGGGCGAGTTACACCGCGCGCCTGCACGACGCCAACGAGGGCTTGGTCGAGCGCATGATCATGGGCGACAAGTCGCCCGCGCTCTACGACGGCGGCTTCTACAACATCGGCGTCCGTCCGACGGAAGAAGACCCGGGCATCGGTGGGACCGACCCGTTCGGCAATCCGCTGTCACGGTCGCGCCGGGCGCAACTGTTTGGCCAAGAGAATGTCGAACGCGTGACCGTGTTCCCACCCGTGGATCCCGACGAGCGGATTGCCGTCGATGGCGCTTTCAAAACGCCGTCGCTGCGCAACACCGAACTCACCGGTCCGTATTTCCACAACGGCAGCTATTCCAACTTGTTGTCGGTCGTGCAATTCTATACCCGTGGCGGTAACTTCCACGAACACAACATCGACAACCTGGATCCGGACGTCAACCGGTTGCGGGACGTCATTGGTCATCCGGACCGGCAGTTCGCACTGACGGCGTTCATCACCGCACTCACCGACGACCGGGTGCGGTACTACCGGGCGCCGTTCGACCACCCGGAGCTGATCTTGCCTGCAGGTCAGTCGGGCAGCGACCTCGGCACGATCGCCGGCGCGATTGCCGGGCAGGCGAAGGACAAAACCCTGACGTTGAAGGCCACGGGCCGCGCCGGCCAGACGACGCCTCTCAAGTCGTTCCTCGGCGTCGCGCACGTGGATGCGACGATTCCGGCGCCGTCGCCGGTGTTCAGCAACATGGCGCTCCTGGCGAACGAGACCATCCATATCGCGAGCCACAAGGACACGCAGGGTGACATGTTCGCCAATGGCGACATCGACTTCGACGGGGGCACGTCGCGTTTCCACGATGGTGATCTCACGACCGGCGGCAATCTGTACCTGCACGACGGCAACGTGATCTTCGGCAACGTGACGAGCAAGAAGAGCATCCTTGCCGGGACCGGCTCGGCCGTGGTGCACTTCGCAGCACAGAATGCCTTGTTCGCGAAGGCCATCCTGCCGGCCCTGTCGTTCACGGCGGGCGGCTCCAAAGTGACTTTGGAGGAGTTCGCGACCTCGGATCTTCTGCCAGGCACGTATGGCGACCTCATCCTGAAGAAGGGCTCCACCCTGTCCCTGGCGGAGGGCGAGTACTTCTTCACCAGCATCTGGATGGGCGGCGGTGCGCGCTTGCAGTACGAACAGGGTGGCCCGCCGGACTTCGCGGGCTTCGACCCCGAACTGAGCCTGGCACCGACCGAGAAGACGATCGTCAACGTCACGGGTGATGTGTGGCTCGGTCAAGGCGCCGAGATCACCTCGGGTGACGAACTGAAGAGCGATCACTTCCGCTTGAATATCTTGTCGGACCCGACCGTCAAGATCACGCGGGACAACCTGCTGCATTGCACCATCATGGCACCGTCCAGCTTGGTCAACATCGGCCCGGATACTTGGATGCGCGGCTCGGTGTTCGCTCGCAACATCGACGTGGCACCGGGTGTGCAGTTCGCCCACCACCACGCCAATCTGGTGGCGCCGATCGGCAAGGTCCGCACGCGCATCATCCCGACCGAGCCGGATCCGACGCCGGAACCGGTCGTCGAGTCGACCGCACCGATGACCTTCACGCTGGCGCAGAACAGCCCGAACCCCTTCAACCCGACGACTACGATTCGCTTCGCGCTGCCCGAAACGCGTGACGTGCAGTTGCACGTGTACGGCGTCGACGGCCGCTTGGTGCGGACACTGGCCTCGGGTCCGATGGGCGCGGGACATCACATCCTGAGCTGGGACGGCACCGACGAAGGCGGCAACCACATCGCGAGCGGTGTGTACTTGTACAAGCTCATCGCCGGCAACGACTCGGATCAGAAGAAGATGATCCTGTTGAAGTGAGCCTGGATACGATCGGACGGCGGCCACCCTCCTGGCTGCCGCCTCCCCCGGGACGGACGCCGCGTGGCGTCCGTCCCACGACTTGATTCCGGCGGTGCCCCGGCTCCCCAAAGCCGGGGCGCCGTATTTCCCGCCGAAGGTGGCGCGTGCTCTCTCGTCCCCGGCACCCACGCGGCCCGCGCACCGCGAACCCGGCGCCGGCGTATCGCCGGCAACACCGTATCCTGGCGGCCTTCGGCCTGGTCGCGCTTCTGTGCGTCGTCGCACCGCGCGCCCACGCTGTGGGATCCCAGATGTTCTCGGCGGCCTCCTTCAGCACCGGTGAGAAACCGCAGTCGAAACTCTGGTACCACGACGGTTCCTACTGGGCGGCGCTCAAAGGGCCGGACGGCCTGGCGCTGTATGAAAAGACCGGAACCACTTGGACCCGCGGCACGTACCCGAACGCGATTCTGACGTCGAGCGGGCAGTGCGACGTGAAGTGGGACGGCACTACGCTCTTCGTGCTGGTGTATGCCGCGACCTCGCGCCTGTTCGAGTACACGTACGACGCCGCATTCCATGCTTGGGTGTTGAAGCCGGGATTCCCCGCCACGCTCCCGAATCCCGCGGGCTCCGAGACCATGGTGCTCGAAGAGGATTCCACCGGCCGGTTGTGGACGGCGGTGGAGGGCGGCAACAAC
>Ga0315287_10007884_pt1 | contig 10714 bp, 10 predicted proteins | sample YL17G11_0_MG_FD_205037 | JGI IMG/M metagenome (GOLD analysis project Ga0315287, IMG submission 205037) | Sediment microbial communities from Yellowstone Lake, YNP, Wyoming, USA - YL17G11_0 | ecosystem: Environmental > Aquatic > Freshwater > Lake > Sediment | place: USA: Wyoming | collected...
CCGGGCGGCCCGGCGGCTACGGAGAGGATTGGCATGGGCACGGCCGGGGTCGGCCCCTCGGAAAGGGCACCCATACAAGGCCCCGGAACCGCTGTTCCGGCTGAGCGCGTGGGAATGGCGACTGCTGGGGTGGGCGCCTCCGATATGGCTCCCGTTCCGGGCGCCGAGCCGCTTCCCGCCAATGCATACGACGAGCTCGAGCTGAAATCCGACAACGAGTACCGCGGAGGGTACGTAGTCATCAAGGTGGGTATTCTCAACAGGAGCAAGACGGTGATGAACAGGTGCACGCTCGATGTTAACTACAACCGCAAGACCATGAGGCTCGAGAGGGTGGAGCCGGACACATACGAGAAGGAAAGGGTCGGGGACAAGGTCACCATCGGCGAGATACTGCCCGGGGACAGGAAGACCACGGTCGAGTTCCTGCTGGACCCGCTGATATGCACGGGCGCCGAGATAGGTGCGCTGTTCTCGTACACCGATTTCGCGGGGAACCCCCACGACGTCCGCATGAAGCACCGCAGGATAGAGGTCGTCTGCCCTGTCCTGACCTCCAAGACCATCGACCCCGGAAAGCTCAACACGGCGTCCATGAGGGACCTGTTCGACAATCTAGCCCACAAGACGGTCAAGGCCCTGACCATCCCGGCTGGTCTGCCGGAGGACAAGGCCTTCGAGCTTGCCTGCGAGATTGTGGAGCGAAGGGACGTCAAGCGCATCCGGAAGATAACGCACACCCAGGGACACGTGGCCTGGTACTACGGCCGCACGTCCAAGACCGAGAACCTGACCCAGGAATGGGACTTCCTCGTGAATGTCGTGGCAAGGACGGACAAGAAGACGCTGGAATTCCTCACGGCGGCGGATTCCGCCGCGGCCATCACCGGCCTCCTGTCCAAGATAGGGGAGGAATTGAACACGGAGCTGGAGCGCAAGGGATTCGGAAGGCCCGTGACCAAGATCATCCAGATATCGGACTCGATAATATACAAGAGCACGCTGGATGTGAAGTGAGGGCCCCGGCGAGTGGCGGGCAATCGCCGACAGGGACTATCTGGGGTCTGAAAGGGCCGGACGTTCGTACAGGGGTGGCTCATGGCAGCTTCTTGACCTTCTCCACGAAGTCCTTGACCTTGGTGCGGTTGAGCTGCATGCCCAGCGACTTGTCGTCCATGCCCAATGCCAGGCCTAAGAGCTGCGGGTAATACAGAACTGGCAGCGTGAACTTCTCCTGGAGCTTGACCTCGATGGTCTTCTGGCCGGCATCGTACATGACGGCGCAGAACGGGCAGATGAGCGTCATCGCGTCCGCGTCCGTCTCCTTGAGCCTGCGGAACTTCTCGCGGGCCATCTTCAGGGCCGTCGTCTCGTCTACGCCGAGGACGTCGCCTCCGCAACACAGCAATTTTCCGGGATAGTCCATCGCCGTGGCTCCCGTGGCCTCTATCAGCTTGTCGAGCGTTTCGGGCCTCTCCGGGTTCTCGGGGTGCTCGAACGCCTCCGAGGGCTTCAGGTAGTGGCAACCGTAGTGCGCGGCGACCTTGAGCCCCGTGAGGGGCTTCTTGACGGCAGCGCGAATCTTTTCAGGGCCGATATCGTCGTAGAGCATCCTTGCGAAGTGGCGCACGCGGACCGTTCCCTTGAACTCGTGGCCTATGTGGCCGAGCTCCTTGTTGACCTTGTCGCGTTTGTCCTTGTGCTCCTTGAGCGCCTTGCAGACCTTTGAGAGGGTGCCGGCGCAGCCGGTGCAACCGGTCACGATTTCCTTGATGCCCTTTTCCTCGGCGACGCATAGGTTGCGGGCCGAAAGAAGGAGCATTGTATGATAATCGAGGCTGCCCAGCGGGTAGCCGCAGCAGCCGAACTCCGGAACATCGAGCAGCTTGACGCCGAGCGCTTCCGCCACCTTCCTCATGGAAAGGTCGTAGTTGAGGTTGCGCACGGGCATCGTGCAGCCGGCGAAGTAGGCGTATTCGGACATTCAGGCACCTCCTTCGATGGGGCTCCGGTGGCTCATTCAGTTCCCCTCCTTCTTCGGCTCCGCGGATTGGGAAGGTTGCGCCGCGGAATCAGATGCGGGATTGGCTGCCGGGGCTTCGGCGGACTGGCCTCCCTTGGCCAGCTCTTCTGCGCCCGTCATTTCGAGGATCTTTTTGATCTCATCGGGCATCTCCTTTATCTGGGGCAATCCTATCTTGGCGCGCTTGTCGTTCTCGAGCTCGCCGACCTCGTACACTCGGCCGTGGGCCTTCAGCGTGGCTACTTGCCCCGCGAACATGGCAGGCACCAGCTTGTTCTTGACGGCGATGTTCTTGATGGCGCCCATTATACCGGTTATCTTGACGCCCTGCGGACACCTTTCCTGGCAGGCATAGCAGCTGGAGCACAGCCATATGAAAGCGTCCTTGAGGACCTCCTGCTTCATTCCAAGCAGGGCCATGCGGATGATGCGGCGCGGATTGAAACGGTCCTCGACGGCCCTTACGGGGCAGGAGGCGGTGCACGTGCCGCACTGGAAGCAGTATCGTATCATCTCGCCGCCGGGCTCGGCGGCTATCTCGTGCCTGAAATTGACATCGAGCTCGTCCCCCGTGATGACCGTGCGCTTCTCGTCGGGCATGCTACCCCCGGGCGCAGTATAATGTCGACCCCTATTAACGTTTTGGAGAGGCTGGTCCAGTGAGGCGAATCGGGGCCGGAACCCCGTGGATGACAGATGTATGAAGGGTAGGTCGGAGGGGTGTCGGCAGCATAGGATAGAAAAGGAGGATCGGAATGCTGGGGACGGGCCTCCAAACGCTGAAAGTATGAAAAGTATGATTTGTATGTGATTCCCCACAAAGGAGATATATTGGCCCCGCAGTGGGGGCTAAAAAGGTGATGAGATGCACGAGGGAGTGTTGGTGGGGAGCGCGACGGTGGGGGCGAAGGGGCAGGTTGTCTTGCCGGTAAACATCAGGCGGCGCTGCGACATATCACCAGGCGAGACGCTGATAGTCATGGCCAGGCCAGGCCCCGGCGGCTGGTCCGTGGCGCTCATGAAGTCCTCCTCGCTGGCGAGCATGATGGAGCACATGGAAGCCACTGGTAAAAAGATAATGTCGCTCGTCAAGATGGTCAACGACAAGGGTGGGAAACGCGTTGGAGCGGCGGGAGACGGTAATGGCTTGAGGGGACGGAGGGTGCGTGGCGGGAGCGGCACGGGCAAGGGGAGGAGGAGAAGGTGAGCGAAAACCGCAAGATGATCGAAACCCTGGAGCTCTCCAAGAAGTTCGGCGACTTCACGGCCGTCGACAAGGTTAATTTCCACGTCGAGGAAGGGGAGATATTCGGACTGCTGGGCCCCAACGGCGCAGGCAAGTCCACCATCATCAGGATGCTCACCACGCTCACGACGCCCACTGGCGGCACGGCCAGGGTGGGCGGGTTCGACATCCTCAAGGAGCCCGAGAAGGTCCGAGAGGTCGTCGGCATAGTGAGCGAGAAGATGATAATGTACGACAGGCTCACGCCGCGCGAGAACCTGCGGCTATTCGGAAAGCTCTACAATGTTCCCAAACCCGAGCTCGAAAAAAGAATTGACGAGCTCATCGAGACGGTCAAGATGACAAAATGGGCCAACGTCCAGATAGGCAAGTTCTCGACCGGGATGAAGCAGCGAATAAACGTGATAAGGGCGCTCATCAGCATGCCCCGTGTCGTTTACATGGACGAGCCGACACTGGGACTGGACCCGGCGAGCACAGCAGAGATACGCGAGTTCATCAAAAAGCTCAAAGAGGAGCAGGGCCTCACCATCATCCTCACCACCCACATCATGAACGAGGCGGACATGCTCTGCGACCACATAGGGCTCATCGACAAGGGCAAGATAGCGGCAATAGGCACGACATCCGAGCTCAAGAGCAAGATCACCGAAAAGGGCAGGACCGTCGTGGAGCTGGATGTCCTCAACGCCCCTCCGGACGCCTACGAGCGCCTGAAGAAGGTCGAGGGGGTCGTGAGCGCATCACAGATGGAGAACTGCGTGAAGGTCATAGTGTCCCACGAGAACGCGTTCCAGGACGTCGTGGACGCGGCCGGCAAGAGCGGGCTCAAGCTGAGGAATGCGTCCATGACCCTTCCTTCGCTTGAAGATGTGTTCCTGCATTTTACAGGCAGGGCGATGGTGGATGAGGTGAAGGACAAGGTCCCGACTGGCGGCGGCGGTGGCCATGGTCCGTGGCGGTCGACGGCGAAGAGGGGGAGGTGAGATGGGATGCACGTGAAAAGAGCGCTCAGCCATTCGCTCTGGATAGCCCACAAGGACCTTCTGGAGTTCTCGAGGAACCGCGTGATGCTGGTGATGCTGTTCGTGTTCCCACTGTTCATGATGATGATGACGGGCTACATCTTCCCGTCGAGCAGCTCGCTCAAAGAGATGCCCGTCGCGGTCGTCAATCTCGATTCGCTCAACGGGACTGCGGGCAATGACAGCCTTACATTTATCACGACGCTCAATTCTGTCAATGCCAGGACGGGCTTCTTCTCGTTCCAGACCGTAGGTACGGAGGATGAGGCCCGCACGAAGATAACCAGAGGGGACATGAAAGGAGCTGTGGTGATAGCGGCCAACTTCTCCGAGAACCTGATGACCGGAAAACAGGGTTATGTGACCGTTCTCTACGACCAGTCAAACCCCACGATATCATCGCAGCTCATGGCGGTCCTTGACGGCGTGATAAACCAGATGGGCACCCAGAGGGCTGTGATGGGCATCAACATGACAACGGGCTTTGACATAAGCAGGTCCGTTTCCATGGTCACCCCCTACAAGGTCACGAACAAGGGCACAGTGTCAGGGAACCCGAACTATTTCTCGTTCCTGGCACCCGGCATGATGATGATGGTGGTGATGTTCTCGGTCATGCAGGGCCTTCCAAGGGCGATTTCCCACGAGAAGGAGGCCGGGACCTTCGACGGCATTCTTGCGGCGCCCACGAGCCGTTTCTCCATAATAATGGGCAAGACCATCGCGCAGAGCGTGAGGGGCGTCATACAGGGGAGCGTGGTGCTGATACTTGCGCTGCTGCTGTTCGGCGTTAATGTGACCGGACCGCTCTGGCTGGTGGTCCTTCTTCTCCTGCTTGGGATATTCAGCTTCATCGGGCTCGGGATAGCGATTACATCGCTCGCGACGGACGAGGAAACTGCGGGTACGTTCATGATGGTCCTGCAGTTCCCGATGATGTTCCTGTCGGGAGTATTTTTCCCGATAGAGCAGATGCCGTGGTACATGCAGGGGATATCCAGGGCGCTTCCATTGACATACGCCGTTCAGGCCATGAGGAAGGTCGTGGTGCTGGGCGCTGGCCCGCAGGACATCCTGCTGGAGATTGGCGTGCTGCTCGTCTTCGGGATAGTGCTGCTGGTGCTGGCGATACCGCTGTTCAAGAGGGCCATGGCGAGGTAATCCTGAGGAAGGGGCGAAACCACAACAGGGAATGCACTCAGGCGGTACCAACATCGGCGGGAGCAGGGGTACGAAGCCGTCCTGCAGGAGTTCACTGCAGGCGAAGCGTCTCGCCCATGAGGCTGCAGCAGTCCTCCGTGAAGATGGGCTTCAGGCCCATCTTCGCGGCCAGGGAAACGGTCCTGTCCATCGGATAGGCGAAGGCATTGACGCCCGCTTCGAGGGCGAGCTTTTCGATTATCGGTTTCTCGGGGCCGGACTGTCTCATGCAGCCCAGTATTAGCGGGACCCTCGGGTTCAGGATGCGGGAGATGGCCAGGAACATGGCTATCTCGTCCGGGGAAGGGGGCTTGACGTCCGCCATCGGCGTGCCGCGCAGGCGAGTGATGGCTATTGCCACGAACACCTGCGGCCTCGCTTCTGTAATGAAGCCGAGGGCGCGGTACTCGCCCCGTATCTTTCCGAAATGGAGGCCGAGCAGGACATGCGGGGCGAGGTTGAGGCCCGCATCGCGCATCATGAGGAGAGACGTTCTGAACTGGGCAGGCGATTTTTTCAGGTGATAGACCTCGGAAATGGTGCGGGCGTCGCCCATGACATCTATGAGAACCTGCATGACCCCGGCGTCCTTGAGGGCCGTTGCAGTCTTCCTGTCGATGAGGCCTGTGTGGGCGATGACCTTGAGACCCATCTTCCTCATTTCGGCAATTGCACTGGCGAACGGCAGCAGCGGGACATAGCCCTCTTCGACCGAGCCGCCCGAGATGAGCGCCCCCGTGCAACCTTTCTTGACCAGGCTCTTTGCCACCCGCAACAATTCTTCCGGCGTCGGGGCCGGTATCATATCATGCAGGAGACGGCCCCTGCAATGCTCGCACCTGAGAGCGCACTTGGTGCCCGTGACGCTGATGTTGACGAACTTTCCCGGCCGGTTTCGGAAATGCTCCGTTTGGTAGACCTTGGGGCTTGGCGCCGAGACCCCGATGAGAGGCTCGAAGTTTGCGCTCCGGATATTCCAGGCGACCTTCAGGAGCTCTTCGAGCGGCTTCTTCCTGAGGTTGGAGATGGCTTGCGCGACCGTTGGCTTATTTTCCATCCGCCGTCGGGAGCTTGGTGGCATGATATAGCCTTTTTGATTGGGGCTACAGACGGCCGATGGGAGAAGGATAGAGAATTTATAGGCCGAACCGAATATTGATGACGTGGAGATCTGCGACATCGTGGTTGTGGGGGCAGGGCCGGCCGGCGCTTCGGCGGCGTTGGAGCTCGAGCGCCGCGGCCACATGTATGTCCTTCTCGACGAGGATAAATTCCCGAGACGGAAGCCCTGCGCCGGCATAATGCCGCCGAGGGTGGAGGAGCAGCTGGGCCCGCTCCCCGCCTCCGCGTTCGACCGGAGGATCCAGGGATATTACCTGCACTCCGTTTCGGGCCTGGAGTTCAAATCCAGATACGCCACACCCGGATATTCCGTGAACAGGCTCGGCTTTGACGCATGGCTCATCTCGCGGCTTCGGGAAAAGCCGAGGATGGAGCGCTTCGTGTCCGCGTCCAGAAAGGGCGAGAGCATTCGCGTGAAGTCCAACAAGGACGAATACGAATGCAAATTGATGATAGGCGCGGACGGTGTCAACTCGGCGGTGCGCAGATGGGCGGGCCTCGAGGCATCCAAGATGGCAGTCGCATTCCAGACGGAGGTGCCCATGGGCGCTTCCGAGGTCCTGAAGAGGACCGGCGGGTACTTCCATGTGTTCTACACGATTCCGGGCGGTTACGGCTGGGTAGCTCCCGGCAAGGACCGGCTGAGGGTCGGAATAGGAAGCGTCATCGCCGGGAGGACCGGGAAAAGGGCGCTGTCCGCGTTCATCAGAAGCACGGCCGTCAAGAAATTGACGGGCATAAAAAGAGCCGCGGGCATTGAATCCCATAGAATTCCGATGACGGGCCCATTTTCCCAGGTCGCCGCGGACAGGGTGCTCCTCGCAGGCGACGCGGGCGGATTCGTTTTCCCCGGTACGGGCGAAGGCATCAGGTTCGCAATGAAGTCCGGTCAGGTGGCGGCCCGTGCGGCTTCGGGGTCCCTGCGCCTCGGCGACGCAAGCCGCCTCACCCTCCGGAAGATCTATGAGGAGATGCTGACCGAGGAAGGTCTTCTGTCATTGCGCGAGGTCGATTTCCAGCAAGTGCTGGAAACTCCCGAGAGCGCAGACCGATACATAAAACGGCTCATCGCCATCAAGTCCGGCTGAGGGACAATTTATTATCCCTCCCTTTCGATTCGGAACCGGCGGGTTTTCCATGCCGGGCGAGGAGAAGATATCGGACCCAGTTGCGGAGGCGGAGCAGATGCTCCGAGCCGGAAGTCGCGAGGAAGCGGGTGAGGTGCTCGGGGAGCTTGTGAAGAACCAGCCGAGGGGCTGGAAGCCTGTCCGGAAGCACAAGGACGGGATGGCAATCTCATTTTGGGACCAGTCGGAATTCTTTTGCTATGTCGCCCATATAAAGGACCAACCGCAGAAGAAGGACGAGAAGGTCATCTGGGATTCCCCTTCCTATTCGAAGGCTTACTATCTGATGGCGTTCATGGCGGTGGAACAGAGCGACTGGAAGACCGCTCTGGAGCTCATCATCAAGGCCCTCAAGCTCGAGCCGGACCATCCGACGCTGCTTTGCGAGAATGCACTCATCCTGGGAAGGATGGGAAAACACACGGAAGCGCTGGACATCTACATCGAAGCGGCGAAGTCGCGCAAGTGGGCGCCCGTGGACCAGCACGCACGGGCGTTGCGGGGCGCCGCGATCGCGCTCATAGACCTCGGTGACCTGGACAAGGCCGAGGCATTTCTCAACGATTCGCTCAAGCTCGAGCCGGGAAACCGTGTGGCGCTCAACGAGCTCCAGTACATCAGGAAGCTCCGTAGCGGCGGGGCTCCGACCAAGGAGTACGACCTATTCAGAAAGCCCTGAATCAGTGCAGGTGCCTGGTGACGAATTCCTCCACTTCGGGAATGCCGCCCTGCATTATGAGATATCCGTTGTAGGGCTCCCGCTCCGTTATCTCGCCCGCTATTGGCGTGAGCATGATCTTCTTGACCTCGTCGAGGTTCTGTGTGTGACCCAGCGCCCAGCATAGCTTCATGTATGCCACTTCCGGCAGCATGTTCGCCGCCGGGACTATTCCGGCGTCCATGAGGTCCCTGCCGGTGTCGTAGACGAACATCTGGACATAGCCCCAGAGCGTCTGGACGGTCATGTAGACGGCGATCTCCTCTTCCTTCGCCCTCCGGATGGAGGGATAGAGGGGCTTGTTCACATGGCCGAGGCCCGTGCCGGCAATGACAATGCCGCGGTAGCCGTGGTCGATGAGGGAATCGATTATATCGGGTTTCATGTTAGGATAGTAATAGACTATGGCGACCCTGTCATCGAACTTCGTGTCGATGATGATATCTCGGTCCTTGCGCCTTTTCTTGTAGTCCGTGCGCACGGGCTTGAAGCCCCATTTGGGCGAGACCCTGCACAGCGGGATATCGCCAATCGTGCGGAAGGTCGAGCGGTAGCTGGAGTGCATCTTCCTGACCCGCGTTCCGCGGTGGAGGAGGCAGTATTCCTCGCTTGTCGGTCCGAACATGCATACCATGACCTCGGCGATGTCGCTTTTGGCGGCCGTCATGGTGGAGCATATCAGGTTCATGGCGGCGTCGCTCGAGGGCCTGTCCGAGGAGCGCTGGGAGCCGACCATGACCACCGGTACCGGCGGGTTCTGGACCATGAACGACAGGATGGCCGCCGTATGGTGCATCGTGTCCGTTCCGTGGCCGATGACAATGCCGTCAGCGCCCTTCGAGACCTCGCGGCCGATGGCCTCGGCGGCGCCCTTCCACTGCTCGGGGCCCATATTCTCGCTGAAAACGCCGTAGAGCTTGATGGTGGTGAGATTGGCGATGTCCGCCAGCTCGGGGACGGCGCCGTAGAGCTCGCCCGGCGAGAAGGCCGGTATCACGGCGCCCGTCCTGTAGTCGAGGCGGCTGGCGATGGTGCCGCCGGTGCCAAGAAGGGTGACGCTCGCCTTCTTCGGGTCCGAGGGAAATTCCTTTTCCGGTATCTGATACTTGGCTTCCCTGTAGCCTACCTCTTTTATCCCCTCGATGGCATCGATATCGATGCCTATGTTGTAACCGTTCCGCAGCTTCAGCACCAGGTGGTATTCGTCCGCTGTCTCCGAGCGCGGGAGGATGATGCCCTCGAAAACGCCGTGGCCCGTCCGGACCTCAACGTCGCTCCACACCTTAACGCCGAACTCGATGAGCCGCCCCTTGGTTCGGCCCCTGTACCCCTTGTAGACATCGTCGGCCATCTTCCCTCGGCTTCGGCAACGCGGTCGCTGTAAATAAGCGTTGCCGGTTCGAAAATAATCGGCGGGCCGGCGCCTATAAAGACCCCGGCCCGATTTCGCCCCGATTGTTACTTCTTGATCTCGGAGAGCTTCTTCTTCATTACCTCGAGATAGGTGCCGGAATTGAGGAGCTTGGCGACCTGCGAGGGGTCATTGGGCTTGACCTTGACGACCCAGCCCTTTCCGTAGGGGTCGCGGTTGATGAGGGTCGCATCGTCCGATATCTCGGGATTCACCTCGACGATCGTGCCATCGAACGGCCCGTAGAGCTTGCCCACCCACTTTCCGGATTCCATGGTGCCGAAGGGCTTGTCCATGGTAACCTTGTCGCCCTCGGACGGCATGTCCACGTAGGTGATGTCACCGGCGAGCTGCTGGGCGAAGTCCGTTACGCCCAGGAGGTAGTGGTCCCCTTCCTGCTTGAGCCAGTGGTGCTCCTTGTGGTATTTCAGTTCATCCGGTATGTTGTACTTGTCGAATTTCATCCGAGTCCCCCTTGCTGGAAAGCGCAATAGCATTGCCGTAATTAAGCATTTTGCTCTCTCGGACCGCCTCGCACCAACCGTTTGATAGTGATAGTATGGTGGCACGGAGGAGAACAGAGGAATCGGTGAGGGCTTTCTCGACCATACGACCTGAGCTCAGCCTGGTGGCCCTAAGGACCACAGCGCAATCGGTGAGGTCCTTCTCGCCACCATGCTGAGCACCGGGTAATTCATTCAATCATCGTGTCGGGGTGGCTCAGCCTGGTGGCCGCGCAGACCGCCAAACCTTTTTATTCGCGCTCCGCTTTGCCACCATGCTGAGCCTCGGGTAATTCATTCAATCATCGTGTCGGGGTGGCTCAGCCTGGTGGAGCGTCG
>Ga0315287_10007885_pt1 | contig 10712 bp, 12 predicted proteins | sample YL17G11_0_MG_FD_205037 | JGI IMG/M metagenome (GOLD analysis project Ga0315287, IMG submission 205037) | Sediment microbial communities from Yellowstone Lake, YNP, Wyoming, USA - YL17G11_0 | ecosystem: Environmental > Aquatic > Freshwater > Lake > Sediment | place: USA: Wyoming | collected...
TCGGCCTCATCGATGCCGGCTTCGCGGTCTTGCCCGACATCGCCGGCCCCGTTCGGCGCATCAGCTCGACCCGAACCACGCGAGGGTCCGGATCGACGACGGTCGCGTGGCCGGTCGCGTCGTCGTGCCTCAGAAAGACGTTGTGGATCTCGATTGCCAGGACGGCAAGCTGGGTCGTGGTCGTCGGAGCGACGTGGTCGGGGATGAGGCCGGGGTGCTCGTGAACGAACGTCGCAGCGGCCCGGGTGGCGTCGTGCAAGATCCGGTCGGTCTCGGTCGGGAAGCTGAACTGCCAGCGCCGCGCCTGCAGGGCAATCAGGGCCTTGTCGTTGTCGTCGTCGAGTTCGAGCCCGGCAGCGGGAAAGATCCGACAGTCGTAGGTACGGCAGGTCGTAGGGCGGTGCTCGTAGATCGAGCAGCGGTCGTCGATCAGCATCGGGCAGTGCCCTCGTTCGTCGTAGCCGAGCAGCACGTGGCCGCGGGGCAATCGGGGAGCGGGGAACAACAGATCGGTGGGTATGTGCGACAGGGTGTCGGTCTCGTCAGGGTGGATGTGGATGAACTGCGACGAGGTGCAGCAGGCGGTGCAGCTACCGCACGGCACGTCGGCTCCGCGCTCGCCGCGGATCGCTCCCTGCATCTCGATCATCCAGGCCGAGAAGTCACCGGCCGGCAGGTTGCTCTGTTCGGTAGCGGCCACCGCGGGAGATGGTACGACACCCCACACGCTTGCCGAGCACCGGTGGTCGAGAGCCGGCAGCGTCGGGTCAGGCACCCGGTCTGCCCGACACGGGGCTACCCGAGCGAGTGGCATGATCTGGTCCATGAGCAGCGACCCTGTTTTCCGACTCGACGAGTTTCCCGTGCACCTCGGTCTCGGTGCCACGGCCGTTCCGCAAGAACGGTTCACCGGCGAGATGAGCTGGTACGAGCGTTATGGCGAGCGCACTGCGGCCGACGGCGTCGAGGGCCGGCTCGTTTCGATGCACACGTTCAACGAGCCATGGACGTCCTGGGAGACGCACCCGCACGGCGAGGAGGTCGTGGTGTGCACTGGAGGTGTCATCACCCTTCACCAGGAGATCGACGGCGTGGTGCGCACGGTCACCATCCATGCCGGAGAGGCGGTCGTCAATCCGGCAGGGGTGTGGCACACCGCCGATGTGAGCGACACCGCGACAGCGCTGTTCATCACGGCGGGGATGGGCACCGACAACCGGCCACGATGAAGGATGCGACCGGGCCGACGGCCCTCGACTCCATCGGGATCGATTCGTGGTCGACCCAGGAGATGAATGGTCGTGGGCATGGACGTCGCCCATGCTGCCAGATGCCACGGCCGCGGACGTCCACAGGCGTCGGCACGGCGGTCAGAACTGCGTTTCCCTCACCACGTTTCCGCTGCGATCGAACGTGCGCCAGAGGCCGACTTGAATGTCCATCTTGAACTGTCCGGTCCGCATGAGCGACCCGTCTTTGCGATACCACGACCATGCACCGTGCATCAGGCCGTCGCGGACGCTGCCCTTCGACTGCAGGAACCCGTTGTCGTAGAACCGCCGCACCTTGCTGCTTCTCGTCGCGTGCTCGGATTCGACCTGCAGCCGTGTCGTGATGAGTTTGCGCAACAGCGCCGGTGGGAGGGGCCTGTCGACAGGGAAGCGCAGTGTCCCCTTGTCGTGGTCGTAGGTGGCGAGTTCGTTCGCGAGCCGCTCCAACACAGCGCCGCTGTGCGGGAAGTAGGAGCAGTGATTCTTGAACCCCGCGAACCCGGCGATCGACGTGCCGTCCACCTTGAAGGCCGGCATGCCGTAGCTCATGCACTCTTGCGCGCCGGGAAGGAACTTGCGAATCGACGTCGCAACCGCCTGCAGCGTGCTCCGTTGCGGTTCTGGCTGCGTCGCGAGATAGGCGCCGAACGGATGGTCCCCCATCGAGCGGACTGTACTCGTGAGGCAACGCCGACCCGAGGTGAACAGGTCGTGGGCCATCGGCGAGGGTGGGTCGGGAATACGCTGGCCGTGTGGCAGCCGTGGGCGACAGAGCAGGAGCGCTCGCGCCGGTGCCGACACCGGCCGCGATCGAGCGGTTGATCCAACTGCTGGCGTCGCTCCCAGGTCGCGGCGAGGACGCGAGAGCCCTGCTCAACGGCCTCTTCGGAGATGCGTTGGCGGAGCAAGGATCACCCCTGGCGATTGCGATGCAGTTCCGCGTCGCTTCCGGTCATGAGCTCCCGCTCGATGGTGAGGCTCTCGCCCGGGTCTTCCCGAATGCCGGACCTCGGCTGTGCGTGTTCGTGCACGGGCTCATGTCGCTCGAATCGATCTGGAGGTTCCCGGGCCATCAGCAGCTGACCTACGGCGAGTTGTTGGCCGACGAGCGAGGTGTGGACCCCGTATACGTCCGTTACAACACCGGGCGCCACATATCGAGCAACGGGCGTGAGCTCGCGCTGCGGCTGCAAGCGCTGGTGAGGGCCTGGCCGGTGCGGGTGCGCGAGATCGATCTCATCGGTCACAGCATGGGCGGGCTGGTGATCCGGAGTGCGTGCCACTACGGCATGAGCGGCGCAACACTGACCGACCGGCTGCGACGACGCGGACCGTGGCCCGCCAAGGTGAGGCGGGTGGTGCTGCTCGGAGTGCCGAATGGCGGGGCCAACCTCGAGGTGATCGCCAATCTCACGAGCGCAGCGTTGTGGTCGGTTCCGAACCCTGTCACGCGTCTGGTCGGTGCCGGGCTCGACCGTCGCAGCGAGGGGATCAAGGATCTCCGTTGGGGTGCGGTGCTCGACGAGGATTGGGTCGAGCGCGACCCCGACGCCACCGCGCCGTTCGAGCGCGTCCGGGTGCGCAGTCCCCGACACGCTCGGTACCTCGCAGTCGCCGGCTCTCTTGCAGGCGACGGGAACGAGATCACCAATCCGGTCAACCGTCTCCTCGGCGACGCGCTCGTGACGGCATCGAGTGCGCACGGCCGCCTTGGCGACGACGAACCGGTGCTGCTCCCGAACGCCACCGTTCGGCTCTGCCCGAAGATCCACCACATCGCGCTCGCTCATCGCGCTGAGGTCTACGGCGAGATCTCGGACTGGTGGGACCGAACCTGCTGACTGGGGCCCCAGGCTGCACCCCGTTGCATGAGTCGGGTACGGATCTCCTCGAACACCGCAGCGGCGGTCGTCTAGTTCGTTTCGGCGTCTGCCTCGGCGGCCATGACCCGCTCGAAGACCTTGCTGTAGCCGAGTCGGTGGAGCATCCCGGGCGCGATCGATGGCGCGATGTTGAAGAGGATGATCAACGGGCGGACTGGTGGCGTGTTGACGGTGACCTCTGCCTTGTTGCGTTTGATGCACTGCACGGTCACTTTGGCGACCTTCTGCGGCTTGGAGGTACCGGCGATCCTCGGAGCGCGGATGCCGTTCTTCTCCCAGCGGTCGTACATGCCCGCGTCGGTGACGAAACCGGGGCACACCACGGAGAAGCCGACGGGACGGCCCCGGTATTCGGCGCGCAACGCGTTCGTGAACCCGACGAGGCCGTGCTTGCTCGCGCAGTAGGACGAGCCGTAGGGCACGCCCACCTTGCCGGCACCCGAAGAGATGTTCACGACGTGACCCCGGTTGCGGGCGAGCATGCCGGGCACGATGGCCCGGGTGAGCAGCATCGGCGCCTCGAGGTTGATGGTCAGGGTGTCGACGATGTCGGACTCGAGCGCCTCGTCGAACCGAGCGACGCGTTCGATACCGGCGTTGTTGACGAGGATGTCGATCGCGCCCAGTTCGGCTTCGGTGCGCCTGATCAGCTCAGCCCGATCCGATGCCTTGGCGACGTCGCACTGGATGGCGATGGCCCGGACACCAAGCGCTTCCATCTCGGCACGCACCTGCTCGAGTTCGTCGACGGAGCGCGCCGCGAGCGCGAGGTTCACGCCCTCCTTGGCCAAGGCCCGGGCGATGTACACCCCGATGCCTCGCGATGCTCCCGTGACGATGGCGTTGGCGCCCCGTAGGTCGTCCATGAGAATCCCCCCTCGATCGGGCTGCCGCAGTGCTGCCCCGGACCGCGGGCACCCTATCTCTCAGGCGCGCGCGGCAGGTTGTCATCCTCGAATAGTCATGTGTGTGCAATTGACATGAATAGGATATTCGTGTCAATGTGACTCACATGGAAGTGAGGCGAACGTACTCCTCGCCCGTGAGGGCGGAGAAGGCGGCGGCTACCCGGCAACGCATCGTCGACTCAGCGCAACAGTTGTTCGTGGACCGATCCAGCGAGTTCACGCTCGACCGGGTCGCGGTGGCGAGCGGCGTGAGTGTTCAGACGGTGCTACGCCTGTTCGGGAGCAAGGAAGCCCTGATCCTGGCCGCGATCGGAACCTTTCGTCAGGCGGACGAGCCGAGGTTCGTCGGCCCGTCGGGGTCGATCGGCGCCATCGTCGCGCGGCTGTTCGACGACTACGAGGAGATCGGCGATCGCGTCGTACGCATGCTTGCAGAGGAGTTTCGCATCGCCGGTGTCGCCGAGATCGCGGCGATCGGACGTTCGAAGCACCGCGAGTGGGTCACGGCAGCGTTCGGGGAGCAATTGGCCGCGTATCCGGCCCGGAAGCGCATCGTCGTGCTGACCGCGCTGCTGGCCGCCACCGACGTCTACGTCTGGAAGCTGCTACGACGCGACCTGGATCTCGACCGCAAGACATCGCAGTCAATCGTCGAGCGCCTCGTCAGCGGCGCTCTCTTCGGCAAGGAGCACTGAGCAATGACACGAATCATGTGGGCATGTTGGGACGGCGGCGGCAACCTGACGCCGAGCCTCGGGATCGCTCGTGTCCTCGAAGCAAGGGGCCACGAGATCCACTTCTTCGGACGACCCGACATGGTTGGTCGCGTCGAAGCCGCAGGCTTCGGTGCCACCGTACTCACCGAGGCCCGCACCGATCTCGACCGGTACGCATTCCACCCGTTGGCGACTGTCTTCGGTTTCACCAGCACTCCGGCGGCCGACCGCGGTCATGCTGCACACGTTTTTCCATCATCTCGTCAGCAACTGGCGGGGTCACTTCGCCATGCAGAGCGAGTCGCGTCAACGTGCCGGGTTCGACCCGCTGCCGGATCTCGACACGCTCTGGGGTGAGCGCGACGTCTTTCACGTCAACGCGCTGCGAGCGTTCGATGGCGAGTCGCAGACGACGACGTGGCCGGTCGTCCATGGTGCTCCGGTGTTGGCCGATGGACGCCGATGTCCACCAGATCCGTACAGCGGCACAAGAGATCCTGAGCGATCCACGCTTTCGCGACGAGGCCAGACGGCGATCGGCCGCACTGGCCGGTCTCGACGGGGCAGCGATGGCGGCCGACTCGGTTGAGGCCATCATCCCCATCATCCGATGAGACCCGAACACCCGAGGACACCCCGTTCGGCTGCGGCTGCGTTCGTCATGGTCGCTGTCGATGCTGCATACGTCGTTCGCTACGGACTGTCTCAAGACGCCGGTCATTCGTCCTCGTTCCGGCCTCGACTCGGCGGCCACGTTCGCCTGGATCAATGCCCGTGGGAGGCGTGGGCCTGACGCACCCGGATGACAACGCGGCCACAACGCCGAGCGCCGTCCGAGTTCGACACGGAACTCGGACGGCGCTCGGGGTGGAAAGAGCCAAACGACTAGCAGCTGCGCATCATTCGTTGCACTCCGCCACGCCGGCGGCGACACTGGCGGCTTCCAGTCGCGCCCACTCCGGCGCGCCGTCCTGGCTGTTGATGTCCTCTTCGGCAACAGCGGCATCGGTCGCTCCGCGTGCAACGCGGGCGGTCGCACCGTCCAACGCCGCGAACAGCTCGTTGATCTCGGCGTCCATGCCGCTGGGACGATCAAACGCCTTGATCTTGCTGGCCGCTGACGTGAATGTCGGCGCGAAAGCAGCGGAGAAGGCCATCAGTTGTTCGACCGTCGGAGCCGCGTCGGTCGGCATCCCCGTGGCCGTGATCGCGGCCTCGCGGTCGGTCGTGAGCCCTTTGCAGACCTTGACCACCTTCGCGGCCCAGTCACTTGCCGAGGGCTTGTCGTCTGCACACCCGGCGAGCGTCGAGGTGCCGACGATGACTGTGAGTACCAGTGCGGTGAGCTTGTGCATGATTCGTTCCTCCGAGTAGTGGGACTGTCGAAGGTAACGATGCGTGCAGGTGCGTCCCAGGCGCGAGGGCGGGTGGTCCCGTCATCGAGGACGAGTGTCCCCGAGGCCGGCATCACGAGCGATACGGGCCGCGTCGCCGCGGTCGGCAGCGCCGAGCTTGCCGAACAGTTCCGACACCAGATTGCGGATCGTCTTGGGAGCAAAGCCCAACTCGCGAGCGATAGCAGCGTTGTCGAATCCCTGAGCGATGCGGTCGAGGATGTCGAGATCGCGATCGGTGAGCTGCGGGAACTGCTCGCGGCCCGGGTGGGGCGGAGTCGATGACGCGGCGGAGGTGATCCGGGCAGCGATCTCGGCTCCGAGCAGGACTTGACCGGCCGCGGCGGCACGGATCGATCGTTCGATGTCGTCGCTGGTCGCGCCTTTCACGATGTAGCCACATGCGCCTGCGGCGATCGCGGCGAACAGATGATGGTCGTCGTCGTGCATCGTGAGCACGACGCACTTGCATGACGGCAGCGCTCTGCCGAGCTCCTTGACGACACCGACGCCATCGAGTTGCGGCATGTCGAGATCGACGAGGGCGACATCGGGCAGGAGATGCAGCGCCAGCCTGACGGCATCGCGGCCGTTGTCGGCCTCGGCAACGACATCGATGTCGCTGCGACGCTCGAGAACGAAGCGGAGCCCCTCGCGAACGATGGGGTGGTCGTCGGCGATGAGGACGCGAATGCACTCGTTCGTGGTCATCGGGGGCCCTCCGGCGGGAGTTCGAAGGAGATCATCGCACCGCCCATCGGGGATCGGCCGATCTCCACCTGGCCACCGCAGGCAGTGATCCTGTGGCGAATCGACGCCAGGCCGGTGCCTTCCGGCGCCGCGTCCGAGATACCAGTTCCATCGTCTTCGATGACGCCCTGGAGCGAATCGTCCGGTCCGAGGGCCAGGCGGACAACTGCGTGGTGGCCACCGCTGTGGCGGGCTGCATTTGCCATCGCCTCCAGGCAGACCAGGTAGGTGGCATCCTCGCGTTCGCGTGACAGCCGGGGAAGTGCGAGTGGCACCCTGACATCGAACTCGAAGTCATTCGTAGTGCTCAGCCTGTTCGCGGCCGTCTGGAGGGCGGCGAACAACCCGATCTCCTCCAACTCTGCCGGGCGCAAGTCCCGCGCCAGCCGGCGGACATCCTCCAAGGCGTTGCTGGCCTGCGCCTGCAGCCGCCGGAGCAGCGCCTTGGCCGTGGTCGGGTCGGTCTCATCCGCAAGTGCCGACAACTGCAGCGCGAGGCCCACGAACACCGGCCCGATTCGATCGTGGAGATCGCGCTGCGTCCGCTCTCGTTCGGCCTCGCGCAACACCACCGTCTGGTGTTGCTCCTCGCGCAACGTGTTGGTCAACAGACTCACCTCGGCGGCAACGGCCGCATGGCGCCCGAGGTCGGCGAGCAAGGCGGCATCACGTCCGTTGAGCGCGGTCTCACCGCGTCGGGGCGACACCAGCAACCGGCCCAGTACCTCGCCCTCGGCGCGCAACTCCACGGACTCGACGACGTCGGTCGGTTGACCGCGCTGCTCGAAGATCCTCGACGACCCGGCCAGCCGCAGCTCGAGTGCAACGAACGGCAGCCGGAGGCTTTCCATCACTGTCTCCACGACCGCAGCCAAGAGCGCGTCTGGGTCGCCCGCGTTGCTGAGCCGTTCGCCGAGCCGCCCGAACACGACACCGGGCTCGGCCGCGAGACCGTAGAGCCGACGGTCCACCAATTGCTGCGAGCGCTGTCGTACCGGAGCGAACAGCACGGCGGCCACTCCGGCGGCCGGGATCTCCGCGAACGGTCCCGACGCTCCGGCGACCGCAATCGTGAGCCCGACCACCGCGAAGTAGGCCGCGAGCAACACTGCTCCGGTGAATGCCGCGACCAGGCCGCGGCTCAAGATCAGGTCGAGATCGAACAGGTTGTCGTGAGCTACCGCGATCGCGACTGCTGCCGGAAACGGGAGGAGCACCAGCGCGAACCATCCCAATGAGGCGTCACCCGGGATCAGATTGATCGCGAACCAAGGGACCAGCGTCAGCACGAGGCCGAACAGCACTATCTGTGACTGCCGGCGGGCCACGGCGTCGTGGCGAAGCTTCCACCCGCGAACTGCGAGTATGCCGAGCGCGGCCAGCATTCCGAGCATCCACCACGCACCTGCGAAGTCGTTGATCAGTAGATTCCGCGACAGCGAGTACCAGCCCAACACATACATTGCCGCGGCGCCCGATGTCACCCCGATCGGCACCAGCGTCAACCAACGAGCCACGGTCGACGCGCGACCCGGACGGCTCCCTCCGCTTCCACCTGGGAAGGCCAACGCGAACATCACGAGTGCGACGGCGAGCTCCATGAAACAGGCCAGCCCGACAAGCGACCACGCGGTGACCCACGGCCGTGCCCACAGATCGAGCGGTTCCAAGAAGGCCAGCTCACCCAGCACCACTGATACCAGGGCTGCCGAGAACAACAGAAGGGCGTGGGCCGCCGGCTCGTCGGGTCGCCGGACCACCAACCAGATGGCGAGACCGAGCATCGCTGCTGTCATCGCGAGCGCCGGCCAGGGCCCAGCGAGCAACGCGCCGAATGACCGAGGACCACCGATGTCGACCGTCGTCGTGAACCGCTCGGACCCGCGCTGGACGACCAACTCGAGTTGGTCGCCCGTGGCGATATCCCTGGAGACAGGGTTGGCGAACATGTCGGCGATGGACCTTCCGCCGACACTGATGACATGGTCGCCATCCAGGATTCCGTGTATCGGGTGCGGAGGCGATACGCGCAGCCCATCGCTGGTGAAGGCAGTGCCTGCGTCCATCACTGGGAGTCCGTCGCTGGGCAACAGCATCCGGACCCCGATCAATCCCAGTGGCACGAGCACCAGCCACAACGACACCGCGACCACCCAGAGCAGCGGGGAGTGACGGCGGAGCGTGTTACGCACCCTTGCAGTGTGGTCCCACGCGCGTCCCCACGGCCAGGACAAACGTCCCTGGGTGGTTGCCGCTGGCATCCCATCTTGTTCTGAAGGGTGATCGTTGCGTCGGTTGGGGCCGTCAGTGCGAAGGATCGACGGCTGGCTCGATGCGTGCTCTCGCCGATTCGGTTGATCGGGTGATCTGTTGGTGCTCGGTGGCTTTGGCCATACCGAATCGAGGCATGCTGCCGTAGATGCACTCTGATTCACCGGGGCCGATCCGGTAGGTCTCGTGCCAGTAGCCGAACGTGGCGTCGGTCTTCGTCTGCGTGACGAGTTGGCGCCATGCGGCGAGGTGTGGTTGATCGCTGCTGCGAGCGAAGGCTTCGAGCGATTCGAAGTCACTCCAGTACTGCTGCATACCGACGCCACGTGCGTACACGTAGAGGTAGCCGCTGAGGTAGCCGTCGGGCCTCGCGTGCTGCATGTGCCACCACATTCTCGCAGTGTTGATGGTTGGACGGAGCCAACGATGCACAGCGAACATCCGGTTGATGCGCATACCGATCGCGAACACCACGATCGGTTGGTCGGAGCTGGCGGTGTAACGACCGGCAAAGACTTTGGACATCAGCGGACCTCCTTGGATGGCGATGTCGTGAGTCCCGTGTTCGACGGAAGCTTCAGGGGGGCGAACACGACGCGGTCGATGACCCTACCTTCGCGGAGTTCGTCGATGGACGTCGGGACTGAGGCTCGTCGAGTTCGTGATGCGCACGAACACTTGCGTGGTTGCCCGCCCGTGCCGGGGATCGTCAGGTGCCGACAGTATCGAAATGAAACGGAACTGTCCCCCAGCGGGCAATACATCGTGAAGGTGCCACTTGACTGACGTGATGATGGGTGGGTGGGCCGGTCGAGCGGCGATCGCTAGCACTTCGCCGGATATGTGGGCGTTCAGAGGGTCATCGAGCCGGGCACGACCTTCTGGATTCTCAGAAGCCGTCGAGGATGCCGCCGATGAGGGTGACCACCGTGAAGAAGAGGACCACGAGACCATTGAGCGCGAGACCCAAGCGGCCCAGTCTGTCGCCTTCCTTCAAGGCCCGGTAGCCGAAGTCGAGGCCAACGACAGACGGGAGAATCATCACGATCCATGCGATTGTGACCCGCCAGGCGTTGTCCCACCGCTGCGGTGCTGTCGCCACGTTGGGATCACCTACAAGCACAAGAAGCAGGATGACACCAAGGATGACGGACACCGGGACCACCGCGAGCGCCCAGAGTGACAGTTGAGCGTGTCGGTGCGCGATTGGAGAAACCTGTTGGCTCTGGGTGGGACCTGTTGCCAGTGCGTGCGACTGCTGATGCCGTGCCGCATGAACGATGGCCACAACAACACCCGCAAGCACCAGTGGAGGGATGAGGCTGATGAGAAGCACGACCACCCCCTCTCCGATACGAGTACAACTTCAGTATGCGGTCAGACGAGACGACCAGTAGGGGCGAACGTCCCTGCACGGGCGTCGGGCCCGGCAGGATTCGACGTGCTTGTAGGGTGTGGCGATGGACGCAGCGGAACTGGATCAGATTGCCGAGCGGCTCTTCGCCGCCTTCGTGGCGCA
>Ga0315287_10007887_pt1 | contig 10711 bp, 18 predicted proteins | sample YL17G11_0_MG_FD_205037 | JGI IMG/M metagenome (GOLD analysis project Ga0315287, IMG submission 205037) | Sediment microbial communities from Yellowstone Lake, YNP, Wyoming, USA - YL17G11_0 | ecosystem: Environmental > Aquatic > Freshwater > Lake > Sediment | place: USA: Wyoming | collected...
CCGAGAGTGTTTTCGACAACAAGAAGTTGATCTTGGAGATCATTTGTGATTTCGGCAGCGATGTTGTCTATGTCATTTTGCCAAGTTGCAAAGATGTCTGGTAGTGTTGGGTATTGTTTTACTGAGGTCCCTATCATAGTGTAGTCTCCTTGGGTATATATCTATGAATCTTTGATAGCTATAAAAACATTAGAAACCTAGTAATTTCTAGATATCTATAGCATATTTTAGAAGTACTTAATGGGAAACTATAAGGAATGGGATTCGAAATGACTTGATGTCACGTTCTGATTCGAAGAGCCCAGAGACACAAATCTCTGAGCTCTTCTTGTCACATCAATGGAAGGAATTAAGATTCTAGAACTTCTAATCTTGCTTTGAGTTCTTCAATTTGAGCTTGTTGTTCTTTCATTGCGTTTATAAGTACTGCAACTAGTTTAGGATAATCTAATGAAAGAGTTGCGTCTTCATTTGTTCCAACTACTTCTGGGATGATCTCTTGAACTTCTTGAGCAATGAGACCTATTTCAGTTTGTGGACCAAGTTTTTCTTGAAGATCTATTACTTTACCATCTTGATTTTCATATTCTTCATTCCAGTTATAGGAAACTGGTTTAAGAAGAAGAATATGTTCTAATCCGTAAGTAAGAATTTCTACATTTTGTTTCATTCTAGCATCAGATGATGTATTAGTAAGATTTCCTGAAGCATCACTATACACTGCTCTATTTCCTGATCCTGCTAGATTATCTACAAGTACAACACCTGCATTCGTGATTCTCATTCTTGTCACATTGTTCGTTTCAAATTTCAAATAACCATCTTGTTGATTTGAAATTAAAGCATCATTTGAACTTAAACCAATCAAAAATCCAGCATTTTGTCCACTACCACTTGTAGAATTTATAATCTGAATGAAAGGATTAGTAGTAGAATAAACAGATACTGTTCTTAAAGGATTTGTTATTCCAATGCCTACATTTCCTGATGAATTGATAGTCATAGCAACAGAATAATTTGTTCCAAGTTGTAAAGGATACGAATTACTTGGACAAACAACGCTAGCATAAGGACTTGAATTAGATGCTATCTCTCCACCACCTGAACCCTCAATACCTAATAAAAACTCTACTGTCGGATTCTTAATTCTGAACATTGTCATACTTCCAGCTGAAGTACTATAAAGTTGTAATCGAGCAGTAGAAGCTTGAACATCTAAAACATAACCACTTGAAGGAGAAGCAGTTCCTATTGCAACAGTACCAGTCGAAGTAATGATCATGTTAGAATTTGATAGTAATGTTGCATCATTGTAATTAGCTAATCCAGAAGTGTTTCCAAAAAGTAATGCTCCAGCTGGTGAATCTGTTGAACTACTCATTGCAATAAAACATTCTCTTGTTCCATAACGATGTACAGATAAAACGGGTGCTTGATTTGCACTAATTCCACCAGCAATTCTTAAACTTACCTGTTCAGCAGAACTACCAACTTGTAATTTTGTAGCAGGACTATTAGTTCCAATACCAACTTTTCCACCGTTCGGATTTATAGCTAAAACGTAATTGGTTGCATAATTATCAACCTGTCTCGATTGAATCCAAGAATAAGCATTACCGGACACATTCAACCCAACATCTAAAGTTAATCCCGAGGTAGCAGGATTGTTTACTCTAACAAAGCTGTTAGATGCACTACCACTGGTTGCGGGATTACCATAGGTTCCAGTTGCTACATGTAAACCAGATAATGGGTTATTAGTTCCAATTCCAACATTTCCAGAAGTATAATTAATTGCTAAATAAGGGGTCGAAGTATCTAAACCTGTTGCTTTTCCAATAGTAAACAAATTTCCTGCAGTATGTCCATTATTTCCCACTAACCACTTCACTGAACCAGAAGATTCAAAACCAAGCCAAGCATTATTTGCATCAGAACCATCTATAAGAACTTGACAAGATGCTGAAGAATTTGCGACATGAAGTTTTCCATTTGGAGAAACTATTCCAATGCCAACAGCTCCATTATCAATTGTCAATGCATACCCTGTTCCAGCATTCTCGATCTTCATCACAGCTGCAGAAGCACTACCAGTAATCTGACTCACTACCAATGCATTTTGATTATCATTTTGAGTAATTGTCATCATATCTGTGTTAGTAGTCTCAGTATTAATAGTAGTTGTCGTTCCATTAACTGTCAAATTACCACCAATTGTAACATCACTAGAAATCTTAGCAGCTCCTACTACATCTAAAACAACAGAAGGAGAAGCTGAACCAATTCCAACATTACCACCTTGTGCAATTGTTATTCCATCAGCACCACTAAAAGTACCAGTAAGATTTGAAATCAATCTAAAATTAGAACCACTTCTCAAACCAACACCACCCCAATTAGGGGTACCAGAAGTATTACTTTCAAGCATCAAAGAAGGAGTTGATGTATCGCTAGTAGTAATCAAAATTCCAGTACTAACAGCTCCACCTCTTATATGCAACGTATTTTGAGGGTTTGTTGTTCCGATACCAACATTTCCAACTGTGTCAATTACCATCCTTTGTCCACCACCAGTAGTACCTACAGTATTAAAAACAATTTGCCCATAACCCAAACTTGTATTTGTACATTGAAAACCAATGTTATAACAATTGTCAACTCCCAAACCATCTTCTCTAAGTTTACCAATATGAGATGTTCCCGACACAGCTCTATTCCCCATTGATATGCTTCCATGAACATGTAATGGATATTGTGGAGTTAAAGTTCCAATACCAACATTTCCAACGGTAGGTTGTAATAATAAGTTTGATCCTGTATAACTACGAACTTCATCTGCAAATAATGCACTATCTGTTAATATGTACACATTTCCATTTACTGTTAATTTTGCTGCTGGAGTCATTGTTCCAATACCAACATTTCCACCAGCTCGAAATGTCACTCTATAATCACTTGATCCACCATTTTCATAAAGACGCAGATCTGAGTTAGTACCATTTGTTACGTTTTCAAACGACCAAAACCGATCTGTTAATGATTGATTTACAAGCATTAATGCAACTGATGTACTGACGTTACTGACTCTTATTGCTCCACCTGAAACATCTAATTTCGAAATTGGACTATCTGTCCCTATACCAATTTTACCTGTTACTAACAAATCAGAACCAATTCCTACAGTACCTGAATTATCATTAGTAAGATTGTTTCCTGAAAGTGTCCAATTGGCACCAATCGAATCAGGACTTACCCATGTCCCAATACCCACTGAATCACTCTGCAAAACAAAACCTGCAGAAGGACTTCCACCTCGAATAGCGATAGTTCCATTGACGTCAAGTTTAGCTTGAGGATTCGTTGTTCCAACACCTATATTACCGGCAGTTGGCTGTAGCGCTAGATTTCCAGCAGCACTTCCACCAACAGTTGTCTGAACAATCGCATAATCTCCAGTACTATTCCATTGTACTGTGATCTTATTACTTGCATCATCGCCAAGAACTACGTAGGGATCAGTTCCCAGTACGGTAATACTTTTAAGACTACCATCATTATTAATACTAACAGCTAATCTTGTTTTGAGATCAGCAACTGATCCTTGAGGATTTGTTCCGAGTTTAGTTTCAACAACAATAAGTTGACTTTGAACATCGTTAACGATTGACGCTGCTACGACATCTACATCATCTTGCCAAGTAGCAAATTGATCGATTAAAGCAGGATATTGTTTTACTGTAGTTCCAATAGCCATAAAAACTCCTTTTTATTTTTGCTGATTTTTCATCATCTGGTGCGTTATTACTCTATTCTTCACTTCGCTCTCTTTACTACTTCCAAAATAAAAACTAACTATCTGTGTATCAATTGCACTCAAAACACCAAGTATATAAATAATCACATCTTTCTTCTCTGGATCTAATTTATAGAAAACTAAAATGAAAAACATTACAAAAGATAATACTAATGCTGATATTGCTAACATACTAGCAATATGTTTCGTCAACCATGGAGCTTCATCAGCATTCAAATAATCCCAATTCGTCAACTGTTTATCATTCTTTTCAAGCTCCATTTTAGACTCCTTTAGCAGTTAACTTTTTAGCTGTTATTAACACTTTAGAATAATCTTATAATTTTATGAACTTCTATGAATTTAAGGTTTTTTTTGTATTTAGAATCTCTCATTAATGTATTTTAAGATAAAGAAAGAGAGATTTCATGAATATACCCTCTTTTATTATATTTTTGCTTTTGTTCATGGTAGGTGTTAACAGATATGTTTTGGGTACGTTTTTTAAGAAAATAAAGAGACACAAGAAGCTTATTGAGTTCTATCCAACTGTGACAATTGTGACTCCCATGTATAACGAAGGGGAACATCAATGCTGAGAAAATTACAAGCATTTAAACTTGAAATAGGTGTTACTGAAAGAATGAATAGCAATTCAAAATTAACAATGTTTAAAGTTTTAATCGGATATAATTTAGGGAATTTGCTACAGATAAAATATGACAATCTAGCAGAGAAAACAAGAACTAGATGGATTCAAGGTTCAGATGAATCAAGTATTGTACAAGTTTTAAGCGTAAATGATGGGATAAATAAATTTCGAATGTTATCTGAAACAGAAAAAGAGAAAATGCAAAAGAATATATGTTATTTAGAAGATAAAAAAAAAGAAATAGAAAAAATAATGACAATACAATCTTATTTAATTAAGATGAATTTTGAGATAGAATTAATGATATTGAAAGTTCAAATGGAATATTTAAAAAATTTAACGTCAACAGAATGAGATTATAATGTTTTTCAAGAAAATAATCTGGATGAAATTAGCACTCATTGGAATGTTCATCTTTTCTCTCTACTGCATTCGAGATAACCCGTTTGACCCTAAATCCAATAATTATATTTCAGGCACACAGCCACAAGTGAAATTTATTCAAAGAAATCTTAAAGAATTCAAATTCGATACAATTTCAATTCAGATTCTCTGTATTGATGTACCAGCAGGAGCAACGCAGTCAGGTATTAAAAAACTTACCTTGTCATGGAGTGGCGATACAAGTTTTCAAGAGAGTGCCGAAGCGATCACAAACGATACATTTACGATAAAAAAAGTTTTGCCGACAGGAGTATATATGATTGAAGCAGTGGGAATTGATTATGATAACCGTGAGAGTGAAATCGACACTATGACGCTTATGGTTCTGCTCTATTGTCTAGATGTCTCTTTCCTCACACCGAATCTTTTTCATTAGACAACATCTTTATAAATTTCAATACTTTATCGCCATTCTCTGTTGATTCAACATGTGTCCCATTACAATGAGAGCATGTCCCATCTTCATTTTTAAGATTGGGTGAGAGTTTGAGATAAGCAGATTCATGCTCAACATCAACACAAGACCAACACCAATTTGCTAATGTAAAACTATGATCAGAACTTATCTTTATAAGAAACTGATCTGAATCTCCAAGTCTCTCACCTTGTTTCTGCTGAACATCTTCTTTCTTTTTCATAATCCTCCATTACTTGATCAATATATCTATCTCTAGATTCCCTTATTCTATTATAGAGATAATCACAATCTTTAAAATAATGAAAATAAGCACATCCCCCGTTTAATGAAATCTTCTTAAAATCAATTTTATGATCAACAACTAATTGACAACTAGTTGTCCTATTTTTATGAACTTCTAAAAACTTACAAACACCATTTTCATTTTCTATCCCAGAACTACAAGGACCTGAAATACAACAAGCGCCACATCTTGTACATTTAAACTTCTTCATATCAACTTTTTCTGTAGCTCTTCATAAAGAACTTTTTCAAGCAAAAAACGACTTCTTCCTTCGCCTTCTACAAAAACTCCTGTAGGAATATGAACCAACCTAATTTTCACATCTGGACAATTGCACTATTATCAATTTGAGGAAGAGCACCCTCCGGAATTTGTTCTACAATTTCATCTACTCGATAAAGGGGCTTTTCACCCCTCTCAATTGCTTTTTTATTTAAAGCTTTTACTTTATCAAGACTTAGAAAATCTTTCATGGTTCAGCAACAAAAAACTTATTTGTTGGCATAATTTCTAAAAAACGCCATGTATTCTGTTCCCAAAGACCTTTCAACGTGAACATATTCTCTTTAAGATTAAAAACTTGAAATTCAAATAACAACATTTGAGTCTCTTCCCAACGTTGAAAAAATTCTTTTGCATACTTATTTTCTTTCTCAGACTTATAATCAACCAACAAACTTTCATCATCAAAAACTTTAACAGTCTTTAATTTAGAATCAATTTTAACAAATTTTGCCATCTGCTTACACAGAATTGAATACTCGTGCTCAGAAATCTCCATCTCTTGAGGAGTAAATCCAATTCCAAACATTCCCATTGATGCTACACAAATAGGTAAATTCAACTTAAAAAGAAGCTCTGTATCATCTGTATACTTTGATGATGTCAAATACACAGTTAAAGAATTCATCTCGTTTTTATTCATACAGATGTCTTTGGAATCGGGCCCTTATTCTCAGCCCATAACAACAAATCTTCAACAGTAAACCAACCATAATTATGTATCTTCTGTTCCATTGGATTCAGCCAATAAAACGAAAGAAATCTAAGCTCCCTTGAATACTCTGAAAATGGTACTGGAATTTTAGTTATCTTTCTTTTTTCAATTCCATTTTTATTTGAATCCATCCCAAAATAGTTTCTGAGTTCTTTAATTCCAATTTCATGTTCAGTACAAGCATCAGATCCCAAATTCACTCCAATAAACACATCTTTATCAAAAACAATCTCTGCACCACTTCCACGTCTCATTTATTCTCCTTGGAGCATGTAATGATTATTGAGTTCAGCAATTTCTTCTAAAAGTTCAGCTTTTCGTTTTTTAGCAAATTCTTTATCAGGAACTAGTATAAGTCCTTGTAAAGCTTTTGCAACATCTCCTGGAGTATTATAACGAATAACATGATTTATTTGTTTCAATTCAGGAAGCAAATATTTTTCTTCACGTGCTTGTCCAAAAGTATTAAAATAAATATCAAGTTTTTGATCAAAGAATTTAATATCATGATATTTCATTAATGAAAAACGATCATTCTCGATCGGATAGTTTTCATTTGTTTTTTGAATAAGATAATTTACGTTAAATATAACACGAAAAAGTTGTTTATTGCCATCTACGAAATCAATATGTCCTTTTAAATATCCCATTTTCTATTTACTCAATTGTTTAAGACGTTCAGGATGATCTATATCTAATTGTCCAAGATTTAGATTTATGCAATTAGCTATTTGTTTTATATCACCTTTCCAATCTTTTTGTCCAATTATACAATTAAACCATGATTTTCTACGATTACAAAAAATGACCTTGTCACCAAGATCTTCAATTTCAATTTTGCCTCCCCACAACAACTTTTTGGAAATATTTACAGAAAACTTCTTTTTCTCATCTAAATCAATCCAATTAAAATTATCTATATAAACATAGACTTGTTTCGACATAATAACTCGAGTCACAAATTCATTCCGACTCTCAAAACATGCTACACAATCTGCAAATGCATTTCGAGTCTCTTCTTTATTCATTGTACAATCATATATGAACTCAAATACCATTAATAACCTCAATCAATCAATTCGAGTCATAATAACCTACAATATTGCATATAGATTCTGCAAGATCAGGTAAACTAAGATTCACAGAATCAATTTGAACTATGCTTTCTGGGCATGTGGGTTTTTCTTTATCAATCCATTCTTTACAAGTTTTCCATAAAAGCTCTTTTGATTCTTTATCTATGTTGTTTTTCACTGATTCCCCATGCAATAATTCCTGCAACTAAAACAATCGAAAGTACCAAATTAAATGCTATTAATATTTGAACATAGCAGGATTTGTTGTAGGATCGCTGTTATCTTCTTCATGGTTTTATTCAATGATGAACTATAAACTTTGGCATATTATTCCCCCTCAAACATTCATTCTATCAATCAGTTCGTGACCCTCGATCACACTCAAACAATTGTCTTATAGTTTCACCTTACTACAAATTCTATCACAAATCTCAGTCAACGTCTTACCCATAATAAATCTACCGTGATATAAAAGACACACATTTTTGTCTTCATGTCTCTTCAAAAAATCAGCATGAAATCTACCAAGAACAGGAAGCCAAGATCTATGATAAACAGATTGAAGAGAATCAAATTTGAATGTTTGAATATCTGTTTTTGACAAAGTTTCAAAATTAGAACTCATTACCCAAAAAAAACAATCACCAATTCCTTGAATTTTACATCGTTGAGATATACTTCCTGAAATATTAGACTCTGCAAGAACATGACAACACTCTAACAAATTCATTTCTTTCTCGATTTTATCTTTAATTTTTCTATGTCTAAAAACAAGTATCTAAGAAAACATTCAGGCAATTCATCGAACATTTTCTCTAAACCTTCAAGATCTTTAGTCTTAAGAAGTTTTAAGATTTCTGGTCCTAAATCATGTTTTAGTTCATCGTTCGCTTGTCTTAATTCATCAGAAAGCGAAACAATTTTAGCAATGATTTGTTTTGTCTTTTTTCTCATAAGAAAAGAGGCATCCTTTTATCAGAATCATTTTTAACATACTCATCCCAAGAAATTAAATTCAACATTTGTTTTTTGTGATCTTCAAAATCTTTCCATGTGGGTTCTAAAACAAGTTTAGAATCAGGAATTTCGAATTGTAATGCTCCTTTTATAATCCCACACCCACAATCACTATCTTCAATCGTACAAACTCTATCAGGAAACTGTTTCACTAACCATGTCTGAGCCTTCCAAACATCTCCCATCCATAAATTATCTGTTTGAGTTCTAGTTTGATGAGCCTCTTTTTGTGGATAACAATCATGCAAAATTATATATCCACTATCAACTAACATATTAGATGCATTAAAAACATCAGAAATCACTTGCTCTGCTAAATGGAGACCATCAATAAAAATGACATCATAAATTCTAGGGATCAATGATGTCCCTTGAAGAATATATTTCTCACTGGAAAAAAAATGATCAGATGACATTAAGAATGTAGGAGCAATCATTGTTGGAGGAAAAGGTTCGACATCATGTTTGATTGCAGCTTGAACTCCTAAAAATGTTTCATGTCTTAATGAACCTATTTCAAGATATCTGCAATTTCTTATTTTTGAAGTGAAGTAGTTAATAAGCTCGATTTTCTGGATCATATTTTTCCTTTTATTTTGTATTCTTTGTTGCCAACTTTTAAGACTAATTCGTCATTTGCAGACAAATTGTTCAATTTTTCAATAATCTGAATTGCTTTATATTTTGAAAGTTGTAGGATAATTTCATTATCATTTTCATCTTTTGCACTAAACCAAACGTGCTCAGAAAAAGGTACATGCCTTTTGCAAGCAGGACAATCATTTTTCATTTTTGATGAAACAAATGTATGATGAAATCGTTTTGGAAGTTCTTGAGGTTCTAAAAATCGTATTTGTTGTTTCATGTTTCAGTTCTCTTTTTTACTAAATTAGGATTATCTAGCTTTGTTTTCATAATATCACATTCAAATTCATTTCTAATTATCTTTTATATATCTTTATTATCAAAAAATTCTATTGTTCAATACTCAATGATTTTTTTGTGATTGAGATGGAGATCTGCAGTAAAAAATAACATTTTAATTCTTTGAATTTAATCTTGATAATTTTATTTGGGTTATGACACTTTGTTGCATAGCAATAGTTTGATCTTGGGATTCGATGATTTTCTTTTGGCTATCTAGTACGTTTTGCTGATTAGAAATTATATCTTCTTGAATTTTAACTTGTTTTTCAAGGAGTTCTATCCTTCGTTGTAGAATCTGAATCATTTTTCTTGTCTTCGTAACTGATTTTAAAGTAAAATTTAATAATAAAATAAATACAAAGCCCACTCAAATAAAGAAGAAATAAAACTCTAACTATGCTAGATGTCATTGCCAATAGACGATTATCATCTTTGGGAACATAAGCAGCACCAGAAGCACCAAACAACAAGCTATAATACCACTGCGTCTGGAACACGTTTCCCTTTTCAAAAAGACTATACTCCTGTGGAGATACCAAAACTGTCTGAACACCTAAATCTCTAAAATCAACAACTAAAAATAATGATGAAGAATATCTCCCAGCAGATTGAACTTTATCTACAACAGTCCCTTCATAAAATCCTTGTGCGCAAATTTTTCTTGCCATTACTTCACTATAAATCGTCAAACTAATACCACACAATAAAACACTGTACCAAATAATTTTTCTAAGAAGGGATCTCTTTATTTTCATAATTGGTCTCTAATACTTTAAAGGTTTTTCCAGAAATTATGTCATCTGGTAATTCACACACCACTTTTTCATTTTGTTTCTGTATAGAGAACTAAAATTGGAAAATAAGAATGTTGACGTTCTGTTATCAAAGTTGTAAGAGCATCAAACATAATCTTCTCCAATTGCTTCCAAATGTACCCTAGATAGATTTTGTATAAGTTGACACATACTACATTTCATATTTATTAAATTCTGATACAGCACAGAATCAGAATCCAGAACAGAACCTATCTTAAAACATGACGTAGATTCCCCAGCAACAATACTTCCATCTATATTAATAGAAGGCGTACACATCTTCCCATAT
>Ga0315287_10007888_pt1 | contig 10711 bp, 10 predicted proteins | sample YL17G11_0_MG_FD_205037 | JGI IMG/M metagenome (GOLD analysis project Ga0315287, IMG submission 205037) | Sediment microbial communities from Yellowstone Lake, YNP, Wyoming, USA - YL17G11_0 | ecosystem: Environmental > Aquatic > Freshwater > Lake > Sediment | place: USA: Wyoming | collected...
CAGCAGCGTCGTCATCGCCACCTGCCAGCCTCCGCCGACGTCGCCCAGAACGTTCTCGACGGGCACCTCGACGCCGGTGAAGAAGATCTCGTTGAACTCGGCCTCGCCCGTGATCTGGCGCAGCGGGCGCACCTCGACGCCGGGGCTCGCCATGTCGATGATCAGGTACGTCAGCCCCGCGTGGCGCACCGAGCCCGGATCGCTGCGCGTGACGAGGATGCACCAGTCGGCGATATGGGCGTACGACGACCACACCTTCTGCCCGTCCACGACGAAGCAGTCGCTCTCGAGCCGGGCGCTCGTCCGTACCGCCGAGAGGTCGGAGCCTGCGTCCGGCTCCGAGAAGCCCTGGCACCAGATCTCGTCGGCCGACAGAAGCCTCGTGAGGTACCGGGTCTTCTGCTCCTCGGTGCCGTGCGCGATGATCGTCGGCCCTGCCATGCCGAGGCCGATCACGCCCAGGTGCTGCGGTGCCTCCGCGAGGGCCGATTCCTCGAGGAAGATCGCCTGGTAGCTGTAGGGCTTGCCGCCGCCCCCGTACTCCTTCGGCCAGGTCAGGCCGGAGTAGCCGGCCTCGTACAGCATCCGACTCCAGTTGCGGACAGCATCGCCGTCGAACCTGGCGGCGCCGCCACGGTGGGTGCGTAGCTCCTCCGGCAGGTTGGCGCCGAGCCAGGCGCGTAGCTCGGCGCGGAAGGCCTCTTCGTCGCGGGTGTCGCGGAGATCCACGGACGCAACCCTAGATGATTGATTCTGGCTGGGGGTGGCGCGGGGATGCGGGTAAGCAGGATCGATCGTCGCGTGCCTTCCGGCTCCGCACATCACGTTGTCTCGACCCGCACTGGTGCGGCGTCGCGCCCCGACGATCAGCCGTCGCGCAATTCGCGCTTAACGCTGCGTGAACCGTTGCACCGTCGGCTCGGTCTACCCTCTGGCTGGGCGGCCCTGCCGGTTTTGCCCGGATGACCCCGCGAAGGAGGATCCTGTGCCCGACAGCCCGATGCCAGACAGTCCAGCGACTGACAGCCCGGTGCCCGATGCTGGGGCACAGCCGGTGCCCGTCGAGCACGGCCACGCGCGCACGCAGCTGGAGGAGGCGCTCGTCGAGATCAAGCGCGTCATCGCCGGCCAGGAGACGATGCTCGAGCGCGTGCTCGTCTGTCTCGTGGCAGGCGGTCATCTGCTGATCGAGGGCGTCCCGGGCCTTGCGAAAACGCTCACGATCAAGACGGCCGCAGGCGTTCTCGGCGGCTCGTTCCGCCGGATCCAGTTCACCCCGGACCTCGTCCCTTCGGATCTGGTCGGGACGCGCGTCTACCGGCCCGACACGGGGGCGTTCGACACCGAGCAGGGGCCCGTCTTCTGCAACTTCCTGCTGGCGGACGAGATCAACCGCGCCCCGGCGAAGGTGCAGTCGGCGCTGCTCGAGGTGATGCAGGAGCGCCAGGTCACGATCGGCCACGACACCATGCCCGTACCCGACCCGTTCCTCGTGATGGCGACGCAGAACCCGATCGAGTCGGAGGGCACGTACCCGCTGCCCGAGGCGCAGCTCGATCGCTTCATGCTGAAGGTGGTCGTCGGGTATCCGACCCGCGACGAGGAACTGACCGTCGTCCACCGATCGCTCGAGCGCATGCCGGAGGTCCGGCAGGTGCTCTCGGCCGAGCGGCTGCGAGAGCTTCAGCGGGCCGCGCTCGCGGTTTATGTCGACCCGTCTCTCATCGCGTACGCCGTTTCGCTCGCCGAGGCGACGCGCAACCCGGGTCTGTACGGTCTCCCCGATCTGGCGGAGCTCGTGGCCTACGGCGCGAGCCCCCGAGGCCCGATCTCCCTCGTCCAGAGCGCCAGGGCGCTCGCTCTCGTTCACGGACGGAGCTATGTGCTCGGGTCGGACCTGCGCGCGCTCGCGAAGGATGCGCTCCGCCACCGGCTCGTGCTCACGTATCGCGCGCTCGCCGAGTCACGCACCGCCGACGACGTGCTCGACGCGGTGCTGGAGAGGGTGCCGCCGCCGCCACTCGAGCTCGGTAGGCCGATCGCGGCGTGAGCGAGCTGCGGGCTCTGGGCGTCGAGGAGACACCGGGGCGTCCCGGCCCGGGGGCGATGCCGGAAGCGCTCCTGCGCGCGCTCGAGCTGACGATCGGGCGGCGCGTCGACGGCCTGCTCGCCGGGGATCACCGCTCGGCGCTGCTCGGCCGCGGCAGCGAGCTCGCCCAGGTGCGGCCGTACTCCCCGGGGGACGATGTGCGGCTGATCGACTGGAACGTGACGGCGCGGACACGTGTGCCGCACGTGCGTGTGCATCTCGCGGAGCGCGTGCTCGTGACCTGGGTCGTTCTCGACCGGACGCCGTCGATGGCATTCGGGACGGCCGATCGCCGCAAGGACGATGTCGCTCTGGGTGTCACCCTGGCTCTGGGCCACGCCGCCAGCGTTCGCGGCAACCGGGTCGGGCTCGTCACCTTCGGAGCCGGCCCGGAGGTGCCGCTGCCGCCCCGGCAGGGGCGCGCCGGTCTCGTCGGCGTCTGGTTCGCGCTCCGCGACGACAGGCACGGTGGCGTCGCTCCGGAGCTCCCCGGTGCCCTCGCGGTGGTCGCAGCCGTTGCACGACAGCGGGCGCTCGTCGCGGTCGTGTCCGATTTCCGCGGGCCGCTCTCGTGGCAGCCGCTGTTGCTGGAGCTCGCAGGCCGGCACGACGTTCTCGCCGTCGAGATCCGGGATCCGCGTGAGGGCGCGCTCGAGGACGTCGGAGAGGTGTGGTTCGCCGATCCCGAGAGCGGCGAGCGGATCCGTGTCGACACGAGCGACAGCCGTCTGCGCGAGCGCTTCGCGGAGGCCGCGGCGGAGGAGCGCCAGGGCGTCGCCACCGCGCTTGCCCGTACCGGCGCCTCGCACGTCGTGCTCACGACCGGCGGCGACTGGCTTCGCGACCTTGCCGCCCACCTGCGGGTGCGGCGATGAGCTTCGCCTGGCCGGCAGCGCTGCTCGGGCTCCTGCTCGTGCCGGCGCTCGGTGCGCTCGTCTGGGCGGCCGACCGTCGCCGGCGGCGGGCAGCTGCCCGGTTCGGTACGCCGGCGCTCGTCGCCTCCAGCCTTCCTCGCCGGCTCGGTCGCCGCCGGCTCGTGCCGTTTGCACTCGCCCTCGCCGCCCTCGCCGTGCTCGTAGCCGGCCTCGCACGGCCGCATGCCGCTCTGTCCGTGCCACGCCGTGAGGCAACCGTGATTCTCGCGCTCGACACCTCCCGCTCGATGGCCGCGACGGACGTTCAGCCCAGCCGCCTTGCTGCCGCGATCGGGGCTGCCGACACGTTCCTCGGCGCCGTGCCGGCGGGCTACTCGGTCGGCATCGTCTCGTTCTCGACGACCGCCCAGGTGGTGCTGCCCCCGACGACCGACCGGGAGCAGGCTCGCGCGGTGCTCCGCGAGCTTCGGCTCGGCTCGGGGACGGCGATCGGGGCGGCGATCACCCGCTCCGTTGCTGCCGCGCGTCCCGGGGTGCCCGCAGGCTCGCCACCCTCCGCCGACGCGGTACCGGCAACCGTGCTGCTTCTCTCCGACGGAGCTCAGACGGTCGGCGGCATCACGCCCGCCGCGGCAGCGGCGCAGGCGCGCCGGCAGGGGATCCCGGTCAACACCGTCGCACTGGGAACGAGGGGCGCCGTCGTCGAGGTGCCGCTTCCCGGCGGGCTCAAGCAGCGTGTCACGGTGCCGCCGGACGCGCGCACGCTCCGGGCCGTCGCACAGGGCACAGGCGGGCGCTTCTACGAGGCTCCCGATGCCCGCCGGCTGCAGGAGGTCTACGCCGAGCTCGGCTCCCGGCTCGGGCATCGCGACCAGCGCACAGAGGTCACCGCCGCGTTCGCCGGGGCGGGGGCTGCGCTGCTGCTGCTCGCGTCGGGCCTGTCGATGCTCTGGTCGAGGCAACCCCTGTGAAGGCGGCGCGCATCGGGCTCGCTGCGGCAGCCGCCGCAGCGGCGGTTGCGGCTACGGCTGCGTTACCCGCACGGGCCGCGGACGAGTGCCGGGGGCTCCAGGTCTGCCTCCCCGTCGCCGGCCCGTGGGTCGTCGTGCCTCCGGTGGGGCAGGTGCCCGTCGAGTACGAGCTGCGCTGCCCCTTGCCGGCCTACGTCGTCGCCGGGGTGGATGCCCGCCTCGCGAGCCTCGGCATCGACGTCTCGTTCCGGGGCGAGACCGGCAGTCCGGTGGGGCCCGGAGTCACGACCGGCAACGCGCTGCTGTTCACGGCCGTCTCGACCGGTCCGGGAGGGCGGCCGACGAGCTTCAGGCCGTTCATCGGGTGTGTACCGGCCAGCGGGGGCGGCGGGAGAGCACTGACGACGTTCACCGCGACCCGGCCCGGAGGGCTGCGGCCGTCCCGGCTCGTCGAGAGGACAGTCGTCACGCGTCCTGTGTCCTCGGGGCGAACCGTCGTGACGGTGCGCTGTTCGCGCGACTTGCGGCTCGTCGGCGGGGCGCATGCCGTCGCCTTCCGGACGGCGGAGCCGCCGCCGCCGCGACTGCTCACCGCCGTGCGCGTCGTCCGCTCGGCTGTGGGGAACGCGATCGTCGCCCGCGTCACCGTCGCGCCGGGCGCGCTGGGCGGAGTGCGGGCCGAGGTCCAGGTTCAGGCGCTGTGCCGGAAGGCGGCGTCGTGAGCTTCGGGTCGCCGCTCCTGCTCGTGTCGTTGCTCGTGCCTCTTGCCGCCCTCGCGGGGTACCTGTGGCTCGAGCGCCGGCCGCCGCGCTACGTCGTCACGTACCCGAACGTCGTCGTGCTGGGGCAGGTCGCGACACGGCGTCCGCCGTGGCGGCGCCATCTCGTCGCAGCGCTCGTGCTGCTGGCGCTCGCAGCCCTCTGTGCAGGCCTTGCCCGCCCCCGGCTGCAGCTGTCGGCGCCGTCGGAGCGTGCGACGGTCGTTCTCGTCGTCGATGTCTCGGTCTCCATGAACTCGACCGACGTGGCGCCCTCGCGGTTCGGGGCGGCCCGCGACGCGCTGATCCGCTTCGTCGACGAGGTGCCGCAGCCGATCAGGATTGCGCTCGTCCCGTTCTCGGAGACCGTGGACGTGGTCACGCCGCCGACGACCGACCGGCAGCGGGTGCGCGACGGGATCGGCTCCCTCGCGATCGGGCGCGGCACTGCGATCGGTGATGCGCTCTCCCGCGGCGTCGAGATGGCACGCTCGTCCACGGGGGCGGCCGACGGAGCGCGCGCCGACGCTGGTGGGCGATCGCCGAGTGCGATCGTCCTGCTCTCGGACGGAACGCAGACCCGCGGGCTGCTCTCGCCGGACCAGGGGGCGGCGCTCGCGCGCGCGGCGGGCGTGCCGGTGCACACGATCGCGCTGGGGACGATGGACGGCGTCGTCATCGTTCCGGGCGGTGGCTTCGACGCGACGGTGCCGGTGCCGCCGGACCGCGCGACGCTGGCCCGGATCGCCGAGACGACCGGAGGCAAGGCGTTCGAGGTGACGGACGGCGGGCAGCTGAGCTCGGTGTACGCGGAGCTCGGGTCCGTGGTCGGCCGGGTGTCGAAGCCGCGCGAGGTTACGGTGGCGTTCGCCGGCGTGGGTGCGGCGCTCCTCGTAGCGGCCACCGCGCTCGCCGGACTGTGGGCGCCGCGCCTCCCGTAGAGCCCGGACCATGCTGAACGCCTGTACCGCGCCGAGATGATCCGGGCGCTGAGCCTGGATGCACCGCCGGCGCGAAACGGCGGATCCGGGCCCTGAGGTGCCTCGCGCTTCACCTCGACCACACGGCGGAGTAGGCTGCAGCGCCTAGATGACGCCGTTGCTCTCCGTCCGAGGGATCACGTTGCGGTTTGGGGGCATCGTCGCTCTCGACGGCGTCTCGTTCGACGTCGAGCAGGGCCAGGTGTCGGGGCTGATCGGGCCGAACGGTGCCGGCAAGACGACCGCGTTCAACGTCATCACCCGGCTCTACTCCCCGGACGAGGGCGAGCTCGAGCTCGAGGGCCGGTCGCTCCTGGGTGTGCCGCCGCACCGGATCGTCCAGCACGGCATCGCGCGCACGTTCCAGAACATCAACCTGTTCAAGACGATGTCGGTGCTCGAGCACGTCCTCGTGGGCGCCCATTCCCGCGGACGTTCCGTCGATGTGGAGGACGCGCTCGCCACGCTCGACATCGTCGGCCTGCGGGCGCGCTCGAACACGCCTGCGGCGGCGCTGCCGTACGGGATCCAGAAGCGCGTCGAGATCGCGCGCGCGCTGATGGCGAAGCCCCGGCTCCTGCTGCTCGACGAGCCCGCGGGTGGGCTCAGCCACGAGGAGGTCGAGGAGCTCGGCGACTTCATCCTCCGCGTCCGCGAGTCGCACGAGCTCACGGTGCTGCTCGTCGAGCACCACATGAGCCTCGTGATGCGGATCTCCGACCATGTCAACGTGCTGAGCTTCGGACGCAAGATCGCGGACGGCACGCCTGCCGAGATCCAGGTGAACGCCGACGTGATCGAGGCGTACCTCGGCAGCCAGACGGAAGGCGCGCCGTGAGCGCCCTGCTCGAGCTGAAGGGGGTCGAGGCCCGCTACGGGCCGGTGCAGGCGCTGCGCGGGGTGACGCTCGAGGTGCCCGAGGGCTCGATCGTTGCGGTGCTCGGCGCGAATGGGGCCGGCAAGACGACGGCGCTGAGGGCGGTCTCCGGCACCGTGCGTCGGACCGGGGAGATCCTCTTCGCCGGCAAGCCCCTGCGCGGAGGGCCGGAGTCGGTCGCCAAGGCCGGCATCGCGCATGTCCCGGAGGGGCGCGGCACCTTCACGGAGCTGTCCGTGCTGGAGAACCTGAAGCTTGGCGCGTACACACGGCGCGACCGCGATCTGACGTCGGACATGGCCCGGATGGCCGAGTACTTCCCGTGGATCAGCGAACGCGGTGGCCAGCGCGCCGGCACGCTCTCGGGCGGCGAGCAGCAGATGCTCGCGCTCGCACGCGCCCTGATGGGGCGGCCGAGGTTGCTCATGCTCGACGAGCCCTCGCTCGGGCTCGCGCCGATGATCGTGCGTGAGATCTTTCGGATCGTGCGCGAGTTGAACGAGAAGAACGGGCTCACCGTGCTCGTCGTCGAGCAGGACGCACGTATCGCGCTCGATGTCGCCGCATCCGCATACGTGCTCGAGGTCGGCCGGGTGGTCGTGTCCGGCCCGAGCTCGGAGATGAGGGAGGACGAGGCCGTGCGGCGGAGCTACCTCGGGTACTGATGGCCGACTTCGTGCAACAGGTCGTCTCGGGTCTCGCCTCCGGCGGCGTCTACGGGTCGCTCGCGCTCGCGCTCGTCCTCATTCACCGAGCGACGGGGGTGATCAACTTCGCGCAGGGTGAGATGGCGACCTTCTCGACGTACATCCTGTGGACGCTGACGGCGAACCACGGCTGGTCGTACTGGCCGGCTTTCGTCGTCACCCTGCTCGTGTCGTTCGCGGGCGGCATCGGCATCCACGAGCTCGTGATCCGTCCCGTCGAGCGCGGCTCGGTGCTACGCATCGTGATCGTGACGATCGGCCTGCTCCTGCTGATCAACGGGGCGATGACCTGGATCTGGACGGGCGAGGTGCGCTACGTCCAGGGCCCGTTCCCGACGAGAACGATCGATATCGGCGGCGTCGCGATCTCGCTGCAGGATATCGGCACGATCGCAGTGTCGATCGGGACGGTGGGCCTGCTCTGGCTCTTCTTCCAGTTCACCAGGGTCGGCCTCGCAATGCGCGCCGCCGCGGTGAACCCCGCGGAGGCACGGCTCGTCGGCGTTCGGGTGACGTGGATGCTCGGTCTCGGGTGGGGCCTCGCCGCGGTGCTCGGCGCGGTCAGCGGCATGCTGACCGCCCCGAGCACCATCCTCGACCCGTCGATGATGCAGGTGGTGCTCATCTACGCCTTCGCGGCCGCGGTGCTCGGCGGCATCGACTCGCCCGTGGGAGCGGTCGTCGGTGGGCTTCTGATCGGCGTCGGACTCAACCTCCTCGGCGCGTACGTCGATTTCATCGGCTCCTCCCTGCAGCTGCCCGCGGCGCTTGCGATCATCCTCGTCGTGCTGATGGTGAGGCCGGCCGGGATCTTCGGGCGGCGGGAGGTGAAGAAGGTCTGATGCGCGTGCGCCGCTCCACCCTGCGTGCTCTCGCGCTGTTCGCGGTGCTCACGGCGGTCGTGGTCGTCTTGCCCCATTTCGTCAGCGACTTCCGCGCGCAGCAGTTCGCCTATGTCGGGATTTACCTGACGGCGCTGATCGGGCTGAACGTGCTGACCGGCTACACGGGCCAGATCTCGCTCGGCCACGGGGCGTTCATGGCTGTCGGCGGCTACACGACGGCGATCCTGATGGCCGACCACGGCGTCAAGGACGTGTGGACGATCCCGATCGCCGCCGCCGTCGCGGGTGTCGCCGGGCTCCTGTTCGGATTGCCCGCCGTGCGGCTGTCGGGCCTCTACCTCGCGCTCGCGACCTTTGCCATCGCCGTGGCCACGCCCACCGTGATCAAGCGGTTCGACGGGTTCACCGGCGGCGGCTCCGGCATCAACCTGTTCGGGAAGCCGGAGCTGACCGCCTCGCTGACACCGGTGGAGATCTTCGGCCTGAAGCTGAACTTCAACAACTGGCTGTACGCGCTGTCGTGGACGGTCGCGCTGATCGCCTACGTGCTCGCCTGGCTGCTGCTGCGCGGGCGTACGGGACGGGCGTTTCGCGCCGTGCGGGACAGCGAGACCGCTGCTGTCTCGTCGGGTGTGAACCTCGCGCTCTACAAGACGCTTGCGTTCGGAATCAGCGCCGCCTTCGCGGGTGCCGCCGGCGCCCTGTTCGCGATCGCCACGACCTTCGTCAACCCGGATACGTTCCCGGTCGCCCTCTCGATCTTCCTGCTCGTCGGCGTCGTCGTCGGTGGTCTCGGCTCGCTCGCGGGCCTGATCGCGGGTGCCGTCTTCATCCAGTTCATGCCCCTGTGGGCGCAGAGCGTCTCGAGCTCGGCGGGCGCTCCCACGGTCGTGTACGGCGTGTTCCTGATCCTCGTCATGTTCGTGTTGCCAGGCGGCTTCGCCGGTCTTCTCGGTCGTCTCGAATCCCTAACACGCCGTGGCTACGATCGGTCGAGCGGTTCGTAGCAGAGCCGTCTCAACCGAGACCCCGAGGAGACCCCCTGCCGATGACCGGAGGACTGCTGTGAGTGTGGCACGCGCCTGCCTGGCGCTCGTCGCCGTGCTCGCAATCGGCTCGACGGCCGCACTCGCAGGCACGGCGACGGGAGTCGGCGACCCGGGCGTGACGCCGACGTCGGTCCTGCTCGGCGGCACGACATCGCTGACGGGCAGCGCTTCGCAGTTCTCGGCGATGGCGGTGGGGGCGGATGCGTACTTCAGGTACGTGAACGCCAAGGGAGGCGTGAACGGCCGGTCGATCACGTACAGGTACCTCGACGATGCCTCCACCGCGGCCAACGCGCTCCAGCGCACCAGGGAGCTTGTCGAGCAGGAGCATGTCTTTGCGATCTTCAACACGCTGGGGACGGAGCCGAACCTCTCGATCCGGCCGTACCTGAGCTCCGGCAAGGTGCCGCAACTCTTCGCCGCGTCGGGTGACACGTCCTTCGGCCGCGACTACGAGCAGTATCCGACCACGATCGGATTCCAGCCGACCTACACGGCGGAGGGCTGGGTGCTCGGGAAGTACCTCGCCCGTTCCGCGCCGGGAGCGAAGGTTGCGGTGCTGTTCCAGAACGACGCGTACGGCAAGGACCTCTTCAACGGCCTCAGGAAAGGGCTCGAGCGCTCGAAGACCAGGGTGATCGCCGCGCAGCCCTACGAGGCGGGCTCGGTTGACGTGGGTGCGCAGATGACCAAGCTGAAGGCGTCCGAAGCCGACACGTTCGTGAGCTTCGCCATGCCGAAGACCACGGTTCAGGCGTTCATGCTCGCCGGCAAGCTCGGGTGGAAGCCGAAGCGCGTGATCACGAGCGCCCTCTCGTCGTCCTCGAGCGTGATGCAGCAGGCTTCGCAGGGCGGCACGAACCGGGTCGTCGAGGGCGCGGTCTCGATCGCGTTCCTCAAGGATCCCACCGATTCCGAGTGGAAGAGCGAGGCCTCGATGAAGCTGTACGGCCAGATCATGAAACAGTACGCGCCGGACGCCGACGCAACCGACGTTTCACACGTGTACGGCATGGCGGTCGCCTGGACGACGGTCGAGGCGCTGAGCAAGGTCGGGAAGGACCTGACGCGCGCATCGCTCCTGAAGGTGGTCGACAATCTCAATGCCCCGGGCAACCCGTTCCTGCTGCCGGGGATCACCGTCAAGACGTCGGGCGCGGATCGCTATCCGATCGACCAGATGTTGCTGCAGCGGTGGCGCAAGGGCACGTGGAAGTCCTTCGGCGGCCTGTGGGGGTACCGGGCCCCGTAGCACCCGGGTCGCGCGGGGTGCCGCGGGGTGCCGCGGGCACCCACTCAGCCCGGAGCCACCGTCTTGCGTGATCGCGCGGGCGGTGCATCCAGGCTCGGCGTGACGGTCCGCGGGCAACGACGCGGGGAACGGTCAGGTTCGCGTATGCTCCATGCTCCGGAGCGAGGAGACCGCCCGGCGACACCACGTCACCGATGTCCGATCTCGTCTCCGAGCTCCTCACCGCACCCCTCGCCGATCTCCTCGAGGAGGCGCGCCGCCTGCGACCCCGCAGCGTCGTCACGTACTCGCCCAAGGTCTTCGTCCCG
>Ga0315287_10007889_pt1 | contig 10711 bp, 11 predicted proteins | sample YL17G11_0_MG_FD_205037 | JGI IMG/M metagenome (GOLD analysis project Ga0315287, IMG submission 205037) | Sediment microbial communities from Yellowstone Lake, YNP, Wyoming, USA - YL17G11_0 | ecosystem: Environmental > Aquatic > Freshwater > Lake > Sediment | place: USA: Wyoming | collected...
TGGCGCGCTCACCGATCGCGAACTGCTGATCAACGGCGGCTTCTTCGTCCTGCGGCAGGAAATCTTCGATTACATCCAGCCCGGCGACGAACTGGTCGAACGCCCCTTCCAGCGGCTGATCGAGAAGAAGTTGCTGGCCGTCTATCGCCACACCGGTTTCTGGCGTGCCATGGATACGTTCAAGGACAAGATCACGCTCGACCGCATGGAGGCGCGGGGCGAATGTCCCTGGATGGTCTGGAAGAACAAGTAAGACCGCCATGCTGAGCTTCACACCCGGTCCCACGTTTGAGCGGCAGCCAGAAGTCCTGTGCATCGGCGCCCATTGTGACGACATCGAAATCGGCTGCGGCGGGACGCTGCTCGCGCTGCAGGCCCGCTACCCGGACTGCAGGATTCACTGGCTGGTCCTGACCTCCATCCCCGAACGTCGCCACGAAGCCCTGGCGTCCGTGCGCGCGTTCGTTCGCCCGCGGGCCCGTGGCGTGATGCTGATCGGCGAACTGGAAGACACCCTGCTGCCGAGCCGGCTGGCCGAGGTCAAGGCGCAATTCGCGGCCTGCAAGGCGCAAGTCCAACCGTCGCTGGTCTTCACGCATTGCGGCGGCGATCGACACCAGGATCACGATCTGGTCAGCCAGGTTACCTGGCAGACCTTTCGCGATCACGCCATTCTCGAGTACGAGATCGCCAAGTATGACGGCGATCTGACGACACCCAACTTCTACCTGCCCCTCTCGAAGGCCTTGGCGGAGCGCAAGATCGCACTGCTGCTGCGAGCGTTCGAATCGCAGCGTGGCAAGCCCTGGTTTCGACCCGAGAATTTCGAGGCGCTGATGCGGTTGCGCGGCATTGAATGTCGCGCACCGGACGGTCTCGCCGAAGGCTTCCACTGTCGAAAGCTCGTCTTTGGCTTGGCGCAGAACGCGCGACCGTCCGGCCGTGCGCCCGCCGCCGGCCATCGCAGGAGCGACGCAACTTGAATCCGGATTTCTGGCGCGGTCGCCGGCTACGCGCTCGATCCTCCCATCCAACTCGAGTCGACGATTGGCGACATTCGTAACCTCCGTGCGCTCGCTTGTCGCGTGAACAGGCGGTGAAGGAGGAACGAGGACTCGTCGTCCGTAGCCGGGTTCGCCTCGAGGACCATCAATGGGTTCCGGCCGCCCGCCCCTAACCGTGAAAGTTTTGCCAAGGGAGGCGCCTGCCGAGCAGCTGTTCGAGCCGCGCCACGTCGTCACGATAGTAGCGAATCAGAAAGGCACGAGCCTCTGCTTCCATTTCCGGCTTAGGCGCTTCCCTGACGAGGAATCGGTTCCGCACCATCTTCCGGAGCTTGTAAGGAACCAACCCCTCCATGGTTCGTGAAACGGTCCGGTTTCCGAACAGGAAACGGACGACGTTCCCGCGCGCCTCGGCATACTGGCGCTGGGCCGGTCCGGAGAAGTCGCCCACGTCGTGCTCGATGCCGAGGAACGCCAGGACCTCGCGCAAGGTGCGCGGTACGTCGGCCATCAACTCCTCAAAGATGAGAACCTTGAAGCGCCCGCGTCCGAAGACGGCTAGGTAGCGTTCCACCTGGGCGGCATACAGGCCAGCCCTGGCGCTCACGAGCGCCTGATCCGGGTCGTCCTCGCCCGCGAACCCGCGCTGGATCTCCGACATGAAGCTTCCCAGGCCCGGGATGTTGTTGCGAAGCATCAGGTACAGCGAGTGCAACCGCTCGACGGGATCACGGAGGCTGACGATGACCCGGGCGCCCGGCACGGTCCGATCGATCAGTTCGGCCGCTCCCGGATCCTCCAAGTAGTTTGGGCTGGCCTCCCCGACGTACCGCGCATCGCCTGCGTCGCTGAACAGGCGCAGGTATTGCCCTTCGTCGCGGATCGGCTTGATCAGCGGATTGTTCACGCCAATCACCCGACGCGAGAAGAAATTGGGTTCCTTGATTCGCGACATGTAGATGCCGGGAATCGCGCTGAGCCACGCATGCAGAGACGACGTCCCGCATCGAGGCGCACCTGCAATAAAGAGATTCGGCCAAATAGGCATCGCGGCCCTTAGCGCCAGAAGAACTCTCCGTCAACCTGGCCTGTGGACATCAGGTAGTTCAGCTGCTTGAGACGCGTAAAGGCGCGAAATCGATAAATCTCTTCCGGCATCCTGATCCGCTCGAACAGATCGCGCAGCTGGCGGGCGCCGTCGCGTGGCGTGTAACTGCATTTGAAGCCCGGCAACTCACGGTGTATGCGGTCGAAGTTGACCCGGTAGCTGCGGTTGTCGCCGGCGCTCGATCCGACCTCCACCTCGCAGCCGGGAAACGCCTCGGCGACGATTTCGGCAAGCTCGCGCACGCGAAAGTTGTCCGAGTTCTGTCCGACGTTGAAGATCTTTCCTCGCACGGCGTCGTCCGGCGCAACCAGGCTTCGATAGACGGCCTCACAGATGTCGTGGACGTGCGTCACCGGCCGCCAGGGGCTGCCGTCGCTCGTCATGACGATCTTCTTCATCGTCCAGGCAACCGCGCAGAGGTCGTTGATCACGATGTCGAAGCGCATCCGCGGCGAAGGCCCGTAGGCAGTGGCATTCCTCAGGAACACCGGGCAGAACTCGGATCCGGCCATGCGGCCGACGTCGCGCTCCACCAGCACCTTGCATTCGGCGTAGGCCGTCTGGGGATTGGGAGGCGTGGTTTCGTCCAGGAACTCGCCCGTGCCAGCACCGTAGACGCTGCAGGACGAAGTGTACACGAAGCGCCGGATGCCCAGCTTGCGCGCCTTCTCGGCGATCGCTACCGAGCCCAGATGGTTGATCTTGTGCGTGACCGCGGGATTGTTCTGGCCCAGCGGATCGTTCGACAACTCCGCGAGATGCACGACGGCATCGGAACCCTCGAGATCCTTGTCCTCGATCCGGCGCAGGTCCTTGTTGATCGTCAGCGGCGTGCGGGACAGCAACCTGTCGTCACTGTAGAGCCAACCGTCACGGTAATAGCCTGTATCCAGCCCGGTAACCTCGAGGCCCCGTTCCATGAGATACGGGGCCAGAATCGTACCGATGTAGCCGTTCACGCCCGTCACGAAGACTTTCACGATGATCTGCCTGCCTTGGTATCGCTTGAGAAACGGCCGTTGCCTCGCAGGGCAACGGTCCACTGAGATAGGATAGTAAACTATTGGACTTCGCGCGACATGCCGGATCCAGCCGCTGCGCGGACTGAGAGGTGAGTCAAGGGGGGGGATTTTGCTGCTACGCTGACGCCGTCGTGCGGCTCTGTGAAGCAGTACCGGTCGGCGGCAGGTCGACCCGCTATGTTGAATCTGCGTCCAGAGAGGCCTGCGAGGCTTCGAAACGGGGATTTTGATGATATTTAACGAAACTAGGCTGCGCGGTGCGTACGTCATCGAACTCGAGCGCCGTGGCGACGAGCGCGGCTATTTCGCGCGTGCCTTCTGCATGCGGGAATTCGAGTCCCACGGGCTCAAGCCGGTCATTGCGCAGGCCAACGTGGCGGTGAGCAAGTCCAGGGGCACATTGCGCGGCATGCACTTCCAGTTTCCGCCCGCTGCGGAGACCAAGCTTGTCCGATGCACGCGCGGCGCCATCCTCGACATCATTGTCGACCTGAGGCCGGAGTCGCCCACGTATCTCGAACATGTGGCCGTGGAACTCGACGAGGACAACCAGCGCGCGCTGTACGTGCCGGAGCGCTTTGCCCACGGTTATCAGACGCTCGCCGAGAACACCCACACGTCGTACCAGGTGGGAGAGTTCTACGCGCCGCAACACGAAGGCGGGCTCAAGTTCGACGATCCGCGGCTGGGCCTCGACTGGCCGCTGCCCGTCTCGTCGCTATCCCCCAAGGACGGCCAGTGGAAGCTGCTCGCTGAAATCGAACCTGAGGTGAAGCGGAGGATGGCCCTCGGCACACCGGGAGCGCAGCCATGATCATCGTAGACAACGCCCTCAAGGCCCGTGAGGCGCAGGGCAAGCCGATCCGCGTCGGCATGATCGGCGCCGGCTTCATGGGTCAGGGCCTGACCAACCAGATCGTCCACAGCGTGCCCGGTATGCGCATGGCGGCCGTATACAACCGCAAGCCCGAGCGCGCCGTACAGGTCTACCGCTATTCGGGCTGCGAGGACATCGCCCGCTGCGACAGCCAGCAGTCCGTGGACGAAGCGATCCGGAGCGGCCGGCCGGTCGTGGCCGAGGACCCTTACACCCTCTGCCGCTCCAGCGAGATCGACATCATCGTCGACGTCACCGGCTCGGTGGAATTCGGCAGCCGGATCATTCTCGACGCCTTCGCGCACGGCAAGTCGGTCGTGCTCATGAATGCAGAAGTCGACGCCACCGTCGGACCCATCCTGCGGACCTACGCCCGCAAGCACGGCACGATCCTTTCCGCCTGCGAGGGCGACGAGCCGGGCCTGCAGATGAACCTGTACCGATGGGTCCGCGGGCTCGGCCTGATTCCGCGTGTCATGGGCAACGTGAAGGGCCTGCAGGACCCATATCGCAATCCCACGACGCAGCAGGGCTGGGCCGAGCGCTGGGGACAGAACGCGGCGATGGTGACTTCGTTCGCGGACGGCTCGAAGATCAGCTTCGAGCAGTCGATCGTGGCAAACGCCACGGACTTCAAGGTTCTTTCGCGCGGCATGTCGCGCGGCGCCGTGTACGAAGGTCCGATCTCTGAGATACACAAGCTCTACGATCTCGACCAGCTGCGCGAGCTCGGAGGCGTGGTGGATTACACCGTTGGGCCTGCGGGCGTGAAGATCTTCTGCCTGGCGGAGCACGCGGACCCGAAGCAACGCCACTACCTCAACCTGTACAAGATGGGCGAAGGCCCGCTCTACGCCTTTACCGTCCCGTACCACCTTGTGCATTTCGAAGCGCCGAACGCAATCGCGCGAGTCGCGCTGTTCGGCGACGAGGTCGCGCCGCCGCTTGCGGGGCCGGTGGTGGAGGTTTGCGCGGTCGCAAAGCGCGATCTCAAGGCCGGCGAAACGCTGGACGAGTATGGCATGTACATGACCTACGGCGAGGCGGTTAACGTGGACGAGATGAGCGCGCAGCGCTACCTCCCGGAAGGATTGGTCGAGGGGTGCCGCCTGACGCGCGATATCCCCAAGGACCAGCCACTGACCTATGACGACGTCGAGCTGCCATCCGGTCGCGTCGCCGATCGCCTGCGCGCGGACCAGTACCGGCACTTCCGCGGCGAGACGTGGCTCCAGGACCTGCTGGACGGCAAGCCGGCCGCTGCCGCCTGACGGGGACAATATCTCGGGTATGGAAAACGGCGCGGACGCATTGGTCATCGGTGCGGGCGTCGTCGGGTTGGCCTGCGCACGGGCCCTTGCCCGGAGGGGCCTTGAAGTCCTGGTTGTCGAAAGGCACGCGCGTCTCGGCGAGGAAACCTCCTCACACAATTCAGGCGTCATCCATTCCGGGATCTACTATCCGACCGGGAGCCTGAAGGCCCGGTTGTGCGTGGCAGGCCGCGAGCGGCTCTATGCGTATTGCGCGGAACGCGACATCCTGCACCGGCGCTGCGGGAAACTGATCGTCGCACAGGCCGACCAGATTGCGATTCTGGAGACCCTGCACCGCAAGGCGTTGGATAATGGCGTGTCCGATGTCTCGCTGATCTCCGGTGCCGAGGCTCGCGCGCTGGAGCCGGCCGTTCGCTGTGCGGCGGCGATGCTTTCGCCGTCGACGGGCATCGTCGATGTTCACGAATACATGACTTCGCTCCACGCCGATCTCGAGGCGGCGGACGGTATCGTCGCGTTTAATGCGGTCCTGGCCGGGGCGCGCCGCGACGGCGAGCGATTCGAGGTGGCCTTGCGCAGCGGTGCAGAAGCTTCCAGCGTGGCATGCCGTTTCCTGATCAACAGCGCCGGCCTCGACGCCATTCCCCTCCTTTCGCAAATCGATGGCTATCCTGAGGGGCGGCATCGCGCATGGTTCGCAAAGGGCAACTACTTCTCCTGCCAGGGCGCCAAGCCCTTTCGGCACCTGGTATACCCGATGCCGAACGAGGCGGGGCTCGGGATTCATGCCACGCTCGACCTCGCCGGCCAGACGCGTTTCGGGCCTGACGTCGAATGGGTCGACGCGCCCAACTATCGCGTTGATGCCGCGCGGGCCACTGATTTCTACGCGTCGATTCGCGAATATTGGCCCGGTCTGCCCGATGGCGCCTTGCAGCCGGACTTCGCGGGCGTCCGACCGAAGCGGGTTGGACCCGACAGTCCGGCGGCCGATTTCCTGCTCGAGGGCCCTGCGGCGCACGGTGTGCCCGGCCTCGTCAACCTGCTGGGCATCGAATCGCCGGGATTGACGTCGTCGCTGGCTATTGCGGACGAGGCCGTCGGGCTACTGGGGATATAGCCGCGACTTCGCCACTGCAGCGCACCGAAAAACCGTCATTGTTGATTCCCGGACCCGGGGCGTTCGCGCCCCAGTCGAAATTGACCCTTTCAATCCGCTGCAGCGTCGGCGTGCCTGCGATCAACAGCCACGGAACGAGAGCCGACCAGCACCCATGCGTATTCGGAGCCGCGACAGCAGCGGTGACGAGAACGAGGTGCGCGAGGAAGATCAGCAAATTGGCTGTCAGCTTGAAGCGACGGGCGCCGTCTCCGCGCACAGAAGTTCCCTCTTCCGTGGTCCGAGACTGGATTACGTCAAACGGACGATCAGAACTTCCGGCGCATGCTCACGAGTTTGATCGGACAGAAGTCGCCGATCGGAGGAAGCCTGCCGGCGATTTTGTGAATGGGATGGAAGTAATCGGGTTCCTTGCCCTCGAGGTGGCAACCGGCCGAATAGATCACCCGCGTTGCCAGGTAGTAGGAGCTCAGGAAGCTCTCGAAAACCACGGAGTCGAAATGCTTCGCCGTCTCCGAGACGAAGACCTTCTCATCAAAGAAGTTGTTGTGCCACCTTACCGGTATCGGTGGAAGACCCATGGCTGAACGCAGCTGGTTGAAGTTGTTCTGACCCTGCATGAAGTTCTCGATGCAGAAGTAGTAGCCGCCCGGCCGGAGATGTCCTGCAATCTGCGCAATCGCGCCGTATTGCTCCTCCGCGTGCATCAGGTTGATCAGGCTGCGGCTGGTCAGGAAAACCTCGGACTTCTCCGACTTGAGGGCGTCGGACACGCGTCGCATGTCCCCCTGGCGGAACGACATTCTTTCCTCGAGGCTGGCCTGGCCTGAGCATCTGTTCCTCGCCAGGGCCAGCATGTCCTCGCTCCAATCGATGCCGATGAAGCGAAGCGACGGGAACGCCAGGGCGACGTTTACCGTGGTGTATCCGTCCCCGCATCCCAGGTCAACGACGGTGGAACCCTCGGGCAAGGCGGCCTCCGCGATCTTCTGCTTGAACTTCGCGATCTCCAAGTCGCGAAGGAATACGTCATAGGTCGTTGCCTGGGCGGAAGCGGGTTCGGTTCCCCTGGCACGCTCGTCCCAGTACCGTTTGATGTTCGCAGACAACTCTGGATCAAGGTCCATACTCATGTCAGCCCCTTTGCAGCCACTGAATTCGTCCAACGCAGCGCGCTATCCATACGGCCGCCGGCTATCTGGCTCTGTACGTGCGCAAGGCGCTTGAACCGGGGTCCTTCGAAATCTTCGATTTCGACGCCTTCGGTTCGATAGTCATGGTAGAGCTGCTCCGCGCCACGACGAGCGGTCCACTTGGGCGTTGATAAAGGCAACGAACGGCGGATCTTGCTGAACTCGACCCGGTAGGAACGGGGATCCGGACGGCCGCCTTCCGCATACTCGACACGCGAGCCAGGCACGACCTCGCATACCATTTCGGCGAGTTCGCGGACGCTGTAGTTTTCCTCGGTCTGGCCCACGTTGAACGCCTGGTTATGGACGGTTTCGCGAGGCGCCTCCAAGGCAGCCAGGAATGCCCGTGATATGTCTTCCACGTGAACCGTGGGACGAACCGGCGTGCCGTCACTCTTGATCAGGACTCGACCATCTGCGTAAGCCCACGCCACGAGGTTGTTCAGCACCAGCTCGTAGCTTGGGCACGGTGAACTGCCGTAGGCGGTCCCATTGCGCATGTACGTCGGGCTGAATTCGGCGCTGGCAAGCTTCGCGAGTTCGACCTCAGCCCGGCGTTTCGTGATGGTGTACGGGGTGATCACGTCGATGACATCCGATTCCGTAACCGGGGCGTCCCCTGTCTTGCCATAGATGCTGCACGACGACGAGAAGAGAAAGCGCCCGACACCGGCCGATTTTGCAAGCTCTGCCAGACGCAGGGTCGCGTGGAGATTGATCTGGTAGGTCGCCTCGGGGTTGAGGTTGCTAAGCCCGTCGTTCGAAAGTGCAGCGAGGTGAATGACCGCATCGATCCCAGCAAGGTGGGTGGACTCGACGTCGCGGATATCCAGGCGAAACTCCGGGAAATCCGCGCAGTATGTGGCGCGCCTGAAGGCACCGAAGAGATCGCTGTCCAGGCCGACGATATCGTGACCGGCGGCTCTCAGGACCGGAACCATGACGCAGCCGATATACCCCCTGTGACCTGTGACGAGCACACGCATGATTCACCTGGCTTATGCGAGCGACAGCTCTGTGGCGATTATAACAGCCACTATTCGCGTTCGTCGATTGTCGATTGTCGATTGTCGATTGTCGCTCACACTGCAATGGCTTGGGATCGGAGATGGTTATGTCGAATCGTCACATCGGCTCCGAGTAGTCGAACGTCTCGTCGGCGCCCACGCGTCGGCCAACGATCTGCCAGAGATTCGGACCGGTCGACGTATGTTCCTTGTCACGGATGCGGCCGCCGATCTCTATACGCTCCAACACCACGGCGCGTCCTGCGTCGACGTGGACCCGCCTCAACTCACCGAACAGCGACGCGAGCAGCAGGTCACCGCGCCAGCTTGCGAACCGCTCGCGATCGGTGAACCAGCGCCTGCAGGTCGTCGCCTTCAGGACGTACCGCGAACTGTCGAGATAGACAACCTCGCGGAGGTTGGCGCCAACCGTACGGGTCGTGATGGCTATTGCCGTCGCATTGGCGCCGACCGCAAGCGCTGCCGCCACCAGGAACTGGGCGCGAACACCCGCGTAGTCGTTGAGCAGCGTGAGCAATACCAACGAGGGTAGCCCTGCCGCAACGAAAACTCCGAGCAGGAGCGCCTCGGCTTGCAGGCATCCCAAACCAGCTTGCCGAGCCAGAAGCTTGCGGCCAGGGCTTTTTCGCGCGGAATACTGCCATGGCCTGCTCGACGCCCGCAAGACGGGCGAAGCTGCGACAATCGCGCATGAACGCAGCGATGCGTGTCGGGTAACATTCTCGCTCATGCAGACCCTCACTCCCCTGGTCGGAATCGGCATGCCCGTATATAACGGCGAGCGATACGTCGCGGAGGCGATCGAGTCGGTTCTCCGCCAAACGTATTCCGACTTCCAGTTGGTGATTTCCGACAATGCCTCGACCGACCGAACCGGCGAGATCTGCAGGGCTTATTCTTTGGCGGACACTCGAGTCCGGTACCTTAGAAATGACGTAAACGTGGGCGCGGTGCCGAACTTCAACCGGGTCTTCGAACTGACGCAGGGCAGGTACTTCAAGTGGGCGGCTCACGATGACGTGATGGGGCCTGATTTCCTGAGTCGCAGCGTCGATGCGCTGGAAGCGGCGCCTGATGCCGCCGTCTGCCATACGGCGATCGAGTACATTGACGAATCCGGCGCGAGTCTTGGAGTTCATCGTCACCGCATCGTCGGCTCGGATTCGGACGACCGCGCGACCCGCTTTGGTGCCCTAGTCCTGCGGCCTCACGATTGTTACGCGCTGATGGGCCTGCTACGTCGCAGCCTGGTCGCATCCGCAATGCCGATGCAAGGATTCCATGGCGCGGACCGCGCCATGCTGGCGCATATCGCGCTGGCAGGCCGGTTCGTGGCGTTGCCGGACGCACTCCTCCAGGTCCGCGATCACGCGGACCGTTACTCCAGGGCGCAAAAGAACGTCCGCGATCGCGCCGCCTGGTACGACGCCCGGAATACCGGCCGACTTACGTTTCCTGTCTGGCGACTCTATGGAACTTACTGGTCGACGACCGCCTCGTCGGACTTGTCCGCGGGCAGCCGCCTGCGGACCTGTCTGGTGCTGCTCAAGTGGTGGTTCGTCAATTTCAACGCCTTTCGCATGGCGCTGGATTTGGTCGGTAGCTTCGCGCCCGGGGCAGTCGACTTCGCGGAGCGTGTGAAGCAGAAGGTCTTCTCGCCGGCGCCCGGACCCGGTGAAGTCAGGAAATCCAGGAAGACCTGACGCTGCGATTGCAGGGGCGGCGCGGGTTGCCGGCCGTGCACCGCGTCGCAATCTTCCGACCAGGCACAATGTGGCAGATCGCCCGTTCCGATACGCTCCTGCTGTCAACACGGCCGAACAGGCGTGCCACGGGCGATGGATGCAACTGAAGGGCGTGTGCCCGTCCTGCTGCTGGGAATTGGCGTCAGCGTGCTGGGCGCCGCTCGAAGCCTCGGTCCGCTCGGTATGCCGGTGTATCGGGCATCCGACATGTCGGACCTGGCCGCGCGTCGCGCTGGGCGCGCGCGCTTGGCTGCGTCGGATGCAGGCCACCGACCGCGTGACCGAACTGCCGAGGGCGTACAGCGGCCTTGGCGGCGACTTCAGCACCAGCGACAACGCG
>Ga0315287_10007890_pt1 | contig 10709 bp, 7 predicted proteins | sample YL17G11_0_MG_FD_205037 | JGI IMG/M metagenome (GOLD analysis project Ga0315287, IMG submission 205037) | Sediment microbial communities from Yellowstone Lake, YNP, Wyoming, USA - YL17G11_0 | ecosystem: Environmental > Aquatic > Freshwater > Lake > Sediment | place: USA: Wyoming | collected...
CTGGATCCAGGCGACCAGATCGAGGCCGTCGCCGTCAGGCAGGCGCATGTCGGTGAGGCAGAGGTCGAACGGGCCGGCGCGCAGCAGCGCCCGGGCGCTGGCGACGTCGCCGGCGGACTGCGTCTCGAGGTTCATCCGGTTCAGCGTCAGGCTGACCAGTTCGACCAGGTCCGGTTCGTCGTCGACGACGAGGACGGTGGGCTTGCTCATCGGCGTCAGGACTCCCAGCGCTGCGGATCGGAGAATACGAGCCGGAAGAGACTACCGCCGCCCGGTCGGGGTTCGTACAGCAGCGTCGCGGCGTTGGTCTGGGCCAGTTCCCGCGCCAGGAACAGGCCGAGGCCGGAGCCGCGTTCGCCGCCGGAAAAGAACGGCTCGAAGATCCGCTCGACCACCGCCGGGTCGATGCCCGTGCCGGTGTCCGCGACCTCGAGGAACGGGCGCATCGACGGTCGCAGGCGGCCGTGGCGCAGCTCGATGCGGCCCTCCGGCGCGTTGCGCAGCCCGTGCTTGAGCGCATTCTCGCAGAGATTCCACAGGATCTGGCGCAGGTGCGAGACGTCGACGCTGATCTCCGGGCCGTCGCCGTCGACCGCGACGATCGTGAGCCGCTGCGGTGGGCACTGCATGGTCGCGCAGAACTCGTCGTGGAAGCTGTCCAGCCAGGGCCCGAGCTGCAGTCGCGACGGTCGGCTCGCCTCGCGGCGCGACATCGCGAGGATGTTCTCGATGATCTCGCTGACCCGGTCGGCATTGCGCGTGATGATCTCGACCAGACGCCGGTCGCCGTCGGGCAGTTGCGGCGATTCGTCGAGCAGCTGCCCGGCATGGCTCATCGCGCCGACCGGGTTGCGGATCTCGTGGGCGATGCTGGCCGAGAGCCGCCCGAGCGCCGCGAGCTTGGACTGCTGCACGCGGCTCGCGAGCACGCTCGTGTCCTCGAGGAACACCAGCACGGGCGCGGGTGTCGAGCCGCCGAGCGGCGCGAAATGCGGCCGGATCACCCGCGCGGCGTCGGCGGCGACGAAGGTCTCGGGTTCGCCGCCGGGCTGCGCGTTCAGGGCCTGGCGCCAGGTGGCCAGCAGGTAGAGGAGGCGCGGCGAGGCCTCGCCGAGCAGCGCGCCCGGGAAGGCGCGCTCGTCGCCGAGCATCTGCGCCGCCGATTCGTTGATCAGGCGGATCCGGTCTTCGGGGTCGACGACCAGGATGCTCTCGCGCAGGTGCTGCACGATGTACTGCGACAGCTGCGCGAGGTTGGCGAGGTCGACTTCCTGGCGCTTGACCAGCGCCTCGCTCTCGCGCAGCCGGTTGGCGAGCGGCCAGGCGCCGAGCGCGACGATGAAGATGATCGCGCCGAGCACGCCGGCGGCCGGGTAATCGACGGCGCTCGCGCTGCCGGAGAGGTGGCCGAAGATCTGCTGCACCAGGACCGCGAGCGCCGCGGTGGCGGCGATGAAGAACGCGTCGCGGTTCTCCGCGAGCAGCGCCGTGGCGCCGACCGGCAACACCAGCAGGATGCCGAGGCCGCTGGTCACCCCGCCGCTGCAATACATCAACAGCGCGATCGCGACGGCGTCGGCGACGCCGTGGGCGATCGCGACCTGCCGCAGCGAAGGCGTGCGGAAGCGCTGGCCGAGCACGAAAATCACGCCGGCCGCGAGGTACAGCACGCAGGCCGCGAGGAACAGGGTCGGATGCTCGCCGCCGACCGTGGGCTGCGGCGCGGTGATCCAGTTGATCGCCAGCAGCGCGGGCGGGATCAGCAGCCGGTAGAGGTTCAGCAGGCCGATCACGCGCCGGGCGAGGTCGCCGGGGGCATTCGAGAGGCGCGCGGGACCGGGCATGGGTGGGGATGATCGCGAAAGGCGCGACTGCGGGCAATGTCGCAGCCTCGCTCCTGCGGGTTGCGTCGCAGTCCGAATTGGGGAGAATGGCGGACTTTCGCCCGACAGGTCCCGACACCGATGAATCTGCACGAATATCAGTCCAAGGAAGTCTTCGCCGCTTATGGCATCCCGGTGCCGGTCGGACGCATCGCCTCCAGCCCCGAAGAGGCCGTCGCTGCGGCGAAGGCCATCGCGGGCTCGGCTCCGAATCCGATCTGGGTCGTCAAGGCCCAGGTGCATGCGGGCGGGCGCGGCAAGGCGGGCGGCGTCAAGGTCGTCAAGGACCTCGACTCGGTTGCGAAGGCGACTGCGGGCATGCTCGGCCAGCGGCTGGTCACGAAGCAGACCGGCCCCGAGGGCCTGCCCATCGGGAAGGTCTATGTGGAGACCGGCTCGGCGATCGAGCGCGAGATCTATCTGTCGATGACGCTGAACCGGGACAAGGGCCGCATCGCGATGATCGGTTCGGCCGCCGGCGGCATGGACATCGAGGAGGTCGCGGCCCATTCGCCCGAGAAGATCACCACCGTCGATATCCACCCGGCGGCGGGCCTGCAGCCCTACCAGTGCCGCAAACTGGCGTTTGCGCTCGGCTTCAAGGACGCGCAGATCGCGCAGTTCCAGATCATCGCGATGGCGCTCTACAAGCTCTACATGGAGAAGGACGCGGCGCTGGTCGAGGTGAACCCGCTGATCGTCACCCGGGACGGCTCGCTGCTCGCGCTCGACGCCAAGATCAACATCGACCCGAACGCGGTCTTCCGCCAGAAGGCCATCGCGGCGATGCGCGACCCCTCGCAGGAAGATCCGATGGAGCTGAAGGCCAGCGAGCACGACCTCAACTATGTCTCGCTCGACGGCAACATCGCCTGCATGGTCAACGGCGCCGGCCTCGCGATGGCGACCATGGACCTCATCAAGCTGCATGGCGGCACGCCGGCCAACTTCCTCGACGTCGGCGGCGGCGCCACGGCCGAGCGCGTCACCGCGGCGTTCAACCTGATCCTCTCCAACCCGAACGTGAAGGCGATCCTGGTCAACATCTTCGGCGGCATCGTTCGCTGCGACCTGATCGCCCAGGGCGTCATCACCGCGGTCAAGAACGTCGGCGTGAAGCTGCCGGTCGTGGTGCGCCTGCAGGGCACCAACGCCGAGCAGGCGCGCGAGATGATCGCGCAGAGCGGCCTCGCGGTGATCGCCGCCGCCGACCTCACCGACGCGGCAAAGAAAGTCGTCGCTGCGGCGCGCTGAAACGGCCCACCGGCCGCACCACGGAACACGGAATAGAACATGAGCATTCTGGTCACCAAGAACACCAAGGTCATCTGCCAGGGCTTCACCGGCAAGCAGGGCAGCTTCCACTCCGAGCAGTGCCTGGCCTATGGCACGAAGCTGGTTGGCGGCACGACGCCGGGCCGCGGCGGCAGCCAGCACCTCGGCCTGCCGGTGTTCGACACGGTCGGCGATGCGGTCAGGGAGACCGGCGCGACGGCGAGCATGATCTACGTACCGGCGGCCTTTGCAGCCGACGCGATCCTCGAGGCGGCCGACGGCGGCATCGAGCTGATCGTCTGCATCACCGAGGGCATTCCGGTGAACGACATGGTGCGCGTCAAGGCGACGCTCGCCGGCACGGGCGTGCGGCTGGTCGGGCCGAACTGCCCGGGCGTGATCACGCCGGGCGAATGCAAGATCGGCATCATGCCGGGCTTCATTCACAAGAAGGGTGCGATCGGCGTGGTCTCGCGTTCCGGCACGCTGACCTACGAGACCGTCTACCAGACCACCCACAACGGCCTCGGCCAGAGCACCTGCGTCGGCATCGGCGGCGATCCGGTGCGCGGCATGAACTTCGTCGACGTGCTCGAGCTCTTCGAGCGCGATGGCGCGACCGAAGGCATCATCATGGTCGGCGAGATCGGCGGCAGCGACGAAGAGGCGGGTGCCGAGTACATACGCAAATACGTCACCAAGCCGGTGGTCGCCTACATCGCCGGCGTCACTGCGCCCCCGGGCAAGCGCATGGGCCACGCCGGCGCCGTGATCTCCGGCGGCAAGGGCACCGCAGCCGACAAGTTCCGCGCGCTCGAAGCCGCGGGCGTGCGCACCGTGAAGTCCCCGGCCGAGCTCGGCTCGGCGATGAACGACCTGCTGCGCAAGCGCCGCGCGAAGGCCGCTGCCGCCAGGGTGCTGGAGATCCCGGTGAAGGCCACGACGTCCGCCAGGGCCAGGCCGGCGCCGCAGGGCAAGCCGGCAGCCAGGGCGTCTGCCGCCTCGAAGGCGGGCGCGAAGTCCAGAGCCTATGGCAAGGCCGCTGCTCGCGGCAGCGCCGGCAGGAAGGCCGCGTCCCGCGCGAAGGCCGGCAAGGCCTCGCGCGGTCGCCGCTGACGCGCGCGCGTCCCTCGCCGGTCACCCTGACGTGAGTGCGCCCCGGCTGTCGATCGCGCTCGCGCAGGCCAATTTCCTGGTCGGCGACGTCGGTGGCAACGCGCAGCGGGTGCTCGACCTCGCCGCGCAGGCGCGGCGCGAGGGCGCCGAACTGCTGCTCTGCCCCGAGCTCGCGTTGTCGGGCTATCCGCCCGAAGACCTGCTGTTCCACCGCGGTTTCCGCCACCAGGTGCACGACGCGTTGCAGCGCGTGAGCGAGGCCGCGCGCGGCCTCGGCATCATCGTCGGCTATCCGGAATACTCGGGCGAGGAGATTTTCAATTCCGCGGCGCTGTTCGAGGACGGCGCGATGCAGGCGCATCATCGCAAGGCCTGCCTGCCCAACTACCGCGTGTTCGACGAGAAGCGCTACTTTGCCGCCGGCGCGCAGCCGACCGTGGTGTCGTTCCACGGCTTCCGCCTCGGCCTGCTGATCTGCGAGGACATCTGGGAGCCCGAGCCCGCGCAGCTCGCGAAGTCCCAGGGCGCCGAGATCCTGCTGGTCGTCAACGCCTCGCCCTACGAGCTGCGCAAGCAGCAGGCACGCGAGGCCGTGGTGCGCCAGCGCGTGCTCGACGTCGGCCTGCCGTTGGTCAGCGTGAACCTGTTCGGCGGCCAGGACGAGCTCGTGTTCGACGGCCACTCGTTCGTGATGGACGCGGCCGGCCAGTTGGTGATGCGCGCGCCGGCGTTCGAGGAAGGGCTGTATCGCGTCGACTTCCTGCGGGATGCGGCAGGCGTCGCCAGGCCGGTGCCGGCGGCGGTGACCGGCGGCACTGCGGGAGCCGCCAGCGCGATTGCGGTCGCGCCCGAACTCTCCGACGAGGCCAGCGTCTATCGCGCGCTGGTGCTCGGCGTGCGCGATTACGTCGGCAAGCACGGGTTCCCCGGCGTCGTGATGGGCCTCTCCGGCGGCATCGACTCGGCGCTGACGCTGGCGATTGCGGTCGATGCGCTCGGCGCCGACAAGGTGCACGCGGTGATGATGCCGTCACGTTACACGGCCGACATCAGCGTCGCCGACGCCGCCGAACAGGCGCAGCAGCTCGGCGTGCACTACAGCGTGATCGCGATCGAGGGCATGTTCGAGGCGACGCTCGCGGCGCTCGCCGACGAGTTCCGCGGCCGCCAGCCCGACACCGCGGAAGAGAACATCCAGTCGCGCTGCCGGATGCTGCTGCTGATGGGCATCTCGAACAAGACCGGCCGGATGCTGCTGACCACCGGCAACAAGAGCGAGATGGCGGTCGGCTATGCCACGCTGTACGGCGACATGGCCGGCGGCTTCGCGCCCATCAAGGACTGCAGCAAGATGATGGTCTACCGGCTCTCGACTTACCGGAACTCAACGGGTGCGGCGATCCCGCAGCGCGTGATCGACCGGCCGCCTTCGGCCGAGCTGCGCCCGGACCAGAAGGACAGCGACTCGCTGCCCGAGTATCCGGTGCTCGATGCGATCCTCGAGGCCTTCATCGAGGAAGACCTCTCGGTCGGCGAGATCGTCGCGCGTGGCTTCGACAAGGCCACGGTCGGTCGCGTGCTGGACCTCGTGAAGCGCAACGAATACAAGCGCCGCCAGGCCCCGCCCGGCGTGCGCGTCAGCCGCCGCGCCTTCGGGCGCGACTGGCGCTATCCGATCACCAGCGGCTACAAGCGATGAGAGAGACGCACACATGAGCACGGACGCTCCCAGGCCGATGAAGCCGGCCCCGGCCCCGGCTGCGCAGTCGCCTGCACCGGACATCGATCCGGATGAAACCCGCGAGTGGATCGAGGCGCTGACCGCCGCGGTGCGCACGCACGGCAAGGGCCGCGGGCAGTATTTGCTAGAGCAACTCGAGGCCGAAGCCCAGCAGCTCGGCATCGTCGCGCACGTCGCGCCGTACTCGGCCTACCGCAACACCATCCCGCTCGAGCACCAGGCAGTGCACCCGGGTGACGTCGCACTCGAGGAGCGCCTCACCGCGATCATGCGCTGGAACGCGCTGGCGATGGTCGCGCGCGCCAATGAGGCCTCCGGCGAACTCGGCGGCCACATCGCCAGCTACGCCTCCGCGGCCGAGATCTTCGAGATCGGTTTCAACCATTTCTTCCGCGCAGCCACGCCCGACGGCGGCGGCGATCTGGTGTTCTTCCAGCCCCATTCCGCGCCGGGCGTCTACGCGCGCGCCTTCCTCGAAGGCCGCCTCAGCGAGGCGCAGCTCGCCAACTACCGGCGCGAGACGGCCGGCACCGGCCTGTGCTCGTATCCGCACCCCTGGCTGATGCCGCAGTTCTGGCAGTTCCCGACCGGCTCGATGGGTCTCGGGCCGATCAGTTCGATCTACCACGCGCGCTTCATGCGCTACCTCGAGAATCGCGGCCTCGCGACGACCGCCGGGCGCCACGTCTGGGGCGTGTTCGGCGATGGCGAGATGGACGAGCCCGAGTCGATCGCGGGGCTCACGCTCGCCGCGCGCGAGAAGCTCGACAACGTCACCTTCATCATCAACTGCAACCTGCAGCGTCTCGACGGCCCGGTGCGCGGCAACGGCCAGGTGATCCAGGAACTCGAGTCGCTGTTCACCGGCGCCGGCTGGAACGTCATCAAGGTGCTGTGGGGTTCCGACTGGGATCCGCTGTTCGCGCGTGACGTCTCGCATGTGCTGTTGCGTCAGCTGGCCGCGACCGTCGATGGTCAGTACCAGACGCTCGGCGCCAACGACGGCGCCTACAACCAGGAATACTTCTTCAAGCTCGCGCCCGAGCTGCAGGCGCTGGTCGCGCACATGTCGGCGAAGGAGATCGACGCGCTGCGCCGGGGCGGCCACGACTTCCGCAAGCTCTACGCCGCCTTCGCCGCCGCCCGCACGCACCGCGGCCAGCCGACGGTGATCCTCGCCAAGACCAAGAAGGGCTATGGCATGGGCGGCACCGGCGAGTCGCGGATGGTGTCGCACCAGCAGAAGAAGGTCGACGAGGAGGCGCTGCGCGAGTTCCGCAACCGCTTCGAACTGCCGCTGTCCGACGCCGACCTTGCCGCGCTGCGCTTCTACCGTCCGGCCGACGACAGCCGCGAGATGGCCTACCTGCGCGCGCGCCGCGAGGCGCTCGGTGGGCCGCTGCCGGTTCGCCAGCCCGCGGCGCCGCCGCTCGCGGTGCCGGCGCTCGAGTCGTATGCCGCGTTCGCGCTCCGCGCTGACGGCAAGGAAATGTCCACCACGATGGCGCTGGTGCGCATGCTCACGACGCTGTTGCGCGATCGCACGCTTGGGTCCCGCATCGTGCCGATCGTCGCTGACGAGGCGCGCACCTTCGGCATGGCGAGCCTGTTCCGCCAGATCGGTATCTATTCGCCGGTCGGTCAGCTCTACGAGCCCGAGGACGCCGGCTCGATGCTCGCCTACCGTGAGTCGCGCAACGGCCAGCTGCTCGAGGAGGGTATCACCGAGGCCGGCGCGCTCTCATCATGGGTGGCGGCCGCCACCTCGTACAGCGTGCACGGGCTGCCGATGCTGCCGCTGTACATCTATTACTCGATCTTCGGCTTCCAGCGCGTCGGTGACCTGATCTGGGCCGCCGCCGACCAGCGCGCCCGCGGCTTCCTGCTCGGCGCGACCGCCGGCCGCACCACGCTCAGTGGCGAGGGCCTGCAGCACCAGGACGGCTCGAGCCACGTGATCGCGGCCACCGTGCCGAACTGCCGCGCCTACGACCCGGCCTTCGCCGGTGAGCTCGCGGTGATCCTCGATCATGGCGCGCGGCAGATGCTCGAGCGCGGCGAGGATGTCTTCTACTACGTCACGGTGATGAACGAGAACTATGCGCAGCCCTCGCTGCCGCCGGACGCCGCACGCGACGTGATCCGCGGCATGTACCGCTACGCGCAGCACGAGCGCGGCACCGCGCCGCGGGTGCGCCTGCTCGGCTCGGGCACGATCCTGCGCGAGGTGATCGCCGCCGGGGAGCTGCTCGCCACCGACTGGAACCTCTCGAGCGAGGTGTGGAGCGTGACGAGCTTCAGTGAGCTCGCCCGCGAGGCGCGCGAGGCGCAGCGCTGGAACCGCCTGCATCCGGCGCAGCCGACGCGCCGCAGCCACGTCGAGGACTGCCTCGCCGGCGCCGCGCCGGTGATCGCGGCCACCGACTACGTGGTCGCGTACCCGCAGCTGATCGCAGCGCACGTCGAGGCGCCGTTCATCGCGCTCGGCACCGACGGCTTCGGCCGCAGCGACACGCGCGCTGCGCTGCGACGCTTCTTCGAGGTGGACCGGCACCAGATCGTGGTGGCCGCGCTGCGTGCGCTGCAGGCCCAGGGCATCGTCGGCGCGGAGGTCCTCGAGAGGGCGATCGTACAGTACGGCATCGACCGGGATGCCGAGCCGCCCTGGAACCGCTGACTCAGCCCCAGACCTTCCACCACGGTTTCCTGTACGGCACGACCTTGCCTTCGTCGCCCCCGTAGTTGGCCGCGTAGACCTGCCGGGTCTGGTCGGCGAGCTCCTTCATGTCGAGGCGCTCGTACGACTCGACCATGATCTCCAGCGCCTCGCGCACCGCCGGCGCGCCGTCGAACTGCTCGATGGTTTCCTTGGCGCGCTGCGCGGCCGCAACGTAGGCGCCGCGCTTCATGTAGTAGTTCGCGACGTAGATCTGGTAGTCGGCGAGGCGGTTGCGCAGGTGGATCATCCGGCGCCGGGCATCGTGCGCGTACTCGCTCTTCGGATAGTCCTCGACCACTTTGCGGAACGCGGCGAAGGCCTTGCGTGCCGTCTGCGGCGGACGCTCGTCGAGGTCGACCTTGAAGAAGCGCTCGAGCACGTTCGGCGTGCGTTCGAAATCGACCAGGCCCTTGATGTACCAGGCGTAGTCGACCCGCGGGTGGGTCGGGTTCTCGCGGATGAAGGTGTCGGCGGCGTCGAGCGCGGACTCGGATTCGCGGCCCTTGTAATAAGCGTAGATCAGGTCGAGGCGCGCCTGGCGGGCCTCGTTGGCGAACGGGTAGCGGGCGTTGAGCGCCTCGAAAAGGCGGATCGCATTGTCGTAGTCCTGCTGCGCCAGGCTCTTGGAGGCGCGCTCGTAGATGATCTCGGGGCCGCTCTTGAGGTCGTCCTCGCGGTTGGTGCGGCAACCGGCGAGCAGCAGCACGGCCACCGACAGGCAGGCCGCCAGGGCCAGCAGGGTGCGCGGGGCGCGGGAACGCCGGGCCGGCGTAGAAAGGTCGAGCGACGGCGTCATGCACGGCATTATAGCGGACTCGATGAATACCCGGACACCAGTGGCGGACGCCCCGGCGGCGGCGGAATCTCCCGCTGTGCTGGCGCTGGACGTGCCCGCCGAGCTCGCGGGGTTGCGGCTGGACGTCGCGCTCGTACGGCTGTTGCCGCAGTTTTCCCGCTCGCGCTTGCAGCGCTGGATCGAGGACGGTCGGGTGCAGGTGGGTGGCCGCGCGCTGCAGCGCCGCGACCGGCTGCTCGGCGGCGAACGGGTCTTGGTCGAGCCGACATACGACGAGGACTCCCGGGTCGAGGCCGCGGCGCCGGCGGTGCCGCTGCGCATCGTGCATCGCGATGCCAGCCTGTTGGTCATAGACAAGCCGGCCGGGCTGGTGGTTCACCCGGGCGCCGGCAATCGCAGCGGCACCCTGCAGAATGCCCTGCTGGCGCTCGACCCGAAGCTCGCCCGGGTGCCGCGCGCCGGTATCGTCCACCGGCTCGACAAGGACACTACCGGCCTGCTGGTCGTGGCGCGCACGCCCGAGGTGCAGGCTGCGCTGTCCGCCGCCCTCGCCGTGCGGGAGATTGGCCGCGAGTATCTTGCGCTCTGTGTCGGCACGCTGACCGGCGGCGGCACGGTCGACGAGCCGATCGGGCGCCATCGGACCCAGCGCATCAAGATGGCGATCCGCGCCGACGGTCGCGAGGCCGTCACGCACTTCCGCCTGGAGCGGCGTTTCCCGGCGCACACGCTGCTGCGCGTGCAGCTCGAGACCGGCCGCACCCACCAGATCCGCGTGCACCTGGCGCACCTGGGTCACCCGCTGGTCGGTGACCCCGTCTATGGCGGCCGACGGCGGATCCCGCCGGGTGCGAGCCCGGTGTTGCTGGCGGCACTCGGCGGCTTTCAGCGGCAGGCGTTGCACGCGGCGCGGCTCGAACTCGAACATCCGCTCAGCGGCAAGGCGCTGCAGTTCGAGGCGCCGCTGCCGGACGACTTCCGTGACCTGCTGGCCGCACTCGAGCGCGATGCGCGGGGCGAGCACGAGGCAGCCGTCGCCGCCGCCGCCTCGGCCGCCGCTGCGACGCGCCGTCGCGCCCGCCGGCCATGAGCGCGCCGGACCCGGTCGGGCTGCTGCGTCCGGCGTGGCCCGCGCCGCCGCGCGTTCGGGCCGCGTTCTCGCTGCGCAGTGGTGGGGTC
>Ga0315287_10007891_pt1 | contig 10709 bp, 5 predicted proteins | sample YL17G11_0_MG_FD_205037 | JGI IMG/M metagenome (GOLD analysis project Ga0315287, IMG submission 205037) | Sediment microbial communities from Yellowstone Lake, YNP, Wyoming, USA - YL17G11_0 | ecosystem: Environmental > Aquatic > Freshwater > Lake > Sediment | place: USA: Wyoming | collected...
CCGATGTAGCTATCGTCCTTGGTGCTGAGGTTGAAGATGTACGCTCCGTCGCCTGAGCCACACCGGAACCGATCGCCCGAGTCGCCTGCGGCCGTGGAGACGACTACGGCCTCAACCGGGGGCGCTCCACTAGCCAAGTAGTGGACGGCCAGGGTGGCAATCGCGTCAGAGACGGGGTTGCCATTCGTGTCCGTGAGGCGGAACTTGATGGGGATGGTGCTGCCCTGCTTGAAGGGCTTAGTCGCACCCGCCACCGGCGGCAGGAAGCCCTGGAACTGGTAGGCGGGATAGCCGAGGGCGAACCAGGAGAAGCTGTCGGTCTGGGCAGAAGCGACGTGGTTGACAGTATCGACCGTGGTCGCGAGCGGCTGCCAGACAGTGCCATCCCAGTGGAAGATCTGGAGGTTCGCCTCTTTGCCGGCAGGGATAGGCGGAGGGCCGGCCGGGTTGTAGTTGATACCGATGGTAACCGGCGCGGTGTAGCTGGCAGTCGTGGTGATTTCGTAGTAGGTGCCGAGGAACTTGAAGTCAGAGGGCGGACCTGCACCTGGCGGAGAGTCGCTAATGTTCACGGTCGTTTCGCCGGCAGTCGTGACGTCAGTGAACATGGCGGTGAGGTTGCCGGCAGTGACAGACGCATCCGGCTCTGCAGGGGTCTCGATCGGCAACCCGTAGGGCGCTAGCGCTAGGTTGTGGCTCGCCCCAGCGGCGATGGTAACGACGTGGCCCTGGATCTCGGCCGGGACGCTGCACTGGCCGTAGCTGTTGTCGCCCCAGGCGACAACCGTGCCGTCGGACTTCAGCGCCAGGCTGTGGCAGAGCCCGGCGGCGATGGCGACCACGCCGGTGAGGCCGGCCGGGACGCTGCACTGGCCGTAGCTGTTGTCGCCCCAGGCGACGACGGTACCGTTGTGTTCCAGCGCCAGGTTGTGGTAGCATCCGGCGGCGACGGCGACGACGTGACGTTGGATCGCGGTCGGCACGTCGCATTGGCCGCAGTAGTTGTAGCCCCAGCGGACGACCGTGCCGTCGAACTTCAGTGCGAGGCTGTGGTGGTGTCCGGCGGAGATGGCGACGACCCCGCTCAGGTCGGCCGGCACGTTGCACTGGCCATCCGAGTTGTAGCCCCAGGCGACAACCGTGCGGTCAGCTTTGAGGGCCAGGCTGTGGTAGTACGCGGCGGCGATGGCGACGACGTCGGTGAGGCCGGCCGGCATGTTGCACGCGCCAGACCAATCGGCACCCCAGGCGACGACCGTCCCGTTGGCTTCCAGCGCCAGGCTGTCTCCCGTCCCGGCAGCGATGGCGACGACGTCGCTCACCCCTGCTGGAACGTTGCACTGGCCCCAGCTACCGACGCCCCAGGCGACGACCGTGCCGTCGGACTTCAGCGCCAGGCTGTGCTGACTTCCGGCGGAGATGGCGACGACCCCGCTCAGGTCGGCCGGCACATTGCACGCGCCAGACCAATCACCACCCCAGGCGACGACCGTGCCGTCGGACTTCAGCGCCAGGCTGTGCACGCCGCCAGCGGCGATGGCGACTACGTGGCCTTGGATCTCAGAGGGTACGTCGCATAGGCCCCAATTGTCGTAGCCCCAGGCCACCACCGTCCCGTCGGCTTCCATTGCCATGTCCGCGGCGTTGACGGCGATGGCGACGACATGACCCTGTATGCCGTCTGGCACGTCACACTGTCCGTAGTAGTTTTCACCGCCCCAGGCGACGACCGTGCCATCGGACTTCAGTGCCAGGTTTTGCACGCCGCCGGCGGCAATGGCCACGACGTGGCCCTGGATCTGGGCCGGAACGGTGCACTGGCCGGAGTCGTTCCAGCCCCAGGCGACGACCTGGCCGTCTGACCGCAGCGCCAGGCTGTGCCAGGAACCGGCGGCGAGGGCTGTGTAGCACAAGCCTGCGGGGAGCGCGGGCACGTTGCACTGGCCGTTGTAGTTCTCGCCCCAGGCGACCACGGTGCCGTCGGACTTGAGCGCCAGGCTGTGGTAGTGTCCGGCGGCGATGGCGACCACGCCGGTGAGGCCGGCCGGGACGCTGCACTGGCCGTCGCTGTTGTCGCCCCAGGCGATGACGGTGCCGTCGGACTTCAGCGCCAGGCTATGATTCCCCCCGGCGGCAATGGCGATGCTGCCACCTGCATTACCCGGATGCTGCGTCTCGCAGTTACTGTTGCTCCCCCAGCCAACCATCGGTGCGCCACTCGCGTCCGCGCTTCCCGCGGCCGCGACGACAGTCAAGAGTACTGCGCACATAAGCAGTGCCATGCGCACGGGAGCCCTCGTGCGTCTTCTCGGAAGCAGAACGCGTTCCATCCTCTCCTCCTTGTGCCAGTCCAACGGCTGGCCTGAGTGGTGCAGGCTGCACGCGCCCGGTCCACCGGGCGGAAGACGCTTGGAATGGTATAGACCTACCGTGACAGGAACGTAACAGGTCACAGGCGGGACGTAAGATTTCGCGTGGTTCGACGTCTGGGAGGGTCGGGCCGCGTCTCGGCTAGGCATGGAGTTCCGGCAGGGCCTGGGGGGCTGGTGGACTCGATCAGGCGCGGTACGGCTGCCGTTGCCGGCCCGACGACTGGTCGCGCCGCGAGGTTGGATTGCACACATCCACTGGGTTGAGTCGGCGCGCACCGGGACTGCGATGAGACAGCGCGATCAGCAGATGTGGCCAGGCCCAGCGCGGGAGACGTCCTCCTACCGGGCCCCGGCGGCTGCCAACTACTCGGTCTGCTCTAGAGCATAGGCGACGGCCTCTTCCCAGCTCATCGTGCGCCCCTTAGCCCAGGCGGCCTCGAAGGCTTGTTCGCCAAGCGCCGCGCGAGCAGCGGCACATCCCTGCTGGTAGCGCTCCTGGTCCGCTGGCGGTAGCGGGGCGCGCAGTGTCTCGCGGAGCGCCTCGGCCGCTCCGAGCAGTCTGCACGCGGGCTCGGCTCCGCTGGTAGCCAGGCAGACACAGGCGCACTCGAAGAGCGCGCCACCGATGTGGATCATCGCGCGCATGTCACGGAATCGCTCCAGACACCGGCGCACTTGGCGACACGCTTCTGCGGCGCTCACCTCATCGAGGGCGACAGGGACCAGTTGTAGAAGTCTGATGGTTCCGTTGTCATCCAGGTCGCCATCCTCCAGAAGGCCAAGCGTCTCTGTGCAGTGTGCTCGGGCAGCAGCGTGGTCTCCCTGCCTCCAAGCGAGAGAGGCGAGGTATACGAGTAGCCCCGCGTGCCTGCCGGGGAATACACCGGCCAGTGTCAGAGCCTGTTCTATGAACAGCCTGGCGGCAGCATAGTCACCTTGACTCTCGGCAATACAGGCCAGGTTGGTCAGGTTGTTGACCTGGTAACCGGCCTTCCCGAGCTCGCGGTTGATGGCCTGCGCCTCACCGTATTGGTCACCAGCCCGCCTGTAGTCCCCCTGATGGAAGGCCGCCGAGCCCAGATAGTCCAGGTTGAGGGCCATCTTGTCCCTGTAGCCCAGCCTCCTCCAGACCGCGAGCGCCTTGCTGAAGAGCGCCTCTGCACCAGCCCAGTCGCCTCCTGCAAGGGCGAGGAGCCCTAGCCCGCTAAGCGAGGCGGCGACTCCAGCCGAGTCGTCCTCGTCCTGGGCCAGGGCCAGGGCTTTCTCCCAGAATCCGCGCGCCTCGTCGTGAGCCCCCTGAGCCATGGCGCTCAGCGCCTGCGCGCGCAGTGCCGTGCACAGGATGTACTTGTCACCCACGCCGCGGGCGACCGACACTGCCTCCTCTGCCAGGACACCCAGGGCCCTCTGGTCACCGACCTGCATTGCCAGCTCCGCCGCCGCCAGGAGCGCCAGCGCTCGCGCCCGTGGGTACTCGGCGATGTCTTCCCGCGCCAGCATCTCGTTCAGATGCTCTCGGCCCTCGGCGCAGCTCCCCCTCACGTACCAGACCGGTCGCAGCGCGGCAGCCAGCCTCAGCCCCGGCCCAGTGCCATCCGCCGCCGACCGAAACCACGCCAGTGCCGCCCGACAGTCATCCAGCTCTCTTGCCAGGCGCTGCAACCAGGCCTCCCGTTCCTCCCCGGACTTCTTGAGTTCGTACTGCTCCGCCTCCCCCAGATAGTGCTCTGCATGCCTCTGGCGGAGCGCCTCTTCCTCCTCCGGCGAGAGCATCTCCTGACCGTACTCGCGCAGCGTCTCCAGCATGCGGAAGCGCAGCTCTCTGGAATCCCCGGCAGCGACGTCCGTCAGGATCAGAGAGCACTCCTCGAGCTGGGTCAGGTACTCGAGCGCCGGTGCCTCTTCGCAGACGGTCGCCGCGGCCTCCGCCGTCCACCCCCCGCGGAACACCGATAGCCTCCTGAAGAGCCTCTGCAGCTGTTCGGGCAACAATCGGTAGCTCCATTCCACCGCGGTCTGAAGAGAGCCGTGCCGCTCGCCTACATCGCGCCTGCGACTTACCAGGAACTCGAAGCGGTGCTCCAGCTGGGCCAGCATGTGGGCCGGTCCCAGCACCTGGGCGCGTGCCGCCGCCAGTTCCAGCGCCAGCGGGATGCCCTCGAGCCGGTCGCACAGTGTGGAGACAGCGGATGCAGTGGCCGGGGTGATCTGGAAGTCCGGTCTGACGGCCTGGGCCCGATCCACGAACAACTGCACACTGGGACACTCGATCAGCTCCCGAATGCCGGTCCGGCCCCGTGGGGTGGGCAGAGGCGGAAGGAGAGACTGGGTCTCCCCCATCAGATCGAGGCCCCTCCGAGAGGTGACCAGGCAGGTCAGTGAGGATACTTGCTCCAGTAGCCTGCGCACCTCCAGCGCTCCCCCCTCCACTAACTGCTCGAAGTTGTCGAGCACCAGCAGGGACCGCTGACGCGAGAGTGCTTCCGCCAGCTGGCCCAGGGGCTCAACGCCAGGTAACCGGGACAAGCCCAGTGCCTCCAGAACGCTGTCCACGATCAGGCCCGCGTCGGTCAGGTCCTGCAGCGGCACGAACCAGACCGCGCCTCCGAACTCCTCGAGCAGCTGTCCCGCCAGCTCCAGCGCTAAGCGCGTCTTCCCGCTGCCTGGGGGCCCGGTAATGGTGACCAACCGCGTCCCCTCTCTCAGCAGCAGGTCCCGGAGCCGCGCCAGTTCCTCCTCCCGCCCGAAAAAGCGCGTGAACTGGGGTGGAAGGTTGCTGGCATAGGCCCGTGCCGCCCGCGGCTTCATCAGCGCCTCTGCGCCCGCCCCCGGAGGTGCCACCGCGAAGAGCCGTTCGGGCTGGTCCTCCTCGGCCAGGCGGTAGAACCCAAGGTCAATCAGCCGGACTCCGGGCTCCAGCCGTCGCTGGAGAAGCCCTGCGCTGGCCTCGGTACACAGGACCTGGCCCGGGTGTGCGGCGGAGAGCACTGCCGCGGCGCGATCCAGCGCCAGGCCGTGCTGCTGACCATGCAGCAGCTCCGCTTCCCCGGTATCCAACGCCATGCGGACACGTGGAGCTACCATCCCCTTGGGCCAGCGATGGTTCGCCGACTCACGCTGGCAGGCGAGCGCACACTGCAGCGCATCGACGGATCGGGCGAAGGCCGCTGCCAAGCATCCCCGTCCCTGCCTGACCTCATGTCCGCCGTGGTGCGCGAACTGCTCGCGCAGCAGCGCCCGGTGCTTGGCCAATGCCTTCCTGGCCGGCTCTCCTGACTGCCGCTGCACCTCACGCTCACCCGCGACGTCTGCCAGCAGAAACGTGATGGTGCCGGTGGGCAGAGGGGGAGGCGCAGGGGCCGCCAGCGGAGGGATGGCGAGTTCCTTCCCGGCGGCTTCCGACAGCTGCTTCGCCAGCTGCTGCGTTGCCAGCGCAGGGGCGACGCTGAGCTCTTCCCGGAGTATCCGCTCCAACTCCCGGTATTGGCGCACTCCTGCCTCGGGTTGGCCCGTCACCCCTAGCAGCCGTATCAGCTGCTGATGACCCTCTTCTCGCAACGGCTCCATCGCGACTGCCCGCCAGGCCTGCTCCAGCGCGGCCTCCATCTCTCCCGCCTCCTCCAGAGAGGCCGTCACCAACTGCAGGGCGTGGAAGTAGCGATCGGAGAGCCGCTCCTGCTCCGCGGGAATCCAGTCCTGGTAGTAGCCAGGAAGCAGCGGCCCACCATAGAGCCTGATCGCCTCCACCAGGTGCTGTCTGCGCTTGACCTCACTGCCCGCGCGCTCCGCGGCGTGCAGGGCGGCCTCGAACTCGCGCACATCCGTCGTGACTGTGGCGGCATTCAGCTTCGCCGTGAAACGGTCGGCCACCATCAGCATGCCCGGGGGAGTGCCGACAGACCCGAGCTGCCGGCGAAGCGAGGAGATCGCGGTCCTGAGGCTTGCCTGCCCCGCCTCCGGCGTGCTCTCTGGCCACAACAGGTCGGTCAGAACCTCGCGAGGATGGGCCCGGCCAAGATGGTAGGCCAAGTGGGCTAGCAGGGCCCCGGTCTTGTGAGTGCGGAAGCGCGTGATGACCCGGTCGCCGCATGCGACGCGCAGCCCGCCCAGCAGTTGGATACGGCAGAGCGTGCTCATCCCGTTACCGTCTCTCGACAGCATGGACTACAAGGCGACTAGGCATATCGCCTCCGGCGCGATCATAGAGGGAAATGGCTGGGAAGGGAAGCCCGTTCAGCACCGGCCCTGCCGTGGACCTGCCGGTCGCGTCTTCTCCTGGTTCTTCTGGGCCACCGAAGGACCACACCGGGCGACGCCAGTGTAAGTCGTCTCCATCGGTCACGTGCGGCCATCGTGTGGGAGACCGCGGGATCAGTCCGAGTTACGTGGCGGCCAAACCCTTGTTTGAATCCCTGATCCGTGGTATATTCTGATCGTAGCAAAAGACAATCAGGCCCCTGGCCCGTAGTGGTGGGGGAAGAGCCGACGAGGTACCAGCCGGCGTCTGATGCGAGATAGGGTCTAGCTAACCCGAATCTGGCACCAGGGGCCGGCTTTGTCTTTGGCCGGGGCGAAGTATGCACCAGCCGCGGAGAGACGGGCAAGAAGGGCGGTTTCCGGCCAGTGAGGGCGGCTTCTCTTCGTCACTCAAGCAGGCCTGTTGCAGCACTTGCGGGTCTGGGGCTCGGTGGCCATGTCGAGGGACGGCGCTCGTCACACGCAGAGGCCGTTCAGGGGCGAGTCAAGGGTGACCGCGGATGACTGAACAGATGCCAGAAGCAGGCGCGGGCAACACGTCCAGCAGCACGGCGTGCGCGGCATTGACTGCAAGCGGCCAGCGGTGTCGGGCGCTGCCCATGCCGGGCCAGCCGTTCTGCCTGTTCCACAGCCAGCAGGCGGAGGCGAAGAGGATCATGGCCGATGCCCGGCGCGCCGGCGGATTGGCCCGGCTGGCCTCCCTGAAACCCACGGGATTGGTGGTGCGGGTGGGCACGCCCCAGGAGTGCAAAGAGACGGCCCGGCAGGCACTGCAGCTGATGCTGGACGGGAAGCTGGACCGCCCCCGCTGTGACTCCACCGTCAACGGCTGCGCGAAGCTGCTGGAGACGTTCGCCCTGGGCGAGTTGCAGGCCCAGATCGAAGCAATCAAGGCCGACCTGCAGGCGGTGAAGGAGGCGGGGGATGGGGACCAGGGCTAAGATCGGGGAGGATATCGCGGCGCTGGCCGCCGAGGTGCGCGAGCTCGCCCATCGACGCGGCGCGGGCCTGCCCGACCTGGAGACACTGGTGGAGTTCATCGTGGCGGCGTTCGGCTATCGCGCTCGCGAGCTGGCCCAGGCGATGGATTCCCGGGGTCTCGGGACGTTCACGGAAGCGGTGAGCAGGCTGGAGATCGCGCCCGCGGCCCAGGAGCTGAGAGCCTGTGCAGCTGCTGCCTTCGAGGCCGCTGAACACAACGATCTGCCGGCCTTCAGACGCGCCTCGCAGCGACTGAGGGAGGCGCTGGTCGCACTGCTGGAGGCGCGGGTGGGCAAGTGGCGGCGCCTATCGGCGGCGCAGGACCTCTATCCTCCTTCCTGGCAGAGCGCCCTCAATCCAGTCGAACACCTCCGCGTGAAGGTGCCTGGGCTCACCCGCTGGGAGGTGCTGGTATGGTCTGGACGGGCGCTGGCATGTGCGGCGGAGGACGTATGGCTGTGGCGCCTATGGCAAACCGGCTGGCGGGAATACCAGGAAGACTCGCTCCAGCGCGGCCGCAGCGGCATGTCGGAGGAGATGTGGCGGCAGGAGGTGGAGCAGCACACGCTGCCAGAGGAAGAGGCGCGGGTCGTGGACAGCTGGCCCGTCCCGCCGGCTGAGCAGTGGCCGGAAACGTACAGGCAGAGCTTGCTGCCTCGCCTCCGCAAGTGGCAGGCGGATGTGGGCGCGCTCGAAGCGTCCCTGGACCTGATCGCGGAGCGCTCCGGTGCGCAGTGATCTGCAGCGCGAGATCGCGGTACTGGGGCAGGAGGTGCGCGAGTTGATGCGCCAGCGGGGCGGCGCGCTGCCTGGGGTGGAGGAGTGGGTGGACCTGATGCTGGCGCTGGTCGGGGATGATGGAGCCGACGCGATGGCCGATGCTTTCGATCTGAGCGGCCCCCAGGTGATGGAAGAGCACGTCCGGGAGATGCGCCTTGCACCGGCCGCGGAACCGCTGCGCGCGGGCCTGCTGAGGGTGCTGGACTGTGCGGTCCAGGCCGACGCGCACTGCTACCGGGCGGCGGCGAAGGCGCTGCGGCCGGTGCTCGATGAGCTGCTCCTGATGCGCGGCGCGAAGTGGGAGGGTGATATCTCGGCCGGTTGCCGGCACATCAACCTCTACCGCGATGCCCATGAGTGGCTATCCTACCCGGAGGGGGAGCGTCCCGCCTCCATTCCGTCCCGGCCGAAATGCACCGATGTGATGGTGATCGCCGGGCTGGCGCTGCGGTGTGCCGCCCAGGACCTGGATAAGCAGATCGACACCGACCGCGTCGCAGATCCGAGAACGGAGTGACAGAGATGACATCAGAGCAGCAGGTCGCGAGTTCCGAGAGCGAGGATACCCATCCGACCGGACCGGCCGACAAGGCGGGCGTGCACACAGCACTGACGGCAGAGAGGCGGGCCATCGCCGGCCTCCGTCCCCACCCTCGCAATTACCGCCGCCACCCCGAGCACCAGTTGGCGATCCTGCGGGAAAGCTTGCGCGTCCACGGCCAGCAGAAGCCGGTGGTTATCACCCCCGACGGAACCATCCTCGCCGGCCACGGCCTAGTGGAAGCGGCGAAGGCGGAGGGCTGGGAAACCATCGCCTGCCACGTCTATGACGGCCCTTACCCGGAAGCATTCCTGGCCATCGACAACCGCGCTTCCGATCTGGCCGAGGACGACGAGACCGCACTCGCCGAGTTACTCCGTGACCTGGAAGCGCAGGAACAACTCGCCGCGGCGGGCTGGGGGCAAGATGATCTCAGCGAGTTGCTGCTGCGGCTGGAAACCGAAGAGAAGCAGGGCCGCGAGGAGAGCTTCGACGCCGACCAGGCGATGGCGGAGGCGGAGCAGCAGCAGGGCCCCACGCGGGTGCAGCCAGGTGAGATGTGGCAGCTGGGCCGGCACCGGCTGCTGTGCGGAGACGCCACCGACCCCGCGAACTGGGAACGACTCATGCAGGGAGAGCTCGCTCAGGCCATCATCACCGATCCGCCATATGCCATCAACTACCTCGGTGGCCGCGCCGCCCAGGAGGAGCGCATCGGGGCCAAGCGACGCGGGGCCGAGGGCCATAACGGCGACGCCTACTGGGACGACCTCACCGACAGCGAGTATCGCACGTTGCTGATAGGCAGCCTGGGCCTGGCGCACCAGCACTCCGACGAGAAGGCGCCGCTGTACCTGTGGTTCGCCAGTTCCCATCTGCGGGACGTGCTGGACTGCATGGCGGAGTGTGGTTGGCAGGAGCGCAACCTCCTCGTGTGGGTGAAGAACAACGGCGCGGGGGCGCTCTTCGCCCAGTACAAGCACTGGTACGAGCCGGTCTTCTACGCTCACAAGAAGGGCCAGGCCCCCCGCTGGCACGGCCCCACCAATGAGCGCACGGTGTGGGAGCACGACAAGCCAGTGGTCAACGAACTGCACCCCACCATGAAGCCCCTGCCGCTGATCGAGCGCGCCATCGACAACGCGACGGAACTGGGCCAGCTGGTGGTCGATCCCTTCCTCGGCTCAGGCACCGCCATCATCGCGGCCGAGCGCACCGGGCGGCGCTGCTATGGCTTCGACTTGGACGCGCGCTACTGTGATGTCATCCTCGCACGCTGGGAGGAGTTCACCGGCGAGAAGGCAGTGAAGACTGATGCCTGAGCGCCGCCCATGGGAGCGCCAACAGGGCGAGAGCGGGAAGGCCTTCGAGGCCTTCGAATGCTATCGCATGCTGGGGCCGGGCCGCTCCCTGCAGGCCGCCTGGGAGAAGCACTACACGCGGCCGGGGACGCTGCGAGAGAGGACGGGGAAGGGACGGAAAGAGGCCGGTGAGGTGGTGGGCTACTTCCGTCGCTGGTACAAGCGCTGGCGTTGGGCCGAGCGCGCCGCGGCCTGGGACGAGGAGGTGGCCGCGCTCGCCCGCGACCGGGAACTGGACCGTGAGCTGCGGGCGCGGATGGTGGAGCAAGAGGAGGAGATCCGCCAGCGCAAGCTGATGAAAGAAGAGGCGCGGGCCGCCCGCGCGGTAGCGAGACAGCTGCTGCGGCGCATCATGCAAGGGGTGGGGGCGGGGCAGCTGGATAGCCTGAAGGTGCCAGAGCTGCTGCCTCTCCTCCA
>Ga0315287_10007892_pt1 | contig 10708 bp, 8 predicted proteins | sample YL17G11_0_MG_FD_205037 | JGI IMG/M metagenome (GOLD analysis project Ga0315287, IMG submission 205037) | Sediment microbial communities from Yellowstone Lake, YNP, Wyoming, USA - YL17G11_0 | ecosystem: Environmental > Aquatic > Freshwater > Lake > Sediment | place: USA: Wyoming | collected...
ACGCTGTACGTCGCGGGCATCGTCTCGGCGATGGCCGTCGCGTATTTCCTCAAGCGCACGGCGCTGCGCTCGACCTATCACCCGCTGCTGCTCGAACTGCCCGAATACCACTGGCCGCACGTGAACAACCTGATGATCGGGCTGTGGGAGCGGACCAAGGTGTTCGTGCAGCGCGTCGGCACGATCATCCTCGCGATGATGATCGTGCTCTGGTTCCTCAGCAGCTACCCTGCCCCGCCGCCGGGTGCGCAGGGGCCGCCGATCCTCTACAGCTTCGCGGGCATGCTCGGGCACGGGCTCGAGCACCTGTTCGCGCCGCTCGGCTTCAACTGGCAGATTTCGCTCGCGCTGGTGCCCGGCCTGGCGGCGCGCGAAGTCGCCGTGGGCGCCCTCGGCACGGTGTACTCGCTCAGCAATACCGGCGACGACGTGTCGACCGCGCTGGTGCCGATGATCGCGCAGACCTGGAGCCTCGCCACGGCCCTGTCGCTGCTCGCATGGTACGTGTTCGCCCCCCAGTGCCTCTCGACGCTGGTCGTGGTGAAGCGCGAGACGAACTCGTGGCGCTACCCGCTGATGATGGCGGCGTACCTGTTCGCGCTGGCCTATTTCGCGTCGTTCGTCACCTATCACGTGGCGAGCGCGCTGCTCGGTTAGGAGCGCAAGGCGATGCTGGAGAAACTGGTCGTCGGGCTCGTCGTCGCCGCCGCATTCGTCTACGCGGCGTGGGCTATTACGCCAGCAGCGACGCGCCTGCAGCTTGCCCGCAAGCTGGTGGCATCTACCGGAGGTTCGCAAGCCACGGGCGTGCTGGCGCGCCTGGCGCAACGCCTGGAGAAGGCGGCGGGCGGCGGCGGGCACTGCTCCGGCTGCGAAGTCCATTCCGCCAAGTCGACTGCGAATCCGCGCGAGCCCAAATGAAAACGGGCCGGCTTGCGCCGGCCCGCTCGCAGTCTCGTCATTCGACCCCTGTCAGGTGCCGCTGGCCGGCGTGCCGGCGCCGGCCGCTTCCGCCGCGGGCGCGGGCGGCTCCTCGCCGGCCAACTGGTGCAGGATCGCCGGATCCTGCTCATCGTCGGCCAGCACCGTGTGGCACGTGTCGCAATCCTTCGTGATCTTCTCTCCGTCGGCGGTCTTGTGCTTCTTGTCGTGGCAGCGGAAGCAGCCCGGCGACTGCTTGTGGCCGAGGTGGTTCGGATAGGTGTCCCAGGTCACCTTCATGGCCGGGAACACGTTCCAGGTGTAGATGTCGCCGAGGGCCTTGCCGGCCTGGCGGATCGCGTCCGCCTTGGTGGACGCGACCTGCGGGTAGTTCTTCTTGTAGAACCCGAGGATGTCCGCCGCAATGCCATCGCGAGCCGCTTCGTGCGACGGGTATTCCACCTGCACGGCACGCAAGCCTTCCCGCTTGATGTACGGCAGGGTCTTGTCGATCGAACCCTGGTCCATCGCACGGTCGACTTCCCATGCCGGCTGGCGGTACGTGTGCGCCGGGCGGTTGTGGCAGTCGACACAGTCCATGGTTCGCCACACGGCACCCTTCGGCGCCGCGTCCGCCCCCTTGAAGAGCTTGGTCGTGCCGTCGGCCTTCTTCATCTCGACGTCGAAAATTTTCTCCCGGCTCTCGTCCGTCAGGTAGCGAATCGAGACGCCGGGATCGACGTGCCAGTGAATGCCGGAGGACTCGCGTCCGTGCTGCCCGCCAACCTTCACGAGCAGCGCCGTGTGCTTCTCGGTGTTCACCTCGTCCTCGTCATAGTGCACGCGCACCTGCATGCGGTCGCCGACGTTCTTCGTCGGCCAGTGGCACTGCTCGCAGGTCTCGCGGGCGGGGCGCAGGTTGTGCACCGGCGTCGGGATCGGTGTCGGGTACAGGTTGAACGTCACGGCGATGAGCTGCCAGCTGCCCGACAGCTTGGACTTCACGAACCAGTCTGCGCCGGCGCCAATGTGGCAGTCCGCGCAGGCGACGCGCGCGTGCGGCGAGCGAGCGTGCGCGGTGGCCTCAGGCTGCATCACCGTGTGGCAGGCCTGCCCGCAGAACTCGACCGACTCCATGTACTCGACGCCTTTGTACGTGCCGACCGAAAGCACCACGGCGCCCAGAAGCAACATGGCGCCGAAGGTCAGCAGGGCCTTGCGGGTGCGGGCCTTGTTGAGGTCGACGACGGGCAGCAGGGGCGTCGGCTCGCCGTGGGCCACCGCCTCCCGTTCCTTCTTGTTCTGCCGCCAGATGCCGATGGGAACCAGCACCAGGCCCGCCAGCAGGATGGCCGGGAGGAACAGGTAAGTGATGATCCCCAGGTAAGGGCCACCCTTGAATCCCATGTTCTGGATCAGGAACAGCGTCACGAAGAGAAGGAAGCTGGCCGTCGCGATCGCAGAGCCGACGATGCTCAGCGTGCTGCGGGTGATCACCGAGATATAGTTCCTGATCATGCATGGCCCCCGGGCCGGAAAAATGAACGAATTCTGTCGCGGGCGAAGCATAACGCCTCGCCCGGGGATGACCAAGGGTGTTTTCCACGCGCCGCCGCGTAGAAGACCGAGCGGGACGGACCCGCGATTTCAGTCTGCTACTTCAGCGTCTGGCAGTACGCCGCCAGGTTGGCGACATCGGCCGCACTGAGCTTCTTCGCCGCTTTGGTCATCTTTTCGCTCTTGGTGCGCGTGCCGTTCTGGAACTCCAGGATGGCCTTGTTGAATTTCTCGACGGTCAGCCCCGCGACGGCGGGCACCTTGTCGTCGCCCTTGCCGTCGTCGCCGTGGCAATCGATGCAGATGTCCTCGTACTTCGCCTTGCCGGCAGCAACGTCAGCCGCGTAGGCCGGGGCCGCGATCAGCGCGCACGCGGCCAGCAGGGTCGTCAGGGATAGTCCGTTCATGTCGATCCTCCAGGATGTGATTCGTGCAATTCGGAACGCGTGATTCCCCGCGCGCGCACAGGGCTAATGTGCAGGCAGGCCGTGCTCCTGCATCCATCGCGTCGGCAACAGGTGGTGGAGCACCGTGAGGATGATGAACGGCAGCGCGAGCAGCACCAGCGCCGTCGTCAGGCTCTCGATGCCGGTCAGCTCCATCTTGTAGGCCATCAGGCCACGGAAGCTCTTCGAGAACAACTGGCCGCCGATCACCACGTTCCACCGCATGCTGAAGATGCCGAGCTGGATCAGCAGCACGGACGCGAAATACATCACCTTGCGCATGTCGTCGGTGAACCGCTTGCTGCGAACCAGGGCGAGGATCAGCAGCGGCAGCAGCATGCCGAGCGCCACCTGCATCACGACGAGGCTCGTGAACAGCTTCACCGAGACCAGTTGGCCGAGAATCTTGATCGATTCCTCGCTCTGGTAGATGCGGTGGATGTAGTCCAGGGCCTCGAGGGCGAAATCCACGATGATCGCCACGAGCAGGAACAACCCGACCTTGTCGAGGCAGCGCATGTCGATCGGCTCCCTGCGCAGCGCGCACAGGACCATGTAGACCAGCATCACCATCGCGATGCCCGAGACGATCGCAGACATCAGGAACACGATGGGCATCAGTACGCTGCCCCACCAGGGGTTCGCCTTGACCGAGCCGAAGATGAAGCCCACGTAGCCGTGCAGCAGGAACGCCGACGGAATGCCGATGATCGTCACGATCTTGCTCGCCCGGTGGTCCCAGGCGACCGCCTCCGGGCTCACGTCCGTCGAGAACAGCGACAGCGCGCGGTAGACGAACCTCATCAGTCCGTTCTTGGCTTCGCGGGACATCAGGACCAGCTGCTGCCGGTACTCCAGCCAGACCTCGATCAGCAGGATGCCCAGCAGGTACCAGAGGTAGACGAAACCGAACATCGCCATCGCCGACGTCGGCTGCGGCGTCATGAAGATCTCGTAAGCGCGCTCCGGATGCCCCAGGTGCAGCTGCAGCGGCAACCCGGCGATCAACATGAACGACAACGCCGTGAGCAGCGAAAGACGGTAGATCGGCTGAACCTCGACGACGTTGAACACCTTGACGAGGGAGGCGAGGATGAAGGCGCCGGCCACGATGCCGGTGAGGTAGGGGTAGACGACGATCAGGATGGACCAGTGCGTCTCCACCTCGTTCGGGTAGATGAACCCGATCACCTGGCTCAATTGGTGCGCCAATTGTTCATAGAGCCCGGCCGGCAGGGTGTCGCTCATCGAACTTCTCCGTCGAGCTTGGCGTAACGCACCTTCGGTTCTGTGTTCAGGTCCGGCTTCAGGACGCTGATCGCATTCTCCCTGTGGAACCGTACCAGTCGGTCCGCCTTGGCCCTGAGGTCGCCGAAGATCCGCGCTTCGGTCGGGCAGACCTCGACGCAGGCCGGCAGCAGGTCCTTCGTGACCCGGTGGTAGCAGAACGTGCACTTGTCGGCCGTCCGCGTATACGGGTTCAGGTAGCGGGCGCCGTACGGGCAGGCCTGGATGCAGTACCGACAGCCGATGCAGCGCTTTTCGTCGACCAGCACGACGCCGTCCTTCGTCTGGAACGTCGCGCCGACCGGGCAGACCTGCACGCACGGCGGGTTTGCGCACTGATTGCAGAGCTTGGGTACGAAGAATGTCCTCAGGACGCTCGGATCGACGGGCTCGTTCTGATCGGCGAGGCGCTGTTCGGGCGTCTTCGTGCTGATGCACTCCACCGTCACTTCGCCGTCTGCGCGGATCGTGTAACGCTCGATCCAGGTGCGGAAGAAGAACGGCTCGTCCGGCACGTGATTTTCGGTCTTGCAAGCCTCCACGCAACGGTTGCAACCGATGCACTTGTCGACGTCGACGCCCATGCCGTACCAGTGCTGCGACTGGTCGTAACCGGTCGTCGCGGACGCAGACAGTTCCTTGCCCTCGGCCTTGCAGGCCAGCGCCTGGAGCACGCCCGCGGCCGGGAAGAACAGGATCGCGTCCTTCAGGAAGTCACGCTTGTTCACTTGGTCCCCTCCGGCAGGTGGGCGTAATGGCACTCCCAGCACACGTACGTGCGGCCGTGCGAACTGAAGTCGACCGTCGACTTCGATGCGGCAGGATCCGTCGAACCCGGCTCGTGGCAACGCGCGCAGGCCTGGCGCTGCGCGGGCTTGGTCGGGAGCGCCGAACGCGGTTCGGTCATGTGCTGCTCTGCGACCTGGTGACACTCCGTGCAGGCCAGCTGCGAGTGGGCCGAAGCCGCCTTGGTCCGGGCGATCAGGCCATGGCAGCCCCCACAATCCTTCGGCGCCTCGTCCGGCTTGGGATCGTGCGGGTCATGGCAACTTATGCAGCGCTTGCGCCCGTTGTGCTCCTTGCCGTCCACCTGCGGAAAGCCGTTGGGCCGTGAGGCCACAAAACCGTGGCAACCCAGGCAGAACTCGCGATCGCGATGCTTGGGCGGCACGGCCGCCTTGTCGTCCTTGTTGGCGACATGAGCGGCGGCAGGACCGTGGCAGTTCTCGCAGCCGATGTTGCGGTGGTATCCGCCGAGCTTAGTGTTGTACTCGTCCGCGTGGCAGTCGCGGCACGTGTTCATGCCGGCGTACTGAATCGGCTTGGCCATCTCGCGAACGACCTTCGCGGCCTGGTGCGGCTTGGCGGAAATCCACGATTCAGGGAGGGCGAAGAACCGAACGATGACGACGACGAGGAACAGCCCGACGATGACGCCGAGCCGCTTCATCTGCTCCGGACGCTTCACTGGCCGCTCCTAAGGGCCGCTGGGCCCGCTGGCAACGTCTGCGCGCTTCGGGGCACTCCGCGAGATAAAGCCGTCGTCGACGGAACCGCGGACGGGCACTCACCCCTTTAGTTATCCTGGCGTCAACCCGGCCCTGAGGATCAGCTACTAATTCAGAGGTCCCGGAAGATGGGCCGATGTTAGTTGCCGGCCTCGCGAAATCATCTACGTGATTCTAGCTAGCGTGTTTCGGCTTGCCGCCAAGGGGTCACGCGTCGATGTACCGCGCGACCCGCGTCCGCGCCAGGGACGCTTGTTGCCCGAAATGAGGGGCGGCGACAGATCGCGTCGCCGCCCCCGGGGGACATAGGCCGTCAACCGCCCAGCTGGCGCCAGAGGGCGGCGAATATGCCGACGGCGCAGGCCAGGCCCACGGCCACTGCGAAGAAGCCGAAGACGTAGGCCACCTTCAGGTTCGCCTGCTCGGGCGCCGGCACGAGGAACTTCTCGAGCTGCTTCGTCTCCACCAGCCGCGCGTACTCGAGCGGGCGCTCTTCCTTGAACTTCTCGAGCGGCATCGAGCCCGTGAAGATCACCGGATCCATCGGGAAGGCTTCCGGACGCAGGTGCGTGTGGAAGAAGTGGAAGATGAAGATGAAGCCCGTGGCCAGCAACGCCTCGTCGCTGTGGATGATGTAGGCCGCGTTCAGCACCCAGCCCGGCACGAACTTCGTGAAGAAGCCCGGCTGCCACAGCATGAGGCCGGAGAGGCCGATCATCGCGACGCCCCAGAACACCGCCAGGTAGTCGAACTTCTCCCAGTACGCCCAGCGATCGATCTTCGGTTTCGGACCGATGTACAGGAAGTACTTGATGTTGCCCCAGAAGTCCTGGACGTCCTTCAGTTGCGGCACCATCGAGCGCCAGCCCCAGAAGAAGCCCTTCTCGCCCTTCACCAGCCAGCCGTAAAACACCATGAACAGGTGCACGGCGAAATAGCCGAACGTGACGATGGCCGCGAAGCGGTGCAGGTGACCGGCCACGTGCGCGCCACCGAGGATCGACATCATCTGGTCCGCCCACGGCGCTGCGGCGAACTTCAGCGGCAAGCCCGTGAGGGCCAGCAACAGGAAGCTCAGCACGATGCTGACGTGCAGCCAGATCTGCGCATTACTGAAGCGCTTGACGTACGGGCCGGACCCGCCGTGACCCGACTTGTACTCGCCGCGCATCTTGCCCACGAGCGCCCGCTGCAGCCACAGGAAGTCGTGAATGAAGAAGAAGGCGAACACGCCGAGCAGCAGCGCGGTCATGAAGTAGAAGACGATGCGCAGCGCCGGACGGGTGTTCGGATCCGTCGGCTTCACGTGCGGGTCGAACGTCAGGAAGCCGGCGTTCTTGACCTCGGCCTGGTGGCACTTGCCGCAAGTGGCCTCGAGATTGGCCGGGTTGACGCTAGAGCGCGGGTCGCTCGCCTTGAGGTTCTGGTGCGGCGTGTGGCAGTCGGAGCACATCGCCACGGCCGTCCAGCCGAGTTCCGTCGCCTTGCCGTGGAAGCTGTCGCGGAAGGTCTCGATGACCTCCTTGTGGCAGCCGCCGCAGTCGTTCGGCACGTGCTTGCGCATCGCAGCCGAGGTCGGGTCCCTCACCGAATGCGAATCCATGTGGCAGTCGACGCAAACCGGGCCTTTCCTGCCGGCCTGCCACGCGAGGCCGTGCGCGCTCTCGTCCTTCCAGTGCTTCAGGACGGTCTCATGGCACGAGCCGCAAGTCTCGGGCGAGATGGCGTGGCCCATCTTCGCCTTTTCGTTACCGTGCTTCTGGATGCCGTGCGTGCCGTGGCAATCGCTGCACGATGGGGCGGCTTCGGTCAAGCCAGACTTGAGCAGGCCTTCGCCGTGAACGCTGGTCTTGAAGCCCTCGATGACCTCCTCATGGCACTTGGCGCAAGTCTCGACCTGGCCGGTCGACGAGAGGCGCGAGTCCGCGTCGGACGCGACGCCGACTTCGTGCGGCTTGCCGTGGCAGGTCTTGCAGGACTTCTTGGCGTGCACGCTCTTCTTGAGCTGCTTCTGTGCCATGCCGTGGCAACCGGCGCAGACGTCGTCGCCGGACAGCTTCTGCTCGTCCGACAGCTTGTCGTGCGGCGCAAGCGTGATGTTGACGTGGCACTCCGCGCACTGCGTGTCCGGGTGCGCGGGCGAGTTGAACTTCACGTCCTCGTGGCATTTTTCCGTGCAGCTGGTGCTCGGAATGACCGGCATTTTGGCCGGCTCTGCCTCGGCGCGCAGAGCGATGGGATAGGCGAAGGCCACGGCAACGAGCAGGCTTGACCAGGCGGCCAAGGCTCGGGATCGGATGCTCAACATGATGAACGCGCTCCGTAAATGGGCAGCACCGTGCGCGGATCATCCGGCTGCTGCAGCGCAACGGGCAGCCGTTCATTCCACTACGCGTTTTTACCTAGGCGGCGGATCCCGCCGAGGGGTCGGCTTTCGCAGCCGCGCGGCGCAGACGCGGCGCCACGATCAGCGCCGCGCCGAACAGCGCCATGGCGATGAAAAGTGTGGCGGGGCGCGAGTGCTTGAAGTCCTGAGCCGCCATCTTGACGCCGATTCCGACCAGCAGCGGATAGACCAGCCAACTCAATTCGCGAAACCGTTCCATCCGGCCGAGCCAGGCGATGACCAGCGTGGACACCGCAAGCACTGCCGTACTGACGGTGGCCACGACTCCGATGTCCACGCTGCGATCCGGCAACGCACCAACGACCGGGGCGAGGTAACCGATCACGCAAGCCGCTGCGGCCGACACGAAGACGAGGATCACGAGCAGCCGCAACGCGCTCAGAATTTCGTCGCGACTTGTCGAGCGCCGGGCCGAGACCCACCAGGACGCCAGCGCGGCAGCCAGCATGACGACCGGCATCACGGTGCCCGGCGCGACCCACGGCCCGGTCGGCGGCGCTGCCAGCAACCGCAGGCAATAAGTCACGGTCCCGGCAACGATGCCGGCGGCCAGCAGGTAGACCGCGCCGTGCACCAGCATGAACGATCGCCCGAACCGGGCCCAGAGCCAGGCGAACAGGACGCCTAGCACCGCGAACACGACGCCGGTCCACGATGAGGCGAGCACGAGCGCGATACCGGCGATGACGTGCACCAGCGCAAGCGTGGTGTAGTAGTAGACGTTCGCGCCGTTGTCCTTGCGCCGGTCCAGGAAAGCCAGCGCGACTCCGTAGCTGGCCAAGCCAAGGACGAGGCTGACCATGCCGATCGTCGCCGGAAGAATGCCGGTGACGCTGGTCAGGTACAGGGCGCCGCCGAACCCGACGACGAGCGCTGCGGCAGTCTGCGCCACCTCGAACGGCACCACGTTGCGGCCGCGGATCAGCGTGCGGATCGCGATGCTCACCACATAGGCCCCAAGCAGCGTCATCTGCATCAGCATGGCGACCTGCGGCGGATCGGGCTGCGTGGGCGCAAGTGCACGCAGCGTGACGCCGACGACGGCGAGGTCGGCGGCCAGCGCGGCCGGCCATCGCAGGCCCCACCAGTCCAATGCATAGCCGAACCACAGGGTAACGACCCCGAGCACGATCAGCAGCAAGGCAAACGGCACCACGGCGCCAGTTTGCGACAGCAGGATTGCACTGGTTGGCGCGGCCCCGATCACGGCAATCCACGCGATGCCCCGCAACCGCTGGTGCCACGCGACGAACAGCATGGCGGCGGTCAGGATGGCGACTGCTAAGGCACTCGGCGTGCCGTGAAGTACCTTGAATTTCGTCGCCGCTTCCACGAGCAGCGGGAACGCGATCATCGCGGTTGCAAGGCCGTGGAACAGCGCGCTCGGTTGCTCCTGGCGGCCGCCGGCGCGATCGGCGAAGACGAGCCACAGCATCGCGTACAGGAAACCCACGGACAGGCCCAGCGGCGGAGCCATGACGCCCGAGTCCGTCATCGCACGCAGGAAGAAACCGCCGGCGAGCACGAGGAACAGCCGCCCGATGAGCGTAAGGATCACGATCGGGTCGCGCGGATCCTGCTTCGCGGCGCGCGCCGCGGGGCCTGCCACCGCGCCCGCCCGCAAGGCACCCGCCGCCGCGCTGTCTTGGCCGGTTGCGCCCGCGGGTAGCCGGGTTTCAAGCATGTCGAGGCGCTGCTGCAACGACTGAATCGTCTGTTGCAGGTGCGCGACGCTGGACTCCAGTCGGGCGATCCGATCGTCCACGGCACTTCCCCCTGATCCGACGCCGGTCATGCTTCGATGGCGACTCGAGCGGAATCCCGACAACCACTACAACGGGCAACATCCGAATGCATGAGGGTTTGCCGTAGGCGCGATCCCGATTCGAACTCGCCCCGCGTCGTGACCTTGTCGATCTGCCGCGACGCCGCGAGCTGTGCCATTCTTCTTCGCCTTATGCCATTGGTAACGATAATCAATGCCGAACTCGCGTTCGGCCTCCATCCGCTGCTCGACCGGGCATCGCTCACGGTCGAACCCGGCGAACGCATCGGCCTCATCGGCCGCAACGGCACGGGCAAGTCCTCCCTGTTGAACGTGATTGCAGGCACGCTCGCGCTCGACGACGGCGAGCTGCAGCGCGGCGACGGCCTGAGAGTGATTCTGGTCGAGCAGGAGCCCGTGTTACCGGCGAGCGCGACGCTGCGTGAAGCGCTGGCGGCTCGCGGCGGCATCGAACGCATCGACGACGAGCGCGTGCGCTGGCGTGTCGAAGCACGACTCGTCGAGTTCCTGCACCGCTTCGGCCTGGACGGTTCGGCCTCGCCCGCCAGCGCCTCGGGCGGCGAACGCAAGCGCGCGGCCCTCGCGCTCGCCATGGCGCTCGAGCCGCAGTTGCTGCTGCTCGACGAGCCCACCAACCACCTCGACATCGACGGCATCGAGATGCTCGAGAAGCTGCTCGCCGACGGACCGGCCTCGATCGTCATCACGCACGATCGCCAGTTCCTCGATCGCGTCGCGACGCGCATCGTCGAGCTCGACCGCGGACTGCTGCGCTCGTATCCGGGCAACTACGTGG
>Ga0315287_10007894_pt1 | contig 10704 bp, 7 predicted proteins | sample YL17G11_0_MG_FD_205037 | JGI IMG/M metagenome (GOLD analysis project Ga0315287, IMG submission 205037) | Sediment microbial communities from Yellowstone Lake, YNP, Wyoming, USA - YL17G11_0 | ecosystem: Environmental > Aquatic > Freshwater > Lake > Sediment | place: USA: Wyoming | collected...
TCGCATCGACGCGCGACGCCTGGCAACTGGCCGGCGCGTTGACGCTGATGGGGGCTTTTTCGTCGATCTATCACCCGGTCGGCGTTCCGATGCTGGTGCGGGGCGCGCCGCGGCCGGGGCTTGCGATCGGCGTCAACGGACTCGCGGGCAACCTGGGCGTCGCGCTCGCCGCCGTGGCCACCGGCTTCCTCGTCAAGTACGCAGGCTGGAGGGCGGCGTTTGTGGTTCCCGCGCTGCTCGCGACGGGTTGCGGCATCCTCTTCGCCCGCATCGCACCGAGGGAGCAGGCACCGCCGGCACACGGCACAAGGACCGGCGGCGCACATACTACGCCGGCGCTGGCGCGGATTTTCCTGGTCATGACGGTCGCCGCCATTTCGTCCAGCCTGCTGTTCAACTTCACGACCAACGGCAACGGCCAGCTGCTGCGCGAGCGGTTCGCCGGCATCACCGGTGATCCTGCGCTTCTCGGAACGCTGCTCGCCGCCGTCTACGTCATCGCGGCGTTCGCGCAAGTCGCCGTCGGAATGCTGATCGACCGCTATCCGCTGAAGCCACTCTACGTCGGCGTCGTCGCCCTGCAGGCCCCGTTGTTCGTGGCCGCCGCAACAGCGGACGGGTGGACGCTCTTCGTGCTGCAGATCGCGTTCATGGTCGCGGTGTTCGGTGCGATTCCCTTCACCGACGCGATGATCGTGCGCTTCGTTGATGACCGGATGCGCTCGCGGGTGAGCGGAATGCGCCTCGCCGTCTCGCTCGGCGTCAGTTCGGTGGCGGTGTGGCTGCTGGGGCCGGTCGTCAAGGCCGCGGGGTTCACGACCCTGCTGCTGCTCATGGCCGGCATCGCTCTGGTCACCCTGCTGGCGATCGCGTTGCTGCCGCCCGCGCCGCGCCGCGCGTCGGCGGCGGTCCTCAACGAGGCGTGACCGCCGCCGCGATCGCCTCGCGCAGCGGGTTGAAGATCCCCGGCGCGGCGGCGATCACTTCGTTCGTGCGCAGGAACTCGCCGCCGCCGGCGAAATCACCAACGCGGCCGCCGGCTTCGCGGACGATCAGCGCCCCGGCGGCAACGTCCCAGGGCTTCAGGCTCATTACCCAGAAGCCGTCGAGCCGACCCGCGGCGAGATACGCGAGGTCGAGCGCGCATGCGCCGGCGCGCCGGATGCCGGCGCAGCGGGTGACGACCGCGTTGAACAGCGGCAGGTACGCGGGCAACGCGGGGCTCTTGCGGGGTGGAATGACCGTGCCGACGAGCGCGTGTTTGAGCGACGTGCAGGCGGAGACGTGGATCGGCGCACCGTTCAGCTGCGCGCCCTTGCCCCTGATCGCAACGAACAGTTCGTCGCGCACCGGATCGAGGATCGCCGCGTGCGTGATGTCGGGGCCATGCGTCAGCGCGATCGACACCGCATAGTACGGGTAGGCGTGGACGAAATTGGCGGTGCCGTCGATCGGGTCGACGATCCAGCGGTACGGACTCCCGCCGCCCTCGGATGTCGGCGCGGGCGTTTCACCGGTCTCTTCGCCGAGGATCGCGTGCGCCGGAAAGGCGGCGCGGATCGTGGCGATGATCGCATGTTCGGCATCGGTGTCGGCCGCGGAGGCGATCTCGCCGTGCGCCTTGGCGTGCGACGGCAGCCGTTTCAGGTCGCGAGCCGCGTCGATGATGACGGATCCGGCGCGGCGCGCGGCACGGACGGCGACGGCGAGGATGGGGTCGTTGATCATTGGTTCGATCGGAAGGCTACGGCTTGCCGGCCCTCAGCTCCTCCTGCTCCAGCGTAAGGTAGGTCCCGTAGGCGTTGATCCGGTTCGCCTGCGGGAACGCGGGCAGGGCCTCGAAGCGCGACCAGTCGGTTTTCGCGTACGCGTCGTCGAACGGCTCCATCTCGCGGACCGCGCGGCCCATCGTCGCGCGGAGGTACGCGAGATAGTCGCGAGTGAGGACAAGGTCACCCGCGACGTCGTTCGACGCCGGGCCGTGGCCCGGAATTGCGACCCGGGGCTTCACCGCGATCATCCTGTCCATGGCCTTGAGCCAGCCCTTGCTGTCCGCGTTGCCGACGAACGGCACGCGGCCCGCGAACAGGAGGTCGCCGGCGAACAGCACCCGGTCCTCCACGACGTACATGAGGATGTCCTCGGGCGAATGCGCGCCTTCCGAGAACAGGATCCGGAACGTGAGGCCGCCCAACTTGAAGTCGGTATCGCCATCGAGCCAGAGGTCGGGCGGCACGATCACCGTATTGTCGTCGACCCACGGATACAGCTCCGCGCGGCGTTGCGCCAGCCGATCGACGGCCTGGGTCGACGCGAGATACTGCTGCGCGTTGCGGTGCGCCCAGATCTCGACGCCCGGCTTGCTGATTTCCTGCAGCCCGTAGATGTGGTCGGCATGGTAATGCGACACGATCACCCGCCGGACCGGTTGCGGCGTGACTTTGCCGATGGCAGCGATCATGGCCCGGCCCAGCGCCGGCGTGCCGAGCGCGTCGAACAGCACCACACCGTCGGCGGTGACGACGAATCCGGCATTCGACATGAAGCCCTTGTTCTGCGCGCTCGCCGCGCCCGCTTCGCCCTCGAAGAACCAGCAGTGCTCGGAGACGCGCTGCGGCGTGAGCACGATTCCGTCGGTCGCAGCCGCCGATGCCGCAAGCGCGAAGGCCAGGAATGCCGCACCGAGTGCCACCACACGCGCCGCGGCGGAACGCGAGAAAACGTGGACGAAAGTCAGCCTTGTCATGGCTGCGATTGTAACGCGGTGTCGCTGCGCCACGTCACGCGGGCAGGCATGAACGGCGCGGTTCGAGGCGGGGCAACGGCGTGGCGGCCGCTTGCGAGGCGCGCGTCTCAGCTGCGCTTCCCGCCGAAATTGAACTGGACGCCGAGCCACGCGCCGAAGGGCGTTGCCGGGGCACGGAACGGCTCGGGCCCGGCCAGTCCCGGCGCGAAGGTGTTGCCGGGACCGCGGAAGAAATTGGATCCCAGGATGCCGAAGTTCTGGTAGCGCGTGTTGAACAGATTGGTCACGTTGGCGAAGAGCTCCCAGCGGGGATCGGGCTGCCAGCGGGCGTCGAGATTGACGACCGCGTAGCCGGGGACCACGCCGGCAGGGTCCAGGTTGTTCTCGTTGCCGCGGGCATACTGGCTGCTCGCGGCGATCATCGTCGCGCCGATCGAAAGGGCCGGAGTCATCGCCCATACGCCACGCAATTTGAGGAGTTGCCGCGGAATGCCGGGAATGAAACGGCCCGGCGTCACGGTGATTTCCCCGTCCGCGTTGGCGGTCGGGTTGTTCGGGCTCGTTTCCACGAATCCGGTCTGGTACGTCGCACGCGTGTAGCTGTAACGCGCGGTAAGCGCCACAGGACCCAGCGGTGCGGTGGCCCCGACTTCGAAGCCTTCACGCCGCGTGCGCCCGATATTCTGGAAGTAGCCGGCATTCACCGCGCCGGTGCCGGCGGAAATGAACTGGATGTCGTTGGCGAGATCGGTGCGATAAGCGGTGATGTTCCAGAACGTGTTCGTGTCCCACGATCCCCGCGCGCCCGCCTCGGTGGTCGTCGCGATGACCGGCTGCAAGGGGGGATCGGCGACAAAGATGTTCGGCAGCGTGCACGGCGCATTGGGGTCGGCGCAGGCAAGCTCGACCGGCGTCGGAACCCGCATGCCCTGGCTCCAGCTTGCATACGCGGTTGTTGCCGGCGACGGGGTGAAGGTGACGCCGGCCGCCGGATTGACCCGCGCATAGCGATGGCTGCCATCCACCGCCGGCGATTCGCCGCTGCGGTCGGCGAGGGTGATGTGCGCATCGTTGTAGCGCGCCGATGCGGTCGCCGCCAACGATTCGGTGAGCGCAATCGTATCCATGGCGTAGAGGCTGTAGTTGCGCGTGGTCGTGCGCACACTGGCGTCGGGAACCGGAGACCCGATGCCGATCGTCTCGCGGTCGGGCGTGACGGCGGCGGGCTGCTCGCTCTGCGCGAAATCGGTGTCGCCGAGATCGGCGGCGGCGCCGAGGGTGAGGCGATTGCGACGACCGGCCAGCGCGGGCAGCAATGCAAGCTGCAGCGCCGCGCCCCAGCCGCGCGAGGCGACATTGGACGCGACGTTGAACGCCGGCGGGGAGTCTGCCGCCTCCGGGACATACGTGCCGTTGACGTTGCTGTTGGTACCGTTGCTTGTGAGCTGCCGGAAGTACGCGTTTGCGCTGAGCACGGCGGTCTCTCCGGCGAGTTGCGTGCCCTGCGCATTGACAAACACCAGCCGGTTCACGGCGGTGTCAGGCCAGGTATACGCCTGTCGCGGTTCGGCGAGCATCGAAACCGGCAGCGCCTGCGTGCCGTCCAGGTGAGTGTCGGCGAGCGATACGCTGAGGGCGAGATCGGTGTCTCCCTGCTGCCATCCGAGCTTGCCGAAGAGCTGCTGCACGAGGCTCGACGAGTGCTCGCGCCAGCCGCGGTCCGAAAGATAGTTCCCGTTGACATACCAGTCGAGCGAGCTCTCTCCGCCGCCCGTTTCGAAGGTCAGTGCGCCACGGCCGAACGAGCCGCCATAGGTCTCGATGCGGGTGCCGGGGAATGCGGTGCCATTCTTGGTGTAGATCGCGAGCGCGCCTCCCAGCGTATTGAGCCCGAAAATCGGGTTCGATCCCGGGATCACCTGGACGCTCGCGATCGCGGCGGTGGGAATCAGGTCCCAGTTGACGACATCGCCGAAGACCTCGTTGATGCGCACGCCGTCCTGGAACACGGAAAGCCCCTGTGGCGTCCCGAGCAGCGGCGACGCCGTGAAGCCGCGGAAGTTGACGTCCGGCTGGAACGGATTGCCGGTCGCCGTGTTGAGATTGACGCTGCTGCCGTTCGCGTCGAGGAAGTCGGCGATCCCCGCGGGCCGCTGCCGTTCGATCTCCCGGCCGGAGAAGACCTGAACGTTGCCTGGGACATCGGTGAGGGGCGCCGCCAGGCCCGGCAGGGGCGTCGTGCCTATGACCTCGACGCTCGGGATCGGCGTGACCGGCGGAGCCTGCGCTGCTGCGCCCGCGCATGCCGTCGTTGCCGCGAACATGAGCGCAGCCCGTCGCATCGCGCGGGCCTCAGCGGATGGCTACACCCCACGGCAGCTCGCCGACGGGGATCTCCGCGATCTTCTTGTTGCTGTCGGTGTCGATCACGGCGACTGCATTCGAACGGCCGCAAGCAACATAGAGTTTCTTGCCGTCGGGGGTGAGCGCCATGTTCCACGGTCGCTTGCCGACCGGAATTTCCTGCACGATCGCGTTGGTCGCGGTATCGATCACCTGTACCGTGCCCTTGCCGCCGGAGGAGACGTAGACGCGCTTGCCGTCCGGGTGGACGGCAACGCCGTTCGAGCGGCTGCCGGCCTTGATCACCGCGATGACCTCGTGCTTGCCGACGTCGATTACGTTGACGGTGTCGGCATGCTCCACGGCTACGTAGGCCCGGGTTCCGTCCGGCAGGAAGCCGATCCCGCGCGGCCGTTCGCCCACCTTCACGGACTTGATCACTTCGCCCTTCGCGACGTCCACGATGTCGACGTGGTCGGCCTCCTCGGCGCTGACATAAAGCCACTTGCCATTCGGGCTCCATACCGCGTGTTCGGGGTTCTTGCCGCGCATCCTGATGCGCCGGGCGACCTTGAGCGCGGTGGTGTCGACCACCACGACCTGGTCGTTCTCCTCGATTGCGGCCGCGATCCAGTTGCCGTCCGGCGAGAGATAGATGGCCTCGGGCGAATCGCCGAGCGGCACGCGCGCAATCTCGACCTGCTTCACCGGATCGACGACAACCAGGGCATTGGCGGTCTGGTCGGAGAGATAGAGCCGCGCACCGTCGGGAGACACGGCGACGCCGCGTGGTTTCTGCCCGAACTTGAGCGTCGCCACGACCTTGTCAACCGCAGTGTCGATCACGGAGACCGTTGCCGAGCCCTCGTTGGGTACGTAGGCCGTGGGACCGGCAAGCGCGTCGAGCGCGCTCAAGCCCAGCGCGAGCGCGGCGCAAAGGAGGTGGGAAGCCGTGCGATTCACGTCGTCGTCGTCCAATTGATCGGTGGGGGCTTGGGCTTTGCCGGATGCGTTCCGTCATTTATGCTACACGACTTTGCTCGAAACGAGCTGCTGCCCTGCCGACAAGCCGAACCCGCGCTGATGCTGTCCTTCCGTTTCCGCCCGCCCACGATTTTCCTGCGCGCCGCGCTGCCCATCGCGGCCGGCGTTGCGCTGGCGCACGGCGGAACGCTCGACGCGCAGCAAGTTGCGCCTGGGGTGCTTGACCCGGTGGTCGTCACCGCCACCCGCAGCGCGGAACGTGCGTTCGACCTGCCGGTTGCAATCGACACCGTGGGCGTCGACCAGATCCAGCGCGGCCAGCTTCAGGTGAACCTGTCCGAATCGCTCGTGCGCGTGCCCGGCATGTTCGTCCAGAACCGCTGGAATTACGCGCAGGACTCGGCGCTGTCGATCCGAGGCTTCGGCGCGCGCGCCAACTTCGGCGTGCGCGGCGTGCGACTGTACCAGGACAACATCCCGGCAACCATGCCGGACGGTCAGGGCCAGACCGGCAGCTTCAGCCTCGTGTCGGCGCAGCGGATCGAGGTGTTGCGCGGGCCGTTCTCGTCGCTCTACGGCAATGCGTCGGGCGGGGTCATTTCGGTCTTCACGGAGGACGGGCCCGTGCCGCCCCAGGCGTCCGCGCAGCTGGTCGGCGGCAGCTACGGGACGTGGAACGCGATCGCCAAGCTCGAAGGGCAGGGCGGCGCGGTCAATTACGTCGTGGCGGGCAACCGGTTCTCGACCGACGGCTATCGCGAGCACAGCACGGCAACGCGCAACCTTGCCAACGTCAAGCTGAGCCTCGCGGCGGCGCCTGACACGACGATCACGATGATCGCGAACTCGCTGTATCAGCCCGAGGCGCAGGATCCGCTGGGCCTCACGCGCGCGCAGTGGGAAGCGAATCCGCGGCAGGCCGATCCGGCCGCGATCCGCTTCGACACGCGCAAGACCGTCAGCCAGATGCAGGGGGGCGCCACCGTCGAGCAACGATTCGGCGCCGACACCGATCTGCGGGTCACCGGATACGGCGGCTCGCGCCAGGTCCGCCAGTATCTCGCGCTGCCGGGCACCGTTGCCACTTCGTCGGGCGGCGTGACCGATCTCGACCGCAGTTTTGGCGGCGTCGACGCCCGGCTCACGTCGCGTTTTTCTCTGGCCGGCCAGCCTGCCGCGCTGACTGTGGGCGCCGATTACGAATCGCAGCGTGAGCACCGGCGCGGGTTCGTCAACAACGACGGGGCATTGGGCGACCTGCGCCGCGACGAGGACGATTTCATCAGCAGCACCGACGGCTACCTGCAGTTCGAGTGGACGCCGCTGGATGCGCTGTCGGTGCTCGCCGGCGTGCGTTACAGCGATGTCCGCTTCCGCACCGACGACCATTACGTCAATGCGGCGAATCCCAATGACAGCGGCCAGCGCAACTACAACCACGGCAGCCCGGTGCTGGGGGCGGTCTGGCATTTGCGGGACGATGTCAACGTGTACGCAAACTACGGCGAGGGCTTCGAAACGCCGACCTTTGCCGAGTTGGCCTACCGCCCCGTGGGGCCCGGCCTCAACCTCGGACTGCAGCCGAGCGTCAGCAACTCGGGCGAAATCGGCGTCAAGGCGTTCTTCGGCCGACAGCAACGAGTGAATCTTGCCGCGTTCAACGTCGAAACCACGGACGAAATCGTGGTCGACACGGCGGTAGGCGGCCGCACCACCTACAAGAACGCCGCCAAGACCCGCCGCCGCGGTGTGGAGGTCAACTGGGAAGGCGATCTCGGCGCAGGGTTCGCGGGCTACGCCGCCTACACGTGGCTCTCGGCGAAATTCGCGTCGGACGCGACCACCGGCCTGCCGCCGCTGATCGTGCCGGCCGGAGCGCGGTTGCCGGGAGTTCCCCTGGCCAACGGCTACGCTGAGCTCACCTGGTCATCTCCGGCGGCTGGCGGCCTGACCGCCGCGCTCGAAGTCCAGTACGCGGGCAAGATGTACGTCAACGACCGCAATACGGACGCGGCGCCGGCCTACACGATCGGCAACGTGCGGGTTGGCTTCGAGCAGCGCACCGGCCGCTGGCTGTTGCGCGAGTTCGCCCGCCTCAACAATTTCACGGACCAGAATTACGTCGGAACGGTGATCGTCGGCGACGCCAACGGCCGCTATTTCGAGCCGGCGGCCACCCGCAATTTCCTGATCGGAGTCACCGTCAATGCGAGCTTCTGAGACGAGCGAGCGCTACACACGCACGGCGATCGTCCTGCACTGGCTGATCGCGCTGCTCGTGATCGCGCAGTTCGCGTGGGGCTGGTGGATGCAGGGGATCCCGAAGCAGCCACCGGGCGTGCGGGCCGAGGCGTTCAACCTGCACAAGTCGGTCGGGTTGACGATCCTTGCGCTGATGGTGGTGCGGATCCTGTGGCGGCTCGGACATCGACCGCCGCGGCTGCCGCCGATGCCACCGTGGCAGGTGTGGGCCGCTCGGGTCACGCACGGCGTGCTGTACGCAATGCTCGTGATCCATCCGCTTGCCGGCTATCTCGGTTCGGAATTCAGCGGCTATCCGGTCAAGTATTTCGGGATGACCCTTCCGTCGTGGGCGGGCAAGAACGTCGCGCTCAAGGATTTGCTGAGTGTCGTCCACCTGGCGACGAGCTGGGTGATCGCCGCCGCGGTGGCGTTGCACTTGGCCGGCGCCTTGAAGCACGCGGTACTCGACCGTGACGGGCTGCTGGCAAGGATGGGGATCGGGAAGCGGAGCGCGTTGCCCGGTACGCGTAGCCCGGGTTGAGCGCCAGCGAAACCCGGGGGGTTGTGGCAACGGCCCCGGCGGCCCCGGGTTTCGCTGGCGCTCAACCCGGGCTACGAAGCGGCGCTGCCTCCAGCACCTTCGCCGTATCGTCGAACTTGCCGTCGCGCGCCATTTCCAGCGCGGTCTTGCCGCGGTTGTCCTTGAGGTCGGCGCGGGCGCCGGCGTCGAGCAGAGCCTTGACCGTGGCCGATTTTCCGAATCCCGCCGCCCACATCAGCGCGGTCAGGTCATTCTGATAGATCGCGTTCGGATCCACGCCCTTGGCGATCAGCATCTTGACGATCTCGGTGTGCCCTGCGCCGGCGGCGTAGGTCATCGCGTTCTTTTGCAGGCGGTCAAGCGCCTTGAGGTCGGCGCCTTTGCCGAGCAGCGTGGCGACCATCTCGGCTTGCCCCGCGAAGGCCGCTGCCATCAGCGGTGTCACGCCGTTGACGGCCGGCAGGTTGACGTCGGTGCCGGCGTCGAGCATGACCTTTGCCATCGCGAGGTCCCCCTTCTTGAGCGCGATGAGCAGCGCCGTCTCGCCCAGCCGGTTGCGCGAATTCGCTGCCGCTCCGCCTTTCAGCGCGCGCTCCAGCCCGGCGGCGTCGCCGTTGCGCGCGGCGAGCAGCAAGCGGGCGTTGACCGAGAGATCCTGTTCGGCGCCGCGGGCGATGCCGGACAGCGCGAGAAACCCAATGGCGATGGCCAATGCCAGACTGTCCCTCAATCGCATCGAATGCCTCCGTAATCAGATGTGAATCATGCGACGTCGTGTTGCGCCGCACAACCGGGTGCGGTTTGCAACCGGTGTTCAATTGGAATATAACGCAGCTTGCGCCGAAGTGGTCTGGCCTCTTGGCCAATCGCGGCGGCCGGTTTTCTGGGGCAACAAAACGCGAACAGCACGGAGGAATTATGCAATACCGGAGTGCATTGGTGGGTGTGGCTGCCGTATCCGCGATGTATTTGGCGGGTGCCGGCGTGGCTGCAGGGCAGGAGATTACGGGTGGGGCGACGACCATGGCGAAGCCGATGGCGAAGGCGCCATCGGCCATTACCCAGGCGATGCTCGACGGTGCCGCCGGCGACGCGAACAACTGGATTCACTCGAACGGCAGCTACGAGCAGACGCGGTATTACCCCGGCGCCCAGATCAACGCCACCAACGTCGGCAAGCTGAAGCCCGCCTTCGTGTTCCAGACCGCGGTGCTGGAGTCGATGGAAACGGCGCCGATCGTAGTCGACGGCGTGATGTTCCTGACGACCTCGTTCAACCACGTCTATGCAATCGATGCGGTCACCGGCGAGGAATTCTGGCACTACAAGCACAAGCTCGGGCCGATCGTGACGGTATGCTGCGGCAACAACAACCGCGGCGTGGCGATCGAAGGCGGCACGCTGTACATGGGCACGATCGACGCCAAGCTCGTCGCGCTCGACGCCAAGACCGGCAAGCTGCTGTGGGAAACGCAAATCGCCGATCCCGAGAAGGGCTATTCGGAAACCATGGCGCCCGTCGTCGTCGATGGCAAGGTGCTGCTCGGCACCAATGGGGGCGAATACGGCGTCCGCGGCTTCGTCAAGGCGTTCGACGCGAAGGACGGCAAGCTCCTTTGGACGTTCTACACGATTCCCGAGAAAGGCCATGAAGGCGTGTGGGCGGTCAACGACGCGACCGGCCGCGACATGCACCGCGACATCGCCGCGGAAAAGAAGATGCTGGCCGAGAAGGGCGGCGACTTCTACCAGACGCTCGGCGGCGGCGTGTGGATGGCGCCGGCGGTGGACAAGAAGACGCGCACGGTGTTCTTCGTTGTCGGCAATCCGTCCCCCGACCTCTACG
>Ga0315287_10007896_pt1 | contig 10704 bp, 7 predicted proteins | sample YL17G11_0_MG_FD_205037 | JGI IMG/M metagenome (GOLD analysis project Ga0315287, IMG submission 205037) | Sediment microbial communities from Yellowstone Lake, YNP, Wyoming, USA - YL17G11_0 | ecosystem: Environmental > Aquatic > Freshwater > Lake > Sediment | place: USA: Wyoming | collected...
ATTGCTTGGGAAGGAGAAGGCTTTGGAAATCCCGTGCCATGCGAAGTTCCTGCTCGATGCGTTGCTGGTTGGCCAGCTGATTATACAGCTTCACCGTATCCACCATGACAGCAGCCTGGTCAGAGAGGGATTCCAGAAGGCTCAAGTCGGCTTTTGTGAAGTTCTGGCCGTCCCTGCGGTTGACCACAGCCATAACTCCCAGAACCTTGTCCTTGATCTTGAGGGGAGAAACCATCAAAGTTTCGATCGGCACGAAATCCGTGATGTTTTGAGGGACGCGAGGATCATTGTGCGCATCCACAATCAGCTGGGATTCACCTGTCTGCGCCACAGATCCTATAATCCCCTCTCCCACTTCGATCTTATCCCGCATGATCCATTCGGTGAGGGATTTTCTCTTAGAGAAGGCAAGCCCCTGAATTTTATGAAGGGGCGGAAAAAGCCCCAGGACCACCTTTGCCTTCATGGTCTTTTCCCGTTCATTCAGGAGGAAGATGGCGCCGGACTCGGCATGGGAATATTCGACGATAAAATTCGTGATAATTTCCAGAGATCCCTGAAGATCAATGGTATCGGTGATGCGCTCTCCGATTTTATGAAGAAAGGACAGAACTGCTTCGCGTTCCTTGGTTCGGTTCTCAATGGCCTGATGAAAGATTTTGATTTTCCTTCGCAGGAGAAAAATCCATATTAAGAGGGCAAATATGATCACGGTTAAGGCATTTTTGGTCATTCCCTGTTCTCCACCTGATAACAGAAATAAGAATCAAACTTCCCATGGTCTGGTGTCAATTAAAAAGGAAACGGGAGATTCCGGCTGAATCATGAGGAGTGGATTGATATAAAAGAACTTACATGGATATCTATCTTTTCACATCATTCCCCTGGGATCAAAGGGGAAATCGCCAATAATTAATCCAGAAAAGATCCCAAGATCATCAAGAGACAGGATCTGCTTTTCTTCTCTATTCTCGTTTCATATTCCCATAGAATAAGGAGGCATAATATGAAAATCTTTATCAGCGATCTTCATCTGGGCTGCGGGGATCCGCTTGAGGATTTTGTGTTGTGGGAGAAAGAGGAACTCCCTTTGGAAAAAACCCCGAAGTTCCTCCGTTCCGGGATCAACCGGATGCATGAGTTTTTTTCCGATTTCCTCGAGGAGTGTATTCGCCGGGGATCTGATGATCACTCGCGTTTGGAGCTGATTTTTCTTGGCGACACTTTTGATCTGCTTCAGGTCCTGCCTGAAGAGAGAAGAAATCCGGAGAAGGTCAATCTCATCGCTGAGAGCCATCAACCCTTTTTTAAAGCCCTCAGGCGCTTTCATGACGACAAAGGAGGGGATGTGACTTTCATTCTCGGAAATCATGATCATGATCTCCTTTATCCGGAGCTCTGGGATACTCTGATAAAACATGTGCCGTTTGCGAATCACCCCTTTGGGGGGAAACCGCTCCTTTTTTACCACGATCCTGAGGCCGGAATATATGCGGAGCATGGAAACCAGTATGACACCCTGAATGCGTTCGAGAATCCGTCGGATCCGGAAGAATGGCCGTTCGGTTCGGAACTGGTGCTGCGCCTTGTGAATCCTTTGGAGCGCTCTTATCCGATTATTGACAACCTGGGTGTGCGGGAATGTTTATGGTATGCCATCCGTCATGTCCCGGAAGTACTCTCCAAGGCGCAAAGAAAGGATTTGCTCCTGGCAGAGGCGCTGAACACCCTTTCGCGGGAGAACCGCCTGCAACACCTCGCGTATTTTCTTCTTCATCAACTCATGCCGACAAGCGGAGCATCGGTTTTTCAGGTCCTCTGGAGGCTTCTCCAGAGGAATGAAGAACTGCTCCGTGATGGACAAAGTCGCAGAAGGCATCTGAAAGGGCTCTTGTACACATTCAAGTGCATGGGGCGGAATCCCTTGAGAATCTTCCAGGAATTTCTGAGTGACCGTCTCCGGGAGGCCGCCTTCAAGATGGCGAAGGGTAAGGGACGTGGGGGGATGGGGAATCCCAAGCCCGCGCCGAAATTCATTCTCCTGGGACATGCGCATCGTCCCTGCGTAAAAAAAACAGCCGGAGACTCCCTATACGTTAATACCGGATCCTGGAAGATGCGGGCTGTTCCTTATAGACGATTATCCTTCCAGCTGCAGCAGACCCTGGATTATGCCCTGGCGTACAGGACGAAGCAGGGACGGTGGCAAATCCGGCTTTACAGCTGGGCGCAGGAGCGGATTGCTCATGAAGGGCAAAACAAAAAGAATTAATGACAAGGGGTCAAACCCCGTTTTGGGATTATAAGGAATTTGTTTCTCTTGCAAACTTCCCCAGCCCCGGATATGAGAAAAGAATTCAAGCCAGGTCCTGCAACAGGAGGGGAAAAATCTTTTTCAACCTCAAAAGGAGGAGCGAGAATGAAAGGATATACAAGGGCGATTCTGGCGATCATGGGAATTTGTATGATTCTTTTTCCCGGATGCAGGAGGGTGATTGTGGAGAGCCAGCCGGATGTGGTGTATGAGAAAGAGCCCGGTCCTCCGCCGCATGCCCCCGCCCATGGGTACAGGAGGAAATATTATTCCTACATTTTTTATCCCAGCTGCAGCATTTATTTAGACATTGAGAGAAAACTCTATTTCTTTTTAGATGCCGGAGCCTGGAAAACGGCTGCGATTCTTCCCCCGCACATCCATCTTGCGATGGAGGGATCTGTCAACATCGAGATGGACACCCAGACACCCTACATCAAGATCGATGAGCATCGGAAGCAATATCCACCGGGACAGATCAGGAAAGAGCAGCCGGTCAAAGGTCATCCTGGTGCGGTAAAGGTGAAGGGGAAAAAGGGAAGATAAGTTCCCTGATTTTTTTCCAGGCGTTCCTGCCCATGCGGGAAGGGTCTAAAGGAAATTTTTGCTTGATTTTTTCACGGCTTCAAGAAGAGATGTTTCCTCATATTGTATCCATAAAATTCATCAACAAAAAAGGATGAAGATCCATGAGTAAAGAGAAATCCCTGCTGGAGAAATTACGCTCGACATACGAGCCGAAGATCCCCTCCATTTTGAAGACGAGTATCAACAATATTTCCCTCAAACAAGGCGGTCGGACCACAAGCCTTGGGGATCCAAAGGAGATCCGATCAAGTTTTCCAAACACCTTTGGCCGTCCGATTGTCCGGATGGTGAAAGGAAAAGGCCCCAGGGAGGTCAAGGCTTTGAATGTGGGTGTGGTGCTGAGCGGCGGTCAGGCGCCGGGCGGACACAATGTCATAACCGGTCTTTACGACGGCATCAAAGCCCTCCATCCCAAAAGCTGCCTTTATGGATTCAAGGGCGGGCCCACGGGGATCTTCACTGAGAATTATGAGACCCTCAGTGGAAAAGTCATCAATGCCTACAGGAACTCCGGTGGTTTTGACATGATCGGCAGCGGCAGGGATAAAATCGAAAAATCGGATCAGCTCACTGCTTGCAAGGCAGCGTGTGAAAAACTGGCGCTTGATGCCCTTGTGATTATCGGGGGCGATGACTCCAACACCAATGCAGCGGTTCTGGCGGAATATTTCCTGAAGGAAGGACAAAAGACCGCTGTGATCGGGATTCCCAAAACCATTGATGGGGATCTTCGCAGCAAGATGATCGAGGTTTCCTTCGGATTTGACACAGCATGCAAGCTTTACTCGGAAATGATTGGGAATATCTGCCGGGATACCCTGAGCGCACGGAAATACTGGCATTTTATCAAAATGATGGGACGAAGCGCAAGCCATGTCACCCTGGAATGCGCCCTCCAGACCCATCCCAACATCGCCCTGATCGGGGAAGAGGCTGATGAGAAAAACCTGACCCTGGCTCAGATCGTGGAATATATTGCGCATGTGGTGATCGAGCGATCCAGGGCGGGGAAAAATTTCGGCGTGTGCCTGGTTCCGGAAGGACTGATCGAATTCATCCCCGAGATACGGAACCTGATCAGAGAGCTCAACACCATTCTTGCGGAGCATGACAAATACTTTAAGACGATCGGGGAGTTCGCCGATCAGCAGGAATTCATCAATCAGAAGCTGTCCAAAAAGTCGAGTTATGTTTTCAGCAGCCTTCCAGCCCGAATCCAGAAACAGCTGCTCCTGGATCGGGACTCCCATGGCAATGTGCAGGTAAGCAAGATCGAGACGGAAAATCTCCTGATTGAACAGGTGAAAGAATTGATCGACGAATGGGCGACGGAGGGGAAGATCGACGAAAAGATCTCAAAAAAGTTCAGAACCCAAAATCATTTTCTTGGTTATGAAGGCCGTTGTTCCTTCCCAAGCAACTTCGATGCGGACTATACCTATGCCCTGGGTCGCACAGCGGCGCTGCTTGCCATGTTCAGAATGACGGGTTACATGGCTGCCGTGACAGGGCTGACCAGGCCTGTTTCCCAGAGAGGGGTATGGGGCGTTCCCCTTACATCGCTTATGAATGTGGAAATCCGCAAGGCAAAAAGGGTGCCTGTAATCAAGAAAGCCCTTGTGGAGACAGGGGGGAAGGGTTTCAAACTCTTTGCAGAAAATCGCCTGAAATGGGAAATGGACGATGAGTATGTGTTTCCCGGTCCGATCCAGTATTTCGGGCCGCCGGATCTCTCGGACATGCCGACAAAGACTCTTCTCCTTGAGAGAAAAAAATAATCCTGGTCATGTCCATATGGGACATCGCAAGAAAAAAACAAAGATATCTCCCAGCCGGGCTTATAATGCCATCCTTCTTTCCCTCCTTGGGATTGCGGTTATCAGCTTCATTGTTTTTTTGCCCTGCTTGAAGAATGGCTTTACAAACTGGGATGACGATCTCCTGGTCACGCAGAATCCCACGATTCGCTCCCTCTCCTGGAACAATATTCAAAAGATGTTCACTTCGTTTCATTTCGCCCATTACCATCCCCTGGTGCTTGTTTCCTTCGCGCTGGAATATCGTTTCTTCAAATCAGATCCTCGCGTCTATCATACCACAAACATCCTGCTTCACATCACTAGCGCACTTCTGGTATTCTGTCTGATATACCGGATCAACCGGAGTGTTTCCGTTTCCCTGATCACGGCGCTCCTGTTCAGCATTCATCCCATGCGGGTGGCATCTGTGGCGTGGATTTCAGAGAGGAAGGATGTACTTTATTCCGTATTTTTTCTGGGTGCATGCATCGTTTACCTTTCGTATGTGAGGACCGGGCTTCGGAAATATTATTATCTCACCATCGCTCTTTTTATATTGTCTCTCCTGTCCAAAGCCATGGCGATTTCACTCGTTTTCGTGCTTTTACTCCTCGACTATGGCGAGAAAAGGCCCTGGAACAGGAATATCCTTTTGGAGAAACTCCCCTTTTTCGTTCTTTCTCTCCTCTTCAGCATGCTTGCAATACGGGCGCATTCTCCCACTGGGGAGATGCGGCGGATATTCGGCGTTCTGTTCAGCGATCAGCTATATCTGGCGGCTTATGGTGTGATTTTTTATCCCTTCAAGTTACTTGTGCCTTTGAATCTTTCCTGTGTGTATCCTTATCCGGAAAAGACCGGCGGGGCGCTGGCTTTGAAGTACCTTGTCTCTCCCCTTTTTCTGGGAATCATGATTGCGGGCGTCGTTTATGCGGGGAAAGAATACACGAGGAAGATCTATTGGGGGGTTTTATTTTTTCTCCTCACAATCATTCCCGTTCTCAAGATAGTGCCATTCGGAGCAGCCATTGCAGCGGATCGTTTCACCTACCTTCCCTCAATAGGGCTCTTTTACCTCGTTGCAGAAGGAATAGCCTGGGTGTATAACCACAAATTCGCATCATCCGTGGAGATGAAATCTGTTTTCATCTTCCTTGTTATTCTTGTCTTCGCTCTTCTCTCCCATTCCACATGGGAACGCTCCAAAGTGTGGAAAGATGATATCACATTATGGAACGACGTAATTCAAAAATATCCCCGCACATCTCTCGCCTATAATAACAGGGGAAACGCCTGGCACAAGAAGGGGAATCTCCGGGTTGCCCTGGCGGATTATAACAAGGCGCTTGAGATTGAAAAGAAATATGCAGAGGCATACTTCAACAGGGGGTTTGCCCATGCTCAGGCAGGGATTTACGACAAGGCGGTCGAAGACTATGCCCGGGTTTTAAATCTGGATCCAAAGTATCCTGATGCGCACAATAATCTGGGTCTTGTTTACATGAGGAAAAAGGAATATGACAAAGCCATTGAGGAGTTCATCAGGGAACTCTCCCTGTATCCCGACTCCGGCAGGGCTTATGCAAACAGGAGCCTGGCGTATTATGAGAAAGGAGACGTGGAAAGGGCTGTGGAGGATGTGCAGACCATGCAAAGGCTGGGCATGCCTGTAAGCCCCAAGCTGGTTGAAGCGCTGAAGAGATCGGAAGAAAAGAAGGGGGCATTTCCATCAACGCCTTCCCCAGGGCGATGATTTTTTTCTTGCCAACAAGGTTTTTCTTTTTCATCTTACCATCTGAATTTTATTGAGAGGTTGGAGATTCATGAGATCACAAAGAAACAAAGAAACAAGCGGGCAATTCCCCTTCTTTCAAGTTCGATTCCGCCTTTTTCACATCCTGGCACATCTCATGGTCTGCATTCTTATATTAACAGGGTGTTCTGACAGGGAAGAATCTCTTCCGGCTCCGGCGGTTTCCCAAGAGACTCAAAAGACTCCCACCCCGGGAGAAACCCAGACCCAGCCATCCGAGGTTGATATATATTTGAACGCCTTGAAGGACATAGAGCAAACCACAGGCAAACAGAGTTCCCACGCACTGTATTTCCAAATGCGTATTGTCTTGAAAGATCAATCGGAGGAAACATTACTTGACTGTGCACAATGGGTTCTTGCCAATTCCTGGATTGACGGCAGCACCACAGCTTCGATCGTGCTCGAGGGGATCAGGGCAAATCAGGATTCCCTGGATATTCTTTCCAAAGGGGTGCAGATTGACAATCCGGTTCTTCCGAGCAACCGGCGGATGGAAATGCTGGTTCCGAATTGGAGAAAGATTTACACAATTGCGCTCCTGCGGCTTGCGGAGTCCAAACATTCAGCCACACAAAAATTGAAAGACAGGAATAAGCCGGATATTTCGCTCATGGAAGAGGCGGAGGCTGGACTGGAGATCCTTCAATTCGGCGGGCACTTCATGTGCGACAATGCCACGTTGGTCCACTATCTGATCGGCAACGGCATCCGTTCCTTTGCAGCGGATTATCTCATCTGGACGGTTGAAAATGATCGAAGGTTCACGCTCGATCGGATGGATGTGATCAATCGGATCCTTTCTCACGAAGAGAAGAGAAATTCGATGTTCCGGGGATGGCATGATGACCTCTCTGTGTTCCTGGATATTCAGCTGGAGATATCCGGCAGGATTCTTCCCCGCGATCCCAAACCTGAGTTTCTGGATCAGCTGAGGAAAAGACTGGCTGAGAACATGCATGTGAATGCTCAAACCCTGACCAGGGAACAGATCCTGGATCTTTATTCCACAAATACCCTGGCACGGTATTTCAAGGAATACCTCGAGGCTGGGAAGACCTTTGCGGATCTGTCCCCCGCCGAACGGGAAAAGGGAACGGAAAAATATGAGGAGCAGGCAAGGCTTCTCTCGCCCCGACGCTCCCCTTACCTCAGAAACATGGAGATACCCACAGTGACAGATCTTCTACGCATGGAACAGATTGTAACAACCAAGCTCCGACTGGTGGTGAGTTCGCTTGCGATTCAGGAATGTATCGCCAGAAAACGTGCTGCCACTCTTCTAAGGTCGGTGAAGGCGCTCTATCTGGATGAAGTCTGGGCAAAAGATCCGTTCACAGACAATGAGATGATCCTGACCTATCATAAGACCGACCTAATCGGGCTTAACGGTGAAATACCCCCCTGGTTTTATTCCCTTGCCCCTGGATATACCCAGAATTATAATTTTGAAATTATATTTCCCATTCCCCAATCGCGAGTGAAAAATCCATAATAATCATCTCCCATATAAGAATGTTAACGCAAAGACGCGGAGACGCAGGGATGATACCAGAGATTTGAGAAGACCCATATTCTCTATCTTTGCGCCCTCCTACGGCGGGCAAGCCTTTGCGTCCCTGCGTTAAAAAGTTACATTTCAGTACATAACAGATTATTGTGCGTGATGTCCTGGATTGTCAAGTTTGATAGCTAACGGAGAATAAAATGGGGAGGAGGAACGTTAATCTTTGAAGCGGAATTTGAGGACGGCCCAGAGGCCGGAGAAAAGGATTTTTGCATTGAACGTGGAACGGCCGCTTCTTCGCTCCTCGAAAATAATGGGAACCTCGATCATTTTAAAGTTCTTCCTTTTGCATCGAAAAAGGACTTCCTGGACAATGGCAGGTCCATTGGACGTGAGGGTGTCCAGATCAATAGATTCCAAAACCTGTCGTCGAAAGACGCGGTATCCGGATGTACAATCGCGTATAGAGAGTCCCAGTATCATTCGAATATAAAAATTGGCCGCGTATGTGATCAGGGTTCTGAGGAAGGAGCGGCCTGTTTCGCTTCCGCCTTTAACGAGCCTGGAGCCGATCACCACATCCGCCCTTTCCGCAGCATCGAGCAGGGATGGAAGGAATCTGGGATGATGGGAAAAATCCGCGTCCATCTCCACAACGAGATCGGCTTTTTTTTCGAGGGAGAATTTGAATCCTGCAACGCCCGCGGATCCGCGCCCTCTTTCTCCTGTGCGATGGATGAGGAACACGCAATCCGTGGTTTTCATTTTTTCCCGAACAATCCTGTGTGTTCCATCCGGGGAGTCATCATCGATCACCACGATGCAAAGATCCTGCCTGAGCGCGAGTAGATCCTCCATCAGGGGGAGGATATTGCCCGTTTCATTATAGGTGGGAAGGATGACCATGACAGACATGTTGGGGAGCCTCACTTTTTGCGCGGGGAATCTTGAGATTTCCCCGCCTTTTTGTAGCAGGATTCGCAGATGACGGTGATATGATGCATGCCGGTTCGGGCGAGGGCATAACACAGCTCGGGCTTGATGGGCACGCCGCAATTTTCGCAGTGGTTTTTCGTCTCGATGCATTCCGGACAAAGGGCGATATCTCCGATCAGCCAGGAGGCATAGTGATCCTTTGTCATTTGAATCGGCGCGCCGCATTCACAACAGGTGAGTCCGAAAAGAGTGGGATATTTCTTCGCGGATGGCTCCTCATCCCACAACAGGCAGCGGCACATGAGGTATTCCGGAGGAAGCGAGTAGCCGCGGTCAATGGTGAGTTTCTCAGCCTTCTTGAGGATCCACATGGCATAATCTCTTTTCACCCTGGAATATTGGATAAGCTCCGACTTCTGGTTGAGGAGCTGGACAATCTGATGAAGCGCGGCTTCCTCTTCCACCACATCCCCATAACAATTCAAGACACCTTTGTCCCACCGGTCAATCAGTGTGAACATGAATCTGATAGGGCCGCCGGACTGTTTTTTTGAGAAGATGACGCTGATAAATCCGGCGGATTCCTCTTCAGCCGCGAACGCCTTGTAAAAGGAGAACCGGGTTTCCTTTCCCGCCGGCTCCAGTTCTCCATTCCGGCGTTTTTCCTGAAGGGTGTTGATGGATTCGTCCATGGACAGTCGGGCGGCAGTATCCCGCAGCACAGGAAACGACTTAAGCATTGAAAGGGTTTTTTCATTTGCCACTGTTGCGAGCTCTTTAGCGACAAGGCGGCTGAGGGAGACATGCGGAGAACCGAGCTCGATGGAGTAGATGGGGAGATAGCTTGCGGATTGTGTTGCCAGGAAGGATTTCAACAGGGGGATTTTTTTCCGGACAGGGAGATCGTAATAATCCTCAAGCCAGAGGCGGCCCACATCCAGGGGATCCACCTGCTGCCAGAAGGCATTGAGGAAATGAAGAAGTTTGTTCACGCCCTGTTCGCTCTGAAGGGCTTTACTGAAGACGCCTTTCTGTTCCTGCTCCAGAAGGAGAAAGGCAGCGAGCCTGGAACGATGCATCTTGGAGAGTTTGGGAGAGGTGAGGAGCCTTTCCGCAGCGATAGCGACATCGGGTGTGGAATGATCGGTCAATAAAAGAAGGGCAAGATTGCTGATCTCCCCTTCTTCCTCCATCATGATATCCAGAAGGAGGGAAGGAATATTCTTATCATCAATCCGGATTTCTTTTTTCAGAAGGGGAAGATCCGCCAGATGGGATCCGTCTTCTATGAATTTTTTCAGCTGGTGGTGAAGAACGGTGCGTTGGTTATGTCTCTCTACCAGAGTCTCATCAATCTTTCCCATATCAAGGTCCTCACACCATGATCTTCCGCTCAGGCTTTCCTTTTCCGATTATGACTCCAGATGGACTGGAGTCCCCGGAGGGTGAGATGGGGATCGAACAAATCGACATAAGGCATTTCATGAATCAATTCCGCGGCTCCGCCGCCGGTGACAATAACTTTGGTTTCGTAGCCGATTTCCTTCCAGAGCCGGCGGATCAGGGATTCCACAGAACCGAGGGTGCCCCAGAAAAGTCCTGACTGGATGCTGGTGATTGTGGTTTTGCCCAGGGCATTGGGAGGCGGCAGGAGAGATACCCGTGGCAGTTTCGATGTCCGTTTGAAAAGGGCTTCAGCGCTGATCTCCATTCCGGGGAGGATCACGCCGCCGGCATAGGCGCGGTC
>Ga0315287_10007897_pt1 | contig 10704 bp, 4 predicted proteins | sample YL17G11_0_MG_FD_205037 | JGI IMG/M metagenome (GOLD analysis project Ga0315287, IMG submission 205037) | Sediment microbial communities from Yellowstone Lake, YNP, Wyoming, USA - YL17G11_0 | ecosystem: Environmental > Aquatic > Freshwater > Lake > Sediment | place: USA: Wyoming | collected...
ATTTGGATGTCCTCAGGAAGCTGGCCATGACGTCCATGGCGAGCAAGAGCGCCTCCGGAGCAAAGGAGCTGCTCGCCGACATTGCGGTGAGTGCCATAAAGGCCATCGCCGAGAAGCGTGGCGACACGATGGAAGTCGACATCGACAACATACAGGTCACCAAGAAGCACGGCGGCTCCGTCGAGGACAGCGAGCTGGTCGAGGGCATCATCGTGGACAAGGAAGCGGTGCACCCGTCCATGCCCAAGAGCATCGAGAATGCAAAGATCGCCCTTCTCGAATGCGCTCTCGAGATAAAAAAGACCGAGGTCGATTCCAAGATAGAGATAAGGGACCCCAAGCAGCTCCAGGCGTTCCTCGCCGAGGAAGAGAGGAACCTCAAGAAGATGGCTGAAATCGTCAAGGCCTCCGGAGCGAGTGTGGTGTTCTGCCAGAAGGGCATCGACGACCTCGTGCAGTACTACCTCGGAAAGGCGAAGATCTTCGCTGCCCGAAGGTGCAAGAAATCGGACATGGACAAGCTCGCAATGGCAACCGGAGCCAAGGTAATCGCCAAGCTCGACGACCTCACGAAGGACGGGCTGGGCAAGGCCGGCCTCGTGGAAGAGAGGAAGATCGGGGATGACACCATGACCTTCGTGATGAAGTGCGAGGATGCCAAGGCGGTGTCCATTCTCATCAGGGGAGGCACGGAGCATGTTGTGGACGAGATGGAACGCTCATTGCATGACGCGCTCTGCGTCCTTTCGGCAGCGGTCGAGGACGGTCGCATATCCACCGGCGGCGGCTCCGCCGCTATGGAATTGGCACTGGGCATCCGGGACTATGCAAACACGATAACGGGGCGCGAGCAGCTGGCCGTGAACGCCTTCGCCGATGCGATGGAGATAGTGCCGCGCGTGCTTGCGGAGAATGCCGGTTTCGACCCCATAAACACCCTCATTGACCTCAGGCAGGCCCACAAGGCGGGCAAGAGGAACGCCGGCATCAATGTCTTCACCGGAAAGATCGTGAACATGAAGGACGAGAACGTCCTCGAGCCTCTGAGGCTTGGGAAACAGGCCATCCGCTCCGCCACGGAGGCGGCGTCGATGATACTGAGGATCGATGACGTCATCGCCGGAAAGAGCTCCGGGATGCCGGGCGGCGGGAAGCACAAGAAGCTGGAAGATGCCGGCGGCGATTGAGCAGGCAAGGGGGCAGACGGCCCCCTTTTTCCCATTTTATTCGGGTCGAGTCACATGACCCGGGAAATACGCAGGATAAAGCACATTCTGTTACATTGCGGAATGCGCCGTGATGAAAGGGGCAATGTGCCCCAACGAGCTGAATGCCAAGCCCTCGATGGAATCCGTCGGCATGAACTCATTCAGGCTGGCGGCTCAAGTCGGATGGGACATCTTCCCGGAAGGGAGCGACTGCCAGTCCGGTGACATCCCCAAAGGCAGCCTACCGCGCATCGTTTTCATCGCGCGATTGGCCCGAGCGTTTTCTGGCGTAGAACACGGCAACGACCAGAAGCACCGCCAAAATGACCGCAAGCAGGCCAAGACCCAGGGGCAGCCAACCCGCCGTTTCAGAGGGGGCTGCGCCCGGCGACACTGTGAGGATGGGCGGGTTCGTCGGATGAATGCCGGATTCTGCAATATTGCCCGAGGTATCCGTGACGATGAACATGTAGCCGGAAATATTTCTGTCCATCGAGTACAGGTCCAAATCCGATCGAATATTTTCCGACAGTGAATATTCCCGACCGGTAATGAGATGAGTTCCTGTTCCTGTGGGGGTCCCATCCTGATAATATTTGACGATAGCGACGGAGGACAGGCCCACATTGTCCGAGATGGAGCCATCCTCATTAATCCGGGGCGCATCGTTGTCCTTGATGTCCACGGCCCACTGTGCGCTCGTGTTCATGTTGCCTGCGCGGTCACGGGCGATGAACCTGTAATGCAAACGGCCCGTTGCATCGTCCGGAAGCCACAAGCCTCCCGAGAACGTGAATGGGCCTTCCAGGGCGGCAAGAAGAGGTTCGGCATCGTCAAGCCAGTACTCGGCCTGAACACCGTCGATGCCGATGTTGTCTTGCGCATCGACCGCAAACCCGAACCAGTCACCGGTCGTGGCAACGCTGTCCGAGCCATCCAGAAGAATTACGGGCGGGATGGCATCCCGTACGGGGACGGTCCTTTCCCAACCTACGAAAACGTTCCCGGAGCTGTCCGTTATCCGAATGGAATACGCGAGCCCGTCGAGACTGTGCTCCGGAACACGTATGACAATGCTCTGACCATCCTCAATGATTCGCTTCGTCGTCTGGGAATCCCCGAACCTGTAATCGACCACGACCGTGCGGACCATGATGTTGTCCCAGGTTCGGACATTGAATTGGTAATCACGGCCGGTATACGCAATGGAAGGGGAGTCATCCTCGACTAGCGCAGGCGGGTCGTTGTCCACGCTGATGACGTTCCTCGCCGCCGTGGAGCGCACGTTGCCGGAGCTGTCAGTCGCTTTCAGGATATATGTCAGATTCTGGAGCGTGTCCGGGACCCTCAGCTGGAGCCTGTAATCGGGTCCACGGCCCATCAATCGTTTTGCGTGCAGACTCGGGCCGTACCAGTATTCCAGCTCGAGCGATGCGACCTTGATATTGTCCGACGCAAAGGCCGAGAACCAGAACTGGTCGCCCGTGGTGGCCGTTGAGGGTGTACTGTCCCCCAGGAAAGGCAGGTCGTTGTCCGAAACGTGTATGGTCCGCATTTCCCCGACCGCAATGTTCCCGCTGGTGTCGACGGCGCTGAAAATGTAATGGATGTCCAGCAGGCTGTCCTTGACCGAGATGGTGGCCTCAAAGTCGTTATTATCCAGCAGGAGAGTGGAATGTGCGCCGTAGCCGTACCAGTATTCCACGGACGACCTGTCAAGCCCGATGTTGTCGGACACGTTGGTCGAGAATCTCAGTGGGTCCCCGGTGGTGGCGAAAGAGGGTGTGGAATCGTTCCCAAGGGTCGGCGGGTCATTGTCGATGACTGGAACATCCTTCCACGGGGAGTGGATGGAGTTGCCAACGCCATCCTCGACCAAGAATCGGTATGCCAGGGCAATAGCGCGAGAAGGAACATCGAATGATGCGGACCATGTGCCGTTGCCGGCCTCTTTCGCATCGGTCCGAAGCACGCTGCCGTCGCTGGTGTAATAGAAGAGCTCGGTCCTGCCGATGCCCCGGGGGTCCGTCGCATTGATGGAAACCGTCGTGGGGTCGCCGGTGTACATCAACCCGTTCCAGGATTCGGACACTCCAGGAGGCGTATGGTCGATGAAAATGTGCGAATGGCTGTAAGCCCAGGCGCCGCTGTAGTTCGCCTTGAGGTAGACGATATGCTCGCCTTCCTTTTCTGCGGTCGCATCCCACCTGTGGCTCCAGTTGGTTCCGCTCCCGATATCGGTCCATGCGCCCTCATCGAACTTTATCATTGTATTATCAAGATTCGTGTAGCGGTCGAGCCTCAGGTCATCTATGAATGCGCCTTCGAGGACACCGGAGCCGTCGCTGTGGAACAGGAAGCCCACGATGGTGGCATTGAGGGGCACTTCGAGCGTCGTTTCGTTCCAGCACAGGCCACGGCCGGTCCTGTTGTCGAGCGGGAACATTGCGCCTCCCGCCGCCGTCCTGTAATAGGTCAGGAGGTAATCCGCCACGCTCTCGGAATCCAGGTAATAGCTGTACGACAGCGATGCGCCGTCCATGCCTGAAATGTCCCCAACGCTCTTTTCGAAGTAGGCGTTCGTGTCGCAATCGTATGTGGTCTTGTTGCCGGAGAGCGTCACATCGTCCACGGCCATGTATAGGTCGTTCGTGCCGTGGTAGACGAATCCTATGAACACCTTCGGCTCGCCGTCCATGAACGACAGGTCCAGCTGCCTGTAGCCTAGCGTGTCCGAGGTGTATTTGACGAGCGATGAGAACGTTGGATATGTGGTGCCGTTGGCGTAAACGACCTCGGCGTATTCGTCCATCGAATTGCAGTCGTAATCGATGTAGAACGAGAGCGTCAGGTTCCCGTGGCTCGAGGCAATAACGGGCACGTTCATGAAGAGCATCTCGGTGATGTTCGTGCCTGCGCCGCGGGCGCTGTTGGCCACTGCCACATAGTCACGTCCGTTGCAGCCGCGGGCAAGGCTGTTGCTCCTTGCGAACGGGTACTGGTTGGGTCCCGTGCTGGACACGGTCCATCCCGATGGAAGCCAGCCGCCGTTGAAATCCTCCGTATATACCATGCCGTCGTCCGAGGCGGAGCACCAGGCGGCCCTCTCTCCGCCGCCTGAGCGATGGTTCGAGGTGGCCCAGCCGTTGTAATCGCGGCCGGATTTGGTGACATCCTTGATGTTCCATCCGGCGCTCGTGTCCCAGACCTCGAAATCCTCCGAGAAGACGGAGCGGATGATGCGGTCCGACACCTTTCCGCCGAGAAGGGTGCTGCCGCCGGCCCAGGTGCCGTTGGCCGGGGACTCGATGCTGGTGTGGACATCCTCCATTATCGAGATGTTCACGGTCGCGGGGGCCGTCTTCGGCGTATTGTAGGCGTAGGCCAGGCGAACGGTCGAATTGTCCTGATAGCCGCAAGGATAGTATTCCAGCCCGACCGAGGACAACGTTGCAGTTCCGCTCCGGCCCGTGTCCATCTTGAGCCAGTATCCGGTGAGACCGATGTCCTCGGAAAGCTCGGTTATGTCGAATGCCATGAATGCGGGGAAGAGCGGGACCGTGGAAACGGCCTGGTGTGCGTTCCAGAAGGGCGTGAACGCGGCATATTTTCCTGAATCCGTGCCTATGTCTATCCTGGAATCCCTGGAGCCAGCCGTAGACTCTCTTACGGTCGCCACGAGCGCCGGCTCGTATCCGAACTTGTCGTGGAGCCGGATGATGTCGCGGTCCGTTATCTCGGACAGGGCATCGTAGGTCATCCAGAAGAATCCGCCGATGCCTCCCCATCCCTTTCCCCATGAATTGGCTATCTTGAATGCGCCGCAGTCCCCGTCCGCGGTGGTCCTGTTGTCGTCGTAGCCGACAATCGTCACGGCATGGTTGGAGCTCGTGTGCACATATTCTTTTGAAGAAAGCGTCCTGTCGCCCCCGATGCCCGGGCTGATGAGAATGTCCGCGTCGAATGATATGGAAAGGACATCGCCCTGCGAGAGCCAGGATTTTATCAGGTTCGTGTTCCACGGGTCGGTGATGTCGAAATATTCCTCGATCCTGTTGCCGACAGCGGTGCGCCATGCGGTCTCGCTGCCCCAGCTCCGGTAATCCGAGGGATTGTAGGGCATCGCAGCCAGGTCGGCGTCCCCGACGGAAGCAATGAGAAGCGCATTCCATTCCCTGACCGTCCCTGCATCGACGCCGTAGTTGTTCATGTTGTAGACCCACGAGGGGCTCATGAGCTGCGACAGGTTGGTCCCGTTTGTCCAGTTGTGGTCCTTCCTCTGGAGATAACCGTTGCAGTAGTAGCCAATGTTCCACGCGGCGCAGGAGCCCTGCCACTGCTGGTCCCCAACTGGCGGGAAATACGGGCTGGCCGAGAGGTCCACCTGCGCGGGCAGGTCCCATGCAGGCACGGGTTCCGTCTGCTCGTAGACCATCATCCTACCAACAAGGGCATCGTATTGCTCATCGGTCGGGGGTGCGTCGCCCGTGCCGTGGCCTTCGAGAACTACATTGTAGTTCCTGCCGGGCTCGTAGACACCCCATTCGCACTTGAATCCCTGGATATCCGATTGCGTTGCCAATCGGGCCCTGAACCCCAATTCCTCGGGAATTGCCGCCGAGTGACCTTTATCGGTACGGACAGGCTGGATAACGACATCCGCACCGGCGGATGTGATACCGGCGAATGCGGTGGAAATGAGCGATATCATGGCGAAGGCCGAAAGCATCCTCTCGAACAACATGCGCCTTACCATTCTCCTCGGGTTTATATATAATTATCCCAGAATGAGTTATTCCGAATAAATTCATGATTGATGGGGCCAAAAACATCATATCGGAACGGCGCCCTTCATAGTTCATGGCCCGGCCGAGGCCGAAGATAGAGTTCATACAGCTCGACGAGCGCAACGCGCTCATTTTCAACGCCGTCAACACGAGATACATACTGGACCGCCTGAAAGAGGCGGGCAGCCATCCGGCCCGGCACAAAGAAATATACACGGAGATGTCACGCCATTTTTTAATAGACGGCGACAAGATCGAAAGGGCCATCCTGCTCTATGCGGACAAGCTGAATAAGGAGGCCAGGTTGCGAAAGGGGACAGGGCGGCCGGGTCCGCACTGGAGCATAGCAGGTCCGGGTCCCGAACAAAAGACGGGACCCAATGTCGGGGGCGGGGAAGAAAGCGGGGGGCTCGACGAAAAGCTGTTTCTGGCGGAGCTCTGCAGGCAGACAGGCCACAGGTATGTGACGATATCCCTCTCCCACCGCACCGGATACCGGGAATGCGAACGGTGCGGCAAGGTCGAGAGCAAGTACAAGATCTAAATAGAAATTATAAATGGTAGAATCCCGTTGTCTTCATTGAAAGGTGTATGAGATGGCTGGACTGACGGCGCAAGACGTGCTCAATTCCGGAATGAAGCCCATGACGCCCGGCGAGAAGCTCAGGGCGGAGACCCTGACCATGCTGGAAGCATTGCGGGGACGCGGCCTGGACGAGGAGATGGTGCTGCAGGCGCTGTTCCCGAGGACCATTTTGCCACGGGAGACGCTGGAAACGCTCGTGACGGCGATGATATCCGGGGCCAACACGCTCCTTTTCGGCCCGCCGGGCTCCGGAAAGACCAGCCTCGCCAAGGACCTCTGGGCGCTGTTCCCGAAGAAGGTCCATTCCGTTGCGGACTGCCCTGTGCAGGATGACCCGTTCAGCCTAGTCCACGAGAAATTCTCGACAATCATACCGCCCTGCCCATACTGCAAGATGAAGCACGGCGGCGTCAAGCTCGGAGAACTCCGAGAGTTCAGGGCCAAGGACGTGGACCCCTCCAAGGTGCCTGTGATGGAAGGCCAACTGAGGGAAGGCCATGGCTTCGCGAGGATCCAGGGCTCTTCAGAGGTCTTCCCGGACAATCTCACCGGTTCCATCAACCTCCACAAGCTCGAGGAAGTGGGCGACCCGACGAGCCCGCTCGTCCTGGAGCCGGGCAAGCTTCTGCAGGCCAACAGGGGCCTCCTCATAGTTGACGAGGTCGGCAAGCTTCCGCTCGGAACACAGAATGTGCTCTTGCAGGCACTTCAGGAAAGCACGGTCTCGCCGGCCAAATCGAGGGAGACATTCCCTGCGGCGTTCGTGGCGGTGAGCACGTCCAACCTCAGCGACCTGGACAACATCAACGAGCCGCTCAGCGACCGCCTCCAGAACATCTATGTCGGGTTCAACAGGGAGCATTCCAAGAACAGGCTGATAGTCGAGCTGGCACTGGCAGGCAGACCGGTGGATGCGTTATTCCCATCCATGTTCCTCGATACGAGCGTCTACATGGTCGAGGACTGGCGCCGCAGCTCCGGCGAGATATTCGAGCTCTCCGAGGTGGGGAGCAACCGCACGATGATAGATATCGTGCTGAGGGCCGAAGCCTACGCAGTGCTCACCGGCGGAAAGGCTCCGACGGTCACGCTGGACAATCTCAAGCGCGGCACCCTGGATGCGATGCTCGGGCATATACGCGCCCGAAGCGGCGATTCATATTCCCAGGATGAGCGGACCGTGCACGATTTCCTCAAGAAGCAGTTCGGCGAAGGGCTATTCAGGGCGAGCCTCGAGTACTGGTGCACGTTCTTCGCCGAGGTGCTCAAGCGGGACAAGAGCGAAGCCAAACGAATAATCGAAGAGGGCAAGATCGTTTCCAAGGTCTCTTTGCCTGACAGGTCCAAGTTCCCCAAATTCTCAAGGTTCGCGGAATATGCCCTGAAGCGTGAGCGCCACAGGGGCAAGCTGACAGATTGGGAAACGGCAGTGACCGCATTCAGGCTCCTGATGGACCACGATGTTTTCGAGTGCGAAGAGAAGAAGTGAGGGTTCAGAGGGTCCCATGGCCAGAACGCTCCCGGATTGCGATGCACTGCTTCCGCCGGACGTGGAACTGAGCGCGAGCGAACGCTCCGACCTCGTGAAGAGACTTGCCGAGGAAGGGCCCCGGGCGATAGACGATTTCGTGAAGGAGCAGGCGAAGAAGGATTCTTCAATAGCCAGGGCCGTGGAGAGGTTCCGCGCCTTGCTCGAGCAGCAGGCAAGGCAGGTGAAGGAGAAGGCGGAGCGTGAATACTCCAACCGCCTGCTCGAAGAGAGGCGCAAGGCGGAGGATGCTGACAGCAGGCTGTCCAAAGAGGAATTGGCGGCGCTGGAGCGGAAGAACCGGCTCCAGGACAAATTGGGCGAGTTCTTGCAAGATGCGCTCATGAAAGACCCCCTGGTGAAACTGGTGGCGGAAGCTCCGGCCGGTCCGGAGGGAAAACATGGCTATGGGGCCCGCGTGATGAGGAAAATAAGAGCATTCTTTGCCGCCATTGCCGCAGCGCTGAGGCGGTTCTGGGCCTGGCTTACTGGAAAGAAGCAGGCGCGCCGAAGATTTCCCGAGGGAACATCCCTGCTGATATCCCTCCCCGGGCTGGAAGGCACGCTGTCCGGCCTCGACGCCAGATTCGACAACGCGCTGATGACGAGCCCAGAACTCAAGAAGGGGTTCGAGGCCAAGGTGATGGAAGATGCCGGTTTCTTCACGAAATTGAGATTCCGCCTGTCCTCCGCCCTTGGAAGGAAACCGACGGGCGCCGCCCGCGAAGCATTCCACAAGAGGCTGATGAAGCTCCTGAGCCGCCGGAAGAAGGAGGCCGACAGGGAGACCAGCGAGCTTGAGAAGAGGATCGAGGAGCTCAAGAAGCACAGGGGCGAACTGGCCTCTTCGATGAGCGCCAAGGAAAGGGACCTCGCTTCCGAGAAGGAAAAGCTCCTCAGCGAGATGGGCAAGAGGCATGCTACAGAACCGGAGGAACTGGTGCGTGACAGGGTCGAGCGGGACCTTGCAAGGTCAGGTCTCATCTCACGGGACGCCCAGGGCAACATCCAGATAACTGCCCGGCTGGTGGACCGGTTCGCGGAAATAGTGCTGTCGGGCGAGATCCGGAACCTGCCGTCGAGATATCATGCAACGCTGGGAAAGACCGTTGTCCAGCGGGGCACGTACGAGCGGGACAGGATGAAGACCATCGACGAGATATCACGGATGGACATCGCAGAGAGCCTCGTGGCCGCAAGGCTGTCGCATCCCTCGAAGAAAGCCCTGCGGGAGGAAGATATCCGGGTGAACCGAGAGCGACCTGGCACTAGCCTGCATGTCGTTCTGGCGTTCGACAAGAGCAGCAGCATGGATGAGAACAACCGCATCCAGGCCGCCAAGAAGGCCGTCCTGGCCCTTTTCAAGGCCGTGAAGAGACGCGACCCGAAAAATACCGTGGACCTTGTGGGATTCGATACCTCGGTCAGGCCGATGGACCTGGTGCAGGTCTGGGAGAGCAAGCCCGGCGGCTTCACGAATACGGGCTCGGCGATAAAGATTGCCAGCGAGCTCCTCGAACGGGGCCGTTCGGACCAGAAGCTCATCTACCTCATCACAGACGGATTCCCCGAGGCCTACACGGAGAATGGCAAGGACATCGCAGGCGACAACGAACGTAGCCTTGCATATGCGCTCACGCAGGCAAAAGGCCTGAGACGCTTCCCGGACCTCAGGCTGGTTCATATCCTGCTGGAGCCAAAGGAAAGGATATTTGTCGAAGCTGCACAGAAGCTCGTAGAGGCCGCCCGCGGCAAGCTTATTACCACTGACCCGGGCAAATTGGCGGCGGACATGCTGGTCGATTATTCCGCCGCTTGATTGACAACATGATGAATTATTAGACGAACCTGTGAAGGCTCACTTGAAAAGCCCCTTGAGCTTCTCCTTCGTTTCCGCCAGCCGCTTCTCCTTCTCCTGAAGGTCCTTTTGGAGGTTCCGGATGTGCTCCTCTTCCTCCGCCAGCCGTCTTTCACGGATGCTGAGCTTCTTCGCATCGTCCTCCATGGCCTTGGTGCGCTCCGTCAGACCGGTGGCCGTTGAGGCCTGCTCCTTCTCCCGTTTTGACACGTCCTCCAGCCTTTTCTGGAGGTCACCTTTCTGCTTGGCGGCCGCATCCAGCTCCTTGATGAGCTTTTGGTTCAGTTTCTCAGAGGTCTTTCTGGATTCGACGACCTCGGAGAGCTCGTTCTCCGCCTTTTCCTTGAGCTTCTCCGTGTCCTTCTCGCGCTTGGCCATCATGACGCCGCGGGCGACCTCTTCGTCGTCCAGGGCCTTCTTGCGGCCCGTGAGCTCTGCTTCGCGCATGTCCAGGTCCTTGTTGCGCTCCGTGAGGGTCCCGTCCCATTTTCCGAGCTTGTCCTGTTGCTTGTCAAGCTCGTTACCACGTTTTCCAAGACGGCTTTCGAGGTCCTTGAGCGCCTTCTCCCTTTCCTTGGCGGCCGTTTCCCTCTTCTCGACTTCGTGAATGCGATTTTGGGCGTCGTCTGTCGTTTTGGCGGCGTCCGCCCTTTCGGATTCAAGTTTCTCCTCAAGCAGCTTGGAGGCCTGCTCCCTCTTTGATGTCGCCGCCTCTTTCGCATCGAGCTCTCCAGACC
>Ga0315287_10007899_pt1 | contig 10704 bp, 10 predicted proteins | sample YL17G11_0_MG_FD_205037 | JGI IMG/M metagenome (GOLD analysis project Ga0315287, IMG submission 205037) | Sediment microbial communities from Yellowstone Lake, YNP, Wyoming, USA - YL17G11_0 | ecosystem: Environmental > Aquatic > Freshwater > Lake > Sediment | place: USA: Wyoming | collected...
CCGCACATGGCCAAAAGACCCATTACTGCAAGAACACCCACCACGATGATTTTCTCTCTCGTTTTCATTTTTCTTCCCTTTCAGATATGGTTTATAGTTTAGGCGTGCGCCGCGCGCACCGATTCCCGCTGATTGAAAATAATGAACCTTGACCCTTCTCCGGTCATTCTCTTATCTCCTTCTTTGCCTTTTGCCCTCAGCGGTTCGACTCTTTCGACTATGCTCAAGACAGGTCAGCTCACCGGAGCCCAAAGGTGATTTTTATTATACCCTTTTGCAGGCGACCGTCGAGAGGGAAAAGGCGGAAACAAAGGCAGAATGGCAATCGCAAATCGGAAATCAACGTTTACCCGCCGTGCTGTGTGGCGGAATCTGCAATTGACGCGAAGCGTCATCCCCGCCTGCCCTCTCGGAGCGCAGCGCAGATCCCCGCATGCCGTTGGCGGGGAGCCAAATTGTCGGGAGTCCAGTTTCTTTTCGAGCCACGAACCACAAGTATCGAGCATCGAGTATCCAGTATCGCGCATATACGCATTTGCAACTCAAAACTAAACACTAAACACTCAAAACTCCTAACTTTCCCCCACCTTTTCTTGTTTTTTTTACTTTTCCATACGTTTCTATACGTTTCGTCACTTCTGTGTATAACGCATCCATTGGCCTGTTCCAATCGCTTATAAGCCTTTTCGCCACCTGATTTTTACCCCCAATACCCCCCATTCCTGAAATTCCGCATATTTCACTTATGCTATTTTTTTGAAATTTGCGATTTGGTAATTTGAATTTGCTTAGGATTTAGGGTTTAGAATTTAGGACTTACAAACTACCCGCTGTACGCTGCACGCTGTCTTTGTTCTGATGGCTATTTCTTATGTGGCTGGGAGATTTTGAAGGTATTTTTGCCGGCCTGTTTAGCAGCGTAGAGTGCCTTGTCGCTCCTGCTGGCAATATCATCGGGCGTGTCCTCGGCGTCATACTGGCCCAGGCCCACGCTTATGGAGATGGGAATTTCCTCTTTTCGCCAGACAACGGGTGTGCTGGCAACAACACCGACCATACGTTCAGCGACGACAGCCGCGTCAGCAAGCGATGTATTGGGAAGGATAATCGCGAACTCATCGCCGCCATATCTTGCGGCGGTATCAATCTGGCGAATCGATTCCTGAATCCGGTTGCTGATTTCCTTTATGACGCAGTCCCCGGCGCGGTGGCCCAAAGTGTCGTTTATCATCTTAAGATTATCGACGTCAACCATAATCAGCGAAATCTGCTCGCCGTATCGCTTCGACCGCCACAGCTCTTTTTCGAGAATCTCATAGAACGTCCTGTGGTTGACTAAGCCGGTGAGGCCGTCGGTACTGGCCTGGTGCTGGATTCGCTCGAACATCGCGATATTGCCGATGGACGCGCCGACCAACTGCCCGACAAGCTCGACTAAGGCAATGTCATCGCGGGTAAATCCCTGTTCGCCGGACTTATCGGATAAGTTGAGAACGCCCACAACTTTATCCTGGCACAAAAGAGGGGCTATGACGCAGTTTTTCGTCCCATAATTGTCGGCGTAGGGCCTTTGCGACTTTTTGACGGACAGTTCTTTCGGTGAATCGATATCTTTGATGTGGATGAGCTTTTTGCTTTTGGCGGCGATAACCATAGGCGAAGGCGGATTTTGGTTCAGCGAGACGATTTTATTGATGAGGTACGGGTGGTTATTTTTCTGGAGGTGGAGCATATCGCTGGCGTCGTCAAGAATGTAGAGGGAGGCGAGACGGGCATCGAGAAGCTTGGGAATCTTTCGGACGCAAATTGTGGCGATACGCTCGATATCCAGGCAGTTTATCTGCCGGGCCAGCGGCGTTATCTGCTCAAGAAGAGAAACAACGGGGGCGCCGGTTTCGGTGTGCTCATTCGATTTGGTGCAATGTCGTCCCATAATGCTTATCTGCCTACCGGTTAATAGTGTTTGCTATATCGGCTGCCTGACCGCGGTACATAAGGTGGAAAACAGCTATCTCCACGAGCAAATCGGTGATTGAAAACTAAGTATTATCGGACACCGGATTGGGCGGAAAGCGAATTCAAAAATATTCCAAAAAAACTTCAAAAAAAGCAAAAAAAACCTTGACGCCAAGCAGAATGTCTTTTACATTTTACAAAATGTAAAAGTCATTTTAACACTGCCGGTAATAAAACCGGGAGGAGCAACCGTTGGTAATGCGAACAAGATCAACAGGTATGATGCTCAGAGTGCCCGTCAAGCTGTATCGAATCGGCGACCTGGTTCGGTACACTCCCTTTTCAAGGCAAACAATCCACAACTACACAACGATGGGTTTAATCCGCGAAGCGGAGTGGACGCAGGGCGGACATCGGCTGTATGACGAGTCGGTTTTCGAGCGATTGGGCCGGATTATGGAGATGAAGAAGACGAAGTCGCTTTTTGAGATAAGGAAGATATTAAGCAGAGAAGAACAAATGGTGCGGCCGGAGGAAAACGGCGGCCCAATCAATAATTAACGGACCTGCGGCACAGAGGCCGAGGCCCAACAGGGATGAAAAGGAAAGGTGCAGGGATGAGAAAAAGGTCATCGTTCTTCGCGACTCGACTGAGTTGGAAGCCAGGCGACAGGGAAGCGGCCAAAATGCGATGCGGGATGTGGGCAGGTTGCCAGGGAGGTCGAATATGAACCTGCCGACAATGACCACGGATAATCTCACCGAGGTTCTGCTCAAGATAATCAATTTCACGCAGAGCAGACAAAAAGTCCTGATTCAAAACATAAACGCGATGCACACGTTCGGTTTTGCGCCCAGGGATTTGCCGGTGGATGAGTTTTCGAGGTTGATTGCGCAGGCGCTGGCGGAGCACGCATGCAGCCACCGGCTTGTGCTTCGGGACGGCAAGAACGTCAAGTTCGGGGCAAATGGCGACTTCGAGGTAACGCCCGCAATCGACGAAGAGGCAAGGATGCTTTTCGAACAAAACCGGGACGAGTACCTGCGGTGCCAGATAATCAAAATGCTGGAAAATTCGCTCAATCAGCGGATAGCGGTGGATTTGCTCAAACAAAAACAGACGAACGAATCCTGTCCGGGACGTTGCTTTAACTAAAGTCGCCGGCGAAAAGACCGATAAGGGATGTGGATATGCGTTGTTCTATCGAGATGACAGCAACTTGTCGCGGGTGAATAAAAAGTCGAGTTGTTATAGGACTCAGCGTTGAACTAATACGGACTTATATAGGGGTCTTAAACCGAGATGGCTAATCTTGGCCAAAATTCAAGGAGGAATCTTGTGAAGACCAACAATCAGCAACCTGAAACTGCTCACCATGGGCAGATTGATATCAGCCACGTCTGGGAACATTTCCATAAAACCCGCGATGAGCAGAACCGCAACCTTTTGATGGAGCACTACCGCTATCTTGTTCGATACACAGCGGAACGTCTACACACCAAACTGCCGGGCAAGGTGGAACTGGACGACCTAATCAGCTCAGGCACTTTCGGATTGATGGACGCCATCGACGCGTTCGACCCGGGCAGAGGAGTGAAATTCGAGACATACTGCTCGCCCCGCATACGCGGCTCAATTCTTGATGAGCTTCGCAGTATGGACTGGGTTCCGCGACTCGTAAGGGCCAGGGCACACCAGTTGTCTCGCGCCAAGCAATCGCTGGAAGCACATCTCGGCCGGAAGCCCCGCAAGGAAGAGCTGGCCGAAGAGATGGATATGGACATCACGGATTTTGAACGATTGCAGCAGGACGCGGACGCGGTGGGGATAGTATCGCTCGACAGCCAGTACGGCGACGATGAAGGCGAGAAGGACATCCGCGAGATAGACATAATCAAGGACCGAAAAAGCGAAGACCCCCCTATCGAGGCACAAAAGCGGGACTTGAAGGAACTCCTGACGAAGGGCCTGACACGGGCCGAACGGCTGATTGTCGTTTTGTATTATTACGAAGAAATGACAATGAAGGAAATAGGCGCGACGCTCGATTTGTCGGAGTCGCGGGTTTCGCAAATGCACTCTTCGATACTTCTCCGCCTGAAGGCCCAGCTTAATACCCGCAAACGTGAATTCTCGGCGTAAATTTGTCCTGCGTCGCGCGTATTGCGCATATCGCGTTTCGGAACGCGGATTCCAGATTTTAAAAGAAAATGCACCCCTTCGAGTCCGCTCCCCTGCCAACGACTTGCAGGGGCAGGCAGGGCAGGATGACCTTTTTTTCTGTCAGAGCTGCCGCTAATGGCAACCATACAGAGCCATGATATTCTCCACCGGAGTATCGGCCTGGATATGGTGTGCCGGCGCAAGGATGTAACCGCCATTTGCGCCGAGGATTTCCCCTGCTCTTTTCGCCTCGTCGATTATCTGCCGCGGCAGCCCTTTGGGCAGCAACTGCTGAATGTCAATCCCGCCATGAAAGGCAAGACGGTCGCCATAAGTTCGCTTCAAGGTTTCAAAATCCATTTTTAACGCGAGCGGCTGAATCGGGTCCAGCACATTGACCCCGATATCTATCAGGTCACTAATGAGGGGGCAGATATTGCCGCAGCAATGGTACATCAAAGGTTTTCCATAACCTGCGGCCAGGGCGAACAATTTTTCCTGCCGCACTTTTACAGTTTTGCGCCACAGTTGCGGGGACATCAGCAGGTCCTGCTGGCCCGCCAGGTCGTCATACGAATAGAGCATATCGATTTTGTCGCCCGCGATTTCCATAACTCGTTTAAGGTTTTCCATGTGAACCTCGGTAATGCGGTCCATCATGCAACCGGGGACATCGGGCTGTAAGATGAGGTCTTCGAGAATCCTGTCTATTCCGCAGAGCGACCACGCGGTCTCGAAGATAGAGCCGATTCGGAACCTGAGATGGTATTCTCTTTCGGGATTTATCCTGTCAATCACCCTGTTCAATTCACTAAAATCCCACCAGTCCGGCGACGGCCAGGGATATCGTTTCAAATCGTCAATTGACTTCGCGTCAGCCAACGGGTAGTCACACAACTCATCATAGGCGGCAAAAGCGTTCTTCGAGGGCCGTCTGCGAGCGCCCCAGAGGTCTATTTTCAGGCCGCCGGGCGCGGCTGTCGTCCAGGGGGACAGGTTTGAACCGGATGAGTCGCGGGCAGCACCGGGCACATTACAAAAGATTTGCGAATCGTATGAGACCACACGGCAATCCACGTCGAGTATGCGCAGAATTTCTTCGCGGCTGTCGGTATTAAAATGGCTGTGCATCCTCCGCCAGACCTCGGGTTCCGCGGCGAAATCCATTGGGACGCGGTCGGGCGATTTGTGAGCTATCGCAGTGTTTACCCTTTCTCGATGAGTGGACATAACTCACGGATATTTTAATCGTGTTCTATGATTTTTTCCCGCGGAACTGTTCAACATTTTTCAGCGTTGGCAGCCCCGGCACGCATCCAATACTGGTAACCGAAATGGCCGCAACTTTTGAGGCAAAATCGATTGCTTCGTCGATGTTCCGGCCTTTGGCCAGGGCATAGACAAGGCCGCCGTTAAAGGCGTCGCCGGCCCCGGTGGTATCAACAGGTTCGACTTTATAAGCGGGGAAGTGTTTCTCCGCGTCTGCCGAGACCAGCACACATCCTTTTTCTCCGAGGGTAACGATGACAGCGCCGGCGCCCTGTGAGACGAGCATACGCGCGGCCTTTATTGCGTCCTGAACACTCTCTACGGGAACGTCGGTCAGAATCCGGGCTTCGGACTCGTTCGGCGTCAGAATATCCACCATAGCGAGATGCCGCCGGTCGAGCTTCTGAGCCGGAGCAGGGTTCAGAATGACTTTGCATGAGGCCTTCCTGGCTTTCTCCATCGCGCGATACAGCGCCGGCATAGGTATTTCCATTTGCATCAGAAGATACCCGGACTGCTCAAAAAGCCCGGCGGCAGCATCTATGTCATCGACGGAGAGTTTGTAGTTCGCGCCGGGGGCAACACCGATAGCATTGTGACAATCTTTGTCAACGAAGATTATCCCTGCTCCCGTATGGGCGGAACCATCGACCTTGATGTAATCGGTATTGATGCCCTCCCGGCTGAAGAGGGCCATTGCATCTTTGCCGAAGATATCGTCCCCGATTTTCGCCAGGAAAGTTACATTTCCTCCCAGTCGCGCAACACATATCGCCTGGTTGGAACCTTTCCCGCCCGGCCCCATATCGAAGCGGCTGCCAAGTATTGTCTCTCCGGCCTGAGGTATTGTCGGGCCAAATACGGTCAGGCCGACATTATAGCTTCCGATGACGAGTATTTTATCCATTACATCGCTCCATTAAGAATTGTGCTATATAACGTTGCCGCAGGCAAAAATAAAAATCACGAGAACAAGGATTGCGAGGCCCGCCGCCATCAGTTTTCGCGTTGCCGGCGAGGTCCTCGCCCATTCGCCCTGGGCGAAGCCCCAGATGCTGGCTATGGTTATCGAAAGAGCGATGAACGCCGACCAGCCGATAACGGTTCCCCAGTCGCCCATCATCCTGGCGCCGAGGCCGTAGAGCACAAAACTGCCTATCCACATCAGTGACATAAACGCCAGCAGCATCAGGTTCCGAAACGAACCCGCCTGCCGATACGCGCCGAATGATTTATTTTTCACGAAAAGGTATCCGCAATAGGAAAGATTTGCTATGCCGCCGAACGTGAAAAGGATTGCCCAAACGGAGTTGCTGGCCCATTTTTCCGAGGCGTTTTGCCGCAGTGCCAGGTCAATAAGCGGCTGGCTCATCGAAAACCCCACGTTGGTGAGGCACGAGAGGATACCTGCCGCGATACAAATGACAAGTCCGACCCTGATAGACAAGGTTGATGTCTCAGTAATAGCGCCGGTTTTTTCCCCCTGCTCTTTTTCCTTTCGTATGCCGGCCAGCCCGAACACGGCTATCCCGACGACCATAACAGCAAGACCAACGAGAATGAGAATCCCCTTTGACGAGAGAATATCATTCGGATGAAGAACAACCATCGGAATAAAGGCGCCAAAGCTAAGCACAATTCCCATAATGATGGCATATCCGAGAGCGAAACCAACTGCCGCCATGCCAAGTCCGAAACAGACGGCGCCGATGCCCCAGCATGCGCCAAATACAGCGGGGACGCCAAGCGTCGAAACAGAAGCCGACTTGTATATTTGGGCCAGCGACGGAATCGACAACCAGGCAAGCGCCCAATTAAATACTATCATAGCGAGAATCGAAAAGACGGCCCAGGAGTTCTCCCATTTCCATTTCCTTACGTATGACATTGGGACCATAAAACTGCCCTGGAGAACCGATGCGACGACGACAATTAACAAGCCGGTCATTAACTTATCCATAAGCCCACCTTACCAGTCATTTTCTTTCTTCAGTGCGCTGCATCAACTACGCAGCGGAAGCCAATTGTAGCACATCTGTCGAGGCCAGGCCACATAAGGACAAATTTTGCGTGGTGGTTGCAGGGCTGTGGACCGCCCTCGACGTACCAGTCGCTGCCTTTGGCGTTAAAGTAACTGCCTCCCCTTATCATCACGAACCTTGTGTGGCCGTCATCGCGGAAACTTTCGGTCCATTCCCAGACGTTGCCGGCCATATTGTAACAGCCGTATGGGCTTGTGCCCTGGGGGAAAGATTTGACAGGGACAGTCCTGTCGCCGGTTGTGTTGCACTTATTCGGGTCGAATTGATTACCCCAGGGCCAGGTTCGCCCGTCTGTACCCTGGGCGGCTAATTGCCATTCCGGCTCATCGGGAAGGCGCTTTGAGGCCCATCCGGCGTAGGCGCGAGCGTCGTCGATATCAACATAAACAACAGGGTTGTCCGCGGCATCTTCGGACATTTGACCGCCGGGCCAGTGCTTTAGGAAGTTTTCGGGATTTTTGGGGTGATAGCCGGTCGCATCAAGAAACTTTTTGAACTGCGCATTAGTTACTTCTGTTTCGTCAATAAAGAACGGGGCCAAATTGACGTTGAAATCGTGGATGCCCTTCATTTGCCAGCCGAACAAAAAGTCGGGCCATTTATCCTTAGACGTGCCGGGGTCGGGGTAGCAGCCGCATTCGCGGGGACGATGCTGAATCCTCATACGAAACATGCCGCCCGGAACAAAAACCATACCAGCCGGCGGCCGGTTTGACGGCACAAGCTTTGTTTTGCCGACGGGCCGGGGTTCAATCAGCGATTTGGCGGAGTTCCTGCCGTCAACCACAGGGACATCGCGGTCGGCAAGTCGCCGCTGGGCCGCCAGTAAATCCGCCAACGACTTATCAGCAGAATCGTTTTTAACCGCGAGTATGCAGCCAAGCCGAGTTATCGAACCGGCAAGAGTAACGGTCTGCCCATTCGGCTCAACTGAAATCTGCCGGCCATTCCAAAGGTCATAATAGGCCATACCCTCGCCTGCCGGCACATCCAGCAGTGCGGCATCAGTCAGGGGCCTGCCCGTATTCAGCAATGTAAAGACGGTCGCCTTTTCGCCGGGCCAGCGGTGCGCATAAAGTCCTTCGACGGACGTCGGGTAAAAGGGGTCCCATCTGTCAGAGCTGAAATTGACGGCGAACCGACGCAGGATGGGTTCGGCACGCCGCCAGACAAAACGGCCTTGTGCGGACCAGGGGTTGTATGTGCCGAAGACATTTTCCCAAATCATGATGCCGCTGCCGTTGAAAAAAGCCGTCTCGATTTCAGTTTGATGCGACCTTTCCCACCGCCTTATCTGATATTGAATATGGCGCGGCTCAAGCCACTTGAGCCGAAGCATACCCGGCCGGGGAAGCTGCTCAAACTCCTGCGCCCAGGATGCCGAGCAGACCTTAAGCTGGCCGAGGGGCGGATATATTTCGGGAATGAACGCCACGCCCGGCCGCACCTTATCGATTGCCTGCCGCAGCGGCGCCGGCGCCGCGGGCATAGTATCAAGAAAAATGGCGTCCGCATCGATTGCGGAAACCAGCTCGGCAAGCGCCTGCTCATCCGATTTGTCTTCCCTTCGGCTGCCGACGTCCCAGGGGTTGTAGCAGACAGCCGCTTTGACGCCGCGGCGGTGCAGACGGTCAACAATATCACGCACTGCCGCCAGGCCGCCGGGCATATCGCGATAAAAATCAAACTGATTGCGCCGGTCAACGCCCATGCGGGGGTATCCCTGCCAAAGCAGAACCATATCGTAACCGCCGAACTCGGCCTGCCCATCATCAAGGAAAGAGTCAATCGTATATTGTCCCTTGTCGGGGTCGTAAAAAGACCGGTCATACATAAAGGCAAAACAGCACGCATAATCGCCTGTCACCCAGCGAAGGTCTTCGCGGTCGTAGAGCGAGCCGTCAAGCGAATTCGCGGCGAGGGTGCTGAGGCGGAAATTGTGCAGTTTGGAGAGCCAGTCGCTTCGGTCCCGGCCCGGTGCGGGAGCCGCTATGAAAAACTTGTTCATAACGGGCCTGGCCGACTCACCTGGGCCGGCAGCGTTTAAGTCGGCAGGTTTTGAACCAGCCGCGGCGGCTGAAGGTTCGTCAGCCAATGCCGCGGGCGAAAAGAAAACTGCGACTGTGCCCGGTGACAACAGAATGGCCAATACAGGCAGTGCAAATAAAAAAAACACGGTTCGGAGCCGATTTCCCACGGATTTTCTCCAAAATATAAAATGTAAACTGTCCCTGATTATGCGCCGCCCGGCCGGTAAAAGCAAGCTCGAACCGACGCACCCCTGCCCTGTCTGCCCGGCAATCCGCAGGCATAGGAACATAGTCGAAGGGACGCAGAACTCATTACGCTCCACAATCGTATTTCCTAAAGCCGCCGGCCAATGTATAATGGCAGGTGTTTGGAGACAGCAGGAAAATACAGGGCCAGTTTGTAGTAAGCGAATATGACCCTTGACAGATGTATATGGTTATCATATACTATTAAAGGATATTAACCAATGGGCTTGTTTGACTGCACAGGGTTTGACTGGGATAAAGCCAACGTCGAGAAAAACTGGCAAAAGCACAGGGTCAGCCCCTTTGAGTGCGAAGAGGCGTTTTTCAATGAGCCGTTTTGCGTATTTGAAGACAATAAGCATTCCGAGAAAGAAACAAGGTTTTACGCCCTCGGAAAAACAGCAGGCGGAAGATTGCTTTTCATCGTCTTTACAAAAAGAGGCCGTCTGATAAGAGTGATTTCCGCCCGTGATATGAGCCGAAAAGAAAGAGAGGTTTATAAATCGCTATGAAAGCCAATGTGCCCAAATTCAAAAGCGAAAATAAAGAGCGGGCTTTCTGGGCCGGACACGATTCGACTGAGTTTATCGACTGGCGCAAAGCCAAAAAGGTTGTTTTGCCGAATCTCAAGCCCTCGGTTAAGACCATCTCAATCCGGCTGCCGGAAATGATGCTCGAAGAGCTGAAAGTGCTGGCAAACAAAAGAGACATCCCCTATCAGTCGTTGTTGAAGATTTTTTTGGCGGAACGGCTTGAAAACGAACTGGAACACTCTTCCTCAACGTAGAGTATGATTGGCGTGCCCGGGATACTAAACCGCCGGGCAGCATCAGGAGTCGAACAAAATGAAATTTACGAAAATGCAGGGAATTGGAAATGACTATGTGTTCGTGGATTGCTTCCACGAACGCGTAACTAATCCCGCGAAGGTCGCACGGGCAATAAGCGACAGGCATTTTGGCGTCGGGTCTGATGGCCTGATTCTGATATGCCCCTC
>Ga0315287_10007903_pt1 | contig 10701 bp, 22 predicted proteins | sample YL17G11_0_MG_FD_205037 | JGI IMG/M metagenome (GOLD analysis project Ga0315287, IMG submission 205037) | Sediment microbial communities from Yellowstone Lake, YNP, Wyoming, USA - YL17G11_0 | ecosystem: Environmental > Aquatic > Freshwater > Lake > Sediment | place: USA: Wyoming | collected...
GTTCATCAGGGCCTCGACCGAGAACGGCCCCAGGTCCCTGAAAAACGACTCGTACTGCTTCAGCTCCTCGGGCATCTTCCAGGGGCCGGTGTTCGACGTTGGCATCGCTTCTCCTTACGCCTCGAAGTCAATTCGCACGGGCTCGAAGTCGCCTCCGGGCCTTGAGCGGGCGAGACAGCAGAACACGCACCTGCCTTTCTCGAAGTGGTGCAGAAGTCCCCCATTTATCGCGATGTCTCCGGGGGCGCACAGCTTCTCGTGCAGCAGCTCGATGACCTTGTGGCATACCTCGTCCGAGCAGACAGGCAGGCCGTCCTCGATGGAGGCCTTCTTGTCTTCCGAGCGGCAGATGCAGCAGCGCGGCGGCAGGGACGGGCGGCGGTCGCGGACGGCGAATTTCCCGTCCTCTTCCTGGAGCCCCTCGCTGGGGTCCAGGAAACCGCCGCACGCCGGGCACAGCGGTCTCGACTTCCGGAACCACGCGCTCTTGCTCAGGATGGTCGTCTTGCCGCACGATGAGCAGACCCCGTGGCTGGCGTTCTTCTGGTTCTTGACGACCCCGCCGCGGCCCGCGCCGTAATCAGTGTAGCGGCTCATGCCTTCACCCTCCGATTGCCTTGACCCGCTGCCGCCAGCACAGCCCGTCCCGGCGGGGGTCCATGTGCTTTCGGTAATAGACCAACCCCAAGTACGCTTGGCTCCCCAAGCCAAACCCACCGCAAGAGGCGTCGCGACAATCTCGGCACAGGGGCTCCGTCCATCGCCAAGCACACTCTGCCAGTCGGCCGCATCGCGAGCAGCGCTCTTTCTGTACGGGCTCTCGCGTCACGGCGTCGTGTCCGTCCGGATGCCGCGGAGTTCGGTCCAGAGGTCTTCGAGTTTTTGGTCCAGCTTCGGCAGCTTGTCACAGAGGCTTTTCAGTTCGCCCCGGATTTCAGCCAAGCCGACGTAGTCGCCCTCTTTTCCGTCTGGGTCTCCCACCAAGACTTCCAGGCTTCTGGACATGTTCTCCAGGGAGAGGGCAGGGCTTTGAGCGGCGGAATCCAAATCGAGCATTTCCCCCGACAAAATCTTCAGGCTTTGCGCAATGCTCTCCAGCGCCAAAACCTTGCGTTCCTCCGGGGTCTTCACGTCGTGGCTCACGCCTTGACCCTCCCGTCCTCGTCCACCAGCCCGCGTCGGCGGCACTCCCAGAACACCACGTCAGCGTTGAGGGCGTGGGCGATGTCATGGCCACGGCGGCTCGTGCCCGAAGCCACCGTTCTATCGAACCGCTCCTGGTATTTCAGAAAGACCTTCAGGAGCTGCTCGTTGGAGAGCTTGTCAAGCATCGTCTCTCCCCGCAATCACCCCGCACTCCGCCAGCGCCTTGCGAAGCTCTTCGCGTTTGGGATACTGAGGCGGGACCAAGGGAAGAGCCCCGAGCGCGGCTCGCGCGAGATTCTTCGCTGGGCTGGTGTTGTCGCCGCAGTGGAGGTCCTCGCAGTAGTTGCACCCCGACTCGTGGAAGCGGCTGCAAATCTCCGCGGGGCTCAAGAAGCAGCGGGCGCTCTTCTTGCGGTCGGATATTTTTTTGGCCAGAAACCCGACGACCGAGCCCAACCAAAAGGCCACAAAGCACCCCACCCCCAACGCCCCCGCCAGCAACCAGGGAAGTTCGCTCATGTCTTCGCTCCTTCACCCCTCGTCAACTTCGACTTCACGCCCAACTCGTCGGCAATCGCGGTCGCCAACTCGTATGCCTTGTCGGCAGACAGCGCGATGGCGGCGGCGCCCTCCTCCGGCACCACCTGGTGCCGGTTCATGGCGTCGAACATCAGCGCGTCCTGCTCGACGGCCGGAAGCGCCGCCTTCAGCAGCTCGCGGAGCCGTTCTTCGGGCCGGTGCTCGGAGATGACGAACTTGCAGTCGGGGTCGTCGTCGGGGCCGGGCTTGCACTTGTACCCGGCGACGCACTTCTCGCACCCCTCGGAGTCGCACGGCATCAGGTCCGACAGCTCACAGGCGCACTCGCCGCCCTCCGAGAAGAGGCCGTCGAAGCCATGGCACTTCAACCACTCCGCGACGATTTCTTTGACTGTCATGCCTTGCTCCCCCGGATGCTACCGGCGCCGCGGCTGCGGTCCACCCACCCCATGTATTGGTTGTCGCGGCCCATCACGTCAATCACCCCCCCATTAGACTCGTAATTCCACGGCTCTTCCGGAGACTTTACGAGGATGATGATGACGTGAGGCTGCTTGGCGTCGCGAACGAATTTGTAGTCCATCCTGAACTCGGTCGCCGCATCGCGCAGGATGTCGAGGGTGTCTCCGTTCGAGTAGGCCCCCGGACGATGTTGCACGTCCTCCGTCAGCCAGTGAATCCACTCCCTGACCTTGAAGGACTTCCGGATGGGGTCGGTCTCCATCCCTATTTTTCCGTGCAGAGCAGAAACCTGGCTTGTCAGAAAAGGGCTCCTGGGGGTCAGGATGTCAGTCATCGCTTCATTCCTCCAAAGTAACGAGCTGGAGGCCGGATTCGGAGGTTTGGCGGCCGACCCTAACTCCGCACCTGTCCGACCCCTCTCTCTGAGGGTTCCGGCTTCCGGCGCTCGGAATGTCACACGCCGCTCCAGCCCGCCACGCAGACAACGTATCCAAGGCGTTCCACCATTCGCGCGGATGAATCCAGATGCGCCCCGCCAGCGGCAGGCCATTCCAGGATGGCAACGGCGCACGGAACGCGAGAATCTTCACGGCTACCCCTCGACCTCCTCGTCGCCCGGCTCCTGCGTTGCCGCAGGCGGCGGAACCTCGGGGACCAGAATCTCCGGAGCCAACTTGCGAAGCTCGGTTTTCACCGCGGCAACACTTGGGGGCTTGCCCGCACACTGGACCGTAGCGGGCAACGGCTCGCTTGGAATCTGCCCCGGCCTCGCGGCCCCGGGCCTGGGGCTATCGACGGACACAGTGGCGACGGCGTCAACGCTGCCGCCTACCTGAAAAATTGGCAACGCCGGTTCGTCGGCCCCGAAGGGTTCGGTCCGGCCCACGAACAGCACGCAGGTCGTGCACCAGCGCTGCCGAATCAGCAGCAGGCACTCCGGCGTCTTCTGCCGCACGTTGCAGCACTGGCGGCCCTTGTTGGGGTTCTTCTCGCACCACGCCTTTTTCGCGCAGAGCTGGCAGCAGCACTCATACCCCTTGCGCATTACTGCGGTCCTTTCCGGTCATCGAACATGTACCCCTGCCTGCCCATGCTCTCGGGGCAGGAATGAATCCGGCTGGCGAGGTGGGCGCCCTTTTGGGCGGGCACGAACTCGCCAATCAACAGGCACCCGGTGCGGCGGCTGATGGCCCGGACCTCTCCGGCTCCGGGCAGGAAGTAGTCTTTCGTTTTCGACAGCAGGGTGTTGGAGTCCGGCATCTTGTCCACCTCGGCGCCGCAGTGCGGGCAACGCTCACTCACGGGGCGCCCCCAATCTCCGGTCTCCCCCGGGCATATCCTGGTACGCCATCCCGCCGAGTCTCGACGCCAGGCGGCTGTCGATTTGGTCCAGCTCCTTGAGCTTCAAGTTGCTGGTCACGATGGTCGGGAGGCAGTTGTTGACGCGCCTGCTGACCAGCAGGTACAAGCTCTCGACGGTCCAATCCGAAACTTTCTGTGCGCCCAGGTCGTCGAGCACCAGTAACGCTGCCCCGGAATACTTTCTCAGAACCTCCGCCTCACTGCCTTCGCCGTTGAAGGTGGCCCTCAACTCACAGAGCAGCTCGGGCACCGAAGTCCAGAACGCCTCGTCGTAGGCCAGGTCTTCGTATCCCTCTCCGAGCCTCACCAGCCGAGGGGCCATCTCTGCCAGCCACGCCGTGGCCAGGTGGGTTTTGCCGACCCCGGCAGCGCCGGTGATGTACAGCCCATCGGCGTTCGGCTTGACGAGCTTCACCCCGGCGAAATCGGCCATCCGCGCAGAGCGATATAGCTTGGGGACGGTAATTCTCCGGAATGGCTCCGCGGCAGCCCACCGCCGGGCCTTGGATAGCCTGGCCTCCGGAGTATCAGCGTCCACCGAACTTGTCTCCGTGGGTTTCCTTGTACTCGGGGCTGTAGCCAGCGCTCGCCCCATGACGGACCCCAACTTTTCCGGTCCCGTTTCGGTCATCGTACTTTCCCTCCAGGAGCTTGGCCACCGAGTTGGGTTTCAAGAAAAACTCAACGTCCGCCATCCAGGTGCCGTGGTCGGTCTCCCCGCGACAGAAGGCGCTCTTTCGCATCCGCTCAAGCCCCTCCCGCCAATGTTCTTTCCACCAGGAGTCTTTCATCCTGGCCCCCAGCCACTTCTGCCTTGAAGCCGTCCATTGAGCCAAGGGCTTGAATGGAGCCCCAACGGCGTTCCAGGCAAGAGTAAATTCTTGAACTGCGGACGAGGGCGGGGCGGCGATAGCCGCCGACGCCGTTTCACCTACCCGCTGTTTACTTCCCTTCTGTTCCCTTCCCTTCCCTTCTATTCCCTTCGCCCCGGAAGTTTCCGGGGATGTCGGGAGATTCTCCGGGAGTCCCCGGAAGTTTCCGGGGATTTTCGTATCACCATCATTTGCAGTGGGTTCTGAAATCGCCCCGGAAGTTTCCGGGGATGTCGGGAGATTCTCCGGGAGTCCCCGGAAGTTTCCGGGGATGTCGGGAGATGCCCCGGAAGTTTCCGGGGATGTCGGGAAGTTTCCGGGGATTTCGACCTCGGCGACCTCAATCCACCCAATTTCTCGCGAGGTGAGTTCCTTCAGGGCAACTACGAACAGCTTCTCTGGGGCTCCCGTCTTCAGGGCCATTTCTCGCGGGGTCATCGGTCTTCCGTCCTTGACCAGAAGGCCGCGCTCTGGACACCTGGAAGCAAGTTCCAGTAGTAGAATCCAACCGGCGAAGACCTCCGGAGCCCCCCGGAAGTCTCCGGGTGTCTCCGGGGATGCCGGGAGATTTTCCCACAGGGCTCGGTAGCCAGCGCCATCGTGTTTATTGGGGACCGGCACCCACGACAGGCTTTTCAGTTTGCGGGTCTCGGAATTTTCGAAGAGGCGAGACCAGTCCCGGATTCGGTAGGCTTTCACCTGCACGGTCCTATTCTATCGACGGCAACAAGAACACCGGCTGCGGGTTGGACAGCGACCAGGCCCGAGGGCGAGGACGGAGGTCCCGCAGCCGATGTTCTTGGTGTCGTCGAGTTCATCGGGTCCCTCGTTCCTTTGTCACTGTCCAACCTCAACTCTACCTGATGTCCGGGTTGTTGTCAATCCCTATTTTCCGGGAATCCGTGGGGCTATCTTCTTGGGCTTCTTGGGTGGCGGCGGGGCCGTGAGCTTGGCCCAGGCGGCCTCCAGGTCGGCGTGGATTCCCCGCAGCATCTCCACGTCGGTAATCTTCCCGAGCGCCACCTCGCTCTCGGTGGTCTTGCGGCTGTGGAAGATGTCCCCGGTGTAGGCCCAATGCCCGGAGTCTCGGCAGGCGAACCGCCTGATGAGCGCGACGATGGACGCCACCAGCTCGTCCGACTTGTCCGCATCGTTGAGGGGGGCCGGTGTCTCTTCCTCCGGCAGCGGGACCTCTTCGTCGCCAGTGTCGGCCCCTTCGACAGGCTCAGGGCCAGTAGGCGGCACCGGGGGCTCGGGCGCCGCGGGCGGCGGGAACAGCTTGTCCATGCCCACCTTGGCGTCGGATTCCCTGGCGCGGAGGTCGCGGGAGAGGTCCTCCGCGGTTCGGATGGAGGCTCCCAGCAGGCCCTCGCTGAGCTTACAGGCGGCGCCAATGAGGTCGCCCACCACGTGCCCGGGTATCTGCGCTGGGGGTGCGGGGGCTACCGTGCAACTCCTGGCCTCGCAGCCGCTGATGATGCCCGCGCCGCCCGGGGTTCTCACGTTGGGCAGCAGCGTGTTGATGAAGTCGCGGAGCTGTCTGGCCTCCTCCTCTATGAGTTCGACGTGGAACTCGGCCTTGAAGATGAGCAGGGCGGGGTCGCCGTAGCCGTCGCGGCCGAGCGACACCTTCACCCCGCTCTTGCCGAGCAGGAGCCCCGGGGCCTTCTGGTTGAAGTAGTCGTTCCAGGTGGTCATGTTTACTCAAGCCTCCAACTGGTCTTGCCGAAACGGATGAGCCCCAGGGAGTCGAGTACCCTGCAAGGATACAGGTAGAGCGGGAAGTAGTACCTGGCCCGCCGCTTGCCCCCTCCGATGGAGAGGGTGTCCATCCCTCTCGGGAACAGCTTCTTCCGGCGCAGCGCCAGGGCCACGTCGGGGAGGCTGAAGCGGTAGTCCTCCGGGACCTCGTGGCGGTCCGTGCTCAGCCGGTACTTGGCCGAGCAGGGCACCAGCTTCTTGACGATGCGCCACAGCCGCCAGACGGCGGCCTCGGGCACGAAGTTGACCTGTTCCTGCGGCTCCTCGTGGGCGTCGCCGCCGACCATCTCGTGCATGAACCAGCCGCCCTTGCCGGGGCGGACGCGGTAGCGCAGCTCGCGGTGTCCCTTGCCAGGTCCGGCGAAGTTGACGACGCAGGCGGCCACCAGCCTTGCCCGCTTCCGGCTCATGCGCTCCGCGCGCAGCATCCGGTAGACCCTGTCGGTGGCCCAGGCGCTCCAGGTGGTGGGGCTGTTGATGACGCTCACTTGGGCTTCCTTTCTTCTACGAACGTCCTCTCAAGGAGGATGCTCAGCCTCATCTTGCCCAGGGGCTCCCGGTAAGCCGTGGGGTGCTTCTTGAAATTCTCGATGCTCATCCATGAGCCGAAGTTGTTTCCGTCCTCGTCTAGAATATGCGGGTGCTCCTCCCCCATTGGAATGGCCAGGAACCGGACACCGCCGCGCGTCCAAGTGGCGAAGGCTTTATCCACCGTTGTTCCTCCGGCACTCTTCCAGCATGGCCCGCTTCTCGGCCTCCAGCTTGTTCAAGTCAATCTCGAAGAACTCGGCGAGGAGCTTCTCGTCGGAAACCGCAAACGGGCACAGGTGCTCCCCGTGCGGGTCCGCCACCAGGCGCCGCTCGATGCCCTCCTCCTGTTCGCGCTTCTCGCGTTCCTTGTAGTTGGGCTCGTAGGCGCCTCCCGACTGCGACGGCGGCCAATCCTCGACGACCTTCCCGTCGCTGTTCCGGTAGACGGGCTCGCCGCACTCGTCCCCTTCCCGGCTGTAGCGCGTCATCAGCTCGACGCCCTTCTCGCCGCGGAGCCACTCCATGAAGCTGCCGACGGCTTGACTCTTCTCGTGAACCGCGTGCAGCTTGTCGTGCTCGGGGTACTTCATACCAGCACCTCCTTCTCCATGTCGCCTGCCGCGTTGCTCAGGCGGGCCTTCATCGTTGCCTCCAGCGCGACCTTCTCGTCCCACAGCTCCTGGTCCCTGAGCGCCTTGACGTGCTTGGTGATGAGCGCGGCGAGCACCTTCGGCTCCAGGGCGTCCAGCTCCCAGGACTCGTCGCCGAACTTCTCGCGGTAGCTGGCGAAGCGGCTGTCGGTTTCCTTGGCCGGGTTGGGCGGCGGGTTGTACTTCTTGACCTGCTCCATCGTGAGCGCGATGCGCTTCACCTTGACCCCGCCGTGTCTTTGGCTGCAAAAGATGTCCATGCGGTCCTGGAGGTCCCGGGTCATGTCTACGCCCGAGGCGTCGTGGTCCGACAGGTGCAGGACGGTGACGCTGCCCTGCGCGAGCTTGGCCGAGTAGCGCCCGCCAGCCTGCCACGCCTCGGTCTGGCTGGTGTACCCGCGGCAACTGAAGTAGGCCACGTCGAGCGCCCGGCAGACGGGCTCTATGATGCCGAGGAGCGCGTCCTTCTCGATGGCCACCTCGACGTAGTTGTCCTGGTTCTCCCACTTGTCGATTTGGAACTGCTCCGCGCAGGCCCGCACGATTTCGGCGGGGGAGTTCCAGTGCGAGTTCTTGTTGACGTGCCGGGTCCTGTCCACGATGGCCGACCAGTCCACCAGCCCCGCCAGGCGGGCGTCGTTGATGATGCTGCCGAGGCGTTTATACTCCTTCTGCTTGTTGGGCAGCAGCCCGCGGGACACGAGGGCGTAATACGCCTGACGTAAAGTTAGCGTGAACCCCTGGGCCGCGTACTCCCCGATGATGATGTTGACCCTGTCGATGACCGCCTTGCTGGCCGCGCCGAAGCGCTTGGCGACGTACTCGATGCGGGGCATCAGTCTCTCCTTCCGAAGTAGGCCTCGGCGGTGTCGAATGGGAACTCGTTCAGGGACGACTCCCAATCGCGACGGAACGCCTCCGTGCCGGGGGAGCGGCCGTTGCCGCGCTTGTCGAAGAGCACGTCCACGCCGTCGGACATCCACTTCTCTTCGCCGGTCTTGGTGTCCCGGACGGCGTAGCCGCTGGCGTACTCGATGACCTTGAATCGGTGTCGCGGCATCAGCTCCTCCCCGCCTTGTACTTGCGGACCCTGAACGTGCAGTCGCCGAAGTGCAGGGCGACAGTCGCCGAGAACAGCTCGGCGTCTGACTTGTGAGTGAACCACGCGACGACCTTGTCGTCGGTGACGTTCACAACCTCCCACTCGATGTCTGGCACCTTCATCCTCCTCCGGCCTGCCGCAGCAGCTTGAGCGCGAGCGCCCCCGCCGCAGCGAAGCAGCAAATCACGAGCGTCATCCGCCAGAGCTTGACGGCGAAGACCAGGGGGTGCATCAGAAGCACCCCGGCGTTTTGTTAGAGATGTCCATCAACAGCCCCTTCCCCAGCTCGCAAGGGTTGAAGGGCTCCTCCCGGCACCGGCTGCACTCGTCGAGGTGCTCGTGATAGCGTGCGCCCAGCTCCCTGGCCGTCTTGGGTATCTCCCCGAAGCAGATGGAGCACCACGTCCCGCCCTCGGTCGTGAAGGTGTTGGGGGTTGGCGTGCAGTTGCAGAACTTGCCCTTGCGGTTCACGTCTTTCTCCCGTACTTCTCCAGCCACGCGCTCCAGCCCTGGGCCTTGGCGTGGAAGGCGTTGTCGGCGCGTCCCGTCCACGAGAACGCCGTCTTGCTGCGGTAGAACGGCAGCGCGGGCAACTGGAAGAACCAAGTGTTTCTGAAGCACACCAGCCGCATGGCCGCGGCGTGGCTGGCCATCGCCTTCGGCTCGAACGCCTTGACCTCGGCGAACGTGGCTTGCAGCAGCTTGCGGCAGAAGGCGAGGTTCACGTCGGGCATGTCTCCTCCCTTATCTCCCCCGTCGCCAGGTCCACGACGCCGACGTGTTGGTATCGCCAGTTGATGTCGGTGTTGGTGTCGGGCAGCCGCGGCTTGGGGGCCGTCTTGAACGTGCAGCCGGGGCCGACGGCTAAGAACTTCAGGTGGCCCGCGTTCGGGTTTCCCAGCTCGTGGTTCTCGTAGGCGTGCCAGCGCGCGAGGCAGGGCTTGTCGGCCCCTTCGGCGGGGCTCAGGGTCTTCGACTTGCAGGCGTCGCACTCCCCGCAGCGGAACTTGCGCATATGCGCCAAGGATTCCGCTTCGGGCTTGTCCGTTCCTATTTGCTTGCTCACGTTGTTCTCCTCTTCTCAAAACAGGGCCTGCCGCTGGCCGCCGCCCACCATGACAGAGCGGGGTAATCGGCTGCGTCGGGCGGGAATGGGCAACCCATCCCGGAAAGCCCCTCCGATTTTCTTCCAGCGACTCAGAGGCCGTCGCGCATGAAGCGGCAGGCCCGTCGCGTTCAGTCAGCTTGGTTCTTGAAGGGCCGCCCCCGCTTTTTGGCGACGAACCCGTCCTTGAGTTCAACGAGTCTCACGGTCAGCAGCCAGACCTCCTCGCAGTCGGCTCCGGTGGGGTCCACCAGCAGGAGCTTTTTCTGAGTCAGCCCTACGGTCCTGGCGTGGTTCGCGTTGTAGTGGCAGAGCTTGGCCTGCATCCCCTCGGCAGCCCAGCAACCGACCAACACCTGGTCGCCCGGCTTGCACTGATTCAGCCAGCCCGTTCTTAGGGTCGGGAGCTTCACGTCTCCCTCTTCGGCGTGAGGTCGGCGAAGCTACCGGCGGGGATGCAGCGGGCGGCCTTGGCCGCGACCGCGTCGCCGTTGAAGGGCTTGCGGGCCTTCTTGCGGCGGCTGGAGGGGTCCACCAAAACGTCGCCGTAGGCCTGGAACTGGCCCACCTCGCCGATGCAGAAAGCCACCTTGGCATAGAACCGGAACGCGGTCAGCAGGCAGTCCCGCACGTCCTTGACGGGGTCGTGGCCGTCGGGGAAACCGAGCTGCATCTTGTTGAAGAAGTCGAAGCCCTCCGTCTCGTACTCCTCCGTGGCCCGGAAGGAAACTACGCCGTAGGGGTGCTTGTTCTTCGGGTCCTCGGCTAGGCAGCCAAGGCTCTTCGGACCGTAGGCGTTCACGGCCTCGGGGCTCGCGGTGGCCCGGAGGATGTCGTCGGCGGAGTCCAGCCACTTATCCGAGTCCTCCGCGAGGTACTTCTTGGCGGTGCAGGCCATGCAGTGGTAGCCGTCCTCGTCCACCGTGGCGAAGACCGCCCAGGAGTGGCTGTACTGCTGGAGCTTGCCGCAGTCGGCGCACGTGAAGTAGCCGCTCTCCTCGCCTTCCTGCCCAAACTCGTCGCCGTACTTCTCGCGGTTCTCTGCCGCGCACTTCGGGCAGATGGTGAGGATGCCGCTGGCCTTGTCGGCGATGAGCGGGGAGAAATACTCCTCGACGTAGCGGCCCTCGGACTTGGTGGGAAATTCCTTGCAGCAGCAGTCGCAGGTCA
>Ga0315287_10007904_pt1 | contig 10700 bp, 7 predicted proteins | sample YL17G11_0_MG_FD_205037 | JGI IMG/M metagenome (GOLD analysis project Ga0315287, IMG submission 205037) | Sediment microbial communities from Yellowstone Lake, YNP, Wyoming, USA - YL17G11_0 | ecosystem: Environmental > Aquatic > Freshwater > Lake > Sediment | place: USA: Wyoming | collected...
TAAGACTGATATTATCGATTATCTGCTTTGGGATTGCTCTGGTCCTCGGCAATTCGAGATACTTTATCCCTTTATTGATATAACCTGCATGCCATTTTCTAATTGTCTTTTCAGATCTTTCAATTTTCCTGCTAACTTTTGTAATATTTCCCCCTTCAAGCAAATCTAATAAAGCAACAGCGCGCTCCCATTGGCATCTTTTATTTGATAGCCGCCATCCTCTGAGTATCTTTTCATCCTCCTTGGGAATATTTCTAATTTGCCATTTGTTATAATTGACTTTAGACAACCCCTTTTCCTTAAGCCACATATTATAATGTTCTACAAATCCAGAATATTTTAATCCTGATGGTTCATGGTTGTAGTACTCCTGCCATAAGGATTTCATGTTTGTAGCTTCGTTATTTAGCCGTTGATGGTACCGATGAAAAAGATCGTGTAAAGTAAAATATTTGGCGCTCTTATAAACACTATTTTGCGGCCTTAAAGTAGCGGCGATACTATCTGGTGATAAATTCAAAATATCAACATAGACAAGATCGGACTTGTTATATAATTCTATGTAGGCAAGGACCGTAGACCTCGCTACTTTATATGACCTTGCTATCAAGGCGGCACTGTCGCCGTGGATGGCATGCTGAATTATCAATCCTTTGATGAATTTTGGATTGATTATTTTTCTACTCATAATAAATCCGATTCCCCTGGAAGGCAGTGAACAAAGAGTCTTGCTTATGTCTATGGGACAAAGGGCAATAAATATATAGAGAGGTGGCGCTAATTCCCCTGGACTTAATGACCGTATAAGTGCATGCATGCTTGCAGGGACATATGCTCATCTATTGTGAGGATAACTCCGTGATCAGCATGAAGTGATATGAGGTGGGTTGAGCAACCAGCAGTGTTAGACATGCTGAATAAAACGTTCAATCTGGTCAATCTTTCCAATCAGCTCATTGACGGGTTTGCAAACTGCAATATCCCGCTTCAGTTCCTCAAGCTGATACTCAATGTCAAGCCGAGCTTTTTCATTCAAAAAACTCTGTTTAAACTTAGGATTTTGCATCTGCTGTTTTAGATATTTTTCTGCAATATTCATGTCATGCTCCTTGTCCTGCCATGCGGATGGTCATTGTGCGCTGAATTTCCGATACCGGCGTTTTTCAATTCTATCAATTTCTCAATAGAGGCAAATACCTTTGCACGTTCCCTAACATTCAGAGAGTCAAGAAACTCAATCATGGGAACCTTATCATCAACTTTTGCAAAGTCATACGTGTAAGGCGGTTGTGCCTGCCTGGTACCCACAATCCAACTCCCTCCCGCTCAATATTTATTTGCCACCTTTAAAAGCAAATCGTCCCTGCTGGTCATCGTCATGTGCATGGTCAATATAACAGCTCTCGCAAATTACACAATAAATTTTATGCTGAACATCTTGTCAATTATAGCATAATTTCCTATGCAACAAAATCAATGATTACGAGTTAAAGTCCAGCATTTTCGTCAAGATTGACGATTTGTGTAGTAGGAAGTTGTTTATATCGGTCCCTTGCTGACCGTCTATCATAGCTTTCACTTCCTTCTATGTCTTAAATTTATCCGATTTCTTATCTACTGGCTCTTCTATCTCCTGAATGAAATATTCCATCACTTTTGCCGCAGCGCTGAAAGCGACAGCTGCAGCTGATCCAATAAGCACCTTTTGCCACCAAGGCATTTCCTTTATCACTTTTGAAGTAGCCTTAATCATAGCGCGTATCATCACATAGGCCCTCTTTGGAACGTGTTAAAATTCTTAGATAATCATGCTAATGTAATTCTTCTGATATTAATCAGTTATACCCTCTCGCTTCATTATTCTTCGTATCACAGTTATCGAGAAAACAACATCATTGATAACGGTTTGAAATATTATATCATCGTCAAGGTTGATGTTTTGTTGCTTTCATGAAGCTATACATCTTAGACAAGCACGCTTAAGCCGGATGAACCTAATAAAAGACCGCAGTCACCCTCACGAAGTAACTGCGGTCGAATATAACCCTATACACCGCCGATATCAGTCCAGAACAATCATGACCCTGCACTTTTTCAAGAATGTCATATTATCTGCAGCGCCTCTGATTTTGTCGGCATCGGCATTGCTGATCACGATGTCGGCCCGGCCCGCCCCTTCGATCTTAACTCCTTTAACGCTGACCGGATTATTTGTCACTCTTGGATTACTCTGGGCTGCCGTAAGATCCCTTGCATAACCGCTCATGCCCTGCTGAACGGCAAACTCTTTGTCAACATTCATGGAACCATAGACTTCTTTGCCATTCTCGTCGAGAACCTTGGGAGCCATAGCTGGCCTGGCCTGGAGCCCTCTGGCATCAACCACCATACCGGTGAAAACATCTCCTGACGGCGCCGGTCCTGCCGGGGGTGCTGGAGGAGCAGGGGGCGCAGCCTCCGGTTTTTTCTCAAGGGCCTTTGGTATAATGACCTGCGCAAAACCGCCCGCCATCGGCATTCTCAGAGTCACTTCCACTGTTCCATCGGACAGGTAGTCCTGATTCACCACCTTGGCCCCTTTTACAAGGCCTTCTACCTGTGCATTGATGACATCGCTCTCCACCGTAAAATCCTTGACGACTGTCGCGGAATCAATGCGCACACCCTTCGTGGTCTCGAGCAAATTACGGTAGGCATCTACCTTGGCTGCTCTTAGAGCCATGGGACGAGCCTGGGGTTTTCCTATGTACCTATCGGGAGGGGCGCCGATCCCCACTGCCTCAATATAGCCTTCCGACCAGTTAATCTTTCCTTTATCGCCCATCTGTTCGACAATCTGAGTCCATTCGGACCCGCTGACTTTTTCCTGACAAAAACCGATCCCTGAATAGAGGAACAACATGCTTACGATAACAGCCACTGTAACGATTAGTTTCGATCTCATACAATCCTCCTTAACTATTGGTTTAGGAAACTCACCCATAAAACTACATAATCAACCCTGTACAGAATTGATGTACGTATCTTTCCTTCAAAACACCAGCGTAAAATAACAGAATGCGCCAAAGGTTTCAATGAAGAAATTATATTACTTCTTTTCTGCAAATGCCTTGCTTTCAGGAACTTCTAACCATGGCTTAATATTGATATTTTTCTCCAGATCTCCCCAGATTACGTTCTGATCGGGCCTGCTGCTGCCCCACCAGTTGTTTCTCGCATCGATATAAATGGAGGAAAATGTCTGGATGGCCACCGTGTTGTTGATAAAATTATTATTATGTATAACGGGATTCGACATCCCTACGCACTTGATAGCGCCCTCTCCGAGGTTGCCGGCAAACGTATTATAAAACACTCTGGGAGATGCGTCATTGCGGGTGTATATGCCCCCCTGAGCATTATGTGTAATGCTGCACGACGAAATTTCCGGTGTGCCATAATAAATGTCAAAAGCGGTGTTGGCATATTTTACGACACAGTATGCGAAAGCGCTGTTAACCTTTGTGGGTTTCATCAATCTTACGGCATTATTATAAAAACCGGGAGACGGAGAACTCCCGGAAGCCGTAAATACAATTGGATGCTGCCTGGTACCCTTTGCCACAACACCGCCATCTGCCGTAATGATGGATGTATTCTGGTCGTATTCGATCGTCACACCGGGTTCGACATACAGGGTTGCCCCGCCATCGATTACGACATCCTTGGCCACCCGGTAAGGACTGTTGGAAAGGATAAGGAAAGCATCCGCCTTGATAGGCCCGCCAAGGATCTGATTAAGTATGGGCAGTTCCTGCGGCTTCCCCTCAGGATAAGCTGCATTTAGAACAGACTTGATGTTGATCTTACCCTGAATCCTCGTCAGGATTTCGAGACCTTTGGCAGAACCCCACCAGTTGTTCAGGGCATTGACGGCCTCTCCCGTCATATCGCCCGCGATATCAAATTGCTTGTTGTCATTTATATTGTTTTCGTGAATTACGGGACGAGAGTTCTTTACGATGATTCCGTGCCCCTCATTTCTCGTAATCCTGTTGTGAGTAATTAAGGGGGCAGACGACTGAATCAAGATACCTTCCTTAAAGTTATCCTGGATATTGTTTTCCATCAGTTTAGGCTGGGCTCCGTCTGTAATAAAGACCCCGGCTTCCCTGTTCTTATGGATTGTATTTTTTATGATCTGCGGTTTCGAAAACGCGCCCGAAATTTTTATGGCAATGCCGTTTTCCACAAGCTCAGAGGCTTCTATTTGCGGCGAAGATGCCTGGCATGTGATTGCCGTTGCCGCATTCCTGATGCGGCAGAACTTGACCAGGTTTTCCTTTTCCTTGACGTTGCTGAAAGTTATGCCTTCCCATGATTTGGCGCCTTCCGCCGCATCGAATATAATAATGTGCTCCTCATCCCCCTGCGCGATAAGTCTTCCTTCGATCACAAGGGCGCCGCCCTGCGAGCGTATCTCCGTGCCCGGCTCAATAGTGAGAAGGGCCTTATCTTTGACGATCACTGCATTCTTGATAATATAGGGACTGGCGCCTGCGTACCAGGTGGTATCAGATTCAATCACGCCTGAAACGGGCGTCGGTCCTGGCTCCACAGGCATACCGGTTATGGTGTCGGACTTGTCACTTTCGTTACCCGCCAGGTCCAAGGCAGTGACCTGATAATAATATTTCTGCGCATTGACGAGATTCTCATCACGATATTCGTTCAATTCCGTCTTCGCAATCTGCTGAAAACCGGAAAGAGGGGTGTTGCTCCGATAGACCAGGTATCCCGCCAGGTCCGGGGCTTGCGACTTTTCCCAGCCTAAAAGAACCACCTTGTTTCTTCCAACAGTCTTAACGTTCTTGATTTTGTCAGGAGGTATGGTGTCGAGCGTTACCGTTCCTACTGCATCAACCCATTGAGCGGTATTGCCTGCTTCATCCCTGAGATACCCTGTAATCACGGCCTTTGTCACGTTATCCCCGGGAATGACTTTATAGACGCCCAGGTATCCCCCCGGTTCAACTTCCTGCATATCTATATTTCTTTTGAACTCACCGATATCGAAATAGGCCTGCATTTTGGGCGCACCCTGAATGACCACCTTGATTTCATCGCCCGCCTTTTTCGGCAGATTGTTCGTGTCCTGTGTGAGAAGACTGATGACCGGCGGCCGGAGGGCTTCGGCTATGGTCGGTACGGGGATTGTCTTCACCATGTCTCTGAAGAGGTCATCACAGGCGCGGAGCAATTGGATGTCCCTAATATTCATGGCCGTAGCGATGATCGTCGCAATGATGCCGATGGGAGTGGTAGAAATGCCGCCCTCCTGAATGCGGGCGACATGCTGGCCGCTCCAGAGAAAATTCCCCGTCTTGGTATCATACATCTTAATTTCCGCTCCCACCGAGACGGAGGAATAAACAACGGCAAACAACTTGTCAAAATCCGAGATATTGCCATAGATCACAGCGTCCACACCGAGGATCTTGCCCAACTCCTTGGGAGACATCTTGTCGATGGCCTCGACATCGCTGAGCCCTGCCTTCCTCAAAACATTATCGACGCTATAGGGCTTCATTCCTTTATACGGCAATGAGCTCATGTGATTGTAAAATGCCCTGCGCACCTCCTCAGACCCCTTCTGGCTTTTCGCAAGATTGATAAAGGGAAGAACCGCAACAGTTTGGGGTTTGTGCTTTTCCATGTAAGGGTCTATCTTGTAAGTACCCTTAAAGATATCTCTGAACTGAGGCGTGATGGCAGTTCCTTTTGTGGCAACCACACAGCCCTGAAACATAACCATCAAAGGCAGAATTAGAACGATCAATATGGATCTTCGCAATCCTATTTTCATTTGAAGCCTCCCTGAATGGCTTTTCATAAGATTCAATATATAAATAGCTAAGGCTTCCCACCCGGCGGCATGGAAACTCCCTGAATATTCTCAATCAGAGATTCCGGATAACCTTTCGGTGCTACCTTAATAAATTTATATGGTATGGCAATAGGTTCCCTTCCGGTGGCGAGCGTACGATAGGTCAGCACCCATACATATCCGGTTGTCGTATCGACAAGATATGCCTTGTCATCGCTGCCGGCTACAACCTGATATTTCGTTGGTTCGCCTGCAAATGATAATGCAGAGACGAAGATGAAAATGGCGGTGAAAAGAATCACCAATTTCTGCCTGACAGTACAACTATGCAATCCTGTTTCTTGCCGTAAGCGGGCTAACTGCCGTAACGCCATTGTAGATACCTCCTCACAACTTTAAAAAAAGACAAAAATCTTTCACATTGAGATATGTGTTCTCGTGATGATATTACTCCGGCAAATAAACATATCAAATGTCATGCCGGACTTGATAAGCCTGCCCCGTACTTGATACGGGGGCATCTAGTCCAATTCTGGATTCCCGCTGGAGCCTGCCCTCGAATGTCCTTATCGGGGGCGGGAATGACGGGTTTGACATATATTGTTGCCGGAGTAATAAAGTGATAGTGCGCGCCGATTATCTTCCGGTAAGCGTCACCTCCTGGCTTGGTTCGCTCTCCAGCTCGTCGTTATCGACGGCAGTCACAACATAGGTCTTGCTCTTACCTTTCGCCAGTCCAGCCTCGGTGAAGCTGTTTGCCTTCACCGTATTAATCCTGTCAATGCCATAGAAACGCTTCTCATAGACGGAGTAATGGGAAATATCGGGATTACTCCCCCGTTGCCAGGTAAGTTCGACCTTCCCTTGAACGATATCGCCCGCGAGTCCCTCGGGTCTCTTGGGTTTGGGCTTTGTCTCTACACTGATTGCCTCGGAAAAATCACTAAGCAACTCGTCTTTGTCCTCCGCCCGGATCTTATATATGTATTTATGCCCGTCCTTCAGTTCCTTGTCCTCGTATTTGGTCTTGCCCTGAACCTTTGCAATCCGGGAAAATTGATCTTCGGAACCTGTGCCACGGTAGACCTGATACTCGGCAATATCCTTCTCCGGGTTTGGAAGCCACGTAAGGGGCACTGCTTTAACCTTCAAAGCCTCACCCTTCAAGCCTGTGGGCTTAGATGGCCGCGGTTTGGTAGTGGCAAAAACGGCCTCAGTGAGATCGCTTTCCACATCAACCTTGTTGAAGGCAACCATGGCGTAATAATATGTGCCGTTATCGGCGAGTTTGTCGAAGCCTCCTCCGCCATGCGTATAACTGCCTATTGTCCGGCCGTCGATGCGCTTCAGCAGCAAGTACTTGCCCACCTTTTCCTTAGACCAGTAAAGATTATAGCCCTCAACTTCGTCATAGGGGCTTGCAGTCCATGTCAGTTCAATTTTCTTGACAAGCCCATTCTGCGCCGTGAGTCCCTGTGGAGTCGGCGGCTTGCCTTTCGTAACAGCCGAAACTGTCGTAGATGGCGACGTTTCCGTATCCTGGCTGTCTACGGCAGTTATCCGGTAAAAATAACGGGTCTTATCTCCCAACCTGTCTTTGTCTGCATAATCTATAATCTTTCCGCCTGCCCTTTCTGAGACATCAACTTTCTTTATCTTGGCAAAATCCTTATTTTCTGATGAACTTCTGTAGATGTAATATCCCTTTATGACCGGTGAATCTATGGGACTCCACGACAATCTTATCTCCCTTATCATATCTCCCTGGGCGGAGACGGCACTGACAGCCGGTATTGTGGCGCCTCTAACGCCGGAGGAAAAATCACTCTCCATGTTTTTCTCGTTGTAGGCTGTCAATTGATAGTAACATTCCTCTCCATCTCCGAGTCCTTTATCCAGGTATGTTACTTTGAGCAGTTTATCGGGGGTTGTCGCGGAATCCGCGCCGATGCCCAAATCCTTGCCCGAGAGATTGGCCACTTCTTTATAGGGTCCCTGCTGCACCTTAGACCTGTATAGTTTATATCCCTTCAATTTTAACGGGTCTTCGCTGGCTACAGGACTGTGAGACCATGTCAGTTCTATGCTTTTTACACGAGCATCCACTCTCAGAATAACAGGCGGATTCGGAGTCAAGGCTGTTCCGGCAGAGATAATGGATGAAAAATCACTTTTATTACCCTTCACACCGAAGGAGCGTATTTTATAATAATAGGCCGCGCTTCTTTCCACGTCCTGGTCAAGATATTCAGGTCTTTCTACCTGTGCAATCTTGCTGAAAGGTCCGGTTTCGGCGGCGCCGCGAAATACCTCATAACCGGATGCAGTCATTCCCGGCGGATCTTCCCAGTTTAGACGAACCCACTTATTGCCAGATCGCTTTTGCACATTGACTGGTCCCTGTGCGGCTGTCTTTTCCCAATCTTTCTGTTTCGATGCATAATTTGATATGGCAGCGATAATCGATGCACCCAGATTCTTGACTTCGCTCATGAGGCCTGCATCGCCGAGGGTCCTTATCTGGTTCTCGAAAATGACCCTCCTTTGCTCAATATGGATTACTTTAGAGCTAACAACGATGATCGTGTCTCTTTTCCCGACGCTGCCAACAACGATCATATTGAGACCTAATTTCGATCCGATATTGGAGACGCTTTCCACATTATCATTTTGCTGAAGGTCATTCATGCTCAGAAAAGCCTCAAGTTCCTTGCGATCAAGCAAAGTCAGAGATGGTTCACTGACTAAATTATTCATAAGCAGATTGGTGACCATAGTATTGTAACCTGAGGCTTCGAGATTCACTGCGCCGTAATTAAAGACGGCAATCCTGATTTGGGAGGTTGCTGCAGAAAAAGATATGGCCGGGCATACAGTTATCGATATTAGAAGAAATATACATAAAACGCGGAGCAATCTATTCGCCATATCTTCCCTCCAAATGCAGTTTCAGACTTCATTCAGTATTCTTTCAGTGAAACTTATCTGCTTTGAATCAATGCATCAATCAGTTCCGCTGATTTCTGGGATATGGGGGTAGAGATGCCCTTTGATTTCTCATCAAAAATGGCATCTGTGTATCTCTCGATAGCAAGGTCATTATTTCGTCGCTTCAGTCTTTGCTGCTCGCCCTGGTTGAAATATTCGACCTCAAGGCTCTGATAATGTTTGAGAACACTCTTCCCCATTTCGGAAATTTTTTCGTTTGTCAAATCATCAAGGACTTCCGTCTCTGTAGGGAGTTCTAAGGTTTTTTGTGGAATATTTGCCGCCGGCACGGCATCCTGATACTTATCTTCCTTGAGCATTCTCCCTGACACTGTATTTGTGAAAATGTTCTCTCCCGTCCCCGTATCCACAAGCTTATAGGAAACTTCGATCATGGCGCTGATCCGGGTAACACCCTGCCTGTATGAGACGAATTGATAATTCTTCTTCTTGATTGTCCTCGGCGGCGCGGTTTTTAAATCCTCCTCCGTAGGCCTCTGATGCATAATCAGCCAGTCTGAGAATTCCGGATTACGGACATCTTCTTCATCCACAAGTACTTTAACCTGACTGGCGCTCGGGTTGTCTGCGGTTTTAGATGAGAAGTTGAGAACATCCCCCATGATGAACGTGTCAATACCTCTCATTTTGGCCGTCTGGACTGATTTAACATCAACAATACCCGTCTGCCCCAACTGCATTTCCCTCAGGATGGACTGCAGGTTTTCCCTTTCGATGATGCGAAGGTCACCACTGGCATTCTTGTGAAGATAGGTTATCAGTTTATTGGCCGCGATCTTCCCCGCGTCTTTATTGTTGCTGGGGCTGCCAAAATCAAAAACGGCGATAGATTTTTTGATCCTCTTATTTATATAATCTCTTGTTTCGAGTATCTTCTGAAACAGGTCCTGGTAATTTGGATTTATCACCTCTACTTTTTGGAACCATACCAGTGCATTGCCCCACAACTCCCGTTCATTGTATTTTTCAGCCCTTTCCATGAGCTTTCCAGAGATCCTGCTGACGAAACTTCTGTACGCATTATCCGCTAGGAGGGACGGCGTGTAGGACTTAACAAGTTCGGCCTTTCTTATGGCGGCATACAGCTTTCCCTGATCGGCAAGCTTTACTGCCTCATCTAAGTAAATGCGCCCGACCTTCTCCTTCAGGGTATTAAGCGTGCTTACGAGCTGCTGGTTTTCCGGTTTATATGTCACTGCCTTTTCATACATGGAAATGGCCTTTTCCCAGCTCTGCGCCCGCGCAGCCTTTTCGGCAGCGGCAATGTAATAATCGGCGTTATCTTTCGATATCGCATCCTGATAGAGCTTTTCCGCATCGTAGTAATTGGGATTTATATCAATGACAGCCTTAAATGCCTGGGCCGCCATCTTCCAATCCTCCTGTTTGCTTAAGGTAACGCCCTGCTGGTAGAACAGCTTGGCGCCTTCCTGCTCTATCTTGGCCAGTCGCGCACCCGCATCCTCGTAGCCGGGGAAAAGCTTATTGACCTGCCTTAATTTAGCCAGCGCCGCCATCCAGTCCTCTTTCTGCATGTCCGTTTCCGACTGGCTGTATAGTGACTTCACTGTCCCATTTAGGGAGTTGATCTTTTCTCGCAGATTATCGTGAAAACTCTTGATGTCCTTATTTTTAGGGTCCATATTGTATGCAAGGGCGCTCTCTTTTGAAATCTGATCGAGTGCGGGTATGCTATCCTGAGACTGAGCCAATGACGATTTCGCTTTTTCATAGTGGATTCTCGCTGCCTCTTGCTTGGCTTTAAGAAGAGCATCCTTGTATTCCTGATTGTCAGGACTCTCTTTCATAGCGGTCTCGAAATAGC
>Ga0315287_10007905_pt1 | contig 10700 bp, 5 predicted proteins | sample YL17G11_0_MG_FD_205037 | JGI IMG/M metagenome (GOLD analysis project Ga0315287, IMG submission 205037) | Sediment microbial communities from Yellowstone Lake, YNP, Wyoming, USA - YL17G11_0 | ecosystem: Environmental > Aquatic > Freshwater > Lake > Sediment | place: USA: Wyoming | collected...
TGGGGGTTTCCCGCCAGAACGGATATCTGCAACTCCTGCCCGATACGGCTCGCTTACGGCCGAACTGCGTCAACGCATCAATCAGATATTTCGCGCCCAGCACACCGACGTTGAAGTGCCAGTTGTAGCGCTCAAGATCGCGCAGAATATTATCCAATACCGCTGACTCATCCGATACATCCACCAAGCCAAGGAGCAACGGGAGGGCATTGCTGAATTGCGTGCCCTGGTCATACTGCCGCTTTTTCGGATCGTAGAACTTGCGGTTGAAAGCGGCTTTGAGCTCCTTCAAATCCCGGTCGCCGTAGTGCAGGTAATAGTGCCACAGCATCACGAGGTAAGCGCTGCTCCAAGTCGGGTCCGGCTCGTCGGTGAGGTAAGGGCGTGGCGAGACAATGGAAATGTCGCCGTTGGATTCGTTCTGGTTGAAGCGCACGCCGTTCAGCCATTGCTGATAAAACAGCGGCAGGTCGAAGTTGAACATCGCCTCCTCCATCGAGACCATCGCGTCGCCGAACCAGCCGAGCCGTTCGTCGCGCTGCGGGCAGTCCATCGGGTAGCCCATCAGGTTGCTGCGTTGCGACCAGTGCGTCGCACGATGAATGCGATTGATCAGTTCGTTATCGCACGTGAACTCGCCGGTGCTCTCGCTCGCCGTGTGAACCACGCAACCCAGCAAATTGTCGAGCTGCGGTGCGCCGGGAAATCCAGTGACCTCCACGTAGCGAAAGCCGTGGAACGTGAAACGGGGCTCGTAAACCTCACGGCCCTGCCCCTTCATCACGAATGCGTCGGTAGCCAAAGCGCGTTCGTTGCTTTTCACATCAATCAGGCCGTCCGGCCTGAGGTCTTCCGCGTAGCGCAGAGTAAGGCGCGTGCCGCACGCGCCGGTGGCAGTGAGCCGCACCCAACCGGCAAAGTTCTGGCCGAAGTCGAACACATAGACGCCCGCCTTGGGATTATTCACGGCGACAGGCTTGAGGTGTTCGACAACTTTGATCGGTGGCATGAGGTGCGACCGAAGCACACCGCCCGGCGACTCCACTACATTTGCGTTCCGCCAGCCAGCGTCCTTGAAACCGAGCCGATCCCAGCCCGGCAACTCCTGCGTCGCATCATACACTTCACCGTCGAAGACACAGGAAGAGAGCACCGGGCCCGGCGCCGTCTTCCACGAATCATCTGAAACGACCAGGTCAGACGAGCCGTCCGCGTACTCGAGGTGCAATTGAACCAGAGCGCGCTTCGAGCCGAACCATTGCATGCGATACGGTTCCCACCATTTCTGGTAGGGATTGAACCAGCCGTTCCCGAGCATCAAGCCGAGGGCGTTTGTCCCCGGTCGCAATTGTGAGGTGAGATCGTAGATGTCGTAAAGCACCCACTTGCGATAATTGCTTTTTGCCGGTGCCAGCACGCGGTCACTGACGCGCTGGCCGTTGCACGAGAGCTCATAATAGCCCAACCCCGTCACGTAAACCTGCGCGCGGCAGATGGCCTTCGTTGCGACGAATTCCTTTCGAAGCAGTGTTGACCGGCCATCCACGCTGATCGTCTCGTTCACGTTCGTAAGTTCCTTGGCGCTCTTGAAAAAGCCCGCCGGCGGACACGGCTCGCGCGCAGGCCCGCTGCCAATCCATTGCGCTTTCCAGTCTTCAGGTCGGAGCAACGCCATTTCCCACGACGCTGGCTGACTCGAATCCGACAGTTTTCCGTCGCCATCCCAAACCCGCACCTTCCACCAACAACGTTGCCGCGAACTCAAGGGCGCGCCGCCGTAAGGCACCTGAACCGATTCGCTCGACTTGACCCGGCCTGAATCCCATAAATCTCCCTGGTCAGCCGCGAGCGCCTCGGACTTGCTGGTGACAAGAATCTGGTAAGCACTCTGCCTCTGGTTGTGCTCGCGAGACTCCAATTCCCAACTCAATTGCGGGCGCGCCGTCTCCACGCCTACGGGATTCAGCGCGAGCTCGAAGAGATGGCGGCGGCCGGCCTCGCGGGCGGCGAACTGCGCGTCGCCACGTTCCACGGCTGGGGCCGTCCGCCGCTCGACGGGATGCACGACGCGAACCTCGAACGGCTCGGGCAGCATCGACTGCGCTATCTCTCGGATGAGTGGCTCGACGTTATGGAGTTGACTTGTGCCAAGGCCCAGCAACTCGGCCTGCGCCTGGCCCTGAACCTTGGCCAATCTTGAAGCAGTTTGGCCGAGGGGCGGCCTGCGAATTCAAACGAGAACGGCGGCGGTCGGCTGTGGTGACCGAGGTGACCTTTCACCCAATCCGCACGGGCGGCGAGTGCATCGCGAGTTGGCCAGGCATTTGATCGAACGCCACCGGAGCCGGTTCGGCGGCGCTGGCTCAGGGCCTCGCGAATTTTCCGGGCGACTGGACGCGCCAGTTCGGCAGACCCGGCCGTGGTGAAGTGAACGTTCTGAGGAATCTGGATGCGGGCGATGCGGGGTTGCGTGAAAGCACACAGGTCGTTGATCCGGACTCCGGCAGCGTCCATAACACGCCGCGCAGCTTCGTTATAGCGAAGAACATCTGCGGGGTCCCGCTGAGGACCTTTGACATTCTGGGGGACGGGAGTCGTTGTCGCCCAAATCAAAGTCGCGCCTGTGCTCTGGAGCCGGTCCACAAGCCGCTCGAGATTCCGCTCGTATTGATCCAGTTCAACCTGGTGCCGTCCGTTGGATTCGAGTTTGAGGTCGTGGAGGCCCCAGTTGAAGTGAATCACATCCCACTGGTTCGTGCCCAGCCACTCGTCAAGCTTCGCGAGTCCCCGTGTCGTGGGACCCCCGTTTTCCGGGATCCGATGCACGTTGGCCACGCCTTTGAGCAGATGCCGGACCGGCACGGTGTAGCCGATGGAGATCGAATCCCCAATCAACAGAACGCGCGGAAGCCGCGGGTCGTCCACGACGGGCTGCATCGCGGGATTCGTCGCCGTCGCCTGGTAGGTTGGATAGTCCAGGGCAGGCGGGGTTTGGACCACACAGGCACCCAGCAGAAGGCAAAGGACCGCGGCGCTAGTGTTAGAACGAAACGCTGCGGAGGTCATAGGTGCTCGAACGGATTTACTCCGCCAAACAGAGAAGGCCGCTGCTCACTCTTGAGTCGTGCTTTTTTCATGGGCGCGGGATCACATTCTGCTTTTTCAGTGGGAAAAGTTGGAATTCCCAGAGAGTAGGCACATCCGTGGCTTCCGTGATGGTCAGGCGGAAGATCTGGGCGGTGACCCGGTCGAACGAGAGTTCCTTGTAGGTGCCGAGGGTGGTGCCAGTCGTTACGGGATGCCAGGTGTCACCGATCCTGGCTTCGAGGATAAACTGGCGGACCCGATCCCACCCTTCGCTGATCACCGCTCTCGAAATCGTGGCTGGCTTGCCGAGGTCCACTTCCAGCCAGCCGTTGGTGGCGCCCTTGGCCGCGCCCCAGCGCGTCGCCGGATCGCCGTCCACGGCCCGTTCGGCCGCGTAGCTCGCGTCCCAAACGCTCGAAGCTGTCGCCCGGCAACCCGTGGTCAAGGATCGCGGCGGTGCCAGACTCGGGTCTTTCAGCATTTGCCCCAGCCTGAGCAACTGCGCCACATCCTCCTGGCGGAACTTGCCGGTGTAATCCGGCGCGCAGGCCAGGAGCACGGAAGCGGCGCCGCGCTGGTAAGCGAGTTGGATGCGGTGATACAGGAATTCCGCAGGGAACGGTTTGCTGGGCACAAACGGTTTTCCACTGCCGTAAGTGAACCAGACGGCTCCCGGGTAATCCCAGCGCCCCAGCAACTCATAACCGCGTTGCTGGGAACAGGGCTCGTATTCGAAGGGAAGATAACAGGTCCGGCCCTCCACCGTTCGCACCGGGTTGTGTCTGTGCGCCGGCGGCAGGCACATCTCGCCATTGATGACATCGGTGGGGGACGCTTGCACGACACTGCCGTCCTGGATGGTGTTGTTGAACAGGACGATCGTGTCGGCATGAACGTTCTTCAGAGAATCGTAAAGTTCCTGTTGCGACAGGTCTTTGGCCAGCCAGCCCGTCAAGTGAGGCATGTCCAGCCAGAAGTAGGCGATCTTGCCGTAGCGCGTGGCCAGCTCATGCAGTTGAGCCAGGATGATGGCCCTGGCATTTGGATTGGGCCGCCAGGCATTACCCCACAAACAGTAGTAGAAGCCCGGCTCGATCCCCTGCCGGCGGCACTCGGTGACGTATTCCTTGACCAAGTCCTTCCGGTAGGCGCTGTTGACGACGTTGACGGGGCTGGTCTGGCTGTCCCAGAGCAGGAGCTCGGAGGTGTGGCGCACCGTTAACACGGCATACTTCATGCCCGCAGCCTTGATGGTTTGGATCCACTCCTTGACCTCGAGGGAAGTCGGCTGGAATTCGCTGACCGGGTCTTTGCTGGGGCAGAATTCCTGCCCGGAGTATTGGTTGGAGTTAAAACACAAAAACGCCCCAAATCGCCAGGAGCGGAAGCGCTTCACCAGTTTGTCGTCCGCGCCGGCCGCTGGGTAATGATGAGTGGACAGGTCAATCCGGTATGAGGCCAAGGCACGGCGGTCCGCCGACGTTATCTTGATGACGGATATGCCTCCGGGCATCCGCTCTTCGGTGACCGTTGGCTCCGCGGCGCGGACGGCAACAACGGTCATCAGCAGTGCGACGATGGACGGCTTCATTTTAGTGGATTTTCAAACCAGACCACGCTGAACCACGAAACGTCCTTTCTATCCGGCCCGCGATGGTAATGCTCCTCGACGTTGCCGAGCAGATCGAGGTCGCCGTCGCCGTCCACTTCGAGAGAGCGCGGCGCGCCTTTCGGTCGGCGGGTGCGCGCAGCCAGCGGATGCCGGCATACTGCTTGGTGATCGAATGGCGGCGACCGCCCACGACCAAGTCCAGCGCGCCGTCGCCGTCAAGGTCTCCCAAGCAGGCATACTCGGGATTGCTGGTCTCGCCGAGAATCAGGCGTGGCCATTCTCGGCGCACATTGCCGCCTTTGCCGAGATGGAAGATGACGGTCATGAGGCCGCGGCGCTCATCAATGACCGAGTAATCCTCAAAGCCATCGCCATCCACATCCGCGGCATTGAGGCTGTTGGCGATGAGAAAGTCGCGGCAGACGTGATGCATGGGCCATGGCTTGTAGATTTGGTCCTTCGCGTCGGAGTTCGTGACCGCCGGTTGGGCTGCACAGGCCCAGCTCGTCCCGAGAAGGCCAGCGCGCGTTTCCGACAGGAGCAACGCAAGCGAGAATCTCAATCTGCCCAACATAGGTTTCGCGTTTTCGTCAATTGTTCATGATTAGCACGGTGCCCGGCTTGCCGCCAAGAGGGACGGGCGGTTTGAAGTTGATGCATGGGTAAGCCTTCAATACAGAGCCTCGATCTTCACTGGGCCACTCCTTCCGGAAATGTCCACATCGCCCTTGGCCGGATCGAAGGCCGTGTGCTCCTCGCCGTTGATGCGCACGGACTGGATGGCTCGTTTCTCCGGATGGCGGAATCGAACGAGCGTCCGGGCGGGTGTGGTCGTAAGCGCGAGATCGGCCTTGCAGGTGATCCGGTTTTGCGTGAGGTCCGGTTCATATTCGACGGAGACGATGCCGAAGCGCGTGTGGACGCGTTTGAGATAGGTGGATTCTCTGCGGCTCAACCATTCGCGCGGCAGCGCTTTTCCGAGATGAAGAGTGTCTCCCTTGCCATAGACAAACATATAGCGCAGCCATTTGATGGAATTGGATTCGTCGGACGTCTTGAAAGGCTCGGCGTTGGAAAAGCCCAGCACCGGACGGGGATGTTCCACCACCCCTTGAATGTTGGGACGGTAGGTGGCGGTGAAGGCATTGAAGAACATCCAAATATAAACCTCGATTTCGTCGCGATCCAGATAGGGCATCAGGCCGGCGAGCAAATTCGGCTGACAGGAGAAGCCCGCCCAGTCATACCACATTTCGTGAAAGTCGGGAATGGGATAGCCAAACTCTCCGCCAGTGTAGAGGTTGTCCTGGTAGTCGTCCAGGATCCACGCCGCCTCCGAGCCGTTGGGATCGAGAATGCCGCAGAGAAGCAGGTTGACCGAGCCTTCAAGGGTTTCGCGAATCCAACCGAGGTCGCGGCCGCGCCGGTAAACGTGCGTCGGGTAATGCGGCACCCACCGACCGTCGCGCAAGCGCACCAATGGATTGTGCTGCCGGGCAATCGCCAGGCTGCGCAAGATGTCCGCCCGGTAGGCATCGGCCTCAGCGCGCAGACGACCGGCTTCAGGATGCCCGATGGCCTCGAGCGCGGCCGCCGCATGGTCCAGTCCCCGCCAGTTCCAGGTGTTGCTCGGGACCCAATAGAAAAAGCTGTTGACGTCTTCCAGTCCGCCCGCTGGCAGGAGGCCGCGCTCCCACCCGCGTGAGAGGGGCTGCTGCCCCACGGTGAGCCGGCGCTGGCGCATGACCCATTCCGCACCGCGAATCAAATTCGGCGCGATCTCGTCCAGCCACGCCTTGTCGCGGGTCATGAAGTAATGTTCAGCGAGCGCCCACATGATCCAGCCGTAACTCTGGACATAGGATTCGCCGGCCTCGGTGCCGCCCGACCCGTAAAACACACCTTCCTGTTCGCTGAAGCGCCCCGCCAGTTTTGCCGTGCCCTGGTATTTGAGCCAGAGCGCCAGCCGTCTGCGAACGTCTTCGTGCAAACTCCGCTCTTCCAATTCCTGGATGACCATCGTGGACTCGTTGCCGTAATTTCGGTAGGCCTCAGCTCCCACCGACGTGCTGGTGAGGCCATCCTCCCCCGGCATACGGTGATCCGAGATCATTTGGTGGGCCAGGTGGGCCTTGTGAAAAGCATTGAGATCCGGCTCCGGGGTCTTGAGTTCGGCCCAGGGCGAAACTTGATCGTTCCAGAAACGGGCAATCTGGCGGCGCAGCGCATCGTATTCAAGCCGCGCCAGGGACGCACGCTCCTGCTCGGTGGAGGTGGTTTTGCGAGCGACTTTCATCGACACTTCGCAACCATCGCCCGGAGCCAGTTCATGATGCAGGACGAGCCCATCACTCGTCGTCGCAACGGACATGCTGGTCCGGACCGCACCCCGCACTTCGGGCTTTCCGCCTGTGGTCGAAAGCAACAGGCGTTCAACTTTCGCATCGCTATCGGTGCCAGGATAGTTGGTCAATGTCAGCACGTCACGCGGCCCGGCGGGGACTCCACTGCGCGCACCGTCCTGGTAGGGATGCCGGGTGTGTTGGGAGCGGGAAGAAAATTCGATGGGCAACGTTGCTGTAATCGGCAGGTGTCCTTCGTTGCGGAGCGTGAACCGCACCAGGCAGACCGTGGGATCATCAGCGCTCAAGTCCTCGCCGACAGGCTTGAGCAATGGAACCGCGAAACTCTCCTGATGAATCCGCAGGTCGCCGGTTCTTCCCGGGCCACCGCGCCTACGCACTTCACGCTGATAGGCCTCGACGGAGGTGAGGTCCGAGGCAAGAGTCACGAAAAAACCTCCGTCCTCATACCAGATCGGGCCTTGGGCCAGTAACGCATCCATGGAGATGGTGAAGGTCTTGTCCGCCATGCCGGAGGTGACAAGTCCGTCGTCATGAGCGAGCCGATGGGCGGACACCAAATGGCGGATATCCGCGAGGAAACTCCGCTGGCTGGATGGTCCTTCGAGCAAACCAACACGGCCGCCCCCCAAAAGCTTGGTGCCTTTCTCAGCCGCCAGTTTGACGATCGTGCAGTTGTGCCCGGAAAGCTCGACCTCGCTCACGTTCGCTGGCCTGCCAGCATCAAGCATGACACGGATCCTGGTTCGGGTCGGCTTTGATGCCGAGTAAACCGCAATGCGCTTGATTTGGTCGGGCGGCACGCCATCGACACGAACGCCGAGGGTGTAGCGGTAATCCGCCTCCCCTGCATTGAAAGGAACACCCTCCTTGCTCAACGGCTCGAATCGCAGGACGGCTGTACGTCGCCCGGTCTTCTCCACGCGCACGGCGCCCCTGTCCCACGCGACGTCGAACCAATCGTCTACCGCCTTCCAGCCCAACTGGAAACTGCCGATCGTGGGGTCGAGCAATTCCTGCCGCTTGCGCCGCCAGGTCTTGTGAAGGTAGGACAAGCCGAGGTTGGCGGGTGGCGCCGACTTGAGCGTGACGATCACTTCCCGGATTTCGCGTGGATCCTCGAACCGAACTTCGTTGGCGGATGTGCCAGGCAGGGCGAAGGGCACCAGGTCGAGCGGCTGTTCCTCCTGTCCCAGGGCATGGGCTGGCAACCATGCCGTTGCGTACGTCAGCAGGGAAAGAACTAGGAGCATCTGCTTGGACGTTTTTCCGCTTCTGCTTGGCATTTTCTTCATTGAGTATCTCAGTTGAATTCCGTTAGCAGCAATCTACCCAAACTCAGAGGGAAACGTTATCAAGGTCATATCTAGTGGCAGGTTGCATCACATCGGCACCGGGGATTCTGTCCGCCATCCAGGTTCCATCCACTTGTGGACGCCGGGTGAAATCCCGCAGCCGGAATTCGCCGGTGCGGAAGACAATGCGTTCCACACTGTCAGCGCTTTCGAGGAATGCGCCGTCCGTGAGCGTAGCCACGCCATCCACCTTGAGTGTGTACGTTCGGCGGGTTGCATCCACATCCAAGTCGACTCGGAGCCACTGATTGGTGGAGTAGGATCGGACGCTTTGTTGTTTGGCGCCATTCCAGGCCAAAAGGCAACGGGTTACTGGATCAAGACGGAGAGCGACGGCGCGGGAGCCGTTTGCAGAGACCACATCAATCTCGAGAGGCGCCGTCGCGTTGTTCGCTTGGTGCGCGCGCATCTGAAAGCTCAAGCGCGCCACTTTGCTTTGCCGAAAGACGCGCATGACGCAGGCGTAGTCGCAAGGGTCGCGATCTTCGAGTCGGAGAAATCGGTTGGTTCCCTCAGCGGTGATCGCCACCGGCGCCCACTGTGGGCAATACGTGTTCCAGCCCGGGACGAAGCGGCCTGGTGGAACGCCTTGGAAATCGTCGCGAACCTCGTTCGTTACTTGTCCCACAATTGGTGTAGGCACGCAGGCCACCCATATATCCTCCTTGTTCATGCTGTAGGTTAGCCACAGGTCGGTTCCGGGCGGGTCACCGTTGCCGGGGCAGATGCCGCGCACATACTGAGGGCCGGAGTTCTTATCGTCACCGGCGGCATTCTCGTAACGCTGCGGCGGCATGTCCCCGGCAATCACCAGGTAAGGCGTGTCGTAAGTCAGGCCGTTCCTGGAAGTCGTCACCGCGAGCGGCCAGCGCCGATGCAAGTCTCCGCCGGGTTTCCCGGGAGTGCAGCCGACAAACGCATAGCGTCCGTCCTTCGTGCGAGTGCCCCACACCTTGGCACTGGGATTGAAACCAAAGGACGTGACCTCGACGGGAGCAGGCACGCTGTCTCGGGTCCAGTTGGTTCCGGTGCTCACAGCCATGTAGTGCTTTTTCCAGGCGCCCACAATCCGGTTGTCCGCCAGCCGATACCAAGTGAGCGCCTTCCATTCGCGCACGCCGGGAATGGTCTCGGTGCTGATGGTATAGAAGTTGGGATCCTGATCCTCCTCCTGCCATTGCTGGCAGAAAAGGGGGTCGGCGAGCAATGCTTCACAGGCAGTCTTGAAGCCGGTGTCGCTCGAACTCGTGTAGTAAGGAGCCATTCGCGGGAGCGGCCCGGCAAAGTTGGTCTTCACATTGTAGGTTTCGGGGCCGTAGGACTTCGGGCCAAGGATCTCCCTGACCAACCGCTCGCCCGGCCCGCCAGAAGGTCCTGCATTCGCCTGACTGACGAGGAAACGACCGTTCGGCGCGACATAGAAGGCCATTCTCGAAGCGCCCCCACGAATGACGTCAGAGGAATCCACGCCAGGGCGCCAATCCAAGCCGTTCGTTGACCAGCACAGCTGAGCGCCGCCGGAATGGAAGGACCAGAAACGCCCACCCCAATAGGCGAGCATCTGATGGTGGCGGTAGAGAGTTCTGCTGCCATCCATCGCGCCCGGGTTCTCCGGAGCCGACCGGGACACCTGCACATTCTGCACGCCGACGGCCCAGCGCCGCTTTCCGTCGTGGGTCGAAAGGGAATCCCCGTATATGCCGCCCGTGTAGGCTGGGTGTTGGGCCAGCACCGCCTGGGCGGCCAGCAGCACGCATGCAAATGGCATTGCGCGACGGAGCCAGCCAGGCCCGAGCAGCCATCGCGGGCGAGGAAAGACAAGAAGGTTCGTCATATCAGGGGTTTCGTGCTGGTTGACTTGATCCCGGATGGGTCCTGGTGGTAGCCGTGTCATTGCCCCGGAGCAGGGTTGGTTTGTCGGTTGCCGCCCACGCGATCGCGCACGCGTGGGAGGCGAGCGTAGGGATCGAGCACCCACACGGTCTGGCCGTCGCGCGATTCGCGCACGACGGGAATTGCGTCGCCGTTGATCACCGCGGTGACCTTCGGCGCGTCGGTGCGGATTCGGATGTCGCTGGGGTATGTGCCGAGGTCTTGCCAGATTTTCGCGCGCCAGTGCGCGCTGCTCCAGAAGGGGCGGAAGCTCGCGTCAATCTTCAGTTCCAGCGTGCCATCCGCAGCCTGACTGGCCACCAGCTTCCCAAAGGGGAACCGCTCGCTCTCCACCCGCGCGATGGGCGTCTCGAGGCTGAGAGGGAGATGGAGGTGCGGCTGCGGCTGGTA
>Ga0315287_10007906_pt1 | contig 10700 bp, 11 predicted proteins | sample YL17G11_0_MG_FD_205037 | JGI IMG/M metagenome (GOLD analysis project Ga0315287, IMG submission 205037) | Sediment microbial communities from Yellowstone Lake, YNP, Wyoming, USA - YL17G11_0 | ecosystem: Environmental > Aquatic > Freshwater > Lake > Sediment | place: USA: Wyoming | collected...
TTGACCCGTTGATAAAGGGCTTGGCCGCCCATGCCGGGCATTTTGATGTCCGTGATGAGCAGGTCATAGCCGTGCTTGGCGAGATGCGTCAGCGCCTCTTCGCCGTTTCGCGCTGTGTCGACGCGATGGCCGTCTGCAACGAGCACGTCGCGCAGTAACGCCAATATGGCCTCCTCGTCATCGACGACGAGCACTCGCCGGCTGATCTTAACGGGCGCCAACTCCTCTTCGCGCTCGGGTGGCGGCAACTCCGGTCCCTGCACGATGGGCAGCTCGACGACGAAGGTGGCACCTTTGCCCGGCCTGCTATCGACGCGAATGCGGCCGGCGTGGTCGTCGATGATGCCATAAGAAATCGTGAGGCCAAGGCCCGTGCCCTGTCCGCCTTCCTTCGTCGTGAAGAAGGGATCGAAGACGCGGCGAAGGTTTTCGGGAGGGACGCCGACACCGTCGTCGATGAAGGACAGATGGACAAAGCCCTTCTCGGCGCGGGAGCGGACTTTCAGCTTGCCTCCGCCGTGAGCGCTGAGCATGGCATGCTCCGCGTTGGTGATGATGTTGAAGAACACCTGCTGTATCTGGTCGGGGTCGGACATCGTGAGAGGGAGACGCGGGTCGAGGTCGAGGTCGAGGTCGATGTTCTTCACGCGCAGGTCATAGCTGCGAAGCTCCAGCACCCGCTCGAGCAACGTGTTGAGGTTGACGAGGCCTTTCTGCGCTTTGCGGCGTCGCGCGAAAGAGAGGAGGTTCTGGACGATCTTGGCCGCGCGCTCCGCCTCGCTGTAGATGGTCTGGACAGCGTTGCGCGTCTGCTCGTCGAGGTCGCGATTGAGCAGCAACTGGGCGAAGCCGGTGACGCCCGTCAATGGGTTGTTCAACTCGTGCGCGACGCCGGAGACGAGCTGGCCGACGCTGGCCATCTTCTCCGATTGCAGTAGCCTCTCCTGCATCAGGTGTTCTTCCGTCGCGTCGCGCAGGACGATGATGGCGCCTTCTTCGGTGGTGCTGAGAGCCGTCGCTGTGGCGGAGAGACGGCGCTGGTTCTCTCCACTGAGGCTCAGGTCCTGATGCTGCAGCACATCGGGGTGGGCCAGGGCCTCGCGAACCATACCCTCCAGCGGCGTTCCGCGCACCATCGCGTTTGGCGACGCCGGTCGACCTGTCAGATCGGCGATGAGAGCGCCGGCGGCATCGTTAGACAGGACCGTGCGAAGCTCCTTATCGACGACGATGACTCCGTCCCGGAGTCCATTGACCAGCGACTCGGCAAGGCGCCTGTCTGCCAGGGCTCTCTCGTCGAGCCGCTCCAGGAAGGCGGAGGCCTGCTGCGCGGAAGCATAGATGATCGCGCTCTTCTCAGCGGGGAAGGCGTTCGCGGCTGCGGCTGCGACTCTCACCAGCCCAACGACGCGCCCGCCGATGATTAGCGGCGCGTCGATGGCCGATTGCGCCGGGCCGGCCCACGCTTCGCTGGCGGCCGTCGTCTCTTTGCCGAGCGGCACGACTTCTGTGGGCTGTCTGATGCACTTCTGGTGCGACTCGCCGGAGAAGCGCCGGAGCCCTTCGAGGACCTCCTCAGCAAGCTCTTCGGCAAACCGCGTTTGCAGCGGGTGGGCGGCAAAGACGATCGAGCGGTCTTTACCGTCGCGGCATTGCACGGCTGCGACGACATCGAATTCGAGCAGCGGCTGGAGCGCGCCGAAGAGAAGTCGCAGCACTTCATCGCGGGGCAGGAGATCACTGGCAGACGACATTTGACCCTCCGGAGTCTCGCCAAGTCGCTCAATGTTCGATGACGTTCGCAGGGCGAGCGGCGGGAGCATTGATAAGCTAGCACAAAGCTGCGGCCTCGGCAATCGGGATTCATCCACAGGAGGGGCGTGTTACTGCTCCGATGTACCTAGTCGCGGTTGCGATGCCAAGTCGGTAGCGAACGGCAAGCTGATCGGGATTCGTCAAGCTGATGATAAGGGACTCTCCTTATATGACGGAATCTTGCCATCATCGATACTGAATCACGGTAAGGATACCTGTGGCGGGGTGATCCATCGGTTCACGATGACTTGGAGGTGCGCATGCCTTCCCAAGCCGACGCCGCCGCAGGTGTCATCCCTCTATCGCAGACGCCAGACCAGCAAGCTCTCCACGTTCTCGTCCACGACTACATGCCCCTGGTTCGACACGTGGTCAACCGGATAGTCGTGGGATCAAGCGGCTCTTCCATCCTTCAGTACGAAGATATGGTGAGCTGCGGTGTTCAGGGACTCATCGAAGCCCATCATTCCTTCGACGCAAACAAGGGGGCCAAGTTCTCGACCTATGCTCTGCCTCGCATCCGCGGTTCAATCCTCGATGCGTTGCGGGCGGCTCACCCTCTCCCGCGCTCTCTACAGAAGTTCTCATCGGAAATAGAAAGCGCCACCAGCAACCTGCATAACGAGTTCGGCCGCGCGCCGACGCGAGCGGAGCTGGCGGAACGCATGGGAATCCCTCTGCCTCAGTTCCTGGCCTCGTTGAGCCAGGCGAACGTGAGGATCGTATCTCTCGACAACTTGGCCGACATGGCCGTCAACGGCAACAGCGAAAGGCTCGTAGAAATGGCGGACGATGACCCGAGCATCGACCCTGATCAGGTGGCCCAGCAGGGCATGGTGAAGACGAAGCTGCAGCAGGCGGTCAGCAATCTGCCCGAGCGCGAAAGGATAATCGTCCAGCTCTATTACATTGAGTCGCGATCACTGAAGACAATCGGCAGGGCGTTGGGTATTTCCGAATCGCGCGCCTCGCAGTTGCGCCAGCGTGCTCTCCGCCGTCTGCGCGCCGCGCTCGTGCAGGACATGGAGGAGGCAGCTTAGGATGGTCGACGGCCGTTGTCCCTTAGGAGAGACGATTCTTCAACGTCGCTCGGTCTTCTGCCGGGCGACGTTGCTTCATTGATAGGTGAGGCGACGAGTGGAGTTTAGGGGTTCTCCTATAGGAGCACCGGGCAGCGGCCGCTAGGATCGAATGAGAATGGCTGACACGAAGACGCTTAAGATCGGCATTGCCGGCTCAGAGGACCGCAGCCAGAGCTACGCCCGTGCCATCGGCCAGGTCGAAGGCGCGCGGGTGACCGCGGCCACCGCCGGCGGCCGTCTTGCGGTTGAGCTTCAACGGACGATACCTGGTGTCGTCGTCGAGCGAGACGCCAGCGGTCTGATCAAGCGCGCCAACGTCGATGCGGTCGTCTTCGCCGATCCCGTTGCGGACCTTGCGGGCGTTATCAGGCGCGCATTGCTTTCGGACAGGCACGTTCTGGCGACGATATCGTCGCCGATCACGGGTCGCCAACTCGATGAGCTTGCTTCGCTGGCCCGAAGACGGCAGCGTTTGCTGATGTTCACGGAAGAGCGCTCGTTCCACCCAGCGCTCATTTTCTTGAGGTGGATGCTGGCAGGAAGAAGCGGCCTGTGGCAGCCGCGCTACGTGCGCGCTGTTTCCGCTCCAGGCGTCAGCCACGGCGGAAGCATTTCCGTCGCCTCGTTGATCGTCGAGGAACTGGCGATATGCGGGCGTCTGCTGGGTGAAAGCCCCCGCTCGGTCAGCGGCGTGGTCTGTCGCGTTGAGGCGGAGGCTTTGCCTGCGGCGGCGTTCGTCAATCTCGTTTATGGTAGCGGGAGAATCGCCTCACTGCAATTGAGCACGACGGAGGCGCAGGAGAGCCGCGAATGGGCCCTGGCTACGCCTTCGAAGACGGTGCTCCTCGACGAGTGTGATGCGCGATCGCCCCTGCGAATCATCTCTTTCGACTCTGAAGCGACGCCGGGCAGCCTGCTGCGCGTCAACCCTCCCATTCCTCTTGCGGATTGGCCCGCCGAAAGCACTGTGACGCCGCCTCTTGGGTTGACTGACGTTCGAATGGACCAGTGCCGGCACTTCGTCGAAAGCATATCGAACCACGAGCTGCACGCCAGCAACGCCGAGTTCTGGACGGAACTCGCCCTAGTCTGGGAAGCCGTCCAGGAATCGGTACGCCTGGATGGGATGCCGGTGGATGTCAGTTCGATGTTGGACGGGAACAGGAAGGTGGCGGGGGAGCGGCCGAAGTTGCGGCTGATTCACGGCAAGGGTATGGGCACGGTCGACGCGCGAAAGCGGCCGGCGCTCACGCTGGTGCCACGCTAGGCGCTCGCCTGTAGGCCGTCTCGCTTCTCTACAGCGATAGCTCTGCTTCTATTCCGGCTCCGGATCTGGGCGTTTTCCGTTTCCTTTCCCGTTGCCATTGCCAGAGGGTTCGCCCTCGCAGAGCTCCTCGCGGAGTATGATGATTTCCTCCGGTGCGCAGATTCCGAGTTTGACGCGATCGCGTTCCACGCCGAGGACTCTGACAAGGATGTTACCGCGGATTACTATCGCCTGATCGATCTTACGAGTTAGGATTAGCATTCTGTATCACGCTATCCTCGGGCGTCGGGGGTGAGGCTCCACCGTACTTCCAGTCCCTGCTGCTAGCGCTGCCTCAACGGCCATCGAGCCCGCAGCTTATTCCTGTTTGCATGGTGATTATCGGCAGGGGTGCGCGAAAGAATCAGAGGTCTAAGGGCGCAAAGGAGCGAAGAATCGACGGTCGAGACGAGGATCGGGGAAACGCCGGATGTCTGGTAGTCTATGAGGAGGAAGCGCCTGCTACCAGGAGCCGAACTCGGGCGTCGACTGTGGCAAGGCTACCGTCGAGTGGCGAACCACTTCCTGCGCTGCTTCCAAGGCGCCGACGGAGACGCAGTCGCAGTAGGTGGCGTAGATCGACTTGTCGAGCAGTCGGAGGCCGTCGAAGTTGAGCTGGCCCTGATGGCTCTTTCGTAGCTGGAGGAGGCGCTGCAAGCGTCGAAGGTAGACGCCTCGCATCTCCGTGCCAAAGCCATCTACTTGAAGCGGCAGTGAGGCAGAAGCGCCACCCGCTACCCTGTCGTCGTGCTCCGTATCCGGTATGTTCATGCGTTATGACCCGTCCTTGAGTGCGCCTACACGGCGTCGGCTTCACCACCGCCCAGGTCCGGGGCAGCTTCCAGGTTCACGATGCCCTTTCGAATGGCATAGCGAATCAGGTCGGTGCGGTTCTGGGCATGAAGCTTGCTCATGATGTGCGCCTTGTGTGCTTCGACCGTCTTGACGCTGATAAAGAGGTCATCGGCGATGCGCTGATTTGAATGCCCTTCGGCGATGAGTTGAAGGACTTCGCGTTCGCGACTGGTGAGCAGCTCGTAGCCGGCCTTGCCGTCGCCCTTCTGGGCCTGCCAGAGGAACTCGCTAATCGGAACAGTATCGGAGATCGCCGAGCTGAAGTAGGTGTTGCCGCGGTGCACCGACTGTATTCCCAGCAGCAACTCCGCGACGTCGGACTTCTTGACGACGTAGCCGGAAGCGCCGGCGCGCAGGGCGGCCATGATCTGATCGTCCTCCATGTAGCCAGTGAGGATGAGGACCTTGGTCTTGGGGACTCGCTTGCGGATCTGTCGGGTCGCTTCCAGGCCATTGAGTCCCTGCATGACAATATCCATCAGGACGACATCCGGCATGAGCTTCTCGGCCGACTCGACAGCTTCGCGTCCGTTGCTGACGTCGCCGATGACCTCGACCTCCTGGTGGGCATCGAGGAGAAGTCGCAGGGCCTGTCTCAGAACGGCGTGGTCATCGACGATGAGGATTCGTATTCGCCCGTTGGAGCGGCCCCAGGGGGACCCTTCGATGCCGTTTCTTGCTTTGGGTTGGAACGCGGTCTTAGCGGTAGCAGTTGGCTCTTCCATACAGCACTCCTTGCTCGCCTGCAGCCCGATTCTCCCTCAGGTTCGGCCCTATCGCACACATACCATAACAGATTAGAACCGACAAGCGAAGGTGTTGGCGAACCTGCGCTATTGCTCCTCATCCAGGGGGCCACAGATGATGCTCAAGGGCCTTGGCCTCTCCATGGTCAGTTCCCGGTAATCGTCGAAGCGTTCGGTGTTCTCAAGTCGCGCCGGATACTCCCGTCTGGCCCGACAGCGCTTGCAGACGGCGTCGATTACATCGTCGTGGGGGTCCGTGAGCACCCAGTGATGCCGACACATGCCGATTGCCGTCTGTTCCACTGTCTCCTCCAAGGGGGGCGTGATTTCTTCGTGCAGTCTAGCCCTGCCGGCTCCACCTGCTCTATCAGGGGAAACCCTTAGATAATCGACAGTTGGCCCCTATTTCCGAAGGTCACGATTGGGTGGAGGCAAGAACGGGAGAGCAGGCAGGGGTTGTTGTACGGAGCGAAGGATGAGGCACGTGAGGGGTCGCTGCTTAGCGGAGTCCCTCGTCTTGCGGCGGGATGTGTCTTGAGAAGTAGGCCCCGAAGCCGCTCTGGCGCAGGTAGCGTCGATAAGACTCATAGGCACTGCCGAGTGCGGTGACGATGGCTTTCTGCGGCGGGCCCACATAGCGACGCTGGAATTCGCGGATGGCGCCGTCGAAGTCGCGCTCGATGTTCTTGCCGGAGAGCAGCGCGGTGAGGAGGCGTGTGGCGCCGGGAAGAGCCCCGCTGATGCGCAGGTCGACTATCGAGCCGTCCTCCGGCTCAACCTCCAGCTCTATGAGGATGATCTGAGTGTCTATGGGCGAAAGGCTGTGGGGCAATCGCGCGTGCCCGACGACGATGACGGTGTCAGCCCCGATGGCGCCTGGTCGAATTTCACTCACCGCCGGCTCCCTTCGCGACAAGCAGGTCGAATCGAGCGGCGAAGCAGCGATTCGTTCTCGCCGGAGTGTAGCAGTGAGGAACGGGCAGATTGGCAATGGTGGACGCAAGAAAGGATAAGAATCGTTAAGGAGTGGGGCCATGAAAGCGGAAAGGAGGCATCGCTCCGGGACGCCTCCTTTGCAGGCTTGGGTGCGAGCGGTTTCGCGGCTTAGAGACGCAGCTTCCCGTGCGAGGGTTGCCGGCGCCTCTGCCGGACGCGACCGCTTTCGTCCTCTTCGAGGAGCTCGATTGCCGGAGGTGAGACCGCCTCGTGGACGTATCCACAGGAGAGGCAGCTACTGTAGGTGCCGTACCAGTCTCTCTCAGCGATCATCGAACCCCGACAACGTGGGCAGACTCGAGGCAGCGTCGATTCCATCGATTCCATCCTCCGGCGATATTCTACTCCGTCAAGTGCACGTGCTGGTCGAGTCCTTCCGCTGCCTCCGAGGTTAGCTGTCGGGTTCGGGTTGAAAGGCTACCCTACTCGCCTCAGACGAGATTCACCCCAAGCAGTCGTGGTTCCCCCGTTCCCAAGAGGGTTTCGGCACTCAATTGGGCAGTCATACCAGCGCAGATACTAACTACGGCTCTATTATATCGTCCGCTTGGGTGCCCGTCAACGTTCTGTGCTCTTTCTCTGCGTCCTCCCGCACTCATAGGATTGATGCCGTCGCGCCGCCATCCACCTGGATGGTCGTGCCGGTGATCTGACGAGCCGGTTCGGACGCGAGGAAGACGACCAGCGCTGCGACGTCCTCAGCGGCGCCCATGTGACCAAGGGGAATGCGCTTGTTCTCCTCGGCGACGATGTCTTCATACGAACGCCCTTCGTTTTCCGCCCGCGAGCGCATCAGGGATTCCATCCGAGCCGTCAGTGTCGGGCCCGGGCAGACGTTGTTCACCAGGATGTTGTCGGGCCCCAGCTCGCGGGATAGGGTCTTGGCGAGACCGACGACCGCCAGCCGCGCGGAGTTGGAGAGGATGAGGCCGTCCAGCGGCTGTTTGACCGCGTAGGAGGTGATGTTGATGATCCGGCCGCCGCCCTGCTTTCTCAGGTGGGGCAACGCCGCGCGGATGGTGCGCACGGCGCTCAAGAAGTTCTGCTCCAGCGCGGCCTGCCAGGCTTCGTCGGAGTGGCGCTCGAAGGCGCCGAGAGGCGGGCCACCGGCGTTGTTGACGATGATGTCCAGCCGCCCGAATTGTCGCGCCGTTTCCGCGACGAAGCGCTCGATATCTTCGGCGCGGGCCATGTCGCAGGGGACGGCAAGTACGTCGACGCCAGATGCGCGGCGTATGTCTTCCGCCGCCTCCCGCAGAGGCTGCTCCTTGCGGGCGCAGGTGGCCACCAGACAGCCTTCGCGGGCGAGACCCATAGCAACCGCCTTGCCTATTCCTCGGCTCGCTCCCGCGACGAGCGCCACTTTACCCTTCAGTCCGAGGTCCATGATTCCTCCTGCTTGAAGTAGACGATTATGGCATCAGGAACCGGCTTCGTCCAGCAAGCCGCGCACCCGCTCCCAGATGAGACGGGCAACGTGTTCGATGGGTAGTTTGGCATCGACAACAAGCCATCGTCTCGGCTCTGCGGCGACGAGTTCCTTGAAGCCAATTCGGACGCGCTCGTGGAAGTCACGGCTCTCCTGGCCGATGGCGTCGCGCTCTGTCCCGTCGTTCTTTCGCGCCAGACCCTCATCGACGGTCAGATCGAGGAGAATCGACAGGTCGGGACGAAGGCTGTCGGTGGCGAGATCGCAGGCAGTTCGCACTGCATTCAGCTCAAGGCCGCGTCCGTAGCCCTGGTAGGCGATTGTCGAAGCCGAGAAGCGATCGCAGACCACGATGCTCCCTTCGCCGAGCGCCGGACGAATGGCTTCCGCGATCAGTTGGGCACGGGCCGCCAGAAACAGAAGGAACTCAGCCGCCGACGTGAGGTGGGACTCAGGCCGAGGGTCGCGTCGCTCGTTAGAAGGTCGAAGAATGATCTCCCGCAGGCGCTCGCCGAGGGCTGTGCCGCCGGGCTCGCGTGTGAGAAGAACCTTGCGTCCGAGCGCTTGCAGACGTTCCCCAAGCAGTCGGGCCTGGGTGGTCTTGCCAGCGCCTTCGCCGCCTTCGAAAACGATGAAGAGCGGCTTGCCTTCCGACGTCTTCGACATGCAGCGGCGTCCTTACTCTTCCTCGTCTTCTTCGCCGGGCGCCTCGTCTTCGCGGAAGATGCGAACCCGCCGCGCGGGCTCCCGACCGGAGCTGCGAGAGGAGAGGCTGTACTTCTGGGCGAGCTGATGCTGCAAACGCCGAATATAGGAGTTTTGCGGCGAAAGCTCAATCTCGCCGTCGCTCTCCATGACCTGTGAGATGGCTTTCTCCGCTTCTTGTAGCGCAGTCGCGACGGGATCGAACCGGCCCTGGTCGCCTCGAAGTGAGAGCAGGCTCTGCTCCATCTGTGAAATGGTATTGCTGCGCAGGACATAGACGGGCAAGCCCCGCGCCTCGGCTTCGCGTAGAGCCTGCGGCTTGCGCCGATAGAAGTTGCGCAGGGTCATGACGACGTCCGCCTCGCCCAGGTGCTCGCTGACGCTTGCCGGCGAAGCCGTCTGTCGAATCGCCTGCTCCAATCGCTTGCGTGAGATGCCAAAGGGGTAGACCCGCCTCGTAAGGCTCGCTGGGCGAAGCGGCTGAGGTGTTCCCCAAGTCTCCAGGTCGCCTTCCTCGCCGTGCAGATCGGCGACCGTCAAGCGGCGGACCTTTCCTTCGGGGTCGAGCTCACGGACCTCCGCCGGCACCTGGTAGCCGCGCAGGATGGCGTCGACGGTCTCCGCCACGTTCGGATGCACCGCTACTCGATCGAACGTCTGTATCTCGACGATGACATCGAAGGAAGGCGGCGCCTTGCGTTCGAGTATCGACTTTTGAGTGCCGCGGCGACGCGCCTCTTCGTCGCCCAAGGTGACCGATTGGATGCCGCCGACGAGGTCGGCCAGCGTGGGGTTCATCATCAAGTTCTCCAGCGTGTTGCCGTGGGCCGTGGCGACAAGCTGGACGCCTCTCTCGGCGATGGTGCGCGCGGCGGCCGCTTCAAGCTCCGTGCCGATCTCGTCGATGACGATGACCTCCGGCATGTGGTTTTCCACCGCTTCGATCATGACCGCGTGCTGCTGGTTTGGGGTCTTGACCTGCATGCGGCGGGCGCTGCCGATTGCCGGATGAGGGATGTCGCCGTCGCCGGCGATTTCGTTCGAGGTGTCGACGATTATGACACGCTTGTTCATATCGTCGGCGAGAACGCGCGCGACTTCGCGGAGCATTGTCGTCTTGCCAACGCCGGGCCGTCCAAGTAGCAGCGTGCTCTTGCCGGTGCGGATGATGTCTTCGATGACGCGTATCGTGCCGAAGACGGCGCGCCCTACGCGGCAGGTGAGCCCGACGATGCGGCCGCGTCGATTCCGTATCGCCGAAATCCGGTGTAGTGTGCGCTCGATTCCGGCGCGATTGTCGCCGCCGAACTCGCTGACACGCGCAACGACGTGGTCGATGTCCTCTTCGTTGACTTCGACGTCGCTCAGGACTACTTCTCGGCCCGGGTAGCGGGCTTCCGGCAACCGCCCGAGGTCGAGCACCACTTCTAGCAAGTCATGGTTGTCGGGCTGCTGTCGGAGGGAAGCGCTGACGTGAGGAGGCAGGGTCTCAACGAAGGCCTCGAGGTCGTCCGTGATCTGTTTCTCCACCGTTTCCTCCCGGGAGGCTGTCCGTCCTAGACGGCGGGCGCCAGTTGTGCTGCCTTCACCGCCACCGCCGTTCTCATCACGAGTGAAGCGAACTCTGGGCCCCGCTCGAAGCCACGCCGTTCAAGAGCCTGGATGAGGTTCGATGCGGTACTGGGGACCAGAGTCATGATGCGCTTGCCGGCGATCTGACCGAGAGCGATGTCCAGCAACTCTTCGGCGGCAGGCTCGGCTGGATG
>Ga0315287_10007908_pt1 | contig 10698 bp, 9 predicted proteins | sample YL17G11_0_MG_FD_205037 | JGI IMG/M metagenome (GOLD analysis project Ga0315287, IMG submission 205037) | Sediment microbial communities from Yellowstone Lake, YNP, Wyoming, USA - YL17G11_0 | ecosystem: Environmental > Aquatic > Freshwater > Lake > Sediment | place: USA: Wyoming | collected...
CTGCACGGCCGAGAGCTTCGCCGACTCGGCCGCCGAGATGCCGGGGGCCTTCATGGCCTCGGTCGCGGCCTTGGCTTCCTCTGCCCACTTGGCCCGGGTCGCGATCTCGGCCGGGTTGTTGGTGAGGGCGATGGCGGCGGCGTTGTTCCGCTGCAGAAGCTGGCCGTAGGTCAGCTGGGGAACCGGGATGGTGAAGATCTTGAACGACAGCACCACCACAGGCACCAGGTAGGAAGTGATGAGGATGATGTACTGGGCCACCTGGGTCCAGGTCACCGCCTTCATGCCGCCGAGCACCGAGCAGAAGAGAACGCCGATGAGCCCCACGAAGCAGCCCACGTTGAACTCGAGGCCGATGAAGCGGGAGACGATGAGCCCGACGCCCGTCACCTGCGCGATGAGGTAGGTGAAGGACGCCGTGATGGCCGCCACCACGCCGATGATGCGCGGGGTGTGGCCGCCGTAGCGGGCGCCCAGGAAGTCGGGGATGGTGTACTGGCCGAACTGGCGGAGGTAGGGGCCGAGGAAGACGGCGAGCAGCAGGTAGCCGCCCGTCCAGCCCATGACGTAGGCCAGGCCGGAGAAGCCCTGCGCCGACAGCGCGCCGGCCATGGAGATGAAGGAGGCGGCCGACATCCAGTCGGAGCCGGTGGCCATGCCGTTGTAGAGGGCGGGGACGCCTCGGCCGGCCACGTAGTACTGGTCGGCGTCGGAGGTGCGGGTGACGATGCCGATGAGCAGGTAGATGCCCATCGAGAGGGCCATGAAGATCCAGCCGATGACCCGGTTCTCGAGGTGGAAGATCGCCTCGGCGATCCCGATGAGGATGGTGCAGGCGATGAAACCGACCGTGTAGAGGCCGAAGACTTTATTGAGATTCATGGTTAGGCGTCCTCGTGGATGCCGTACTGGAGGTCGAGCTTGTTCATGAGCCTCGCGTACACGTAGATCTCGACCACGTAGACCGCCAGCGCGCCCTGCGCAGCGACCCAGTATCCGAGGGGGAAGCCCAGGATGACGATCTCGTTCAACTGGGCCGCCCAGAGACCGCCGAACAGGAAGGTCACGACGAACCAGATGACGAGCAGGATCGTGGTGAGGCGGATGTTGTACTTCCAGTAGGATTCTTTCTGTTCCGCTGTCAGGTCCGACATGTTTCTCCCGTCTGGAGGTCCAATTTCACCGCTTCCGGTGCATTGGTTCGTGGACTTTTCCCGCGTCTGTTCTAGGGCCCAGGATTGTCTTCAGGACGTCACAGGTCAGTACGCGTACCACACGGGATTCGCGCCCCGCAAGCACTGCGCGCAGTCGCGGCCCCGTGCGCAGAAATAGCGCAGTGCGGCATGACTTCGGATCCGCATCTGGAGGATCACGCCAATTGATTGGGATCAGATTCAGGCCAGATCCCGGACCGATCGGGCGCCCAGGGTCTTGCGCAGCACCAGGAACAGCTCGGCGGTGGCCACGGCGTCGGTGAGCGCGTCGTGGGCCTCGTAGGCTGGCAATCCGTATTCCCGGCGAGCCTCGGATAGGTTGAGCGCGAGCTGGTCGAGCGGTGTGTCCGGGCTCCGCACCGACGCGACCCGTCGGAGCAGGTCGAAGGTGTCCACCACCTTCGGGGACGGCCAGCGCACGCCGTTCTGCTTGCAGGCCCGGCGCAGGAACCCGACCTCGATGGCCCGGTAGTGAACGAGCATGACGCCCTCGCGCAGCCGGCGGTCGATCTCGCCCAGCACCTCGCGCAGCGGCGGCGCCTCTCGCACCTCGCCCCACACGAGCTGGTGGGCCTGCACCGACGCAGGGTCGATGCTTCTCCCGTCGGCGGGCCTCACCAGGGTCCGGTACGCCTCCCGCAGCTGGATGATGCCCTTCCGCACCGGCACCATGCCCACGGCCAGGATGGCGTCGCGCTTCGGGTCGAAGCCGCCGGTCTCCAGGTCGATGGACCAGTAGGTCACCGAGTCCCAGGGCGGAGAGCGGAAGGGGAAGGGCAAGGGGGTCACAGGAACCGGGTCTGGAAGTGGAAGGCGGCCGTCTCCTGCCAGTTGCGGATGGCGCGGAAGGCGTCCTTCAGCCGGGTTCGCTCCATGGCGGTGAGGGAGGAGAGGGCGACGTCGCTCCGCGGCGTCTCGCCTCGCTGGGCCATCCGGAGCTGCAGGCGGAGCCGGAGCCCGTGGATGAACTGGAAGGCTCCGGGCACGGTGGCGTGGGCCTCGTCGCCGAGCAGCCCGGCCTCCCGGGCGGCCACGAGGCGATCGAGCGTGCTTCGCGCCCGGCTCCCCACCTCGAGGGCGTAGCAGCGGGCCAGGAAGACCACCGGAAAGAGCCCCTGCTTCAGCAGGTCCACCGTCGAGAAGGCGCCGGTGAGCCGCAGGAGCAGCGTGGGCGGCGGCTCGAACTGCAGGGCCTCCCGGGCGAGGCAGCGGAGGAAGAGGGGCTGGGAGGCGGCGCGCCCCAGGGCGTCGTCTAGTGGCGAGAGGTCGAGCGTCCCGCCCAGCCTTCGGAAGTCGGAGTAGAGGCCGGCGTCGTAGACGCGCGGGACATCGATGCTCGCTGCGAAGAAGCGCACCCACTCGCTTCGCGTGCCGAGCAGGCGGCGGGCCATGTGCCCGCCCCGGCTCTCCGCGAACCCGGCGGTCACCAGGTCGTCGTTGACGCGCTCGGCGAAGGCCTGGAACCAGTCCCGTCGGTCGGCGCCCTCGTCGCCGAAGACGAGCCCGTTGTCCTGGTGGGTGACGAGCGTCTGCTCGCTGCGCCCCTCCGAGCCGAAGGCGATCCAGGCGTAGGGCGCCGGCGGCTCCCCCAGGTCGGCCTCGGCCCAGCGGAGGATTCGCCCCACCAGCGCGTCGTCGAGCCGGGCCACGAACGCGGCGATGACCTGTGCGTCGAGCCCGCCCTGGAGCAAGGTGGCCGCCATCTCCACGAGACTCCCCGGATACTCGGGAAGGCTCCGGCGCGTGGCCAGTCGCTCCACCTCCCGGAGCACCGCCATGGGGCCGCGCGCGGTCTTGAGCAGGTCGGAGGAGGTGAGGACGCCGCTCACCGCCCCGCCGCGCGTCACCGCCAGGTGGTGCACCCCCGCCTCGAGCAGCCGCAGCCAGGCCTCGTAGACGGGGGCGGTCGCTTCCACGGTCTTGAGCGGGCGGGAGAGGACCGCGGTGACCGGCGTGGAGGGGCCCAGGTCGTCGGCCAGCACGCGGTTGCGAAAGTCACGGTCGGTGACGATGCCCGGCGGGTCGGAGCGCACCAGCACCGACGAGATGCGCTCGCGCTGCATCACCTTGGCCGCTTCACCCACCGTTGACGCTTCCTCGACCCAGACGGCCGGGCGACCGACCAGCGTCCCGACCTCCACCGAGAGGTCGGGCTGGAAGGAGACCGGCGGCGCCTGCCTCAGGCTGGCCTGCAGCCGCTCGGCGAGTCCGGCCGCGAAGTGGGAGGCGAAGGAGGCATCGCCGATGAGGCGGCGGAAGTCGACGGCCGGGAGCCGGTAGGCGAGCAGGTCCTCCTCCACCTGGACGTCGATGTTGGCCTTCCCGGTGAGGAGGGAGGTGTAGCCGAAGATCTCGCCCTCCTCGAGGACTTGAAGGGGCTGGCCGCCCCGCTCCAGCCGGACGAGTCCCGTGCGGATGATCCAGAGGTGCTCGAGCGGCTGATCCCCCACCCGCACCAGCCAGGTGCCGGCGGGGAAGAAGCCGATCTCGAGGGACCGGGCGGCCTCGTCGAAGAGCGGCGCGGGAAGCCCGTCGAAGGGGGGCGTCGACCGCAGGAAGGCGACCGGGTCGAACGAGGCCATCGCCGGCCCAGGATAGCACGCGAGAAAGCGGGGGCGTGGGGGGTGCACAAACTGCACGGAGCGTGCGGATCGGCCCGTGTTTCCTGGCCCCCTGAGGGCAGCGAATTCCGCGCAACCGGTGCGCGAAAACATCGCTTCTCGCGATCGTCGAACCTTGTTATGGGCAAGCACTTGAGTCGGGAGGGACCCATGGAGAAGACCGCGAAGTCACGCGTCACCCGCAGTGCAGCGGAGGTGGTCGCGTCGCCCGAGTTCAAGGCGCTGGTGCGACGCCGCTGGTCGGTCAGCCTGCTGCTCCTCACGCTGCTCTTCGTCTCCTACTACGGGTTCATCCTGCTGGTCGCCGGCGACAAGGCCTTCGTGTCGCAGATGGTGGGGGAGAACACCCCGCTCGCCATCCCCATCGGGGTGGGCGTCATCGTCTTCGCGTGGTTGCTCACTGCCCTCTACGTCGCCTGGGCCAACCGGTCCTACGACCCCGAAGTGGAACGCCTGAAGAGCGAGCTTCACCGCTAGGAGATCCCGTCGCCATGCAAAGCTCGCTCGGCTCCCCCACTGCATCCTCCATCCTCTTCTTCTTCCTGATCGTCGCGCTCACGCTGGTGGTGACCTACTGGGCGGCGCGGCGCACCAAGACCTCGTCCGAGTTCTATGCCGCTGGCCGCTCGGTGTCGGCTGCCCAGAACGGGCTCGCGCTGGCCGGCGACTACATGTCGGCCGCCTCGTTCCTCGGCATCTCCGGCATGGTCGCCCTGCAGGGTTACGACGGCATGATCTACGCGACCGGCTGGCTGGTGGGATGGCCGGCGCTCATGTTCCTGGTGGCCGAGCCGCTCCGGAACCTGGGCAAGTTCACCTTCGCCGACGTGGTGGCCTTCCGGCTCAAGCAGCGCCCCGTCCGCATCGCCGCGGCGGTGGGCGGCATCCTCACCGTGCTCTTCTACACGATCGCCCAGATGGTCGGCTCCGGGCAGCTCATCAAGCTGATGTTCGGCATCCCCTACGAGTGGGCCGAGATCATCGTGGGCAGCGTGATGCTCGCCTACGTCCTCTTCGGCGGCATGCTCGCCACCACCTGGGTGCAGATCATCAAGGCGGTGCTGCTCCTCATCGGCGTGTCGATCCTCACCGTGCTCGTGCTCGCCAAGTTCGGCTGGAGCCCGGCCAACCTCTACGGCGCGGTCTCGGCCAAGTACGGGCCGTCCGCGCTCGTGCCGGGCGGCTTCGTCTCGAGCCCGCTCGAGGCCGTGTCGCTGGGGCTGGCGCTCATGTTCGGGCTCCTCGGCCTGCCCCACATCCTCATGCGCTTCTACACCGTGCCCGACGCCAAGGCGGCGCGGAAGTCGGTGCTCTACGCCACCGGCCTCATCGGCTACTTCTACGTGATCATTCCCATCGTGGGGTTCGGCACGGCGGTGCTGGTGGGGCGCGACGTGGTGAACAAGATCGCGCCGGGCGGCAACATGGCGGCCCCGCTGCTGGCCGAGCTGCTGGGCGGACAGGCCTTCCTGGGCTTCATCTCGGCGGTGGCCTTCGCCACCATCCTGGCGGTGGTGGCCGGCCTCACGCTGGCCGGTGCCTCGGCCTTCTCCCACGACATCTACATGAGCGTCATCAAGCGCGGCCGGGCCAGCGAGGAGGACCAGCTCAAGGTGGCCCGCATCGCCACCATCGTCTTCGGCATCTGCGCCATCGGGCTGGGCATCGCCTTCAAGGGGCAGAACGTGGCCTTCATGGTGGGCCTGGCCTTCGCCATCGCCGCCAGCGCCAACTTCCCGGCGCTGCTCCTGTCCATCGTCTGGAAGAAGTTCAGCACCCAGGGGGCGGTCTGGTCGATCCTGGTGGGTGCCGTGAGCTCGATCGGAATGATCGTTCTCTCCCCCACGGTCTGGGTGGGCATCTTCAAGTTCGAGAAGGCCATCTTCCCCATGAAGAATCCGGCCATCTGGTCGATGACCCTCGCCTTTGCGGTGGGGATCGCGGTCTCGCTTCTCACGCCCGAGCCGGAGGCGCGGGAGAAGTTCGAGGAGGAGAAGCTGCGCGCCTACCTCGGCGTTGGCGCGGAGTAGCCCGTGGGGCTACCCGAGCTCGGGGACGTGGCGGGAGAGGACCTCCCGAAGCGTTGCCAGGTCGGGGCGGCGCGTGAGCGCCTCGCGGACGTAGCGCAGCGATCTCGGGATGGCGGGAAGGAAGCCCGGATTCCCCTTCACCCGATCGATGAACACGAAGCGTCCGGCATCCTTCAGCTTGCGCTGCACGGTGAGCAGGTCGAAGGTGGCGCGGAACCCGGCCGGGTCGAGGCGCGGACCGCCCTCTGCCTCGAAGCGGGCCAGGTAGCGGGCCAGCATCCGGTCGACGAGATCCGGCGGCAGCTCCACGTAGCTGTCCCGGAGCAGCGAGACCAGGTCGTACTGGCGCGGGCCGAGCAGCGCGTCCTGGAAGTCGATGACCGCCAGCTCGCTCCCCGGGAGCAGCATCAAGTTGCGCGACTGGTAGTCGCGGTGGGTGAAGCCGGTTGGCTCGGCGGCCAGCGTCTCGGCCACCCGGTCGAACTGGTGCTCCACCACCGCCCGCTCGGTCGGCGAGAGGGTCGACCCCTTCCAGGATTCCAGCAGCCATTCGCGGAAGTGGTCGAGCTCCCAGCGGTAGAGCAGCCGGTCGAAGGTGCGCTGGAAGGCCACGCAGCCCGGGTCGGGGTCGCGTTCGGCGCGGGCCCGCAGGCGGGCCAGCAGATCCACCGCCGCCTCGTAGAGCGGCTCGGCGGGGTCGCCGGCCCGCAGCCGCGTCTCCAGCATCTCGTCGCCCAGATCCTCGAGGACCATGAGCCCCTCGGGCGCGAAGAAGGCGTCGATGGCGGGGACGCGCACGCCGGCCTTCTTCAGATACCGCTGAACGTTCACGAACGGGTCCTCGGAGGGGGCAGCGCCGCTGGTGGCCTCCTCGGACCGGGCGTTCTCCGGCATCACCATGACCACCCGGGAGTCGGGCGGCCTGCCCACGCGCCAGTAACTGCGCAGGGAGGCGTGGCCGGCCATCCGAGACACCGGCCAGCCGCCGGCGTCCTTCCCGGTGGCCCGGGTCACCGCCCCGCGCACCCTCGAATCCAGGTCGCTCGCGCCTTCCATCACCGCCTCCTCCTCCTCCTCGCCGGCCTCTCGGGCCAGCGCGTTGACACCCCGTCGGAACGGGTCCTATAAGGCTCGAACCCCCGTCAAACCTGGCATTCCGGGAGATCCGACATGGCCTTCCACGCCGACGTCCTGTCCGCCATCGGCCGCACACCGCTCGTGAAGCTCGGCAAGGTGGTGCCCGCGGGCGCCGCCATCGTGCTGGTGAAGCTCGAGTACATGAATCCGGGCGGCTCCATCAAGGACCGCATGGCCCTCCACATCCTCGAGAAGGCCGAGAAGGCCGGGCTGCTCCGGAAGGGCGGCACCATCGTCGAGAACACCAGCGGGAACACCGGGGTGGGGCTGGCCGTGGCGGCGGCCGTGAAGGGATACCGCTGCATCTTCACCATCCCGGACAAGATGTCGAAGGAGAAGCAGGACACGCTGAAGGCCTTCGGCGCCCAGGTGGTGGTGACGCCGACAAACGTCCCGGCCGACTCGCCGGAGAGCTACTACTCGGTGGCCAAGCGCATCGCCGCCGAGACCCCGAACAGCTTCTACGTGAACCAGTACCACAACTCCGACAACGTGGAGGCCCACTACCTCTCCACCGGGCCGGAGATCTGGGAGCAGTCCGGCGGCCGACTCGACGCCTTCGTGGCCGGCATCGGCACCGGCGGGACGATGTCGGGATGCGGCCGCTTCTTCAAGGAGAAGAACCCCGCCATCCGCAACGTGGGCGTCGATCCGGTGGGCTCCATCTACCACTCGATGTGGAAGACCGGCAAGATGTCCGAGCCGCGGGTCTACAAGGTGGAGGGCATCGGCGAGGACATGATGTGCGGTGCCATGGACCTGGCGGTCCTGGACGACGTGCGCCAGGTGAACGACGCGCAGGCCTTCGCCATGGCGCGCCGGCTGGCCCGCGAGGAGGGCATCTTCGCCGGCGGCAGCTCCGGCGCGGCGGTCCACGTGGCCGCTCAGCTGGCCCGGGAGATGGGGGATGGCAAGGTGATCGTGGTGCCGCTGCCCGACACCGGGCGGGCCTACATCTCCAAGTTCTTCTCCGACGAGTGGATGCGCGACAACGGCTTCCCGGTCGAGACCGGCGACTCGGTGGCCGGCGCCACCGTGGCCGACATCCTGGGCGGCCGCCGCGGCGGCGTCATCCACGCCCGGCGCACCGACAAGGTCGAGGCCGTGGTGAAGATGATGCGCTCGAACGACATCTCGCAGATGCCGGTCGTGGACGACGAGGGGCGCACCGTGGGCATGATCCACGAGTACGACCTGCTCAACTTCCTCATCGAGGGGAAGCACCGGCTCACCGAGATGGTCGAGCCGCTCGTGCAGCCCTTGCAGGGCGTGGTGTCGCTCGACACCCCCATCGCCCGGCTCCGCGCCATCTTCAACGACGACAACGTGGCGGTGGTGAAGGAGGGGGAGAAGGTGACCGGCATCCTCACCAAGATCGACCTCATCGAGTTCCTCGGGGAGCGACTGAAGTGATCCGGGGGTCAGGGGCAACGGGGTGAAGCTCGCGCTCTTCGCCGACGTCCACTCGAACCTCGAGGCGCTGCAGGCCTGCCTCGAGCACGCTCGCGCCGGCGGCGCCGACGAGGTCGCTTTCCTCGGGGACCTGGTGGGGTACGGGGCCGATCCCGAGGCGGTGGTGGAGATCGTCGAGGGGTACGCCCGCGACGGGGCCGCAGTGGTGCGCGGAAACCACGACGAGGCGGTGGTCGACGAGGAGAAGTCCGTGGGCATGAACGCCGCTGCCGCCGCCGCCGCCGCATGGACCCGCATCCAGCTCTCCCCGCGGCAGAGGGTCTTTCTCGCCGGCCTCCCGCTCACCGTCCGCCGGGACGACGTGCTCTTCGTCCACGGCAGCGCCTCGGCGCCCGAAGACTTCACCTACATCACCGATCCACGCGCGGCTGCCGGCTCGCTCCAGGCTTCTGGCGGCGCGACCTACGTCTTCTGCGGGCACGTCCACGAGCCGGTGCTCTACTTCCAGAGCGCCGGAGCGCGACCTCTGCCGTTCAAGCCGGTGCCCGGCGTGGCCATCCCCGTGCCGAACCACCGCCGCTGGCTGGCCGTGGTCGGGAGCGTGGGGCAGCCCAGGGACGGAAACACGGCCGCCTGCTATGCGATGATCGACCTCGAGCGGCGCACGCTGACCTTTCACCGCGTTCCCTACGACTGGTCCGGCGCGGCGCGCAAGATCCTCGCCGCCGGCCTGCCCGAACGGCTGGCGGCCCGGCTCCAGAAGGGGGAGTAGTCGAATGACGCCTTTCCCCCAGGTGGGCGAGCGAATCGATGGGTATCTCATCGAGGAGCGGATCCACAGCGGCGGCATGGGCGTGATCTACCGCGTCACCCCCGACGTCGACCCCGGCTTCCCGGTCGTGATGAAGATCCCCCGGCTCGGCTACGGCGAGCCGGGCGAGACCATCACCACCTACGAGCAGGAGCAGACGGTGATGTCGGTGCTTCGAGGGCCCCACGCGCCGCGCTACGTGGGCTCGGGGGACCTGGCGATCCAGCCATATCTGGCCTTGGAGTACGTCGAGGGAACGCTGCTCAAGGACTGGATCGACCGGGCCCCCATCGCACCGGACGAGGTGGCGCGGCTGGGAGCCGCGCTCGCCACCGCGCTCCACGCCCTCCACCAGCAGGAGGTGATCCACCTCGACGTGAAGCCGTCGAACGTGATCATCCGGCCCGGGGGCGAGGCGGTCCTCATCGATTTCGGCATCGCGACCCACGCTCACTACCCGGACCTGCTCGCCGAGGAGATACAGCGGCCGGTGGGCTCGGCGCCCTACATCTCGCCGGAGCAGGTCCTGGGAGACCGCACCGACCCGCGCAGCGACATCTTCTCCCTCGGGGTCGTCCTCTACGAGCTGGCCACCGGGGTGCTGCCCTTCGGCTCGCCGGGTTCCCCGTCGGGGCTGCGGCGGCGCCTTTATCAGGAGCCGGTCCCGCCTCGGGCCCGGAATCCGGGTGTCCCGGAGTGGCTCCAGGAGGTCGTCCTTCGCTGCCTCGAGCCCGGCGCCGACCGCCGTTACAGCTCGGCGGCGCTGGCCGCCTTCGACCTGACCCACCCCGACCAGGTGACCGTGACCGATCGGGGCCGGCGCCTCCGGCGCGCCGGTGTCGTCACGCGCTTTCGACGATGGGTGAAGGCGATCGGGATGGAGCCGTCGAGCCAGGTCCGCCCCTCCGCCCACCTCGCCAGCTCCCCCATCGTGCTCGCAGCGGTGGCCACCCGCCACGGAAACGAGGTCCTCTTCCAGCTGGAGCGAGCCGTGGTGGCGAAGCTCATGGCCGGGGACACCCAGGTCCGGCTTGCGGTGGTCACCGTCATCCCACCCTCGTCCGACGTCGGGTCCGAGTCGGACGACGACATCGCCACCACCCAGCGCATCAAGCACCTCGTGCTGCTCAAGCACTGGGCCGAGCCGCTGCAGTTGCCGATCGGAAAGGTCTCCTTCCACGTGCTGGAGGGGAGCGACGCCGCCGCCACCCTGATCGACTACGCCCGCGCCAACGGGGTGGACCACATCGTCACCGGCTCGGCACCCCCGGGCCTGCCGCTGGCGACGGTCTGGGGAACCTTCGCGACGAAGCTGGTGGGCGAGGCGCCCTGCACGGTGACGCTCATCCGCCCCACCGCCGCCCAGGCGGCGAACGCCGCGGCGGCAATCCTGGGCTCCGCCCCCGGACCCGCCGATGACGCCCCCCCCGATGACGACCCGGCCCCGGGTGTGGTCTAGTCCGCCCCCATGC
>Ga0315287_10007910_pt1 | contig 10696 bp, 13 predicted proteins | sample YL17G11_0_MG_FD_205037 | JGI IMG/M metagenome (GOLD analysis project Ga0315287, IMG submission 205037) | Sediment microbial communities from Yellowstone Lake, YNP, Wyoming, USA - YL17G11_0 | ecosystem: Environmental > Aquatic > Freshwater > Lake > Sediment | place: USA: Wyoming | collected...
GACTTTCTCACGACTCTTTACTAAACTTCTTCTCAAATGATGCATGAAGAAAATAAAAGGAAAACGGAAAAGAAATCAGACTAAATGAAATACCTTATCATTATTTTTATTATCATAATAATCAGCGGCATCCTTGCCAACCGTGAACTCGCCCGTGACAAAAAAAGAATTAAACGCATGATAAGGGAATACTCGTTCAGAACCTATTCTCCTGAAGATGAAGAGGAAAAAGATCATGGGAAAGAGAAGAATAAGTGAGCGCTTCAATTCCGCATTCCGCCGCCTTTATTGCTTCTATTCATATCTGAGCAGTTTTGCGTGTGCTTCAGCGATTACGGTATCATCTTCCTTTTTCATGACAGCCGAGGTTTCGATTATTTTTTTGTTCATCTTCTTTATCTCCGCTTCGACAATTACCTTCTCTCCTGCCATAAGCGGGGTCCTGAATCGAACGGTGATTTCCGCCGTAACCGCAGGCAACCCCTGCATCAAAGCGGCTTTCACCATAGCTTCGTCAAGAAGGGTCGAGATTATGCCGCCATGGACGATATTTTTATAGCCCTGGTGGATTTTCCGGGGGATAAACTCTGTTTGTATCTTTCCTTGATTGGCCGAGAATTTGAGGTGAAGACCCGAGGGGTTTTCTTCTCCGCAGACAAAGCAGTAATGATCGTCTTCAAGATTCATTTTCATTCAAGAGAAGAAAAAAAAGCGGGCCGGCTCCGAAGGTTTTCGGGATTGCCTGACAACACTGTTATCCTATTTGTTCATCTTCTCAAGGAAGTCTTTATTGCTCTTTGTGCCCATGAGCTTGCCGAGGAGGAACTCCATACTTTCAACCGTGCTCAGCGGGGTCAATACCTTTCTCAGTATCCACATCTTGTTGAGGACGTCTTTTTCCACAAGAAGCTCTTCCTTCCTTGTGCCTGATGCATTGATATCAATGCTCGGGAATATCCTCTTGTCTACAAGCTTCCTGTCGAGGTGGAGTTCCATATTGCCGGTCCCCTTGAACTCTTCAAAGATAACGTCATCCATTCTGCTGCCGGTGTCAACCAGTGCCGTCGCTAATATGGTAAGGCTTCCGCCGGTTTCTATATTTCTTGCAGTGCCGAAAAATCTTTTCGGCCTCTGGAGGGCGTTTGAATCAAGTCCTCCTGAGAGTACCTTGCCGCTTGCAGGTATAACCGCGTTATAAGCCCTTGCAAGCCTCGTTATGCTATCAAGAAGGATTACAACATTGCGTTTGCATTCTACAAGGCGTTTGGCCCTTTCAATGACCATTTCGGATACCTGACAGTGTCTCTGCGGCGGCTCGTCGAATGTCGAACTTATTATCTCGGCTGCCGGCACCTGTCTTTTCCAGTCGGTCACCTCTTCAGGCCTTTCATCGATCAGCAATATCATGAGGTGAATATCACGGTGGTTTTTCTTGATCGCCTTGGCTATAGATTGCAGGAGCATGGTTTTTCCGGTCCTCGGAGCTGCAACGATCATACCCCTCTGTCCCATACCGATCGGCGATGTAAGGTCCATGACCCTTGTAGAGAAATCGTGGTGGTCATATTCGAGCTTTATTTTTTCAGTCGGGTAGTAAGGGATGAGGTTATCGAATAACGGCCTGTTTACATTATCTTCAGGCGACTCATGGTTTATCGCCTCAACTTTAAGGAGGGCAAAATACCGCTCACTCTCTTTTGGAGGCCTGATCTGACCGGAGACAAGGTCGCCGGTCCTAAGGGTAAATCTCCGTATTTGTGATGGAGATACGTATATATCGTCAGGCCCGGGGAGGTAGCTGTAGTCCGGAGACCTCAGAAATCCGAATCCGTCGGGAAGGATTTCGAGCACTCCTGCCGAAAACACATACCCTGTCTTTTCCGTCTGGGCCTGCAGGATTGCAAAGATGAGGTCCTGTTTTCTAAGGCCGGCAGCGCCTTCCACATTGAGATCTCTTGCAAATTCAGTCAGTTCATCAATAGTCCTTTCCTTGAGCGCGGAAATAGGCATATTCTCGGTCATAATACTTTTTTTTGGGCTATCCATTGTAAACTCCTATCAGGATTTTCTTCTCGGTGGTTTTTTGTAACCCGGTAGGACTTAGCCTATCCAGGAAGGTTTATACGATTACTAATCGAAGATTTATCTTTTCATACCATACAAAAAGCCTGCGGAATTTGTCAATACCCCGAAATATTGCTGCTTAAATTCTAACCCAAATTATTCACAAATATTTCTGATTGAACCGAAGATACTCTATCCTCGGTTGCCGTGCCAATTTTAGGAATAATCAGGGCCAAGGGCTTTATTAATGGGTTCTTTTAATCATATAATATAGATCGACCTTATTGAAAGGGGGTTCACTTAATGCAGGAGATGCTGAAAACAGAGGACCTTTGGGTCTCCGTAGGAGACAGACAGGTGCTTAAAGGCGTAAATTTTTCTATGAATTTTGGCGAAATAAATGTGCTCTTCGGACCGAACGGGGCCGGGAAAACGACTTTTATGATGACACTGATGGGGTTCCCCAGATACAGGATCGAACAGGGGAAGATTTATTTCAAGGGAGAGGATATAACCGGTAAGGACTTGTATGAAAGGGCCAGGCTTGGCCTCGGTATTTCTTTTCAGAGACCTCCGACGGTAAAGGGCGTCAGTCTGAAAAAGATGATAGAAATAATAAAAAACAACGGCACGGACAAGGAGCGCCTTAATGAGAATATCGAAAAGCTGAATCTTTCGGAACACCTTGAAAGAGGGCTTAACGACGGCTTTTCAGGCGGCGAGATGAAGCGGTCGGAACTGCTTCAGTTGATGGTCCAGCGGCCCGACCTTGTGCTTATTGATGAACCGGAATCCGGCGTTGACATCGAAAATATTGCCCTGGTCGGCGAGGCCATTAATGCCCTTTTAGGGAAGGACAAGGTAAAAGACCAAAAAAGAGGCGCCATAATAATCACACATACGGGGTATATCCTCGATTTTGTGAATGCGGACAAGGGCTTTATAATATTTGACGGGAATCTGCTGTGCAGGGGCAATCCAAGGGACATCCTGTCCGAGATAAAAAAGTACGGATACAGGAGGTGTGCGGAATGCCGATAAGTCAGTCATATCTCAGGGAAATAGAGGAGAAGGCGCTCAAGGCTGTTGATAAAAAAGCCCTCTACGGTCCCGACATTGACATTTCAAAATACACGCAGCATATCGAACGGGGTAAGATAGAAAGCCTCGAAGGTCTTTCCAAACAGGCGCGGGAAGCCGCCATTGTGACCGGTATCAGTCTGAAGGAAGAACAGAGGGCAGGTTCTTATATGCAGATCGACCAATCAGTTGTTTATGAAAGTCTGAGCAAGTCTTATGAAGGGCAGCTCGAAATGATGAGCACTACCGAAGCCTTGAATAAATACGACTGGATGGAGGATTATTACTGGAAGGCCGTTCCTGTCGACCAGGACAAATATACCGCGCAAGCAGCCCTGAAAATGACCCACGGCTATTTTATAAGGGTGTTCCCCAATCAGAAACCACAATATCCGGTGCAGTCATGTCTTCTGGTAGCTGAAAATTATGTCAGCCAGAATGTTCATAATATCATCATTGTGGAAGAGGGGGCCGAACTGCAGGTCATTACCGGATGCACTTTGTCGAAAAACGATGCGGAAGGGATCCACCTCGGCATATCCGAGTTCTATGTAAAGAAAGGCGGTAAACTCTTTTTTACGATGATCCATAATTGGGCCGAAAATTTCCATGTGCGGCCAAGGACAAAGATCGTTGTCGAGGAAGACGGGTCCTTTATTAATAACTATGTGCTTATGAAACCGGTAAAATCTATCCAGTCTTTCCCTGTTGCCCATTTAAAAGGAGACCGGGCATCTGCAAAATTCAATACGGTTGTCTATGGACTGAAGGACTCATACATCGATCTCGGCTCAAGGATCATTCTTGAAGGCGAGAATACAAGAGGCGAATCCATTGCCAGGACTATAGCCGCCGATGAAAGCGTCATTTATTCAAGAGGAGACCTGATAGCAAAAACAAAAGGGTATTGCCTTGCCCACCTTGACTGCCGGGGGATCATTTTCTCCCAAAAGGGAAAGATATTCGCAATCCCTGAGCTTGTGTCCGAAGGCGCTATGAAAGCGGAACTTTCGCATGAAGCCTCTATCGGACCGATTGCGGAAGAGCAGGTCGAGTATCTGATGTCGCGGGGAATCTCAAAAGAGGACGCCGTCTCCGTCATCACCTCCGGATTTCTGAATCTCGATATCCCTTACATACCCGAGTTCCTCGACAAGAATATCAAGGAGGTCATCAAGGCTACGGCTAAAGACGCTCTTTGATACTCATAAAAGCATCTATCAGTTGTATAACTTGAAAGGCAGGAGGTAGCTGCGGTTGGAAGAAAAATATAATCCACAGACGGTTGAACTGAAATGGCAGAAATACTGGGCGGACAGGAAACTCCATGCAACGGATACTTCTTCCACCCGGGAAGGTTTTTACTGCCTTGAGATGTTCCCCTATCCGTCGGGGGAGATCCACATGGGACATGTCAGGAACTATTCCATCGGAGATGTGATTGCACGGTACAAGAGAATGCGCGGGTACAATGTCCTTCATCCTATGGGTTGGGATTCCTTCGGCCTTCCGGCTGAAAATGCCGCAATAAAACACGGCGTGCACCCTTCCAAATGGACGCACAAGAACATCGAAAATATGAAGAAGCAGCTTAACAGGATGGGCCTCAGCTATGACTGGGACCGGGAAGTCACCACCTGTAAGCCCGAGTATTATAGATGGAACCAGTGGTTTTTCATCAAAATGCTTGAAAAGGGACTTGCATACAGGAAATATTCCTTTGTAAACTGGTGTCCTTCATGTGCCACTGTCCTTGCCAATGAGCAGGTGATAGATGAGAAGTGCTGGCGGTGCGACAGCTCCGTTATACAAAAGAAGCTCGAACAATGGTTTTTCAGGATCACTCACTATGCGGAAGAACTTCTTCAAGCCTGTGATGAACTTAAGGGATGGCCTGAAAAGGTTGTCCTTATGCAGAAAAACTGGATCGGCAAAGGCGAGGGCGTAGAGGTTGATTTCCCGATCGACGGAATGAGTGAGAACCTCAGGATATTTACCACAAGACCCGATACCCTTTTCGGTGTTACCTTTATGTGCATCGCCCCTGAACATCCCCTTGCGGAAAAATTGGTCCGGGATAAAAGTGAGCTTGATGCCGTCAAATCCAAATACGGGAAGGAAACGGAAAAGATCGGAGTACTTACAGGATATCACGCTGTTAATCCTCTGAACGGTGAGAGAGTGCCGGTGTATGTCGCCAATTTTGTCCTCATGGAATACGGGACCGGCGCAATCATGTCCGTGCCTGCCCATGACCAGCGGGACTTCGAGTTTGCAAAGAAATACGGAATACCGATAAAAGAGGTTATTGTTTCCGAAGAAGAATGCAAAATGCAGAATGCAAAATGCAAAAATATGGAAGAAGCTTATGAAGACGAAGGAATTCTTGTTGCTTCAGACCAATTCAGCGGACTGAAAAGCGACGTTGCCAAAAAAGAGATCATAAAATACATAGAAGAAAAAAGACTCGGCAAAGCAATTATTAATTATAAGCTGCGTGACTGGGGTATCTCGCGCCAGAGATACTGGGGTACGCCTATCCCGATAATCTACTGCGATGCCTGCGGCGCGGTCCCGGTCCCGGAAAAAGACCTGCCCGTTATCCTTCCGGAAGATGTGAAGCTCACGGGAAAGGGCAGTTCGCCGCTCCTTGAATCCGGGGCTTTTCTGTATGCAGCCTGCCCGAAATGCGGGGCAAAGGCAAAACGCGAAACTGACACCATGGATACCTTTGTAGACTCTTCCTGGTATTTTATCAGGTACTGTTTCAGGAAGGGCGATATGGATTTGGTATCTGCGCTCCGGTCTTCCGAATCCGAACTAAACTACTGGATGCCTGTTAGCCAGTATGTCGGCGGGGTTGAACATGCAGTACTCCACCTCCTCTATGCAAGGTTCTTCACAAGGGTTGTCCGCGATCTCGGACTCATTAATATCAGTGAACCCTTTCAGAATCTTCTGACCCAGGGCATGGTCATAAAAGACGGGGCAAAGATGTCCAAATCAAAGGGCAATGTTGTCGATCCGAATTATCTCATTGAAAAGTATGGCGCCGACACATCAAGGTTATTTTCTCTTTTTGCCGCTCCTCCCGAGAAAGATCTCGACTGGTCGGATAAAGGTGTTGAGGGCGCTTACAGGTTTTTAAACAGGCTGTGGGGGATCGCATATAAAAACCGGCTAAAAATTAGAAATTTGAAATTTGAAATTCGGAATCTTTCAACCCTTCAGCCGGGTTCAGCTTCGCTTTACCGCAAAACTCATCAGACGATCAGGAAAGTCACGACTGACATAGAGCGGGAATACCATTTTAATACCGCCATTGCCGCCTTGATGGAACTTACAAATGAAATTACCGCATTTGAACCGGCTTCCGATGAAGACCTGTCAGTCCTGAAATTTTCCATTGAAAACCTTATATTGCTGCTCTCTCCCTTTTCACCCCATATAGCCGAAGAATTATGGGAGGCCGCGGGAAATAAACCGAGTGTCTTTGAACAACCATGGCCTGAATGGGATGAAGAGGCTGCAAAGGAAGAAGAAATAGAAATGGTCGTGCAGGTCAACGGCAAGCTGAGAGCCAGGGTCATGATTTTGGCCGGCACGCCCGATGATGAGATGAAAAAGCTTGCGATGGATGATCCGAGGACCAAAGAAATTATTGGCGATAAAGCCATCAAAAAGGTTATCGTAGTCAAAGGCAAATTAGTTAATATAGTAATCGGGGATTAGATGAAAATTCAAAAGTTATATTATATATTGCTTGTTCTGTCCTGTAATTTGCTCCTTGTTTTGTCAGGCTGCGGCTATTCCCTCCACACCAAAGCCTCGCTTCCTTTTGATGCTATACGGATAGGCACGATTGAAAATAAAACCCTCGAGCCAAAGCTGCAGGACGGGCTTAACCGGTCTTTAACCGGGGAGTTTCTGAAACAGGGGATCAGCGTTCAGAATAATGCAGGTTATAAACTCGAAGGAGTTATTCGTAAATTTGAATTGCGGGTGCTTTCGGAAAAATCAGAGGTTGCTTCCGAATATGAAGTCACAATTAAAGGGGATTTCAGGCTTGTTGACCCTGCGGGAAAAATCAAGGAGTTCAAGGATATCGGCTCCCCGTTCATTGTCTCTTTCTATGGTTCAGGGAAGTTGAACGAGTTGATCGCATATAAAGAGCAGGCTTCGGAAAGGGCCTTAAAAGACATGGCAGCGGAGATTGTCGCAACCTTTCTTTACCGATGAGCTACCAGGCGTTCCTCAATGAGATAGACAAGGGTCTTCCGGCGCCAATCTATCTCTTCTATGCATCCGACCCGTTCATCCTTAGAGAAGCTCTGGGTGTAGTCAAAAGCATTGTGCCGGAAGCTGACCGTGATTTCAACCTTCACATATTCGATCTTGCTTACACTGATGACGCCTTTTCCGTGCAGCAGATGCTGGATGTGATGAATACCGTTTCTTTTTTCAGCGGGAGGCGTTTTACGGTCCTGATCGGAAATATTCAGAAGCTATCTAAAAAAGACCTCGAAAAAATCCATGATTACGGCTCGTCTCCTGCGCCGAACTCGGTTTTTGTGATGTTACATAACGGAGCATTCAAAAAAGACGGGAAGGCGAAATTCGATCTGCCGAAGCAGATCCCGCTCGATATCAGAGAATCGGAGGTCCCCTTTTGGGTGAAACAGCGCGCGCTGATGAAGGGCATTGAGATTACTGACGGAGCAACAAACTTTTTGATAGGCAATACCGGGACCGACCTCGGACTCCTTTCCTCTGAAATCGAAAAGATTTCAATGGTCGGCAAAAAGAGGATCGACATAAATGATATAGCGGATATTGTTACGGGAGGAAGACTCTACAATGTTTTCGACCTCGTGAGCGCCCTTAAGGCGAAAAACGCCGATAAGGTTTTCAGGATATATAAAACTCTGAAAGAGACGTCGGATGATTATTCTCTTATCGGAGCGCTCAACTGGCAGTATGGTCGTGAACTTCACGCGAGCCTGAACGCGGCAGAAAACAACTTTTTCCTTCATATCTTTGAGCTTTTGAATGCTGTTGATACCGACATCAAAAGCTCCGGGAGAAATTTCCCGCTGGAATATCTGTTGGTTAAGCTGCTCCGGCTGCGGGAACGTCAGACTGCGGCTTAACTGCGTTTACCTTCCTGGTAAGCCTCGATATGCTTCTTGAAGCCGTATTTTTGTGCATAACGCCTTTAGACGCCGCCTTGTCGATAGCCTTGATCGCCTGAAGGAGCGCACCCCCGGCTGCCTCTTTACTGTTGGAAGCCAAGGCTGTTTCAACCTTCTTGATAACGGTCTTAACCGAGCTCTTTACTGATTTATTGCGAAGATGTCCTTTTTCGGCCTGTCGTGCTCTCTTCATGGCAGACAGATTTTTCTTTGGTCTTGCTTTTGCCGGCAATTTAAACCCTCCTTATTGAATACGTAAGTATAAATAATACCATAAAATATAGTTATAAAATCAACCACTATTTGCAGCCGGGTATGCTTGTCCCTAAATCTCCGCCTCAACTCTCAAAAGCCAGTGACGGGCCGGGGTTTCCCGAATCTGTTGCAGAGCCTTCTCTGAAACCCAGTGAGAGTCCTCTTCCAGATTATAGAAATATGTGTCGATTCCAAAGAATCCGTCAAGAAAATGGGTGATGACATGGAGCATCTTTGTCCTGAAGCCCTGGGGCATTTCGGACAAGTCATGCAGCGTTCTCACCCCTTCATTTTCTAATTCTTCCGTCAGTTTAGTTACAATCTGCCGGTTTTCGAGTACCGCCTTATTCAGCCTCTCTTCAAAATCCGGACTGGTAGCCGGAAGCGAAGTATTTTCTACTATGGATATATGAGAGTACCTCACCAATTGATAACGTTCAAAAAATTGAAGGACCTTTTTCCCGGAAAACGCGAAATCCTCACCTTTTACAAGGAACTCATGGAGATAATGCGACTTCCCAAGATCATCCTGCCTTGACAATATATCCTGATAGGGCATATTTGTTACCTTTCCACCGGTATTTCAAATACAGTATCAATAATCACCCATTTTTTCAAGGAAGAATCAGAAATACTAATACGATCATAAGTAAAGCCACATTTAAACACCCTCCCCTTTATCCCCTCCCCTCAAGGGAGGCGGCATCAGAAGTATTTATTATTGGTTCGTATCTCAGGACATTATTATTCTTCTTTATGCCTATCCAAAGAGTGAGCAGGCCGATTTAACACCGGAACAACTTAAACAATTGAAAAGGATTGTTGAAAAGGAGTATACATGAAAAAAGAACTATTTAAAGAATTGCTGCTAAGCGTTAAGCAAGGCGCTGCCATAATGAAAGGCAAAATGAAACCTTTGCGCAGTGTGGAGTTTCCTGAATCCGAAGTTCAGAAGATACGGGAGCAGTATGGCCTTTCCCAGGATAAATTTGCCTCTCTTATGGGAATTAGCGTAGGCACCTTACGCAACTGGGAGCAGGGACAGCGGAAGCCTGAAGGAGCAGCTCGTGTTTTATTGAGGGTTGCCGCAGCACATCCTGAAGCTATACTGGATATTACGCGGCATCAGAAAATGAGAAAGCGGGCATAGCACCGCCTTCAACCAGACGCGGATTAAACCATGTTTGTTTTCTGCATTGCTGGTTGCCCGCGTTGCTTAAGGCCATCGTTGGGCTTAAGCAACGGGAGCAACCTGAATAATCGGTGATTAAATAACGCTTGACAATAGTTATAATTTTAACTATTATTATAGCTATCAGCGATATATAGGAGAAACGATGCAAATAACTATTACTTTAAAAGAGCAGGAATTGGAGTTTCTACAGAACATACAGAAACTAATCAACAGTAAGACAACATCACTTGGGAACCAATGTTCCCTTGAAGATGTCATTCATGAATGTATTACAACTACTATCTCTTTAGGGGTAAATATGCAGAAAGGGCAAGCATGATGAAATTTATAACTGTGTCTGAGCTAAAGAATACGGCTACTAAAATTGTTGCAGGGATAGAGGATACCAGAGAGGAGGTGATAGTGACAAAGAACGGAAAACCGGTTGTATTGATGCGTTTCATTACGGATGAGGTTTTTTGCTTCAAAGAAGATGAAAAAGAAAAAGGAAAGGTAGGTAAAAAAAAGAATGGCCACGGGGATTTATAAGCGTTCTAATGTCTGGTGGATGCGTTACACCGGCGTAGATGGGAGGCAGAAAAGGGAATCCTCATGCAAAAAGCGGTTAATATTCCGGATAACGCTGATGGTAACGAATGGTAATTCATTGATTTTATTGGTAGGCGATGCTGGTATCGAACCAGCGGCCTCTTCCGTGTGAAGGCATTTTGGACATTCTCTACGCTTACCAGTCTTTAGAGCGCATTCCATAGCTGTACATCTGTGCAAGGCCGCCTAAGCACGCCCACCCTTAGGCAAAATGAGGCGTATTTTTGTGCCTGTACCTTCACTGCTTTGGATCTCCATGTCCCAGCCATGCGCCTTTACAAGGTGTTTGACTATGGCCAGTCCGAGACCGGTCCCCCCGAGA
>Ga0315287_10007911_pt1 | contig 10696 bp, 8 predicted proteins | sample YL17G11_0_MG_FD_205037 | JGI IMG/M metagenome (GOLD analysis project Ga0315287, IMG submission 205037) | Sediment microbial communities from Yellowstone Lake, YNP, Wyoming, USA - YL17G11_0 | ecosystem: Environmental > Aquatic > Freshwater > Lake > Sediment | place: USA: Wyoming | collected...
CCCCCTGCGGTAGGTTTTTCGGCGGGTGAGACTCACCGATTTCCGTCCAGGTCGCAGTCCTTATCTGCTGCATTTGTTTGACAACGTCTGCAAATGCAACGCTGCTGTGGGTATCCCTTGTGATGTAACAAATCGCGACAAATACGCCGACAATGATGAGAGCCGCGGCTAATTTCATGATTCGACTGTGCATAACTACTCTCCTTATATTCCGCAAGAGCGGATCTGATTTGCCTTGTTTTGATTCTTCATGGGCCGCCAGAACTTCGGTCAGAATTCGGTTGTGCAGTCGGCCATCAGCCGTGAAGCTCAACTTGTTTCTGATAGTTTTTTCCAGTTGATCAACGGATTTCATTTTTCCACCTCGCCGTCCAAGATAGACCGCAGTTTATTCAAGGCGTACCTGTACCGGCCCAGTGCAGTGTTGACCGATACGCCTTGAAGTTTTGCAATTTCCTTGAATTTCATTTGGCTCTTTATGTACAGGACTACAACCTCTCGCTGTTCGGGGGGAAGCCGCCCAATAGCGTAATTGAGGCGCTGTGCTTCTTCGCTCGCTATAACCAACTGTTCAGGCCCACCGGTCTCTGATTCCTTGATACTCGGTTCGACCGGTCCCACAGCGTTTCGCTGGTTAGATCGGATCCTGTCCCGTGCGCGGTTTACCACACATGTTGCCAAATAGCTTCTCAGGCTTCCTTGCAGCTTGAAGTCTTCCGAAGATTTCGCGAAGGCAACAAAAACGTCGTGTACGACATCCTGAGCGGTGTTCACATCACTCAGAAGGGCCATCGCGAGCGTCAGCAAGTGGTTGAGGTACTTCTCGTATATACGCCTCAACGCATCTTGGCTGCCGCACTTGAATCTCCATTTGAGCAGTTCGTCTTCAATCATCTTTGCGTCGCTGACTTAGCCATAGGAACGATCGTTCGTCATCTATATCACGATTACAGCGCCCATTTTAGTATAAATGGAAGTCATTTTTTACGCGAAATGTGTTCTTCAGTGTTCCCAGTCTCGGCTCCGCGTGCATGGGGCGCACAAAAAAGGCCGGGCTGATTCAGCCCGGCCTTGTATCATAATTGTTCCTTCAAGCTTCGGATAGCTTGTCGGTGGCTTGGTCGCTACCTTGCGGAAGTAGCCGCATCTACTTCGCTTCAGAAGGTTCGACCCACATGAATTGGAGGGGCCCGATGTCCTTATAGCCTTCTGGCAGCTCCAGACTAAAGAGCGAGTCGTCCAGCTCCTGGTCGAAAATGAAGTTCTTCAACGTGCTCACCCACCTGCGCTCGGCGTCGTGGGTCTCGGCCAGGACCAACCGCTTGGTTTTTGCATCGACCCAGATTTCACTGACATCGCCCATGAGGAAGTCAGTGCCATCGCCCTTCAACCTAATCCTAAAACCGACCGTCTCACGGCCGCCAACCTGCTTGGTTCCCAACGGCTCGGCGTCCGCTGGAATGTCCGCCTTGGGACTTAGAAAGGTACGGAAGAGGGAATCCTTGCCAGGTTCCGGTTTGTAACTACAAGGAGAGGCTGTCATCTTCTCCGGGTCTAGCAGGAGACCCTTACCGGCGTTGAAGTCCCAGATCTGTATCTCTTTGCTCTCCTCGATATGCTTGTTTTCTCCGCGTATATGTTTGCTCGTCACGTCCAGCCGCCAGCGACCAGGCGCTTTGTAGGCGCATTGGGCTACGTGACCGAGGTCATCCACGAATACGTTCTCGTCGTCTGGCGGGAAGACCTCATGGACCTCCATCCAGGTCGCAGTCCTTACCTGCTGCATTTGCCTGACGACATCCGCCCAGGCGACACTTGTTCCATCAATAGACCCCCCAAAAAGATATATGCCGACAAGCGCCGCGATGATGATTATCGCAGCCGCGGCGGCGAACCTTGCTATTCTGGTATTCATAGGGACTCTCCTTAGGATGAGCCGGTCTTGAGCCGGCGCTTTGTCTTGAGATTTTTCTTGTGCCCTTGAGGCAGCGGCCCAGATTTGTTGGTCCATTTCGGGGCCGGCCTTGAAGGACATTTTCTTGACAACGTTCTCCATTTTGTCTGCTGGTCTCATTTTACAGTCTCCCGTTCAGAACCGACCGCAGTTTTTGCAGGCCGTACCGGTATCTTCCTTTGATGGTGCTGACCGAGACGTTCTGCAGTCCGGCAATTTGTCTGAGCCTCATTGCCGCATTCAAATGTAGGGCAATTACTTCCCGCTGCTCGTATGGGAGCTGCGCCATGGCGTCGGCAACCTGCCGCGACTGTTCGTCGGATATCATGCGCGTATCCGGCAGCCCCAAGTCTGATTGCAGGGGCGTATCCTCATCCAGGCTGAGCGGTCGGCGTTTGATCGCCCTAAACTGGTCTCGGCAGCGGTTGACGGCACAAGTTGCCAGGTAGCTTTTAAGGCTGCCGCGGAGTCTGAATCTGCCGCGCGACTGGGCGAACGTCACAAAGACATCATGCACGATGTCCTCAGCCAGATTGGCGTCATTTACGAGCCCCATCGCCAGTGTCAGCAGATAGTCGCGGTATTTTTCATAGATGCGCTGCAGCGCATCTCTACTGCCGCCCTTGAATTTCCATTTGAGCAGTTCGTCTTCTATCATCCGTCAACACCGTTACTACTATCACAACGATCGTCGCTCAATATTATCACGATTGACCGGGGGATTTGGACATAAGAAATTGCACTTTTTGGCGTTTTTGTAGCGAGGTCTCTGGGACAAGGCGAATCGGGCGCATAAAAAGGCCGGGCCGAATTGGCCCGGCTTTTCATTAAAGAAACAACATTGACTTACGATTACTCAGTCGGAAAGTCGGGGCCTGTGCTCAGCGTATAACCTTCCGGAGGATTGAGGTCGAAGAGGTCCTGCTCAAGTGGTTCGTTCCACGCGAAGTCACAGAACTCGATTGAATCATCACTTTTTCCTTCGGCGTCGGATGAACACTGGAGGAGGATTCTGACAGGCATGCCGGTGATACGGTCAACTCGGACGGTCATTCTTTCTTTCTCTTGGCCGGAGAGCTCGGCCTTGATGCCCATAAGGTTGACCTTTCTGACTAAATACACGTCGATCATACGGCCATCCTGCGATTCCTCGCCGATTCGTTCGGCGTCTTCGCTCTTGACGGTGCGGAACTGCTCGACGGGATTGTTTTTGGTGAATTCGGCCGCCAGTCTGTCATCGATGTTGATCTTCTTATAAGTCTTGCGGAAATGGTCGATCTCGATCCCGTCTTTTCGCTCTAAGTCAGTGATATAGCTCATCAGGGCGGAGAGTTTCCTCTCCTTCATCTCCTTTTGCAACTGGTCCAAACCTTTCTGGTCGCCTTCAACAGCAACGAGGTCTCCGCGGATTCTTTGGCCCTGGATGTACATCTTAAACACCATAGCCGGGCCTATACCGAGTTTCTGTTTGCTGTGAAAGCTGATCGACTCGGCGTTGATGACGTTCCGGAGAACCTCGCCAAACGCTCTGGGAGCAAGGCTGTTGTTGGGGAGGAAGTAAGAGACAGCAAGTATGCCAAGTACAATGGCTGCTGCTGCGGCAAGTTTGAGTCTTTTAGTGTTCATAATCATTCTCCATACAGAAGGCAGGCGTTCAGACGCCAAAGGGCGTCGTTTTGCCCGCGAGGTTAGCATTTTAACGGCATCGGGATGGTCGTTCTTCCACTTTTCAAAATCGGTGCACGACTTCTGCGAGCCGATGACTTCGGTCAGGGCTTCGTCGAGCCACTTATCGTTATCTTGCCGATTCATAATGAGATCCCGTTAAACCGTTTCGTTTGAGATATTCTGCAATCTTGCGTTTTGCCCGAACGAGCCTTCCGTTGACAGCCTGCGCCGAGATGCCCAAAACGCTTGAGATTTGCGCTTGTGAGAATCCATCGAAGTATCGCAGGACGATGAGCTCGCGTTCGGCTTCTCTGAGGTTCCATACGGCCCGGCGAATCGCCTCAGATCGCTCGTCGGTCCCGTCCTGGGCGCGGCCAATGGGTTCGTCGGGCGTAAGGTTTCTTTCGCTTCTGGCGGCCCTTAATATCTGCCTCGACAGGTTTCTGCAGATGCCGGCGAGCCACGCGGCGAATTTGTCTTTACTTTTCAAAGTCGGCAGGTCACGACACGCAATTGCGAAGGTTTCCTGAGCAACATCCTCGGCGCGGTCTCTGCCGGCAAGGATCGAATACGCCAGCGCAACCATAGGCCCGTGGTATTTCTCATAGAGTGCCGCGAAGCTGTCTATGCAGCCGTTCCGAGCCGCCTCGACGAGCTGCACTTCACTGAAGCCTTCGTTCTTCTGAGTCATTCGCTGCGCGCCTCTTCAACACTCTTTGCTGATCAGCATTCTGGCGGCCAAACGCGGCAATCTGTGTTTGTGCTGCCGTATATATAGTGTAATAACGCCTGGAAAATGTGCGCAGAAAATCCTGGATTTGCAGGATTTTTGCATTTTTCCACGAGAATACTATGTCCAATTGCAGAGCAATCCGATGCCGTGGTAGAAGCCGCTATATCTTTGCGCGTTTCAGGGCCTCATCGAGTGGTCCGTAGCCTTCCTGCCCTTCGTTGAGGCGCGTGATGTTCTTCTTCTTTGCTATCTCCACGAAGCGGTCGTAGGTTTCTTGGATGGATTCGGGCATAGGCCAATCGGCATTCGCGGTCTTTGCTGCATCGCGCATCTCGTCCCAGCGCATCATAAAGACGTACATAACCGGGAGCTGATCGACCTGCACGCGGAAACGCAGGTCGGGGTGGTCCTGGACGGCTTGTTCGGCGGCTTTTAGATGCGTCCACCCTTTGCTTAGAGTCTCGAAGGAGAGGAATTTGGCGGTGTGCTCGGAGAAGCAGCCGAGCCAGTCGCCGGCGGCCTCGACGGCATCGTGAGTGACGTTGAGGTAGTTCCTGATGTGCGATGCGGCGGGACCGTAATAGCCTTCGATGAATTCGTCGATGAGGGCCTGGCCATCTCGTGTTGGGTCCCAAAGCAATTTGGCGAGGACCCAGGCTCGCAGCTCGGCCATTTCGGCGCCGTAGGTCGTGTAGGCGCCCTGTTCGAAGAGGCCTTTGACGTTGTGGTCGGCGAAGAACCTGACGTTCGGGCCGAGGACTCGCAGATTCGGATGAGGCATTACGTGGTGGCGGAAGTTCGTCGTGTAGTCCCAGATGTACAGCCTGTTGGATATTTTGGACCAGCCGACGATGTCGTCACGAAAGGCTTTGTTCCGCTCATCCGCCAGAGGCTTGCTGAAGGAGCACTCTATGCTGCAGAGCCGGACAATCACATTCCTCCTCGGCCTAGCAACCTTCGGCGGCTTGCGTGTGTATTGGTACGCCAACGTGTCTATGGCCACGTTCGGAAACTCCCCTTCGATGTCCTCCGCCACCGCATTGATGAACCGCAGGAGCAGGCCGGCGGGGCTTTCCTCTTCCTTTTCTATGGCGGCGCAGTTGCTGCATTGGCAGTTGCCGTGCCAGTCGTTCTGCGAGACGGAGGCGATTGTAGCGGCGGGGTTTGCACGTAGCTGCGCCGTGAGGTTTTTGACCAGTTCCTTTCGCATCTGCTCATTTGTCAGGCAGAGCTGGGCTTGGTCGTAAGTCCGCTTGCCGTTGATTTCACTGAACCATTCGGGGTGGTCGTTGAAGTACGTCTGCGGCGGGATCAGCGGGTAGAAGGTGTGCACAAAACCCTGGTATGTGTGCTTGCCGCCTCGTTTGGCGTCGAGGCGTTCGGAGTTGCCGTTGGACTTATTCCGCACCGCCCAGTCGCCGTCGAATCCGTCGGTCCAGAAAGGCTCACGATATTCGAATAGGGGGACGTAACGGATGTTGAGGTCGCGGACGTCGAGCGTGGGCTTCTGGGGAATGGTGCTTGCCGTTGAGGCCCACCAACGGCAGCCGAGGCGGTCTTCGAGGAAGGTATATACTGCGTACAGGGTGCCGCGTGAGCGGCCGCCCGCCAATATCAAGTCATCTCCGGCGGTGCGAATAACTATTCCGTCGCTGCCGAGGCCATCGGTAGTGAAGTCCGGGGCGGCGAGCTTTGCAGCTTCGGGTCCGACCAGCAGGCGGCTTTTTCCAGGGGCGGGAGGGGCGACGATTTCAAATTTGGCGCCGGTTATTTGTGCGAGGAAGCCGGCCAATTCATCGGCTGCATATCGCTCAGGCTCCGGGGCGTCGGCTGCGACGACTATGACCGCTTTGGCCTGGGCATTCTCGGCGATTTTGATTGCCTCGACTCTGGATACAGGAAACCCGATGATGATACAAACAACAACTAATGCAATTCTGGCTCCGTGCGACGTCATAATAGTCTTCCTTAAATTGTGTTGGATGTGTTGGTGATATCCGGTGGGCATCCGGTCATGTGGCCTGGTCCCATTCTCTGGCCAAGTTTTCGAGTCTGGCAACAACGTCGGCGTATTGTGGTTTGCCGTAGAGGTTCGTCGTTTCGCCGGGGTCATTTTTCAGGTTGTACAAGGCGCCATCCTTATCCTGGACACGCTCGTCCATAAAGTAGATCAGTTTCCATTCCTTCGTTCGCACCATTACACGACGGCCGCTGTCCATACGCAGCTCATCGTACATTGAGGCGCTGTGGTCAATTTCGCAAAAGGCAGCCTGCCGCCAGTTTTTGACGTTGCCTTTAATCAGCGGCATAAGACTGCGTCCGCGGATACCGTCAGGCGCGTCGAAGCCGGACAGCTCCATCAGGGTCGGGACGAAGTCGATCATTTCGACAGGCTCTTCGATTACCCTGCCGGTCGGAAGGAGGCGGGGACAGCTCATAATGAACGGCACGCATACGTTTTGCTCGTACATAACGCGCTTTTTCCAGAGTCCGTGCTCGCCCAATTGGAAGCCCTGGTCGGAGTTGATTACGATGATAGTGTTGTCGAGCAGGCCGGCCTTTTCGAGGACCTGAACCAATCTGCCGACCTGAACGTCAACTAATGACACCATTCCATAATACGTTCCGCGGCAAATTCCGATTTGTTCTCTGGTCAGGTCGAGGCCGCCTGCATAGACGCGAAGCTGCTCTATCTCGAAGCGAGGTTTGTTCTTCAATTCCTCTTCTGTGGGCAACGGCAAGGTGATTTTGTCCGGGTCGATGAAGTATTCTCGCGGGACTCGGCAGGGGACGTGGGGGGCGTGGAAGGAGACGCGGAGGAAGAAGGGCTGATCGGCGGCCATCAATTCGTTGAGGGCTTTGACGCCGAGGTCGCCGAGGCGCCAGGTCTGGGTGTCTTCGGGGGCGTATGGCACGATCCCGCCAATCATCCATTGGTGCGTCTTGATATTGACCGGCTGATATTTGAAGCCTTTGGCGTTGTCGAATTTGGCCTTTGCCTCGGGGCCTTGCGGATTGCCGAAGACGTCTATCATCGCCGGTGGGTCGCCTTTATTGACCCAGTCCTTTTGATATGCGTGGGCCTTGCCGACGTTGACGGGATTGACTCCAATCTGCTTCCAGGTATTCAGGAGGTTAGGCACATCCGGCCTGGCCCTTTTCATATATTCGCCCGCAATGTCCGGCGGCTTGCCCATTTCCAAGGCGCCGAAGGTGTGAGGATAGTGCCCCGACTTCATAGACTTGCGGGACGGCACACAGACGGGATTTTGAACAATCGCGTATGCGAACCGGACGCCTGTCTTTGTGAGGCGGTCCATATTCGGCGTCCTCGCCCAGGCTTTACCGTAGCATCCGACGGCGTCGGCCCGGCCATCGTCCATCATAATCCACAGTATGTTCGGGCGTTTGGATCTCTTTGCGGCGGCGTAAAGGCTGCTTTGAGCCAATCCCGTGCCGGCGGCAAGAGACATGCCTACGCCGGCTCTTATGAAGTCCCTTCGATTCATCTGTTTCATAAAACGGCCTTTTCCACAGAGCTTATCAGCAAACGATGGAGCAGACGTCAAACGAGATTATACCATTATCTTTGCTCCTTGCTGCAAGTTTATCGGTCTGTTGAAGGATGGGTATAATATAATGATTCTTGCGGACAAGGGTTAGAGATTGTTGCATTTTATCAAAGAGGTTGTATTGTTGTCGAATATGAGTGAATTTGCCGACCATTTTCTGGTTGCAGTCTCTCTGTGCTGTGCTGTTGCGATAGTGCTCGGGGCGTCGGCGTTGAGGCTGAGGAGGAGGGCGGCGGTGTGGGTGCTGCTGTCGGCTAAAACGGCGATTTTCATTGCCGCGGGGCTTTCCATTGTTGTCTTGGCTATATTCATAGTCGCGTTCATCACAGACGATTTTTCGATATCGGCGGTCGCACGGCACAGCTCTTCCGGTCTGCCCCTTGTTTACAAACTCAGTGCGGTGTGGGCGGATCCCGGGGGGCGGCTGTTATTCTGGGCGGTTTGCACAGTCGCGGTGTTTGCTTTGTGGCTGGTAACGCTCAAGACAGACGGCTCGGCGTTCAACGCCGCGGCTTTGATTGTCGGAGGGGCGGCCTGTCTGGGGTTTTCGTTGGTTGTGCTATGTGTTGCGAGGCCGTTTTCGTCGGTTTCGGCGAGACCCGATGACGGTGCTGGTCTTAATCTCGTGCTGCAGAGCTTATGGATGGTTGTCCATCCGCCGGCATTTTTTCTTGCTTACTCGGTGTTTATTGTTCCTTTTGTTGTTGTCGTCGCGTCAGTTTTTGGCGGCGATGCGGAGGTTGGCGAGCTGTATCCGCAGTTGCGGCGCTGGTTGTTAGCCGGCATCGGCTTTCTGAGCCTGGGTATTCTCGCCGGTGCGCGATGGGCGCACAGCGAGGTGAGTTGGGGCGGATATTGGGCGTGGCATCCCATGCAGAGTCTCTCACTGATGCTGTGGCTGGCGGCGGTGGCGGCGTTGCACAGCGTGAATGCGATGCGGTCCGCTTTCGGCGGATTCAGGCGGTGGATTCTGGCGATGGGGCCTGCGCCGTTTGTTCTGTGTCTGTTTCTGTCGTTCGTCGGGACAAGCAGCCTTCCGGGATCTGTACACACCTTCGGAAGGAGCGCGATGGGCGGCGGACTGCTGAGCTTGGCCGGGGCGTGCTCTTTACTTTGGCTGGTTTGTATCATCCGATCTGTAAGAGCCGCACCGATTGGTCCGGCCCCCCCGAGCTCACTTCGCTTAGGCACGGACAGGATAATGTTGTTGTCGAATATCGGTTTTGTTGTCACGGCGGGGGTAATTGGTATAGTAACGTTCCTGCCCGTTATTCTGCGGCTGGTTATGAGGGCCGGTGCTATCAATGTTCCTACGAAACAGTCTTTGAGCCAGGTGGTTTCGGTCGCAGGCATTCTCCTGATCTTTTTTGTTGGGTTCTACAGGCTGGCCGATTTGCCGCAAAAACGCGGCGGCTTAAGTCTCCCGATGATGGCTTGCGGTGCGCTTGGGGTTGTGTGTTTTGGAGTTCTGTACAGGTTTGCGGGGCAGCCACTACTGCTGAGCCTGGTTTGCTCGCTGGGCGTTTTTAGCTTTACGGCCATAATAATGAGGCTGTTCTGCGCAATCAGGGCCCGGGAAAAGCTGGCGGGCAGCATCGCTCATTTTGGCGTTGTTCTGTTGGTGCTGGCGGCGTTTGCCGGGACCGAGAAGAGCGTTGAGATGCCCCTGGCGGAAGGCAAGACGCTGCCGCTTGGCGGCTGGGAGTTCAGCTATGAGTCGTTTGAGGCTAAAGTCTCTGGCGGTGCGGAGCAGGCCGGACCCCATATTGCGATGAGAAAGGGCAGTGTGTACAAAAGGCTTTGGCCGCATCGGGACACCTATCCGGGCAAGCCGGAACTGGGCAGCGTATCCCGGCCCGTGATAAGTACGGGCTGGTTTGAGGATATCTGTATCTCTTATGGCGGGCCGGCCCCGGACGGCGGCGTCAAAATAGCGGTTAGAGCAAGGTCGTTTATGTTCTGGTTATGGCTGGGCGGCGCTCTGATCATCGCCGGTTCGGCTTTGGCCGTCGTGGAAGGAAGAACCGGACGCCAACCAATGGCCGAATAATCCCTACACCGCAGTGGAACTGGAAGCTGCACTTGGCAGAGAAACCGGGAGTGTCGGTTGTCGTGTGCGGTTATGTGGGGCCGCATTCGAAAATGATTCAAGGGCGAATCCAGCTTACAGACTATCCGTTTGCCGGCCCGCCGTAGTAAACCGTCATTATTGACTGAGACGTTCAAAGGCCTGTACCGAATAAAAAGAGGCCGGTCGCCTTGACCGGCCTCTCTTGATTGCAGGGCTACCTTAAAGCATCCGTTCTGGGACAATTGCCCGGAAGCTGAGTCCGGTTTTTCTTCCAGTTGGTGATGAGGCGCGACAAGTCGCCGGCCGAGACTCTCCACTTCGCGAGCGGATTCTCGGAATCGTGCTTTATATCAGCACACGGATTCGCCGTAGCTATGGGCTTCTTCCAGTTGGCAATGACCAGACTCAAATCGCTGGCGGAGACTCTCCACTTCGCAAGCGGGTTCTCACGATCCGTGTTGGCATCGCCGTCGCACTGGTAATCGCCCGCCGTATAGTTGGCCGGGCCGGTGTCGGATATATCCTCGCCGAGGACACGGGAGTTACACCAGCACTTCGGCTTGCCGTACATTAGCCAATCGGCGTACTGAATTGCATACGCGGGTGTGTTGGGGAAGCAGTCTGGCTCTTCTTTGACTGCAAAGGCTCCTTTTGCATAGTCGCTCAGCCCGCCCGGGTTCGTGACTTTTGCGTCCCTT
>Ga0315287_10007912_pt1 | contig 10696 bp, 7 predicted proteins | sample YL17G11_0_MG_FD_205037 | JGI IMG/M metagenome (GOLD analysis project Ga0315287, IMG submission 205037) | Sediment microbial communities from Yellowstone Lake, YNP, Wyoming, USA - YL17G11_0 | ecosystem: Environmental > Aquatic > Freshwater > Lake > Sediment | place: USA: Wyoming | collected...
CGCCGCGGCACTCACGGCGCGCACGGTCATCTCGTCGGGCCGGTCCGTCGGCACGACGGTGATCTCGGATTCGGGCTCCAGATACGGACCCAGGACCGTGTCGACCAGTGCATCCTGCGCGTTGCGTTCGATTGCCTGCGCGCGGATCAGCTTGAACTCGCGGTCCGCCACGCCGGCTTCGGCTTGCACGACTTCGACGCGCGATACGACGCCGACCTCGTACTGGGCCTGCGTCTGGTCGAGCAGTGCCTTGGCGGTTTCCAGGCTCTTCTCGGCGACGTGGGTGCTGTCCTGGGCGGCGATCAATCCCCAGTAGGAGTCTTCGGTTCTCTGCACCTGGTCCATCAGCTCGGAGTCGAACTTGTCTTGCGATGCATCGACGCCGATCCGGGTGAGCCGAACGAGTGTCCACTCGTCGCTCCAGAAGAGTCCGCGCAGCAATGGCACCTGCAGCGTCGCCTGGAAGCCCGCTCGGAACTCGGGCGAGAGCGTCGAGATCCGTGAGTTGGTGATCAGTTCCTGACCGTTGTAGCCCGCCTGGTAGGAGCCACCCAGCCACGGGATCAGCCCCCGGAATCCCGCTTCCCCCGACCAGGTCTTCTGGAGCAGCGTGGATCCGATCAGCACGTTCGCCGTCGGATCCTCGAAGTTGCTGAAGCCGCCCTCGCCGTACAGTGCAGGGTCGTAGCTGCCCCACGCGGCGCCCAGTTCCTCCTCGGCAATGTACGGATCGAAGCGCAAGAGTTCGACGTCCAGGCTGCGCTGGATCGAGAGTTGAACCGCTTCGATCAAGGAGAGCTTCAGCACGCCGTTCTGCAGAGGGGGCGTCGTGCCGAACTCCGGAAGCGCGGATGCGACGAACTCCCCTGCGCTCGCGAAGTTGGGAACCGCCGCCGCCGCAAAGCAGATGGCCGCAAGCCAAGCGACGCTGCGCCGCATCCGAGACCCCCCTCGTGTTCCGCGATCGGGCCGCACACTAGCCCGCGAAGTGCCGCAACCCAAGATGCGAACGGCTATGGTCGGGCGATGCGCGTCGCCGCTCTCGTGCTCGCGGCTGGCCGCGGTGAGCGGTTCGGTGCGGGACAACCGAAGGCCTTCCTGCCGCTCGCGGGAAGATCGCTCGTGGTCCACTCCGTCGAGGCGTTGGCCGCGTGCGACGCCGTCGACTGGATCGTAGCCGTGCTTCCCGCGGCAGAGATCGGCCGCCTTGCTGCAGCGCAGTGGAGCCCGGTTGCGGCGGGCAAGATCGTCGCGTCCGTCGCGGGTGGCGCCGCGCGCCAGGACTCGATGCGCGCCGGATTGACCGCGCTTCCCGCGGACGTGGAACTGGTCGCGATCCACGACGCGGCGCGACCGCTGGTGCGCCCGCGTGACGTCGCGCGCGTGGTCGCCGCCGCCGCACGCAGCGGCGCGGCGCTACTCGCCGTGCCGGTGCGCGACACGTTGAAGCGCGTGCGGGAAGGCCGCGTCGTGGAAACACCGCCTCGCGAGGGACTCTGGGCCGCGCAGACGCCGCAGGTGTTCCGCGCGGCGCTGCTGCGCGAGGCGCTCGCCAAGGCCGAAGCGGATGGCTTCCAGGGCACCGACGACGCCCAACTCGTCGAGCGACTCGGCTACGCAGTCGAGATCGTCGAGGGCGATCCGAGCAATCTGAAGATCACCTGGCCGGCGGATCTCGCCTGGGCCGAAGCGTGCCTACGGGAACGTCGCAGCGAGGGCATCCGATGAGCGGTGTGCGGGTGGGGCAGGGCATCGACGCGCATCGGCTGGTCGCCGATCGACCGTTGCGACTCGGCGGCGTCGAGATTCCGTTCGAGCGCGGCCTCGAAGGCCACTCCGATGGCGACGTGTTGCTGCACGCCGTGGCGAGCGCGCTGCTCGGCGCGCTCGGCGCGGGCGATCTCGGCACGCACTTCCCCTCGTCCGACCCGCGCTGGCACGGCGTCGCGAGCCGGGATCTGGTCGAGCAGGTGATGGAACTGATGCGCGAGCGCGGCTTCGCGTTGGGGAACGTCGATGCCACCGTGATCGCGCAGGTGCCGCGCCTGGCGCCATTCCGCGACGCGATGGTTCGCGGTGTCGCGCGTTGCCTCGACGTCGATCCCGAACGCGTCAGCGTGAAGGTCACCAGCACCGATGGGCTCGGTGCGATCGGTCGCGGCGACGGCATCGCCGCGCAGGCGATCGTATTGATCGAGCAGGTGGAGTCGGCGTGACGCTCTACCTCTTCAACACGCGCACGCGCCAGAAGGAAGGTTTCGAGCCGATCGAGACCGGGCACGCACGCGTCTACTCGTGCGGCCCGACGGTCTACGCGCCGCAGCACATCGGGAACCTGCGGCCGTACCTGTTCGCCGACCTGCTGAAACGCGCACTGCTCGCCGAAGGGCTGCGCGTCACGCACGTGATCAACATCACCGACGTCGGCCATCTTGCTTCCGACGCCGACAGCGGCGAGGACAAGATGGAGCGCGCCGCCGCGCTCACCGGCAAGACGGCTGGCGAGATTGCGGCGTTCTACACCGAACAATGGTTGCGCGATCGCCGCCGTCTCCACTGCCTGGATGCCGAACACCTGTGCAAGGCCACCGAACACATCCCCGAGCAGATCGCGCTGGCGCAGCGCCTCGAAGCCAAGGGCTACACCTATCGGATCGAGGATGGCCTCTATTTCGAAACCGCAAAGTTCCCGGGCTACGCCGCATTCGCGCGTCTCGACCTCTCCGGGCAGGAGGCCGGCGCGCGCATCGGCGACGTTGCGGGCAAGCGCTCCCCGCAGGACTTCGCGCTGTGGAAGTTCGCCGCGCCCGGCGTGACGCGCCAACAGGAGTGGGACTCGCCGTGGGGTCGCGGCTTTCCCGGCTGGCACCTCGAGTGCTCGGCGATGAGTGTCCACTACCTCGGCACCCACTTCGACATTCACACCGGCGGCGTCGATCACATCCCGGTCCACCACACCAACGAGATCGCCCAGAGCGAGTGCGCGTTCGACGTGCACCCGTGGGTCAACGTCTGGATGCACAACGAGTTCCTCGATCTCGGCGGCGAGAAGCTCTCGAAGTCGAAGGGGCACACGCTGGTGCTCGATGATCTCACGCTGCGTGGCTTCGAGCCGCTCGCGTACCGGTACTTCTTCTTGCAGGCAGTCTACCGCCAGCAACAGGCATTCTCCTGGGACGAGATGGGCGCCGCAGCGACCGGCTACCGGCGGTTGCTGCGCGCAGCCGCCGCGGTGCGCGATGCGGTCGGCGAGCCGGCCGGCGGTGAGGGCGCCGCGATCGCGGCGTTGCGCACGCGCTTCTGGGACGCCGTGCACGATGACCTGAACGCGCCCCGCGCGCTCGCGGTCGCTTGGGAGGTCGCACGCAGCGACCTGTCGCCGCCCGCCCAGCGCGAGCTGCTGGTCGAGTTCGATGCGTGGCTCGGTCTCGGTCTCGCGACCGAAGTGCCGCGCGACGACGTGCAGGAGAGCGATCCGCGCATCGATGCGCTGGTCGCGGATCGCTTCGCCGCACGCCAGGCGCGCGACTTCGCCAGCGCCGATCGCATCCGCGCCCAGCTCGACGCCGAAGGCATCGAGATCCAGGATGGCAAGGACGGCTCCAAGTGGAAGCGCGTGCGGTGAAACGGGCGAGTGGCACCCGCAAGGAGTCCGCGCCGGCGCCGGGCGCAGCGCTGCCGGAGCGGGACGGAGACCGGCCGTTCAAGCTGGTGTCCGAGTTCACGCCGCAGGGCGATCAGCCGCGCGCGATCGGCGAGCTGGTCGCAGGTCTCCAGCGCGGCGACCGCCACCAGACTCTTCTCGGTGTCACGGGGAGCGGCAAGTCTTTCACGATGGCGTGCGTCGTCGAGCAGGTGAACCGGCCGACGCTGGTGATGGCGCCGAACAAGACGCTCGCGGCCCAGCTCTACGCGGAGTTCAAGGGGCTGTTCCCGGACAACGCCGTCGAGTACTTCGTCTCGTACTACGACTACTACCAGCCCGAAGCGTACATCCCGACCACCGACACCTACATCGAGAAGGATTCGTCGATCAACGACGAGATCGACAAGCTGCGCCACTCCGCCACGCACTCGCTGTTGACGCGTCGGGATGTGTTGGTGGTCGCGAGCGTCTCCTGCATCTACGGCCTCGGCGCGCCCGTCACCTACGGATCGATGCATGTGTACGTCGAGAAGGGAACGCGGCTCTCGCGCGACGACCTGCTGCGGCGCCTCGTCGACATGCTCTACGAACGCAACGACATGGACTTCCACCGCGGCACCTTCCGGGTGCGCGGCGACGTGGTCGAGGTGTTCCCGCAGTACGAGAGCGAGCGCGCGATCCGCATCGAGTTCTTTGGCGACGAGGTCGACGGCATCGCCGAGATCGACCCCCTTCGCGGCAAGGTGCTCTCACGTCCGAGCCGCACGCTGATCTACCCGGCCAGCCACTACGTCGCCAACGCCGACGTGCTGCGCCGCGCGATCCAGGGCATCCGCATCGAGCTGCAGGAACGTCTCGCGAGCTTCCAGCACGACAACAAGCTGCTCGAAGCCCAGCGGCTCGAGCAGCGCACGCTCTACGACCTCGAGATGCTCGAGCAGATGGGCTTCTGCCACGGCGTCGAGAACTACTCGCGCTGGCTCGACGGTCGTGACGCGGGCCAGTCGCCGTACACGCTCTACGACTACTTCCCGGACGATTTCCTGCTGGTGCTCGACGAGAGCCACATCACGGTGCCGCAGATCGGCGCGATGTACCGCGGCGACCGCGCGCGCAAGGAGACGCTCGTCAACTACGGCTTCCGGCTGCCCTCGGCGCTCGACAACCGCCCGCTGCGCTTCGACGAGTGGTACGAGCGGGCCGGTCAGATGCTCTTTGCGTCCGCGACGCCGGGCGATTGGGAGCTGACCCAATCGGGCGGCGTCGTGGTCGAGCAGATCATCCGGCCGACGGGCCTCATCGACCCGCAGGTGGAGGTGCGGCCGGCCACCGGCCAGGTGGATCACCTGCTCGGCGAGATCCGCGCGCGTGCGCTGCAGGGCGAGCGCGTGCTGGTGACGACGCTGACCAAGCGCATGGCCGAAGAGCTGACCGAGTACTACGGCGAGCACGGCGTGCGGATTCGCTACCTGCACAGTGACATCCAGACCATCGAGCGCACCGAGATCATCCGCGAACTGCGCGAGGGCGGCTTCGACGTCCTCGTCGGCATCAACCTGTTGCGCGAGGGACTCGACATCCCGGAGGTCGCGCTGGTCGCGATCCTCGACGCCGACAAGGAGGGGTTTCTGCGTTCGACACGCTCGCTGATCCAGACGATCGGCCGCGCCGCGCGCAACGTGAATGGCACCGTGATCCTCTATGCCGACAAGGAAACCGATTCGATCCGCGCGACGCTCGAGGAGACCAATCGCCGTCGCGCGCGTCAGCGCGCCTACAACGCCGAGCACGGCATCACGCCGCGCAGCATCATCAAGAAGATCGGCAGCCTGCGCGACTCGATCTGGGAGCAGGACTACGTGACGGTGGCGACGGTGCGCGAGCGCCCCGAAGCCGAGATCCCGCTGCACGAACTCCCCGCGCTGATCGCGGGCCTGCGCCGTGAGATGCAGGTTGCCGCGAAGGAACTCGACTTCGAACGCGCCGCCGCGCTGCGCGACCGCATCCGCACGCTGGAATCCGAGCGTCTTCGCGTCGGCTAGGGGCTAGGTTCCGGCTGTGGACCTCGAAGAGCGCGTCGAAGCGCTGCCCACCGGGCCCGGCGTGTACCTGTTCCGCAATGCGCGCGGGCGGGTGATCTACGTCGGCAAGGCGCAGAATCTGAAGAGCCGCGTGCGCTCGTACTTCCGCGGCGGCGGCGACGGGCGCGTGCAGATTCCGCAGATGGTGGAGCGAACGGTCGATCTCGACGTCGTCGTGACGCCGTCCGTGAAGGACGCGCTGCTGCTCGAGAACGAGCTGATCAAGCGCCACAAGCCACCCTTCAACGTCCGCTTCCGCGATGACAAGCAGTATCTCGGGCTGCGCCTCGACGCGCGCGAGCCGTGGCCGCGACCGACGCCGGTGCGCCGGTTCAAAGACGACGGCGCGGCGTACTTCGGTCCGTACACGTCGAGTCAGTCGCTGCGCGATGCGATCTCGAATCTGCGGCGGATCTTCCCGCTGCGCTCGTGTTCCGATCCGGGGTTCCGCGACTATGCGCGCCGCGGCCGCCCGTGCATCGAATACGAGATGAAGCGTTGCCTCGGCCCTTGCTGCGAGCTGATCGACGCCGCGAGCTACGCGCAACTGGTCGAGGGCACTGTGCTGTTCCTGCGCGGACGCTCCGACGAGTTGCTGCGCGAACTCACCGCGACGATGGAACGCGCCGCCGCGGAGGAACGCTACGAGGAAGCGGCCCGGCTGCGCGATCGCATCGGCGCCGTCGAGCAGACCGTGCAGCGCCAGCAGATCGTCGGCGAGCGTGCGATCGATCGCGACGTCTTCGGCTGGGCGCGGCGCGGGGGCGAAGTGGAGGTCGCCGTGCTGCACGTGCGCGCGGGGCGGGTCGTCGGGCACGCCTCGCATGCGTTCTCGGACATCCAGATCGACGATGCCGAGGCGTTCGGTTCGTTCCTCGGCCAGTACTATGCAGTGCCCGATCGCGTGGTGCCGGGCGAAGTGCTGGTCGCGATCGAGCCCGCCGATGCCGCGCCGCTGCGCGAATTGCTCGGCGAGCGCGCCGGGCGCCGCATCGCGCTGCGCGCACCGCAGCGCGGGCCGCTGCGCGAACTGGTCGCGATGGCGAACGCCAACGCGGAACTGCAACTCGCGCAACGCCTCGACGCGCGCGCGAGCGTGCTCGCAACGCTCGCCGATCTGCAGCAGCGACTCGGGCTGGCACGGCTCCCGCGCCGCATCGAGTGCTACGACGTCTCGACGCTCGGCGGCGCGCTCGCGGTGGCGAGTCGCGTCGCGTTCGAAAACGGGCAGCCGGACAAGAACGGCTACCGCCGCTACCGGATCCGCGATGCCGCGGCCGGCGACGACTTCGCGTGTCTGCGCGAAGTGCTGACGCGCCGGCTCGAACGGCGTGACAGCGATCCGCTGCCGGATCTGCTGATGGTCGACGGCGGCAAGGGGCAGCTCGGTGTCGCGGTCGCAGCGCTGCGCGACGCGGGCGTCGATCTCGACGCGGTCGGTATCTCGAAAGAGCGCGACGGCGCGGGCGATGTGAAGCGCGTGAAGCGTCACGGAGGGCTCAAGGCCGAGCAGTTGCACCTGCCGGCGCGCAAGGATGCGGTGATGCTGGCGCCGAGCAGCGCTGGGTTGTTGCTGCTCCAGCGCGTCCGGGACGAGGCGCACCGCTTCGCGATCGAGTTCCAGCGCAAGCTTCGCCAGCGCGTGCACCTGACCTCGATCCTCGAGGAGATCGGCGGCATCGGCCCGCGCAAGCGGCGCAGCCTGCTGCGCGAACTGGGCTCGCTGCGCGCGGTGCGGGTGGCAACGGCGCTGCAGCTCGCCGGCGTCGAAGGCATCTCGAGCGCGGACGCGCAGCGGATCCGGGCCTTCTTTGCTGCGCTCGAAAGCGCGGAGTCGGTCGAGAGTCCTGCCCCGGAAGAGTCCCCGAGCGGCTAGACGGCTGGGTCAAGCGGATTCCGCGGCCGACCGATCGACAGGGCGCGGAGGAGCGCCGATGTCCCGGTCCAGGCTGTGCATCGCGATGGCTGCGACCTGCCTTTTCAGCGCGATCGCGGCGCCGCATCCGAGTCGCGGCGAGATCTACACCTGGACGGATGCGGGCGGGCACGCGCATTACACGCAGGACCTGCAGAGCGTCCCCGCCGAGCAGCGAGCCGATGCGCGCGAACGCGCGAGCGCGCCCCCGACCCCGAGCAAGGTGCAGACGTTCTCGAATGCTCCCGCAGCGCCGGCGCCGGGTTCGGGCCCCCGTTCGGCGGCGCGCCGGACCGGGGAAAGCGGGGGCCGGGTGCATCGCATTCCCGTGGAGCGCGCTGGCACCGGCATGCTGGTGATGGTGCGCATCAATGGTCGCGCGGTCGCACCGTTCATGGTGGACACCGGAGCCAGCTACGTGTTGCTTCCGCAGGCCGTCGCCGACGAAGCCGGCATCGCAGTCGGGTCCGATGCGCGCACGATGCAGTTCACGACGGCCAACGGCATGGTCGAGCAGGCGATCGTGACACTCGATTCGGTCGAACTCGGCAGCGCACAGGCCGCGGACGTTACGGCGTCGATCTCGCCCACGATGCAGATCGGCCTGCTCGGTCTCTCGTTCCTGAATCGCTTCACGTACCAGGTCGATGCGGCAGCCGGCATGCTGACGCTGGTCGAGAACGATCTCGCCGAGGGCGGCGAGTTGCACGGCGGCCGCTCCGAGAACCAGTGGCGGATGGAGTTCGCAGGTCTGGAGCGGCGCCTCGACGAGATCGCAATGCGGCGCGGCGCCACGCCGGCGAGTCGATCGCGCCTGCTCGCGGAACTCGATCAGCAGCAGGCCGAAGCCGAGCGACAGCTCGAGAGTCTCGACGCCGAGGCCGACCAGGCGAACGTCCCCGATGCCTGGCGCCGCTGACACGAGACGACCCCGCATCGCGGCGAGCCGTTTCCCAGAATGGCGATCGCGCGGGCACGGCCGGGGCTGGCGCGCGCCAGCGTCGATGCGCAGATCGCGGCGCTTGTCGCAGTCGCGACTCGCTTCCAGCGCGTTGTTGCACATTCCGCCGCGCAGGCATCGATCTTGCTCGTCACCCAAGTCCATGCGATTTCTATCCCGCAGCACGCCGCCGGCGCGCGACCGCCAGCAGATTGAACGCGATCTCGAGCGCCTCGGCGTTGCCGGAGAGCTGCGCGAGGCGCTGTGCCAGCGCCTCGCGCCGATCGCGCCCACGCTCAGCGAGGATGCCTACCAGGCTGCGCTCGTTGGCATCGCCGCCGCCAACGACGTGCGCCGCGCGGGCGAAGCCGCGCTCGAACGCAGCATGGGTGATCTTCGCGAGATCCAACGTCTACTCGGCGTGTTCTCGGAGGAGATGCGCAAACTCGACGGGGCGCTGCGCGTGCTCTCGAACTACGTGCAGCGCATGCGCCCGAAAAGCAGCGCACCCGAACGTCCTCGCTCGGTGCACTAGCGAGAGCAGCACGGTAGAATCTGCGACGCCCCGGTCCCGCGCGGGGTTCGCGCCATCGACTCTCTGCTCGCCCTCCTCGCCGCGCAGGCGCTGGGCATCGTTGCCGCAGACGACGATTGGATCGGTTCGCGCGCGGCGCTGCTCACCGGGGTCGGCGCTCTGGCACTCGCGATCGCGGCACGCCGGTCGCGCGCGCTCGTCGCGGTGTTCGCGCTCGCGGCCAGCAGCGCGGCTGGCGCGCTCGCGCTCGCCACGCGACTCGAAGCGGCAGCGAACGCGCGACCCGCGGCCCCGTTCGAAGCGAGCTTCGATGCGACGGTCGTGGCGTCCGCGCGCGTCCATGGCGAGGTCGAGGTCGAAGTGGCCGACGCGGTGGCTACTGCGACCGAGACGGTCGCCGTTTCGAAGCGGATCCGCTTGCGCGAGCGCTCGGCGGGATCGGGAACCACAGCGCTCGGCAGCGTCGTTGCCGGCGACCGCATCCGTGTCCGCGCGCGCCTGCGCGCACCCGAGGGACGCGCCAATCCGGGCATGCGCGATCGCGCGCACGATCTGGCCCGGCGCGGCATTGGCGCGGTCGGCTCGACAGTGCATCCCGATCTGGTCGTGCGCTTGCCGGATCAGGAGGGCCTCCGGCCCTTGGCGTGGCTGCACGCGTTCCGCGCGGCGGCATCGCGGCGCCTGCTGCGCTTCGGGGAAGGCGGCGGCCTGCTCGCGGCGCTCGCGCTGGGTGATCGGGGCGGGCTCGGCGCCGCCCGCAGCGATCAGTTCCGGCTGCTCGGGCTGACGCATCTGCTTTCCGTGTCGGGTCTTCATCTGGTGCTGGTCGGCGCGCTCGTCTACGGCATCGCGCGGCGTGCGTTGCGCTTCGTGTCGCTCACCACCGATCGCCGGCGGACCGCGCTCGCGACAGCCGTCGTCGCAGCGACGGGCTACGCGCTGCTCGCGGGATTCGAGGTGCCGGTGCGTCGCTCCCTGGTGCTACTGACCGCGCTGGCGGCGTCCGTGTGGCTGCGGCGACCGATTCGTCGCGGCGCGCCGCTCGCACTCGCGGCGCTGGCGATCCTCGCCGTCGAACCCGAAGCCCTCTTCGACGCCGGCGCGCAGATGTCGTTTCTCGCGAGCGGCGCGCTGATCTTCGGTTCGCGCCGCGAGCCGGAGCGGGACATCGCGGACCGCGCGGGGTGGCGTACGAGATTGCTCGATGGGCTCGACACCTCTGCGCTCGCGACCGCGGCGACGGCGCCGGTGGCGGCGGTGGTGATCGGCAGCGTCTCGCCGTGGGGACTCGTCGCGAACGTCGTTGCGGTTCCGTGGACGGGCTTCGTACTGATGCCGATCTCGCTCGTTGCCGCGCTGCTCGCGGGGTTGGCGCCGGATGGCTGGGCGGTCGAGATCGCGCTGCGCGCGCTGGCCGCGGCCGGTGCGTTCTCCCTCGACGCGCTCGCGATTGCTGCCAAGGCGGCGCCGCCATCGTGGCCGGCACGACCGGCGCTTCCGTTCGTGCTCGTTGCGCTGGCCGCGTTGGGGTTCGTGGTGCGCGCGGCGCGGCCGTCGTGGCGGATCGCGTGGGCGCTCG
>Ga0315287_10007913_pt1 | contig 10694 bp, 6 predicted proteins | sample YL17G11_0_MG_FD_205037 | JGI IMG/M metagenome (GOLD analysis project Ga0315287, IMG submission 205037) | Sediment microbial communities from Yellowstone Lake, YNP, Wyoming, USA - YL17G11_0 | ecosystem: Environmental > Aquatic > Freshwater > Lake > Sediment | place: USA: Wyoming | collected...
GTAATCCCATCCCCCATCACCAAGCAACTCAAAACTTAAAACTTCCCTTCCCTCGTATACCTCCCCATCAACTGCCCTTGGGCGAGGATGTGCCCTTCCATTGCGTTCAGCAACTCGGCTTTGGTCGCCCCAGGCTTCAGAGCGAGCTTGGTATCAAGGGCACATATCTTGAAATAGTACCTGTGAACGCCACTGGGAGGGGCTGGGCCGTTGTAGCCGATCTTGCGCATGTCGTTCATCCCCTGCAGGCCGCCGTTGGGCAGGTGTTCCTGTTTGGGTTGGTTTTCGGCCAGTTCGGCCGGGTCGGCGGGCAGGTTGTATGCCACCCAGTGGACCCAAACTCTGCCCGGCGCGTCGGGGTCGTCGGCAATCAGGGCATAGCTCTTGACCCCATTGGACGGCGCGGTCCAGCTCAGAGGAGGCGAAACATCCGCCCCATCGGCCGTATACTTCTTCGGGATCATCCCACCATCATTGAACGCCGAGCTTTTCACCGTGATTCCCATCTTGGCCACTCCTTTTGCACTCGCGTCTCGCCTGGCTTCCCCGCTGCACGAGCACAGCGTCATGGCAAGCGCCAGCATCACCAAAATCCCACGCAACATAATCCCCACCTCCTTGGTTCAAACCTACCCGGCACAGCGCAAAACCACACCCAAGCCGCGCCCGCCTGCTTGCTCATACATACGGGTTATAGCCCGGCTCACGAAATCCTTCCCCGCTCTGCCCCTCGCTTTCGATTAGCCGATGATGCTCGGAAGGGAAGGGATAATCACGAAAGGCAGCCCTTCGACGTGGCTCAGGATGAGGGAAAGCACGAAAAGGTAAGAGTTCACAAACGATGAGTACAGCGCCTGTATACCCGTCACCCTGAACCTGTTTCAGGGTCCATCCCTTCGTAGCGTGGATGCTGAAACAAGTTCAGCATGACGTAGTACTCACCAAGACTGAACTCTTACACGAAAAGGGAAGGGAAAAAGCAGACTATAGCTAGGCGGTAGCTGCGGGAACTCTTGATTGCGGAGACTCGATGGGTCTGTGCGTACAGTCGTTCCGGCAGCCGATTCCTCACATTCGTTCGGAATGACATACTTGGAGGCTTCGTTTGGCTCCGGTCGGAATGACATGGGCTGAACGCTAAGTCAGTATCCGAAACTCAGTAATATGGAGCCCCCCACTTTTTCATTGACTCCTGCCCGCCTGTAATGATACGCTAACTTAGGCATTATCTGACCTGACACGGAGGTTGCTCGCCTTGGCGCTGAGTAGAGTCGACAATGAGATCAGCACGTTAATCCGCGCCCGCTATCCCATCATATACATCGTATCCTGGGAAGAGCGGCGGGTGGAGGTCGCGCTGAGGGAAATGGCGCTGCCCTCGAAGCAGGTCTACGTCTGGAGCATCACCACCGGGCTGCAGCCCCAGCCTCCGACCGGCCAGCTCGCGACCACCGTCCTGTCCACGCTCGAATATATCGACCGCAGCGAGGAAGAGGCCATATTCATCCTGCGAGACCTTCATTCCAGCATCGCCGATCCCATCATCATCCGCCGGCTGCGGGACATGGTCGCCGATATCAAGAACAGCCGCAAGACGATCATCATTTTGGCCCCCATCCTGCGCCTGCCGCCGGAACTCGAAAAGGACATTTCCGTGGTCGACTACGACCTGCCGTCTTACGCTGACCTCAACAGTCTGCTCGACCTCATCATCGACAAGATGAAACGCGATGGGGCCCAGGTCGATACCAGCCTCACCGAGGAACAGCGCGAGCAGGTCATCAAGGCCGCGCAGGGCCTCACGCTCACCGAAGCGGAGAACGTGTTCGCCCGCAGCCTGGTCGAAACGCGCAGGTTCGACGTGGAGATCATCGTCAAGGAAAAAGAGCAGATCGTGCGCAAGAGCGGCCTGCTGGAATACTACCCCGCGAACGAGAAGTTCTCCGATGTCGGCGGGCTTGCGAAGCTCAAGGACTGGCTCGTAAAGCGCGGTTCCGGGTTCACCGAGAAAGCCCGGGCGTTCGGCCTGCCCGATCCAAAGGGGATTCTGCTGCTTGGAGTCCAGGGCTGCGGGAAAAGCCTTTCGGCCAAAGCGGTCGGCGCGCTCTGGGGGCTGCCCATCCTGCGGCTGGACGTGGGCAAGATATTCAGCGGAATCGTGGGCTCCAGCGAACACAATGTCCGCCGGGCGATCCAGGTCACCGAATCGGTCGCGCCCGTGGTGTTGTGGATGGACGAGATGGAGAAGGGCTTCGCGGGCGTGCAGAGTTCGCCGTTTTCGGACGCGGGCACGACCTCCCGCGTGTTCGGGACATTTATCACCTGGCTGCAGGAGAAGACGGCGGCGGTGTTTGTGGTAGCGACCGCTAACGACATCACCCAACTCCCGCCGGAGCTTCTGCGCAAAGGCCGCTTCGACGAGATTTTCTTTGTGGACCTGCCCAGCGAGGCTGAGCGCAGGGACATATTCAGCATACACCTCCTTAAACGCAAACGTGACCTGGATGCATTCGACCTGAACGCCCTAGCCGCTTCCTCCGACGGCTTCAGCGGCGCGGAAATCGAGCAGGCGGTCGTCTCGGCGCTCTTCGATGCCTTCGCCGCCGGGCGCGACGTTACGAATGAGGACGTTCTCATATCACTCAAGGCCAGCGTCCCGATCTCTGTTACGATGGCCGAGCAAATCGCGGATTTGCGATTGTGGGCGGAAAAGCGTGCCAGGCCGGCGTCTTGAGACCATATCTTTCGCGTGTTCCGCGCTTTTTCGCGGCTTTCGCGATTCAATAAACGGTAAATATAGAAGATGTTCGTAAAGAAGATAGAACTATTCGGCTTCAAAACCTTTGCGGAAAAAACCACCATCGAATTCGATCAGGGCATTACCGCCGTGGTGGGGCCCAATGGGTCGGGTAAGAGCAACATCGCCGACGCCCTGCTGTGGGTGCTGGGCGAGGCCAATGTGCGCAACATCCGCGGCCAGCGCGCGACCGATGTCATATTCAGCGGCACGGAAAAACGCAGAGCGTTGGGGATGGCGGAGGTCTCGCTCACGCTCGACAACACCTGCGGCACGCTGCCCCTGGACTTCAATGAGATCACGGTCACGCGGCGGGCGTATCGCTCGGGCGACGCCGAGTATTTCATCAACAAGATCCGATGCCGCCTCAAGGACATTTATGAGCTTTTCCTGGACACGGGCATCGGGCGCGAGGCTTATTCCTTCGTGACTCAGGGCGAGATCGACGCAGTGCTTTCCGCCAAGGCCGAGGACAGGCGCGAGCTCTTCGAGGAAGCCGCCGGCATCAAGAAATACCGCTACCGCCGCGCGGAAGCCATGCGCAAGCTCGAAAAGACCGAGGTCAACCTCCACCGCGTGCGGGACATTACGTCCGAGATCGGCGGGCAGCTCGAACCCCTTGCCGAACAGGCCGAGCAGGCCAGGAAGTTCAATGAACTCAACGAACGCCTGCGCGAAATCGAGATCGGCATACTCATCCGCGACCTCCGCCGCTTTACCGTAAACCTCGAAGAGGTCCGCCGGACCAAGGAGGGCGCCGCCGAGCGCATCGAGACTTACGACAATCGCCTGGCCGATCTCGAACAGGCCAAGGACGAACAGACAAATCGCCTACAGGTCCTCGAAGAGGAAGTCGAAAATGCCCGGCGCGTTCAGCAGAACCTCTCATCCAACCTCGGGCGACTCGAAAGCAAAGCCGCGCTGGTCGAAGAGCGCCTGAAATCCGCCAATTCGGCCAAGGACCAGGCCTCCGACGACGTGGTCGCGCTCGAATCCAAGCTCGAAGAGGCCCGCGCGCGCATCGAGCAGCTCGAGCAGGAAGCGGCCGCATCGGTCGAAAGCGAAGCCGCCGCCAGGGTCTCCACGACCGCAAAAGCCGCCGAACTCGCCGAACTCGACCGGCGCTATGAGGAAGCCTCCCGCGCGGTCAACGACCAGAAGGCCAATTATCTCGAACTCGCCAAGGAACTCGCCGCGAAGCGCAACGCCCTCCAGAACTCACGCGAACGCGTCTCCCAACTCGAAGCGGGCCTCGCGAAATATGCCCAGGAAATTGCCGCGCTCGAGGCTCAGAAGCGCGATTCCATCAAGCGCGCCCAGGATGCGGCCCGCGAAATCGAGGGGCTGCAATCGGGCATCGGCGAGATCGCGGACAAGATCGCCAGGCTCTCCGAGGACCGCAAGCGGGCCGAAGAACAGTCCGCCCAACTCAATCGAACGCATTCCGAGATTTCCCGCGAGATCGCCGCAGCCTCATCGCGCCTGCATACACTGCGCGAGATGGCCGAATCGCACGAGGGCTTTTTCGAGGGCGTCCGCAGCGTCATGGCCGCCCAAAAGGCCGGCAGGCTGGGCGGCGAGTTCGCCGTCGTCGCCGACGTCATCAGCGTGCCGAAGGGCTGCGAGACCGCCATCGAGATTGCCCTTGGCAGCAGCGTTCAGGACATTATCACGGACACGGTCGATGAGGCCAAACAGGCCATAGCGTTTCTCAAGGACAATCGAGTGGGGCGCGCGACATTCCTGCCGCTCGACCGCATGCGCCCGCACGGCGCTCAGGTCAAGGGCAAAATGGACCGGCGGGCGGGCGCGATCGGGATCGCCGCGGACCTGATCGACTACGATCGCAAGTATGACCCCGCCATACGCTCGCTGTTGGCAAGGACGGTCGTGGCGGACAACATCGACAACGCGATTTGCCTCTCGCGCGAACTCAACGGTTGGACCAACATCGTCACGCTGGACGGCGAGATCATAGTCCCCAGCGGGGCCATCACAGGCGGCGCGAAGAAAAACCGCGGGCCGGAACTGCTGGCGCGCAAGCAAGAAATTGACTCGCTGGGCTCGGACATCAAGAAGCTCGAAAGCCGCTTGAAGGAGACTCAAACCAAGCTGGGCGAGCTGGAATCGGCCATCGCCGGGCTTGGGGCCGACGCACAGGCGGAGGAGAACACCCTTTCGGAGCGCCGGATCGCCCTTGCCGAGCAGCAGCGCCGCGCGGACTTCGAGGCCCGCGAAACCGAACGCATTACCCGCCAGCTCGATATGGTCACGCTCGAAAAGGACGAAGCCGAGCTTCTGCTGGCCGATGAAACGAAGAACGCGGCCGGGCTCGAAGAGCAGCTTCGCGCGGTCGGGGCGGAGAATACCGACCTTGACCAGAAAGTCGCCGGGGGGGAGCAGAGTATAGAGGACCTCGCCAGGCAGCGGGCGGCGGTCCGCGAGGAGGTTATGCGCCTCAACGTCGAACTCGCGGGCACATCCGAGCGCGCCGCGGCCCTCGGCAATAACCTCAAAGACCTGCGCGGGTCCGTCAACGAATTGGCCGCCTCGCTCGAAGCCCGCCGTTCGCAGATCAGCGGGATCAGTGTGGACCTGGACGCGCTCTTCGAGGAGCGGGAAGGCGTCCGGGACGAAATCGCGCGGCAGTCCGAGTTGCTCGAAGCGGCGGACAAGACGCTGGCTGACCTCATCGAGAAGCGCGCGAGAGAGATGGCCAGGTCGGCGGAAATCGATTCCGAGCTTCGGGAGGCGAGCGGCAAGCGCAACCAGCTTGCCCGTGACACCCACGACGCGGATGTCCGGGAGGCGCGCCTGGAGGTGCAAATCCAGCAGGTCACCGAGCGCCTGGCGGACGAATACGAAGTGGGTTATGAGCAGGCGCTGGCGTGGCCGGAGGACATCGAGATCGAGCGTGGGACGGCCTCCGAGGTCGCCCGGCTGCGGCGCGAAATCAAGGAAATGGGCCCGGTGAACACGGGCGCGGTCCAGGAATACGAGCGAATCAAGGAGCGCTGGGACTTTTTGACCGAGCAGCGCACTGACCTGGAAAGCGCGCGCGATCAGATAATGTCGGCCATCCAGGAAATCGACCGGAACACGCGCGGGCTCTTTATGGATACCTTCAACAAGGTCGCGGAGAACTTCGACACCATGTTCGGGCGGCTATTCGGCGGCGGCAGGACCCAGCTCTCGCTTACGGACCCGAACAACCTGCTGGAGACGGGCGTGGAGATCATCGTCCAGGCGCCCGGCAAGAAGCTGCAAGACATGTCGCTGCTTTCGGGCGGCGAGAGGGCTCTGACGGCCACTGCCTTTATCTTCGCGCTTCTTATGAGCAAGCCGAGCCCGTTCGTGGTTATGGACGAAGTGGACGCGCCTCTCGATGAAACCAACGTGGAACGCTTCGCCGAGGTGCTGCGGGATTTCGCCAAGGAGTCTCAGTTTATCGTCGTCACCCACAACCGCGCGACCATGGAAGCCGCCGACTCCCTCTACGGCGTGACCATGCAGGAGCCGGGCATCAGCAAGCTGATCTCCGTCAAGCTTACCAGCGAGGGTCCCGTGGTGGAGGAATACTCCGAAGGCAATGAGGTGCTGGCGGGGGCGTAGGTGAAATGAAGGATTGCCAGCGTAGAATTGGCTATGCTGCGGGAACGGCTATGACAACGTGTCCGTCGTATTCGTACAATCAAGAGTTCCCGCAGCATATTGCAGTTGGGAAGCAGCGAAGGGAAAAAGCAGATTCCTCGACTTCGCTCGGAATGACATACTTGGAAGCTTCGTTTAGCTCCGCCCGGAATGACCCACGCGGGGATCCCACTTAGCTTGAGTGAAATGATGGCTGCTGGGTAGCTGCTTAGGTCGGAGTGCGCCTTGTGTCCTGAAATGAAGGATTGCTTGCGCGGAGTGATAAGTGGTATATAGTTACTGAGATGGCAACCAACGAATACGACAACACTCCCGAAGAGGAGCACAATACTCAGGCTGCGCCGGAGCAGGTCCCTGTGGGAATCGCGCGCATCAGGAACGAATGGCGCCAGGCCGGGCTGATCCGGGAGAAGGCGGCTCCGGACCAAGCGGAAGTGGAACCGGTCATCTTCCCCGAAGTGGACGGCGGAGCGGGCATAGGGGATTATGTGCTGGACATTGAGATGGTCCGCAGCCATCTCGCGCTTGTGGAAGACGCAATCGACCGGCTGGTCGCGAGCGGGGAACTCGACTCGATTCTGGTGCAGGGCCCGAACGGCGTGCCCAGGCGGTTGTTCAGCGAGGCGTCCGTCAGCCGTTTCCTCGCCGATTCCGCGATTGACCCCAATGCGATGAAACGCGCGGCCAAGGCAATGGCTAACGCGACCGTCGCCGAGGCGATCCGCGACCTTCAGGCCGAAATCGAAGAACTGCGCGGTACCCAGGGCGTGGTCACCCAGCAGATGAAAGACATGCTGCTGCTCGAAATCCGCAACCTCAAGGAACAGGACAGGGACCTCACGTCGTTTGTCTACGAACTGACGGAAGAGATCAAGGCGAGGATGCCGAAGAGACGCAGGTAGGCGCTGTTACTTCCGCACTACCTCCGAATGACCATCCGCGTAGATAACGATTTTCCATGAGTAGCCGGCGTCAAGCTCGCCTACGGGAGTGGAGCCAGGCGTCTCCAGGGCATTCATGTGGAGTCCGCCGCCAAGGTAAAGAAAAATATTGGTACCGGTGCCGGGGCGATTTAACCAGCCCTCGGCCTTCGCCTTCCTCAGGTCCGCTTCATAGGAGTCACTGTCAGGGAACCTGCCTTCATAGTCGCCGCAGCGCATCCACAAGGCCAGGCCGATTTGCTTGCCGTTCTCCATAAGGATCGTCTTTTCCTCTTCTTCAGTCAGCCTCAAGCCCGCATCCACCTTCTCGTGGGCTGTGGGGTTGCGCCATTCGAGTTCGGCGACGTGGACGCGGCCGTCGAGAATATACGCCATCCTGCGGTAGTCAGTAGAGAATGTGGCGGAGTCCTCATCGGCATCGAGGGCGACACACATCGAGCTTCGACTGTGACCAGCCATGCTTGAGAGCCAGAGAGTGCGGAGCTCGCGGGTGCGCCTGTCCGAGTCATCCTTGATACTGCGACGTTGGGAGTAGAGAAGCAGGTTGCCGTTGGAAAACCATCTCTCGAATTGCGATTCCAGCTTGGCTATGGGAATGACCTGTTTTGTGTCTATACTGGTAACACTAAGCCCCAGGGTGTAGTCGGGAAAACCGTTGGTGAAGTATTTCCCATTGCAGGAGAACGCTATAACACTGTCACGGATAGAGTCTGAAACAGGCTCGTGCTCGTACAGTGTCTCCACGGATCCGTCCGGCACACTAATCCTGATGAGCGTAGCATTATCCTCACAAAGGATTGCCGAGCCATCTTTGGCCCAACTCAGAATCTGAGGCCCAAACACGTCGCGATTAGAATATATGGTCGCGCTCCGGCCGGTTGACGCATCCATAATCTCCAGCCAATCATCGTCTTTTTGGTCTTCTTTCCAAGGGCCCGCGTTTATTCCGTGGACCGAGAGCGCAATCTTCCTGGCGTCCGGGCTGAACGCCATCGACTCGCACGTGGCCATTCCCCGCCAATCATCCGCCTGCATGTGAAATGAGCCCTTGAGCTTGCCATCAGTCTGGATGAGCAACAGCTTGGTCTCGATCTCCCTGGGTGTCTGGTCCTCAGAGCCGGCCTCGCGAAAGGGCATTGGTTTGCGGTATTGGGAGACCAAAGCCACTAGGCGGCTGTCAGGCGACCACACAAGCGTCGTACACATCACAAACCACTTGCCGGGTCTAGTAGCCGTGTCATTCGGCTTCGTAGGTCGATCAATGGCGGGGGTGAATGCTGTTGTGGATCCTCCCTTCGATCTCGCGATGCTGACCGTGAACGACTCATCCGTCAACTTGACATAGGCCACATAGGCGCCATTTGGTGATATGGCGCACCGAATGACTTTCCCGTCGGCTTTGAACGTCAACTGCCGCGTGTCCACCAACTCCAGCACTTTGCTGCCCACCACCATCGAGTGTATCCCCGCATCGGCGGCGAATGCGGCGTGGGACACGGTCAAGATCGTCAATACCAAAATCAGCCTTAGAGTCATGTTCTCAATGCCTCCTCATCGTCCCCGCTGTACATTCTTCCGCAAAGCGTCGATATCCGACCCTTGCGCTTCCCCGAGCGATTTTGCTCGCTGCTCGACTCCGACGTGAATGAACATGTCTTCCCCAGTATGCGGCGTTCGGCCATCGGCTGTCGATAGTACTTTGACTCTGCTGCGGGAACGGCTGTTTCCACTGAGCTATCAAGTTTTCACCATCAAGAGTTCCCGCAGCTTGCGCTGTAATCGTAATCCGAGCCATCCCTTCCGTGCTCTCCGCTCTCCACTCTCAGCTCTCCGCCCCCTTCTCTGCTAACCCCCCAGCACCTTCGCCACTTCCTTCAACTGCTCGACGATCTTGATATTCTGCGGGCATTTGGGCTCGCATTCGCCGCACTGGGTGCATTCCTCGGCCTTCTTGCCCCAGTCGGGCGCCTCGGGGTTCGAGAGGCTGTTGTAGCCGGACTTGGCGTTTTCGGTGAGGCCCCAGACGCGGTGGTTGTTCATATATCTTAAGTTGGCCGCGATGTTGATATTCTGCGGGCAGGGCATGCAGTATTTGCAGCCGGTGCAGTAGAGGTCCATCAGCTTCTTGTTCTCTTCGAGGGCGGCCTCTATCGCCTGCTTCTCCCCGGCGCTGAGCATGTCCTTGCGGCTCGCGATCTCGGCGTTCTCTATCACCTGCTCCACGTTGCTCATCCCCGAGATTGCGCACGTGACGTTGGGGTTGGAAAGAACAAAGCGAAAAGCAAGCTCGGCGGATGTCTTCACGCCGCCGGGGATCTTGTCCTTGAGCGTCAGGCCGGGGCCCGCGAGCCTGCCGCCGCCGACCGGCCCCATTATTATCACCCCCATGCCCTTTTCGTGGGCATACGCGATCGCGTCTTCATTGACCCGATCGAGCAGGTTATACTGCACGGTCATGCCGCTGAACTCGCCGGTGTCGATCAGTTTCATCATGTTCTCCGGCTTGTCGTGGCACGAGCAGCAGTTGTACTTGATCATCCCCTGGTCCATGGCCTTGTGTATGAGGTCCATCCCGCCGCGGCTTTTGAGGAAGCCTTCGTATGTTTCCCACGTGAGGCCGTGGATCGACTGATAGAAATCGATGCAATCGACCTCCATCTTCTCCAGCGACTGCTCCAGCCTCGCCCACCAGCCGTCTTCTTTATACTCCTCGCCCCAAAGCGGGTTCTTGGTGGAAACATAGACCTTGTCGCGCCAGCCCTTCAGAGCCTTCGCGCATATTTTCTCGCTGTCGCCGTAAACTACCGCCGAGTCCAGGTAGTTCACACCCAGCTCGAACGAACGCTGAATAATTCTGATGGCCTCATCCTCGTCCTTGGGCAGGCGCATCGCGCCAAAACCGAGCGCCGAAAGTGAAACCCCTGTATTGCCGAATGTTCTATACTGCAATGTCTATTCTCCTATTCTTCTCTGTCAAAGTCGCCAGTCGCCGGCCGGAGGGCCGCCGGGCTCGCCAGTCTCTAAGCTCATGATAGCGGATGGTGGGGATTAGTCAATAGGGGGCGGAAGGTGGAGCCTTTGCATGTGTCTGTGACCGCGTGCACGCCGTAGCTGCGGGAACTCTTGACTGTGCGAATATGGGAGCTTGTGGGTACAGTCGTTCCCGCAGCATAGCGAAAGCAGAAGCCCCCGAGTGTGTCATTCCGAGACTGGTATGCTAAGAGTAGTAGAAGGTTGTTGGACCCCCTCGTGCTGAATGTAGATGTAGGAAACTATATTCAGATGGGAGGATCCAACGTGGATAA
>Ga0315287_10007914_pt1 | contig 10694 bp, 3 predicted proteins | sample YL17G11_0_MG_FD_205037 | JGI IMG/M metagenome (GOLD analysis project Ga0315287, IMG submission 205037) | Sediment microbial communities from Yellowstone Lake, YNP, Wyoming, USA - YL17G11_0 | ecosystem: Environmental > Aquatic > Freshwater > Lake > Sediment | place: USA: Wyoming | collected...
CTTTGCTCTTTCGTTCGTTCTCGGCTTCGAGCACGCGCTTCTCCGCCACCGCCGCCTTCGTCCGGAGTTCCGATTCGCGGATCCGCGCCTTCTGTTCCCGCCGATTGAGTTCAAATCTGCGAAGCCCGTACAGGAGGCTGAAGGCCATCAAACCATACCCTGCATATGCCCACCGCGTTTTCCACCACGGGGGTGTCACGGTCAGCTGGAGTGCCGCACCCGTGTCGTTCCAGACGCCGTCGTTGTTCGAACCGCGCACGCGGAGCATATACTCTCCGGCGTCCAGATTGGTGAATGTGGCACGCCGCTCCGTCCCCAGCTGAATCCAATTGTCGCTGTACCCGTCAAGTCTATAGGAATACCGATTCTTGCTGTTGTTATAGAAACTCAGGGCGGCGAACTCTATGTTTGCGACATTATCCTTGTACGAGAGGGTGAGTCCGGTCTTTGCGTCAATGCCTTTTTCCGCTATGGGTTTCCCCTCCGCATCATCAGTGTTGTACCGGGTGAAAGAACTGAAAACGACGGGCGGGACATAGGGATTCTGGCGGACGCTGTCCGGATGAAAGACCGTAAAGCCGTTGCTTCCGCCAAAGTACATTTCGCCCGTCAGAGGGTTTCTGCCGAACGCATTCTGATTGAACTCGTCTCCTTGCAGGCCGTCGTTGTAGTCATAATTGCGAAAGGTCTCGGTCAGGGGGTCAAACCTCGATAGTCCTTTGTTTGTGCTCAGCCAGAGATTCCCATGCCCGTCTTCCAGAATTCCAAACACCACATCGTTGGGAAGGCCGTTTTTCTCGCGGTATTGCTTGAACGTGCTTGTTTTGCGATCGAAGCGGTTCAATCCCCCCGCTGTTCCGACCCAGAGTATTCCGGATCGGTCTTCATGCAGGCAGGCCACAAGATCATCGCTCAGGCTGCCGGGATCGGTGTCCAGATGTTTGAAGTGTGTGAAGGTTTCTGTATCCCGGTTGAGCCGATCCAGCCCCCCACCGAATGTGCCGACCCAGAGCACACCTTCGCGATCCAGGCAGAGGGCGAAGACCCCCGGGGCACCCAGACTTCCGGGGATGGAGTCATTGTGAACATAGTGCGTAAAGATACCCGTTACTGGATCCAGCCGGTTGAGGCCGCCCCCGTAGGTTCCGACCCAGATCTCTCCGTTACGACCTACACACAGCGCATAGACGCGATTGTCGCTCAGGCTGGCGGGGTTTGCCGCATCGTGCCTGTAGTGCGTGAAAACGTTCGTTGCAGGATCGAATCTGTCAAGACCGTTGCTCACCATTCCCATCCACACCATGCCGGACGAATCTTCGAGAAGACATTGGACCTGGTTGTCGCCTATGCTTTTCGTATTGCCAGGGTCATGCCGGTAATGTGTAAAACTCTTCGAGACGCGGTTGAAACGGTCAACCCCACTCCGTGTTCCGATCCAGGGGATCCCTGATAGACCAACGTGAATGGAGAGGATGTTGTTGTCGGCGAGGCTGAGACCGTTCGATGGATCATTGGCATAGTGTCCGAATGCCACCAGCTCGGGGTGAAAACGGTCGACGCCGCGGTCGTTCATGCCCACCCAGATCATTCCGGAACGATCCTGATAGAGAGAGTACAGCTGATCGCCGCTGAGGCTGCGGAGATCGGATTCGTCGTGTGTGTAGTGGGCAAAAGTTTGTGTGGTTCGGTCGAAACGATTGAGGCCGCCCCGGAAGGTCCCAACCCAGAGCACGCCGTTCCGGTCTTCCAGAATCGGCCAGACCCAGTTGTCACTCAGGCTGCCCTGGTTTCTTGGATCATGTTGGTAGTGCACGAATCCGTCAATGAAGCTGTCGAATCGGTCGAGTCCTTCTTTTGTGCCGATCCAGATCGTGTTCGAGCCGTCCCGGTAGATCGAGTACACACGGTCATCGATGAGGCTCCGGGGATTGCCGGGATCGTGTTTGTAGACAACCGTCTTCCCGGTTCGCGGATCGAAGCGTGTGACACCCCCGCCGATTGTTCCGCGCCATCTCACGCCGGAAGGTTCGTCGCACTCGGCCTTGACGGAGTTCTTGTGCGCCCGGGTCAGGTCCACGCTGTCCCGTGCTATGTGGGTGAATGTCTCACTGGCCCGATCGAACCGGTTCAACAGCGGGCTGTTTAAAGTTCTCACCCAGAGCGTTCCGCTGGAGTCTTCGGCAATCGAGAGAACCCAGTTGTCGTTGAGGGTTTTGGGATCCGCCGGGTCGTGCTTGAACACTGTTGTCTTATAACCGTCGAATCTGTTCAACCCATCCTGCGTACCGAACCAGATAAAGCCCTTGCTGTCCTGCAGGATGCAGTTAACCGAACCCTGGGAAAGTCCCTGCTTTACGGTGAGGTGATGGAAAACTACCTTTTCCTGGGCGTGTGCCGTGGGTCCGCCGGCCGCAAGGGTAATGGCACTCAGGAGGATCGCGAACAAACACTGGTGTCGATGCCTGGATGTCCCGGGGATGACAGAAGGGCTGGATGGGGTTTTTCTCGCGTACGACATTTGCTTCTTCCTTGGGGGAGACTGTTGCCGCAATAAAAGCAGGCTACCACAGGAAGAAACCTGTGGTAGCCTGGCATTATGCCGGAATGAACTTCTTCCGGAATGCTATTTACTTGACAAGAAGCATCTTTCTCGTCTCAGTGAAATCTCCTGCGTGGATGCGGAAGAAATACACACCTGTTCCGACGATGCCGCCGCTCTCGTTCGTGCCATTCCACCGGACATCATAATATCCTTCGGATTGGGCTTCGTTCACAATGCGGGCGACTTCCTGGCCGAGGACGTTATGGACGGTCAACGTCACGTGGCCAGCCTTCGGGAGTCCGTACCGGATCTGCGTTGACGGGTTGAACGGGTTTGGGTAATTCTGCCCCAGCGAATACGTTGCTGGAATTTCGCGTGCAACGGTTTCATCATTCGGTGCCTGCGACCAGCTTACGTCGGCCTGCTTTGAGAGCCCGCTGAATGAGGTTGCAAGCGCGACCCTGACACCGGGGCCGATGAAGATGTCCCTGGCGACGAATGCGCCCGTGGCCTGGCTCGATTTATCGAGTAACAGTGTGCCGGCCGGTGCATAGAAGTTGGCAAATACCGTCGAGCTGGGTGCGATGGTTACCGCCTTCGAGAACGCGCTCTGCGCATCTGTTCCTCCGACATAGAAGCGAATATCGCTCGCGGAGATTGTGCTCCCATTGGCAGGCCCGATGTACGTGGTGTTTTCGGCCCTGAATCCGTACAGCAGGCGGACGGTGTTTGCACCCTGGAAGACCACGTTGGCCCTGGTCTTGACAAGGAGATTCCTCATTTCATACACGTTGCCGCCGGAGAGCTGGAGTGTGGACCCCGGCTGCAGGGTCACATCCCTGTACCGGCCGGGTGCAAGTGTAAGCGTTGCGCCATTGGCCACGTTCACATCGCCGGTACCGATGGTGGCGCTTTCAAATGCCGGAAGCGAAGCAACGGGGAACGCCAACGGGGAATATTGAGTGCCGCCGAGGTTGCCGGCATTTGTCAACGTATTGAAGTACACGTCGCTCGTCACCGTCGCGCCCGCGAGGATATTGATATTGTCAGCCTTGAGTGAATACCTGGCCGGGGTGTTGACCCCGGTGTTAACCGAGATGGTTCCTCCCTGGTTGGTTACAAGGACACTTCCGGAGAGAACCGTTGCGCTGTCCCCGAGCGAAACGCTGTTGGTGGCAACCAGAGCTGCGTTTGCTACAAATGGAGGAGCCACAAACACAGACTGCTCGCGTTGCCGCGTGAACTGGACCTGCACCGGTGCTGTCGGCCCCGGTACGGTCACTGTTCCCGAAGCGCGGACCGTGAACTTGTAGGTTCCCGGGGCGGACGTGTTGGTGAATGTCCCTGCATATTGTCCGTTTCCGAGCGGCGCAAGAAGAATTGGCGCGCTTGGCAGACTTGATCCGGGAAGAACAATTTCCGCCTGGACCAGAGCATCATTGATCAGTGCACCGCCCGAAATATGATCGCCGCCGAGAGAGATGCCTCCTTGCGAAAGCGTGGCCTGAACATGGATTTCTGCACCCGGAGTATATGTTGATGAGGCAAAAAATGTCTCCATCGCCACGTCGGTTACTCCGATGAGCGTGAGGTCCAGCTGCTCAGGGGCAGCGGGGTTAGCCGGATCTCCTCCCGCAAGGAGTGTCCATTTTCCGGGTTTCGGGTTTGTCACCTCATAAAACGCATAGGTCGGTCCCTGGACAAGTTTGATGGCTGTGAAAAACTGGTTTGGGACAGGGATGCTGTCCCAGTTGTCGGGGGTGACCACAGAATATGGGAATTCAATCTTCTGCTGGGTTAATACCGGACCGGGAACGAGCACAAGACCATCCTGCGGAGGGACAAGCACAAGGTCTCCCGTACTTCCCTGCCAGTTGAAACCTGGAAGGATTTTTACTGTGCCTTCGTCAACCGCCCCCTGGTAGTTGAAACCGCCCTGGTAGTTGAAACCGCCCTGGTAGTTGAAACCGCCCTGGTAGTTAAACCCACCCTGCCAGTTAAACCCACCCTGGTAGTTAAACCCACCCTGCCAGTTGAAACCGTTAAGTTCGGAGCCAAAGGTGGTATAGGCGATCAGCTGGAGACCGGTCAGCTTATTCCAGACCTCCTTGGCGATGATGTTAAGGTTTGCGCTTGAGGCAAGATAGTAAGCACCACCGGTGAGATTGGCCAGTTGGCTGTTAAGATCCTGGGCTAAGGCCGGGCTCCCGGTGAAGCCAAGTGTGAAGAGACGAATACTGTCAGGAGCGATGAGGTTGGGAACGACACTCAACGCAGATGGGGATCCCATCTCCTCTCCTGCGCTGAAAAGAATCATCGCCTTAATGTTTCCCGGGAGGCCCAAGAGTTGGGATAGACCTGTTTGCAGGCCCGCCCCGATGCCGCTCGTGCCCCCGACGGAAAGACCGTTAATCGCGCCGATGGCTGCAGTTCGGGAAGAAATCGCCCCGTCCGTAATTGTGGTGAGAGGGTACACCACAGTCCCCGGCAGCTGTATCACGCCGACCCTGTCACCGACGCCCATTCTCTCCACCAGCTCGACTGCGCTGTTCTTGGAGGCATCAAACGCGTCGTACTGTGATGCGAACGTTGCTGAACCATCGAAGACGAGCATCAAATCGATATTGCTCTGCGGGGCGTTCTGATAGATGAACGTTATTCCATCCACGTCAGGAGTTTCCAGTGTACGCTTTTTGGTTTCGCTCCCCTGAATGATCCCGTACATTGTATAGTCCTGGTTCCCTGACCCCATCAGGGGTACGTATCCGGGGTAACCGGGATTGTAGAGATCTCCCAGACCGCTGTAGTGCCCGATTTCATGAACCGCCACATTCTCAAGATCTTTCAGTGTTCCGCCGGGGTTATCAGCAGGAGAAATCCCGAATTCGAAGCCCTCAGTGTCGGCACTGTTCGACTTTGCATTGAACGCAATATCGACATCCGAAAACTCGCCGTTGAATACTTTGTATCGAATTCGTGTAGAAGCGATGACATTCGGATCTGCCCCGGTAATCTCCGACCAATTGTCAGTCACCCAGACCACGTTGTTAATTCCATCAGGGGAGCCTCCATACTGGTTCGAGGACGTTGCCCCTCTGTTCGTGTAGTTGGCATCCCACGTCGAGCCATCCGGGCGTGTGCCGGACAGGGCGTTCCAGACGCCAAACGAGTTCTCGATGATCCCGCTGAATGCCGGAGGGAGGCTCGTGCTTATGGAATACGTTCCATTCCCGTTGGGCCAGTGGAGCGGAATACCCGCCAGGGTGGTATTGACGACATACCCGGGACCGAAATACCTCGTCCTGACTCCCACAGGCAAAGCCGCGGAGAACTCCGATGTGTTGTTTGCGGAGTCTGTGGCCGTGGCGGACACATATTCCGTGGCCTGAAGCGGATCGGTTTGAATCTCAAACCAGGCATACCCGGTATCGTTCGTCGTCACAACCTGCGATCCGACAAGCGTCTTTCCCTCACCGAATCCCGAATTATCGACCGCGTCAATGCTGAAAAGTTCTATCCGGAAACGTGTTCCGGGCCAGTTGAGGAACGAGCCCTGAACGACTGATGTCGGGTTTGACCCCGCAATAGAAGCGAAAAAGAGAGTAGGGTAGTTCTGCCGGTAGTTGATACCAACGGGAGAAGGCGGCCGCTGCTCAATCGCCGACGGACCCCCCTGGTGTCTGTTTGGCGTGACGTTATCGCCTCCGAGATCGATACCGAGCTCTGTGTTGGAGTAGATGCTATTCCCCAGGAAACTGTTCCCGGATGGCGGGATCGCAGATGATACCTGATGCACCTCAATGCCGTTGGCACCATTGGAATAGATCGTATTTCCATCCCCGGAATTCAGCCCACCAATCATGTTCCCGTTTGCGTCGATGATGGCGATTCCATCACCATCATTCTCGTAGATGATACACCCCTCAACCCGATTGCTGTCACTTCGGATTTCGACTCCCGCTCCGGGAAAGCCGGTGATAACAAGATTACGTATGACGCTCTTTTCGGGAGTGTACCCCCAGTTGTACAGAAAGAGGCCTGCCTGTACCAGGCCGTTGGGATTGCTCACATCAGTTGGATACTCGGGTCCTGGGGTTAGTACAGTTATTGGCCGTCCGCTGCCGTCTGTAGCGCCAATAACAACGATCTCATCAGAACTGACCGGGAGCGGTGCGTCTAAAAAGATCGTACCGCTGCCGGTGAACCGAAGGGTGTCAGAACCGGGATTAGCGTTTGCCTGGCTAATTGCCCCGCGCAACGCACCTTCTGAGTTGCCAACCTCTATGAGGACCGGGGTTTTGACCCTGAAATCGGCTGTGATATTCCACGCTTTGCGCATCGGGAGGTCGAGAGGATTCAAGGCTGACGCCGTGTCATTCGTCCAGCCGGCAAAGTAATAGCCCGGGGCCGCGGCAGCCAACAGTTGCACGACAGTGCCACTGTCATATGCCGCCAGGGCGGGACTCTTCGTCACTGTCCCATTCTGCGCCGTGACAGTCAACGCATACGTGATACGGGCAAACGTCGCTCCTACTGTTTTGTTGCTATTCATTCTTACACCGAGTGGGTTGGCAGTCCCCCCCCCTGTCCCGCTGGTGTCGCCACTCCACCCTTTGAAGTAGTATCCCGTAAACCGGACGGCGGTCAGCTCTACCACAGCATTACTATCGTAGAGTGCGCTCGCGGGAGATTTGTTTACCGTCCCATTCGTCGGAACCGGGTCGATGTTGAGGGAGTACTGGGCTATGAAGGTTGCCGTAATGCTCCTATTCCTGTTCATTGTTACGCCGAGTGGATTGGCTGTCCCCCCTCCCGTCCCGCTCGTGTCGCCGCTCCAGCCAACAAAACGATATCCGGTGGCTGGAGTGGCGTTCAACGTGACGACGGTGTTGCTGTCATATATCGCCGGGTTGGCATTTGGATCTTTGGATACCGTTCCCGAATTCAGTGTGGTGATGCTCAAGGTATAGGTCTTGATCAAAAACGCGGCGTTGATCGTGTGATTTGCAGTTATGTTTGTGAACGTAATGGTGGTGTCTTTCCCCGAAACAGGAAGCCTAGTCCCGTCGACGGTAAGAGTGGCAATGTAGTATCCGGTGTTTGGTGTAACCCTAACCGACTGGCTTTGGCCCGGGTAGAGAGAGACTGTGCCATTCGGAGTGACGGAACCGTTGGGCCCCGCGCTTGCCGTAATGGTATACTGAACCTGTCCGCTGACCTTAACATCGAGATAGTTCTTTGAACTGTTCCATACGCCACGCACCGCAAGAACATTGTCGCCTGCAAGAAGAAGATTGCTCGGGACGGTGAACACAAAGTTATTCTCGGTCGCGCAATTATTGTTTGTCTTGATACCTCCCGAGATATCGGTGCCGTTGAAGAATACCTGAACACCGTTGTCCAGCGCAACGCTCACCTTCAGGTTTCGAGCACCTGCAGGGAGCGTGATGTGTTTTCTCAGGAGCACATCCCTTGATGAGGGCCAGGTGATATGAACGTTGGACGCGATGTTGAGGGGACACGGAGGGCTGGAGGTGTTGTTTAAGGTTCCAACGGCGCCCTGTCCGGTCGACCACCCTGATTCAGATGCGGCCGGATTCATAAATGTATTTATCGCAGTAGCAGAGGACTTCACGATGAGATATTTGTACCCGAATGCCTTATAGGGTACGAATACACTGTCAGGTGTCTGGCCGAAGCTGAGCAGCGGCGACAGGCAGAGGAGCAGTACAAGCAGGAGAGTCAGCGATTTCATCTTTGGTTTCCTGGTAATGGACGTGGACGATCAATGAGGGAAAGAGATACGCAATCGCCTATTTCTTCTGCGGGCCAGCTGCATTCCTCACTTTCGTCGTGAACTCGTCGAGCGCCGTTTCACCGGCGACGAGTGAAATACCGGTTGCTGCATCCTTCCTGACAGACAGTTTCCCGTTCTCTCCGCCGGTGGTCCGTAGTCGTCCTTGCTTATCCTTTTTGGCAAACACGACCACCTCTTCATCCTTCTTAAACTGTGCCGTGTGGCTGTACAATTCTCCGACGCCGTCCACTTCGCCCCCGGGAACGAGGATCGTCACCGAACCGGTTCCTGCATCACCCTTGAGGGTTTGATTCACATCCAGGGTGACGGTTGTGAATATCCTACTCTTGTCGCCGTTCCATCCGGCCTTCAAGCCGGCGACTTTTCCAACGACGACGAGATCAGCTTTTTGTATCAGCTCCTCGGTCGTCATGGCCTTCTCCTGGGCATGCGTGAGTAATGGCAATGCACATAGACCCATCACCGCGATGGTGCAAAGAAGAGTGCGGGTGGTTCTGACGAAAAGTGATTGAACTTGATTCATAAGAGAATTCCTCCATAACTGGATTACTGTGCGAGCGTTTGTGTGTTGGAGTCTCAGTAACTACGCGCAACGTCTGTCATAAGACGGTGCGGCGTCTCAGGTGTTCCATGAGAACAGCCGGGCGCATTGCAATGAGATAGGAAGTGTGTGAAGTAGGAGAAACTGAGAGAGAAAAACGTAACGGGTGAGAAGGGGAAAAGCTGTGCGGTTGCGTGAGGGGGATCGGGAGCGCGCGTGTAGAGTTATGCGGAAAAGCAAATTCGCACGTTGCCATTGAGTCAAGTCCCCTCAAGGAGTATCGTATGGAAGAAAGAACAGTCACTGCCTGACAATCTTACCGAAAGCGGGAGTGATTGTCAAGGGGTTTCGTTACTGGATTAACGCTCTGGCCGCAGATTAGGTTCCTTCAACTGGGGCGTCCACATTCGGCCTGTTGAAGAAATTCACCCCGAAAGCCGTACTCTCTCTTTATGGTTTTTAAGAAGACAAGGGTATGGTGATTATACTATAATAGAGCGACGGAGGATCCGACCCCCCAAAATGGGTGGGGCGGACTCCCCCAACAACATCCCGGTGGAGACGGTCCCAAATCCTGGAGAAATCGCGATATGATGGACAAAAATCGATAGACGGTAGTCCGCGGATCATAGACCACCGGCTATCGATCTACCGCGGCCAAAGCCAGCCAAACGTCCCCGCCGTGACAAGCGCGTAAATAAGCCCGTCGAACGTATTCTTGAAGGTGGTGGACCAGGAGCGTTTGAACCAGATGGAATCCTGCCACCCGGCGATGGCGTAGCAGGCAAACGCCGTGACCCCGGCAAAGCGGAACACTGCGAGGTAGTAAGCTCCGGGTCCAAGGGCGCGGCCAGCCACATATGCTGCGAAAATGCCAACAATTATCGAATAGACGAACCACTGGCTCAGATTCGCAACCATGGACGGCCGACCGCCGGGCCAGATGGTCAGGATTACCCCCGGACCCTTTTTCACCTTCTCCTGGTATTCCGGTGAATGCATCTCTTTGGGGTTCGCAGCGTGAGGGAGGATGTATTCGCCCGGGGAGATGTTCAGCTTCCGGAGTGTTTCGGCAAGGGCGTTCTCATCCGGGAGCTTCCGCAGGTCAGTCGCGTGATAGCGGAAGACCATGTGGATCAGCGAGCTGAGCACGAAGACAAAGACCGCCGACAACAGGATGGGGAGCCAGAGCGAGAAAATAGGAACCATAAGAACCTCCGCGATGTGGTGAAGTATGATACTTGGGGAGGCAAGATACCATTTTCTTGAGGTGGAGGCAACACGTCATTGTGCGGAACATATCCCATCGGACGCTCCCGGGAGGGACAATGCTTTCATTCAGGAGCCCTTTTTCAATACACCACGACGGTATTATTCCTGGCCGGCGCACCGGCGGGGTATCGCAGTATCCCTTGCGGGGTCGTTACCTCTAGATAGTATTCGAAGTCATCCGTAATCTCGGTCCCGGGAATCGTTGCCTGCCATACGGCACGGTTGACATGGAGAAGATCACCTGCGACGGCCTGCTCTGAAGTCAAAGTCTTCCGGAAGATCCGGGCGGAACGAATGTCCCTGGCCGGCACGATGACTTTCAGCTGGAGATCCTCTCCCTTGCGCAGTGACGTGCGCACCGTCGGAACGATAATTCTCTCGTCATAGAGTGGTGTTTGCGACGGCCAACAATCTTCCGGTAGGGGTTGCCCCAGAAGAGAGTCGATCGTTCGTCCGGGCATATAGACAGTCAACGTCATGATGTGCTGTTGCCAGTTGGCGATGGTGCCCAATTCACCGTT